>Ga0209091_10000149_pt1 | contig 68972 bp, 71 predicted proteins | sample ArcticOcean_MG_C_6_FD_187438 | JGI IMG/M metagenome (GOLD analysis project Ga0209091, IMG submission 187438) | Marine microbial communities from western Arctic Ocean - ArcticOcean_MG_CB8_128 (SPAdes) (version 2) | ecosystem: Environmental > Aquatic > Marine > Oceanic | place: Arctic Ocean...
CAGAAGCTTTAGATGTAACACAAGTTGTACCACCCATTCCGTATTCCATAGCAACGTCTACAAGTTTCAAAGGTGCTTTAGATTTAACAGCATTAATAAATGGCACTAAACCTTGTGAGTAAGAGATGTCTATATCTCCTGCTAACATAGCGTCAGTCATTGCACCACCATTTGAAAAGTTAGTCCATTTAACTGGAACACCTAGTGCTTTATCAAACATCTTTTTAACTTTATCTTCTTGATTTGGAGTAGGCCATTCTAAAAAGAATGCAACTCTAACTTCTTTAGCAGCTGCATTTGCAACTGACATAGATAGGTTAAGAGCAACTACAGTACCAAGAATAAAACTAATTATTTTTTTCATTTTTATCCCTCTCGTTAATTTAATTAAATTATCGACATTAAAATTCAATTTGAAGGAGATGTAAAACAAAAAACAAATGTACACTTTCAGGTTGTACTATTTAAAGTCGTATAATAAAAAGATGTTAAGAGACAAAATAATTGTAGAAAACCAATAAATTTAGTCTAATAGTTTTGCATTAAACTGTTTACTTAAAGAGAAAAAATAAAATGAGCTCAGAAAATAGAACTTTAGTACCAAATTCGTTAAATGAACAATGGATGCCATTTACATCTAATAGAGATTTCAAAGCTAATCCGAGATTAATTACAGAAGCGAAAGGGGTATACTTAAAAACCCACCACGGGAAAACTCAAATTGATGCAAGCTCAGGATTATTTTGTAATCCACTTGGACATGGAAGAAGAGAAATCACAGAAGCTGTAACAAAACAATTAGAAACCTTAGATTATGCTCAACCTTTTCAACAAGGTTTCGGTGGCTCCTTTGAACTAGCTACAAAAATTTCAAAACACACGCCAGGTGATTTAAACAAAATGTTTTTTACAATTTGTGGATCTACAGCAGTAGAGACTGCAATTAAAATTGCTGTTGCTTATCATAGAGCAAAAGGTCATGCAGAAAGATTTAGATTTGTTGGCCGTGAACGTGGTTATCATGGAATGAATATTGGCTGTATTTCAGTAGGCGGAATGGTGAATAATATTAAAACGTTTGCAAGTGTTTTGATGCCAGGTGTTCAACATATCAGCCACACACATTTACCAGAACATAAATTTGTTAGTGGTCAACCAGAAACAGGTGATTACTTAGCAAACGATCTAGAGACAATTTGTGCAAATTTTGGTGGAGAAAATATTGCTGCTTGTATTGTAGAACCAATTGCTGGGTCAACAGGAACATTGGTTCCACCAATTGGATATTTACAAAAACTTAGAGAAATTTGTGATAAACATGGAATACTTTTAATTTTTGATGAAGTAATTACTGGCTGGGGAAGAACTGGCTCTAAATTTGGAGCTCAAGAATTTGGAGTAACTCCAGATATTATGACAATGGCAAAAGCTACAACTAATGGTGTTGTGCCAATGGGCGTTGTTGCTTGCAATGATTTTATATACGATGCAGTAATGGACGCATCACCAAAAGGTGCTGTTGAATTATTTCATGGATATACCTACTCAGGAATTCCTGTAGCAGTAGCTGCTGCTTTAGCTGTCCAAGATATTTTTGAAAAAGATGATATTTTTAATAGAGCAAAAAACTTATCTCCTTATTTCCAAAAAGGTCTATTCTCACTTAAAGATCTCGACGCTGTAGATAATATTAGAGGTTATGGAATGATGGGTGGAATTGATATTAAATTAAATACAAAACCAGGAAAAGCTGGACTTGAATGTTTTAAAGCCTGTTATGAGGCTGGTGTTAACTTTAAAGCAACTGGCGACTGTTTAATTATTGCGCCGCAATTTATCTGCGAAGAAAAACATATTGATGAGATTATAGATAAGTTAAGAACAGGTATTACTAACTATCAAAAAAATCAAAAAAACTAATAAAATTATTTAATCAGAGAAAGAAAAATTGATTATGAAAATAGGCATACCTAAAGAAATTAAACCTCAAGAACATCGTATTGGTCTAACACCTGAAAGTGTTAAAACTTTAATTTCAGAGGGACACGAAGTCTTGATTGAAAATAATGGTGGTTTTGAAGCTGGCTTTGAAAATGAACAATATAGCAGTGTTGGTGCAAAAATAATTGATAAAGCTGAAGATATATTTAATGATTCAGAAATTATAGTTAAAGTAAAAGAACCGCAACCAGGTGAAGTTAAAATGATAAGAGAAAATCAAATTGTTTATACTTATCTTCATTTAGCTGCAGCAAAAGAATTAACAGAGGGTCTAATTAAATCAAAAGGTGTTTGTATAGCTTACGAAACAGTAACTGATAATAATGGTAGATTACCACTTCTTGCACCAATGAGTGCGGTTGCTGGTCGTATGTCAGTTCAAGCTGGAGCACATTGTTTGGAAAAAAATCAAAAAGGACGAGGATTGTTATTAGGTGGAGCTCCTGGAGTAGAAGGTGGAACAGTAGTTATTTTAGGTGGAGGTGTTGTTGGGGAGAATGCAGCAATAATTGCTACTGGTATGGGTGCAAAAGTTCATATTGTAGATAAATCTGAAGCAAGGTTAAAACAATTAGTTGAAATGTTTGGGAGTAAAATTATCCCAGAACAAAGTGATAAAATAGATTTAAACAAGTTGGTAGCAGAAGCAGACCTTCTTGTAGGAGGCGTTTTAATTCCAGGCGCAGAGGCTCCAAAGCTGGTGACTAAAGATATGTTGAAACTAATGAAACGAGGATCTGTAATTGTTGATGTTGCAATTGACCAAGGTGGCTGTGTTGAAACTAGCAAGCCCACAACACATGGAGATCCAACTTATATAGTTGATGATGTTATTCATTACTGTGTAGCAAATATGCCAGGAGGAGTTCCAAGAACTTCAACAATTGCGTTAAATAGTGCAACATTACCTTTTTTAGTAAAACTTGCTAACAAAGGTTATAAAAAAGCACTAGGTGAAGACAAAAACTTTTTAGCAGGATTGAACGTTTGTAATGGAATGGTGACTTATAAAGCAGTTGCAGATGTTTTTGGTCATGATTACGTTGACCCAAAAAAAATTGTAAATTAAATTTTATGAATAAAAATTTTATTTTTCTTTTTAGATGGATTCATTAAAAAGTTTAATTGAATTAGAATTCCCAAAAATTAAATTAGTTGATGTAGGTGCAATGCTTACTACAGATCAAACTAGATACAAAAAATTATTAGAAAAAGATTTAGTTAATGTAATTGGCTTTGAGGCAGATGAGGATCAATATCTTAAATTACAATTACAAAATAAAAAAAATCCAGAATATCTAAACTACTGTTTAGGTGATGGAAGTAAAAAAAATTTTTATATAACAAGATACCCTGGATGTAGTTCATTGTATGAGCCCAATGAAAGTGTCATAAATTTGTTCACTGGAATAAGTGCAAGTGAAAAAGGAAATTTTAATGTTTTAAATAAAAAACTAGTCCAAACCAAAAGATTAGACGATATTATAGAGGTAAAAAGCACTGATTTATTGAAAATTGATACTCAAGGTTCTGAATTAGATATTTTAAAATCATTTTCAAATAATATTAAAAATACTCTTGTAATAGAATCCGAAGTAGAATTTGTTGAGATGTATAAAAACCAACCTTTGTTTTCGGATGTAAGCAACTTTCTTAAAGAAAAAAATTTTATTCTACATAAACTTATAGATATTGGAGGCAGACCATTTAAACCATTTAGCATGAAAGATAACCCAGCTTATCCAATGAGCCAATTATTATGGGCGGATGCAATTTTTATAAGAGATTTTACTAAGCTTGAAAATTTTTCAGACCAAGATTTGTTAAAAACATCTTTAATCCTTCATGATATGTATGACTCTTATGATCTATGTCATTTATTATTATCTGAATATGATAAAAGGAATAAAAAAGATCTTCATCAAAAATATTCCAAAATGTTAGGAAAATTTAAACTTGAATTAAAATTTATGAATTTAAAAACAGATATAGACAGCACAACCTCAAACTCATAATCTTTACAAATGAAAAAATTACCATCCAGTTGTAAAGTAGTTGTTATAGGTGGTGGTGTTATTGGCTGTTCTGTAGCTTATCATTTAGCTAAATTTGGTTGGAAGGACACAATTCTTTTAGAAAGAGATCAACTAACATCAGGAACAACTTGGCATGCAGCAGGACTTGTTAGTCAATTAGGACCATCAGCAGCAATAACTAAAATCAGAAAATATTCATTAGACCTTTATAAAGAACTTGAAAAGAAAGTTGATCATTCACCAGGATTAAGATTAAACGGGGCACTTTCAATTGCTCAAAACAAAGGAAGATGGCAGGAACTACAAAGACAAGCGACGACAGCTCAACTTTATGATGTTGATGTTAGAATTCTAGATAAAAATCAAATTAAAAAAGAATATCCAATTATAAATACAGATGATGTAATAGGGGGGATTTTAATGCCTGGAGATGGTGCGGCTGATCCTTCGGGTGTTACACATATGTTAGCTAAAGCGGCAAGAATGGAAGGAGCACAAATTTTTGAAAAATCTCCAGTTGAAGAAATTGTCACTAAGAATGGAAAAATTTCTGGTGTAAAAGTTAATGGGCAGGAAATTGAATGTGAATATATAGTTCTTGCTTCAGGAATGTGGTCAAGACAAATTGGAGAAAAAGCTGGTGTTAGTATTCCACTTTATCCTGCAGAACACTTTTATATTATTACTGAACCAATAAAAAATCTTTCTAAAACTTTACCAGTCATAAGGGATTACGATAACCGCACCTATATTAAAGAAGATGCTGGTAAAATATTAGTCGGGATTTTTGAAGGTAAATCAATACCTGCATGGGATAAAACAAATGTAGTACCAGAGGATTTTTCTTTTGGTGAATTTCAGGAAAATTTTGAACATTTTGAACCATACTTAACAGCTGCCATCAAAAGATTTCCAGTTTTAGAAACCGCAGGTATTAGAAAATTTTTTTCAGGGCCCGAGTCTTTCACTCCAGATACCAACACTTTATTAGGAGAAGTACCAGAAATTAAAAACTTTTTTGTTTGTTGCGGTTTAAACAGTATTGGAATTGGAAGTGGAGGAGGTGTAGGTAAAGCCACGGCAGAGTGGATGATGACAGGTCATATAAATGAGGATATTTTTAATTATGACATAAAAAGATTTCAAAATTTTCATTCCAAATTAGACTTTATAAAAAGTAGAATAACAGAATCTTTAGGTGATCTATATGGTATGCACTGGCCATTTAAACAACATAAAACTTCTAGGAATATTAAGACACTACCTCATCATGAAAATTTAAAAAGCTTTGGAGCATGCTTTGGTGTTTCAGGTGGATATGAAAGGCCTATGTGGTTTGCATTAGATGGAGAAAAAGCTGAGTATGAATACAGTTATAATTATCAAAATTGGTACCCTTCGGCCGAATACGAAACTAACAATACAATTAAAAATGTTGGCCTATTTGACTTAACATCTTTTTCTAAGTTTGAAATATTTTCAGATAAAGCACATCAAGAATTACAGAAAATTTGTACGTCAAATATAAAAGATGAATTTGGAAAATGCACATATACACACATGTTAAATAGTGATGGTGGAATAGAGGCTGACGTAACAGTTGTTTGTCTTGAAAAAAATCATTTTAGAATAATAAGCCCTGCTGCAACAAGAGAAAGAGATAAATTTCACATAAGAAAACATCTTTCTAAAGAAATTGAATTAAAAGATGTAACTGATGATCTCTGTGTGTTTGGATTATTTGGACCAAAAAGTAGAGATTTAATTAAAACTATTAGTAATGATGATTTTGAGAATGATAATTTTAAATTTGGAACTGCTAAATTTATTTCAATTGAGGGAGTAAAAATTTGGGCTCAAAGATTATCTTATGTAGGTGAATTAGGTTATGAACTATATGTAAAATTTAAGGATTCTAAAAAAATATATGAATTAATTATAAACAAAGGTAAAGAATTTAATCTTTCTAATTGTGGCATGCACGCAATGGATATTATGAGAATGGAAAGTGGTTTTTTACATTGGGGACATGATATTTCTCCAGAGGAAAACCAGTATCAAGCAGGATTGAAATTTACAATTAGCTACAAAAAAGGTGTAGATTTTATTGGCAAACAAGCTCTTGAAAAAATTAAAAAAGAAAAAATTACAAGTAGATTTGCAATGTTTACCCTTAAAGATAGTAAACCAGGTGAGCCTTTATTACTCCATGACGAACCCATTTATATTGATGATAAAATTATAGGAAGAACAACTTCTGGCAATTATTCCTTTAATTATAATAAAAATTTATCTTTTGGCTACATCACTACAAATTTAACAAATGAAGAATTAAAAATTAAAAATTTATATATTGAGGTAGAAAAAAAAAAATATCCTACAAATATAGAATTTAAGCCATTAAAAAGTAAGGCAGCTCGACTTTCATAGAGATAGAGATACTAAATTTAATTTGAAACTTACGGCAATAAAGTGCGTAAATACTCAATTATTCATCATTTTAAATACATGTTATTGCATAAATTATGATTTGGTGATTAAATTAATTAATGCAAAATGATTATTTAAATAATAAAAAAAATTATTCACTAAATCATTTAAAAATAAATTATCCCATAAAACAAAAAATCCTCAAGCCAAAAAATGTTGATATTAATGAATTACTCAATGGAGTAAAAATTAATGAAAAAAATAAAAAAAAAGAAAGATTAGTTTTTTTTGGTTTAGCAACACTACTTGTAGGTGTTATGGGAATTTTTATTACTATTTAAAAATAATTCAGCATTGCACTAAAATAAAAATCTATCATAAAACAACGATAATTAAGTTACTGAGAAAATATCTTTATGATGAAAATAATTCTAAGAAGTATAATTCTGTGTTTGTTTTTAAGTGGAGAGGCATTTGCAGGATTAAAAGAAGCAGGACAATCAGAAGTGCCAACAGATATCCAGGATCAAATAAAAAAGCAGTATGAAAAAAAAATTAAGAAAAACAAAGGTAAAAAATTTATTCTTTATTTTTACACTGATGGTGGAAGCAATAATTCAGTATGGGAATCCACATTTGCAGATGAAATAACAGATGAATTGCATGAGAAATTTTTTAAAAAGTGCACAAAACAAATTAGAAAATATAAAATCAGTAAAACAGCTGAATGTTCTTTGTATGCCGTAAATGATGAGGTTGTTTGGAAATTTTCCACTAACACAAATAACAAAGAATTATCTGATAAAATAGCACTTTACTCAAAACCTTTTATTCAACCTGAGGATAAAAAACCAGGAAGATTTTTTGAAGATCAGCCTGATGTAACTGATGATTATCAAATTCATTTTAATTATTTATTGGCTACAGATAGTAAGGACAGTGAATGGGATATTAATGGAAAAATGCAAACTATCTTGCTTGAAATAAATGAGATCATGGCAAAAGAAACAGCTAAGCATAGATTATCTAATGGAGTAAGTAAAAAATTTAAATTTGATTATAGAAAAGATGGTAAACTTGATATTACATTCATACGTATACCCAAAAAAAGTAAAAATTTTACAGCTGCCAGCCCTAATAATAATATAGTGCCATATTTTTGGTTACAGGGACTTAATAATCCAAAAAAGGTTTACTTTAACTTTGCAGATATACCAGGTAATGAGGGTGATGGTGAAGCTGGACCAGGAGTTGGATCTGCTTTTGTAGGTTCGGCATCTGAAAAACAAAGATTAATAAAATTAACACTTCATGAATTGTATCATACACAAGGACAAGGTTTTGAGTGTGTCCCAGGAGTTAAGAATGGCCACTACACTAATAAGGATAAACCTACACATCTAGGCTGGGGACTAATGGCTGGTCCAGCATATATGCATGAAGAGAAAGGGTGTCCTCAAACTGCTGATAGTGTTTATTTAACACCAACATCCAAAAATTCATATGATCCATATAAAGTTATGTGTTTAAAAGAGTATGGAAATTTTAATCATCCTAAAGTTTTAAAAGCTTTAAAAAAGTTTAAAAAAAAACTTGCAGAAGGAGCACCTCCTCATGAACTAGGAGGTATTGGTCCTGCATGTAAATGGACTGTGGCGAGTAGAGACAGAAGTGCTTTTCCAACAAAATCAAGTGCAGTTTCAGATTTTGAAAGGTTAAAATAAAAGAATAATAAATTTCCTTTATTCATACTTTAGAAAATCTAAGTAAAAAAATCTAAACAGAGTCTAAATGTAATACTTAAAAAGCTAAATCTTCTTGAATCACATACGACACAATGAGCAAGGAAAATAGGGAAAAACTTGATTGCACAAAAAATAAAAAGTATTATAAATCAACAATAATTAAGTGGCGGGGTAGCTCAGTCGGTTAGAGCGCAGGACTCATAAGCCTGAGGTCAGTGGTTCGATTCCACTTCCCGCTACCATTTTAGGACTTTGATTTAAAATTATTAAAAAAAGTTTTTTTTATTATTTGACAATTAAAATTTTTATTAATATATTGATGGTAGCGCTGAGTTATGTTTACTTGCGGAGCGCTTTATAAATCCTGCTAAAGCGACACTTAAACCGCCGCTTTTGTTGGTGGTTTTTTTTTGAAGATTTCTCAAATTAAAATCGGGTATTTATAACCATATTGTGCACCCAGCATTTGCTTAAGCACTAAAAAGGAGAGAAGGGCTAATGTATACAACCCTCTTGTTAGTTAGTCATTTCTCCTCAATAATTTGGAGAAAAAATGACAACAAACAAACTAAAAGATAGACTAGATAAAGGACCTGTTATATGTGCCGAGGGTTTTTTATTTGAAATTGAAAGACGTGGATATATGGCATCAGGAGAATTTGTTCCCATGGTTTCCTTAGATCATCCAGAAGTACTTGAAAATTTGCATCGAGAATTTCAACATGCTGGATCAGATATTGTTGAAGCTTTCACCTACAATGGACATAGAGAAAAAATGCGCGTTATTGGCAAAGAAGAACTTCTTGAGCCATTAAATAGATCGGCTTTAAAGATCGCAAAAAAAGTTGCTCTAGATATACCAAAAGGAAGCAAGCCAAATTTGATGGCTGGAAATATATCTAATTCAAATATTTGGAAACATAACGACAAACCATCTCAAAAAGTTGTTGAATCTATGTTTTCAGAAATGATAGGATGGGCTGTAGAGGAAGGTGCAGATATGCTAATTGGTGAAACATTTTATTACGCTGAAGAAGCCTTTAAAGCTTTAGAAGTAATGAAAAAAACTGGTTTACCAACTGTATTAACGATATCTCCTATGGGCGAAAATAAAATGAGAGATGGAAAGTCAGTTGTTGATACATGTAAAGAGCTTGAGCAGCTTGGGGCTGATGTTGTTGGTCTAAATTGTTTTAGAGGACCCACAACAATGTTTCCTTTTTTAAAAGAAATAAGAGAAGCAGTTAAATGTCACGTAGGAGCCTTACCAATCCCATACAGAACAAGTGAAAATTATCCAACATTCTTTAATTTACCTGATAGGAGTAATTGTGAATGTCCTTCACCGCATGGAAGAACATTTCCAACAGCTTTAGATCCACATTTTTGTAATAGGTATGAAATTGGAAAATTTGCGAAAGATTCTTATAAACTTGGTATTAATTATCTTGGTGTATGTTGTGGAGCTAACCCAATGTTAATAAGAGAAGTAGCAGAGTCTACAGGACTTAAGGTACCTGCAAGTAAATATAGAGAGAATATGGAAAATCACTTTATGTACGGAAAAAACAAAAGAATTCCAAAACATATGACGGATTATGGAGATAAAGCTTAGGTATTTTTAGATTATAATTTTAAGCCCTTTTTTAAGGGCTTAAAATATAAGTTACCTTTTAAGGTATTTTTAGATAAACCCTTATTATGAAAAAATTAATTTTTATAATATTTTCTTTAATTTCATTAAATGCTTTTGCTGTAGAAAAAAGCACTACTTTCACGAATGAAATTTTCAAAAAAGCTCAAACTGAAGGAAAAATAGTTGTTATAAATTCGTGGAATGAGACATGTTACACCTGTAAAAAACAAATAAAAATTCTAGATCAAGCTGAAAAAACATTTAAAAATGTTTTGTTTTTAAGTTTTGAACAGACAAAAGATAAAGAAATAGCTAAGCTACTGGGTATTGAATATTGGACCACCATTGTTGTTTATAAAGATAATAAAGAAGTATCCAGAAGCATTGGACAGACAAAAAAATCTAAAATTTATTCTCAAATAAAATTACTTTAAAATTTTTTATTAAATATTACCAAGTTTAATATTTCTAGAAATATTTATATCTATTAATTTAGGCCTAGGTAAATTTAAATTATTCATAATTTCCACATAATCATCTTCGCTTTCAACTTGTAATCGAGGATTATATTTTTTTTCATCACCAATAGTGCTAAATTTTTTATTATTATAATCATGGGCTGGGTATAAAAGAGTTTCATTAGGAAGTTTTAAAAGTTTATTAAAAATGGATTTATACGAATCTTTAGCACTTCCATTTTGAAAGTCAGTTCTACCAGTTCCATTAATTAATAAGGTATCTCCTGAAAAAAGGTAATTGTTCATTAAAAAACTATAACTGTCAGATGTGTGTCCAGGTGTGTGCATTGTTTTTATTTCTAGTTGATCAATTTTAATTATTTCATCGTCTTTAACTTTAATTTCTAAAGCGTCTGACTGAGTATGCTCTCCCATTATTATTGCACAACTTGTATTATTTTTTAATTTAGAAGCTCCAGTTATATGGTCTGCGTGAATATGAGTATCAATGACTTTGACCAATCTTAAATCTAATTCTTTTAGTATTTTTATATATAAGTTAACATTTTCTAAAACTGGATCTATAATTAGAGCTTCTCTACCTTCATCAGAGGCTATCAAGTAAGTATAGGTGCTTGAATTAATATCAAAAAGTTGCTTAAAAATCATATAATTTAATATTTTTTATAGTTATCATAATAAATTTTTAAGAAATATTAAAAAATTTTTTTATTTAATTCTTTTTAAAAATGCTTATATAAAAGACAAGGGGTGTCGTAACTGACTGAGATTAAACCCTAATAACCTGTCCGGTAATTCAGAAAGGGAGAATAATGGATAACATTAATTATATAAGTCAATCAACATCATTAACAATAGTAATAGTAATAAGCGTAATATTTACATTAATTGGATTAGCTTATTCTAAAAAATATCAAGGATTAAGTAATTATCTAACAGCCAATAGAAATATTGGGTTTTTTTCATTAAGCACCAGTTTGGTTGCATCAGCACTAGGTGCGTGGATTTTATTTGGTCCAGCTTCTGCCGCTACGTGGGGTGGAATAGGAGCCGTTATTGGTTATGCTCTAGGAACAGCTTTTCCAATGATTTTTTTAATTTCATTAGGAAAAAAAATAAGAAATGAATTTCCTAAAGGTTCAACTTTAATTGAATTTTTAAGAAAACGGTTTGGTGTGAGCTTATTCAAATTAATCTTACTGATGACAGTTTTTTATATGTTTATCTTTTTATGTGCAGAGGTTACAGCGGTTGCTATATTAATTAATTATATTTCCGGAGCTGAGTTATGGATCACTGCTTTAATTATTCTAATTACAACACTAACTTATACACTTTATGGAGGCTTAAGAGCATCCATCTTTACAGATACTATTCAAATGATCGTAATTTTAATTTTATTAGTAATTTCATTTTTTTATTTAACTTCATTTGCAGGAGAGCAGTTTTCATTTTCTTTTATTAAAGAAAAGAGTCCTCATTTGTTAAGTAAAAATTACATTCCCAATTATACAGCTGGTCTAACTTTCTTTATTGCAGTTGCTGCAACGAACCTTTTTCATCAAGGGAATTGGCAAAGAATTTACGCAGCTAAAGATGATAAAACACTCAAAAAAAGTTTAATTTTTGCATTTATTGTAATCATTCCAATCATTTTATTTATGGGATTTAGCGGATTAGTGGCCGTATCAGTTGATCCCCAGGTTGTTCCTGATTTAAGTTTTTTCTCATTATTATTAAAAAATCAAACTGAATTTTTATCAATTATAATAGTAATCTTGGGTTTGTCATTAACTATCAGCACTGTTGATACTTTAGTCAATGCTATTTCAAGTTTAATTGTAGTTGATGGTAAAGCAGTTTTTAACTTAAGAAAAAATACTAATTATTTAAAGCTTTCTAAGTATTTTATAGTGTGTCTTTCTATTATAGTTTTTATTATAGCCTCAAAAGGATTTAGTATTTTATATTTATTTTTGTTAGCAGATTTATTTTGCTGTGCATTTGTACTAACTGTTTTTTATAGTTTCTATGATAAAAAATTAAATGAAAAAACTGCATATATATCTATAATTATAGGATTAATAGGAGGATTCCTTTTATTTCCAGCTCCTGATTTTTCTAAGAGTTTATTAGTAGGAATGATGTTCCCAACTGAATTATTTCCTGCTTTTGTTTCACAATCGTTGTTATTCTTATCTTTCTTGGTTGCTACATTCATCCCTGCAGCTATTTGGAAGTTGAGAAAATCTAAAAAAACTATAAAATAATATCATAATTATGCTTGCTACTATTTTACCTTTTATTGCTCTTATTCTTGTTGTCGTATTTATTCATGAATATGGACATTATTATTTTGCTAAAAAATATGGAGTAGGTATTACTGATTTTTCAATCGGATTCGGTAAAGAAATATTTGGTTGGAATGATAAATCAGGAACTCGGTGGAAGATTTGCTGGATACCATTAGGTGGATATGTAAAATTTTTTGGTGATAGAAATGTTTTTAGTGAAGCCGATCAAGAGAAAATAATCAAACAATATAGTAAAGAAGACCAAAAGAAATTATTTGTTCTTAAACCATTATATCAAAGAGCTTTAATAGTAGTAGCAGGACCATTAGCAAATTTTCTATTAGCTATAGTAATATTTTTTTCTATTTATACTTTTGCCGGTAAAGACTTCACACCTGCTGTAATCAATGAAGTTCAAAAAGATAGCCCAGCTATGATAGGAGGTCTTGAAAGTAATGATATAATAGTCTCGATTGATGGCAATAAAGTTAAAAGTATCATGGAAGTTTCTAAGTTTATAATGATGTCCACTGATGAGTTTGTTAATTTTACAATAACGAGATCTAATCAAGACCTTATTTTTAAAGTTAAACCAAACGTCATTGCTAGTGAGGATAACTTAGGAAACAAAATAAATAAGAGAATGGTCGGTATTAAACTTGGTGCATACAATAATGAAATTAATCATGTTAGATTAGGACCAACTAAAGCTATTTATTACGCAATTAGTGAAGTTTATTATGTAAGCGCATCCTCCCTGAAGTATTTAGGTAGTATGATTGCTGGATCTGGTGACAGTTCACAATTAGGAGGTCCAATTCGCATAGCAAAAATTACAGGACAGGTTGCAGAATTTGGATTTTTACCATTTTTTAGCTTGATGGCTTATATCTCTATTAGTTTAGGATTAATAAATTTATTTCCAATCCCAATGCTAGATGGTGGGCATTTAATGTTTTATGGTTTTGAAAAAATTTTAGGCCACCCTTTAAGCCAAAAAGTTCAAGAAGGTTTTTTTCGAATCGGTATGTTTTTACTGCTATCATTAATGTTTTTCACAACTTTTAATGACCTAAAAGATCTAGGTTTATTTTAATTGTGAATAACTTATTTTAGAAAAACCCTTTAAAATCAACAGTTTTTCTTTAAATCACTATATATTGTAGTTCTAACTGAAAATAGCACTAATAAAAAGCTTGATTTATAGGCTTTTATGTAAAATATAGTAAAAAAACCTTTAAAACCGGAGCTAAAAAATGAACAAAAAACAACTTATGGCTAAACTTTCAGGTTCATTAAACCTAAGTAAAGCTGATGCAGAACGTACTTTTGATACTATTACCAATACTATTCTTGATGCTTTAAAAGGCGACGATTCAGTAAAAATCGCTGGATTTGGCACTTATAAAGTAGCCAAAAGAAAAGCTAGAGTTGGAAGAAACCCAAGAACTGGTGAGCAAATTCAAATTGGTGCTTCTCAAAAAGTTAAGTTCTTACCAGCTAAAGCACTTAAAGAAGTATTCAATAAATAATACATTAATAGTTTAAATAGGCCCCTTAATTGGGGCCTTTTTTATAGCGTCCAATTATATTAAATTTCTTATCAGAAACTATTATCTCTCCTGAACTAGCACTAATATTAAGAATTTCTGAAATAACAACAAAATGAGTTACTAAAACTAAATTTTTTTTACTATTCCAGTTAAGAATATAATTTTTAAGATCTATAACTTGTTTATCTTTATTTTTTTCAAATCTAGGTGCATAAAATGAATTAAGTGCATTAAAAGTGGTATACTTATTAAAAGCAAATTCTGCCGTGTCTTTACATCTACACCATTCACTCGATAGAACTTTATCTATTTGAACTTTATTTTTAGAAAACAGTTGCCCTATTTTTTTTGATTGATTAATACCTTCTTGATTTAAATTTCTTTGAGTAGAGCAATCATCTAAGTCAAAATTAAATGGATCTCCACTTCCAGGAGCATAAGCATGTCTAATAAAAATTAGTTTATTACCATCTTTTAATAAGTTAATTAATTGTTCTTGAGAATTAATCGGCGTTGAAAAAATTATTAAGAGAAAAACAATAAAATTTTTTTTCATTATAATTCATTTTCATCCCAAAGTTTTTTGTAATTTATAAATGGAGATAATCCATAACTAGAATTTACATTTGTTAAATGTAAAGAAAGACTTTTTAGAGGCGAGATACAAAATTCTTTTGTATAAATTTCATTAAGATGTTTTTCAAATGGATCATGTCTATCTAAACAATTATTATAAAAGTTGTTCCAATATTTATTTAACAAGGACTTTGTTGTCATGAAAGTGCATAAAGTTCGATTGATCGTTCTCCAATGCCTTTTGTTTCCAATTAAAATATTTGTTTTTTCATTATCCATGTATAAATAAGGGTAATCAGAAGGACACATAAAAATATCTTTATCAACTTGTGAAGCTATTCTTTCATAGGAAGCAATCATTTCTTCCATCATAGGTTCAAAATGTAAGTAGTCATCTTCTACAAAAAAAATCAAATCTTCACCATGTTTTTTTCCTAATTCAAAAGATTCAAGTAGACTGGCTAAATTTGAAAAAGTCTGATTATTTTTTTGCTGTTTGATCGTATCTTTATATTTATTATGGTTTAAAGGGGTAATACTTATATCTAAACCACTTTCATCTATTAGTTTTTTAATTTTATTTAAATTTTCTTCTTTAGATTTATCATCAACAATTATTGTCTTAAATTTAATACTTGGGTATTTATTTTTAGAAAAATTAACTGATTTAATAAGTGAGTTTAAAGATCTTAACGAATATTCAATTTTTGGACGCTCAAATAATCTTTTTTTATTTTGATCCCATATCTCTATATCTGTATTAGTTCTGAAAATAATTAGAACAGAGCTTACTTTCTTTGTAGCTTTTACTTCACCCAACGGTAAAACAATTGACTTTTCATTTATAATTGAAAGATCTTCATTTAATTCTTTTTGAAGGGTAGGTGAACTAAAATCACTTTGATCAATTATCTCATAGCCAAGAAGTCTTGATAGTTTAATAAATAATTTTTTTATGATGCTTTTTTTCATATAATTGTTTATGATTAATTTTTACAATATTATGACTATTAAATCATCACAAACTCTTGTTTCTGAAGCCTTAAAGGAAGTTAAAACTATCACTCCTGATGAGGCATTAAAGCTATCAAGTGAGGGTAAATGTAACTTAATTGATATAAGGGAAGAAGCAGAAATAGATAATACAGGAAAAGTAGAAAACTCAAATAACATACCAAGAGGCATGTTGGAATTTTGGCTTGACCCAGAAAGTCCTTATTTTAAAAATGGTAAACTAGACATGGATAAAGAAATGGTTTTATTTTGTGCAGGTGGATTAAGATCTGCTCTTGCTGCCAAAACTTTAAAAGAAATGGGATTTGAAAAAGTTTCTCATATTGATGGTGGTTTTGCTAGAATAATCCAAAGTAACTTTAAAATAGTTTAGTCTAGTCGTATAAACTTATTCTTTTTGCATAAAATATCCTAATTAACCAATAAATAGTTAATCCAATTGGTCCAATCAAATAAGTAATTAATAATGGAAAAAACATTAATAATTTGCCCATAGAAAATTTTTGAGAGTCTTTAACCATCCAGCCACCACAAAACAAATTAACAGCTAAAAAATGTGTCCAGAACAAAATTAAAAATGAGGAGTCAGAAAATAAGTTTGATAACCTAGCCAAACCCAAATACAGCTCAAAGTTTATTAAAAAATCATAATCATTATAAAAATTTATGTAGAGTAAATAACCATACACTAAGCTTAAAATGAATATCGGGAAAATTGAGGTTGTAAACACTCTACAAATTTGTGATTGTGGAAAAACACTCAACACAACCCAAAAAGGTAAAATCCCTAAGTTCAACCAAAAATAGATCATTTCAATTGTAAAATATGTATTAATTTGTTCGATCATTATAAAAAGTATTATATTAAATCACAGAATGATTCCAATGAGAAATAAAAAAAAAACACTAGAAGTTACTATTGAAGAAATGAGAAACTTTTCTTTTGCATATATTGAAAAATATGCACCATCTAAACAACAACTACGAACATACCTATTAAAGAAATATTTAAAAATATCTAATCCTAGCGTAAAAAAACAAGATGTTACAGATTTAATTGATATTGTTTTAGTAGACCTTGAAAAAAGTAAATTTATTAGTGATAAGTTTTACTCAGAAAGCAAATCAAGAAACTTGATACAAAGAGGTAGCTCTATTAATAAAATTAGAAGTTACCTATTTAGCAAAGGTATCAATGATCATTACATTAAAGAAACGATAGATAAAATTAAAGAAGATAACTCGGACCAAGATTTTTTTTCAGGAATTAAAATTTGTAAAAAAAAGAGAATTGGCCCTGCAAGGACCGAAGATAATAGATCATTATTTTATAAAAAGGACATTTCTCTACTTGCAAGAAATGGTTTTGGTTTTGAAACTTCAAAAAGAATAATGGATATAGATAAAAATGATTATATCAAAATTATTAAATTACTTTAATTTTTTTTCTTCTTCTTTAGCAAGATAATTAATTTTATTTCTTACATAGTTTTTTACAAAGACAAAAAGTAATAGACCAAAAATTGAAACTGATACTATTATAATCAATATCGTTCTTAATTGTTCATCCATTAGACAATATTTTTATTTTTTAGAATTATGCTGGGATTTTTAAATCCTGGTTTACCATAGTAAATATCATTGCCATCAAAGTCAGTCACTTTACCTCCCGCGTGTGATAATATTGCATGACCTGCTGCAATATCCCACTCACATGCTCTTGGTTCTGCAGCATATAAATCAAACTCACCAGCTGCCACCACACAAAATTTTAATGAACTTTTCATTTTTTGATAGGAAGTAATTTTATGTTTCTTGTGTATTTCTAAAATCTCTGGTTTTAATTCATCGGAATAACTGACAGCTTTTATTTCTTTATGATCAATTTCTTTATTAATTAGCTCTATTTCTTTATTGTCAATTAACTCATAACTATTTGACATAGCATAAGAATAAAAAACTCTTTTTTTTGCAGGTGCAGTAATAATGCCTATGACAGGTTTTTTATTTAATATCAGTGCTGCATTTAAAGTGAATTCATCTCTGTTGTTTATGTAATCTCTTGTCCCATCTATGGGATCTATTAGCCAAAAATCTTTTAAATTTTGATCATTTTTATGAGCAGAATTTTCCTCTGAAACAATTACAATATTAGGAGTTATTTCAGAAATTTTTTTTGTTAATATCTTATTAACTTCTATGTCACCGTTACTTACGGGAGTATTGTCATCTTTAATCTCCTTTTTTAAACCTGCTTTTCTTAAGCTCAGAGCAATACGACCAGCCTCATTAAAAGTTTTAATTAATGAAAGTGTAATTTTTTTTGTTTCTTCAATGTTCATTTTTCTATTTTTTCTATCTCAATATTTTCTGAATTAATTACTTTTTTACCAACATTTTCAAAATTAATTGTAACTTTACCATTAATTATTGACTGTACTTGTCCCATACCCCATTCTTTATTGTTTGGATTAGTGACTTTGTCACCTGGCTCATAATCTAAAATCATTTAATTTACTTATATTAAATATAGGAATAAATATCATTAAATATGACAAAATTTAATTCAATTGGAATTAATAAAGACCCAAAAGACACCTTAGTTGTTGTTGCTATGTCAGGTGGAGTCGATTCCTCTACTGTGGCAGCAATGATGAAAAATGAAGGTTATAATGTCATTGGTATTACCCTTAAGCTTTATAATGACACCAAACAAACTGCTCAATCTAAGCAATGTTGTGCAGGTCAAGATATTATGGATGCAAAAAGAGTTGCTGATAAATTAAAAATAGAACATAAAATTCTATACTATCAAGATAAATTCAAAGAAGGTGTCATAGATAGCTTTATAGATAGTTATTTAAATGGAGAAACGCCAATTCCGTGTGTTCAGTGTAATCAAACAGTTAAATTTACCGATTTATTTCAAGAAGCTAAAAATCTAAAAGCAGATGTCTTGGTTACTGGCCATTATGTTAAAAGCATCACAGAAGGGGATAGTACAGAAATGTATAGAGGCGTAGACTTAAATAGAGATCAAAGTTATTTTTTATTTAATACCACTAAAGAACAGCTAAATTTTTTACGATTTCCTTTAGGAAATTTACTCAAAGATGAAACAAGAAATATTGCAAGAAAATTAGATCTTAATGTCGCTGACAAGCCAGATAGTCAAGATATTTGCTTTGTACCCAATGGAGATTATGCATCAGTCATTGAAAAGTTTAGACCAAATTCTTTTAATAAAGGAAATATTAAAAATATTGAAGGAAAAGTAATTGGCGTACACGAAGGAATCATTAACTATACAATAGGCCAAAGAAAAGGAATTAAAATTTCAGATAAAAACCCACTTTATGTAATTAAGATTATAGCAGATAAAAATGAAATAATTGTTGGAGGTAAAGAACATCTAGTTAAAAGAAAAATTAATTTAAAAGATTTAAATATTATAACAAATGATAAAAATGATTTTAATAAAGAACTATTTGTAAAAGTAAGATCTACTGGAAAATTAATAAAAGCAAAAATTAATATAAAAGATAAGTCTGCAAATATAGATTTATTAGAAGAGGAACATGGAATTGCTCCAGGGCAAGCTTGTGTTTTTTATTCTAAAAATGATAATGGCCACAAGGTTCTTGGAGGTGGTTGGATTGTTTCTTAAGTAAAATTATGATGCATTAGTAATAATATGGTAAAATGGGGAATATTAGGTTTAGGTAGAGCAGCGAATTCATTTGCAGAAGCAATTAAGGAAGTTGAAAATGCAGAATTAGTTTCTATTGCAAGTTTATCAAAAAGTAAGCTTAAATTCTTTGGAAATAAATACAATATTGTAAAAAATCTTAGATTTAATACTTACGATGATCTAATTAATAATAATGAAGTAGATGCAGTATATATTGCAACATTAAATAACACCCACGCGGAATTAACTATAAAATTAGCAGAAGCAAATAAAAATATTTTGTGTGAAAAACCGATGGCTTTAAATGAAAGTGAAGCAAAACAAGTATTTGTTGAACTGACAAAATCAAAAGTTTTATTTTTAGAAGCAATTGCCTATAGGTCTCACCCGCAAACTAAAGTTTTAAATAAATTAATTTTAGAAAATGAAATTGGTCAAATAGAAAATATCAAATCTAGTTTTGGTTTTTCAGCTAGAAATTTTTTTAAGTTTATTCCTAAACATAGACTCTTTAGTAAAAAACTTGGAGGAGGAGCTATTTGTGATATTGGATGTTACCCATCATCTTTCTCATTGTTAATAGCTAGACTTCTTCAAAAAAAAGACCAAGAATTAAAATTTGATTTAGAAAATGTTACAGGCAAAATTAACTTCAGAGGAACAGATGATGAAGCACACGCAAAAATAATATTTAGAAACCAATTTGAAGCTGAATTGGACGTCGCAATAACAAAAAAAATGGAAAATTCTATAATTATATCAGGTTCTAAAGGAAAAATGATTATCAGAGACCCCTGGTTACCTAACAAAAAAGTTATTTTAGAGGTTCTCACAAAATCAAATAAATATGAAAAAGAAATAATTTCAAAATATTCAATTTATGCAAATAGTATTAAATATGCATCAGATTTAATTGAAATTAAGGAAACTAAATGTGAATTTCCCCTTATGACGTTAGAAGACTCGATGATAAATATGCAGATTTTAAACAAATGGAAAAATGCATTATATAAGATTTAAGATAAATTAATTATGGATAGTAAAAATATTTTTGTGTGGTCGCCGTTTACATCTAAAGTAGGAACCATTAACAATGTAATAAATAGCTCTTATAGTTTAATTAAGTTTTCAAAATTAAAAAATTTTAATGTTAAATTGATTAATGTCTTCGGAGAATGGAATGATCTTTCTTCTGAAATTGAAAAAAAAAGTATCAAAACTATTGAGCTAAATTCAGCAAAATTTATTAATCAATGGAATAAAGAAGGTTATATAAAAAGTAGATTTTCCTACATAATGATATTTATTTTCTCTTTTTTACCATTACTAAAACTAATTAAAAAAGAAAAACCTAATTATTTGATAGCTCATTTGATCACTTCATTACCATTAATGATAGTCACTTTTTTTAATTGTAAAACAAATCTAATTTTGAGTATAGCTGGTCATCCTAAGATTAACTTATTTAGAAAGTTTATTTGGAAACTATCCTCAAAAAAAATTTTTAAAATTATATGTCCATCAGTCGAATTAAAAAAAATACTTATTAGCCACAATATATTCGATGAAAATAAGATTGTAGTCATCCAAGATCCTCACTTGATGATAAAAAAAATTAGCAGACTAAAAAATGAAAAACTTGAAGATATTTTTTTTAAAGATAGCAAGATTTTGATTTCTATAGGTAGACTAACAAATCAAAAAAATTACATTTTTTTAATAAGAAATTTTAAAAAACTATCATTAAAATATGATGATATTAAATTATTGATCATTGGTGATGGTGAGAAAAAAAAGATATTACAAAATCTTATAATAAAATTTCAACTTGAAAATAAAGTAAAATTAATTGGATATGAAAAAAATATTTATAAATATTTAAAAAAATCTAATTTTTATATTTCAACTTCAAAATGGGAAGGTTCTAGCCTAGCTATGATTGATGCTGCCTTCATGGGTTTACCAATATTATGCAGTAACTGTCCAACAGGTCGAAAAGAGTTTATAAATAATGATGAAAGAGGCTTTCTTTTTGATGAAGGAGATAGTGAAAATTTTTTAAATAAATTTAATGAAATGTATAAAATAAATCCTGATCAATTAAAAATTCGATTAGTTAAAGCTAAAAAAGAATCTAAAAAATTTACATTACTAAATTATTTTCTAGGATTAAGTAATATTATTAAAAATTAATTTTTTTTCTTCCACATTTTAAACGACAATAAATAAAAAATAATAATTCCTAAAAAATAATCCCACTCCAAAGAATGTTTAATAAATTTTAAATTAAAACCTAAAAAATTATCTCCTGGCAAACTTATTATAGGTATACTAAATACTGCAACTAAAATTAAAACTGATACTAATAATAATTTTATCTTTAAATATTTCTGATTTATATATTTATTTAATTTATTCTTAAAAGAATAAAAAGTTGCAACTAAATATACTTGCGCAACTAATTCAAAAATTATAAAAGATAACATTATAACTCTTCTAAATAATTTATATAAATCATTATCAAACTTAATTCCTAAAAATATTGAATGTATTGTTAGAGCTACAGCAGAGGAAATACCAAAAAAAAATACTTTTTTTATATATTTATGATCTTTGTTAAAAAATTGAATTATTTCTCTATTATAGATCCAATATTTTATTAATAAAAAAGAGGTTAAAAACATTGCTGGTTTAAATATTAACCAGTTTGGATAGTTTCTTGTTACTCTACTTATTGATGCTCCACCATCTATATAGGGGAAAGTATTCCAGAGAATATGCTCTTGGTCAGGAAAAATTGAGTGAAATTGAGTTATTAGAAGTAAACATATGTTAACAGAAAGAAATGGAACTAGGAATATCCATATACTAATAGATTTAATTTTCTGAATCTTATCCATAACGAAATGAACTATTTTTTCTTATTTTTTTTTCTAGCTCTTCTTTTTTTAGAGCCAATTTTTCTTCGGCCCCTGTGTTTTTTTGGATAACCCATTCTTTCCTTGTTTTATAATTTTATTGACGTTATTGCAGGGATATAGCATTCTCAATTGAACATATCAAATTTTTTATGAGCAAATCATTCAAAACCTTTTTAAAACATACAGCAAAAGATTACCATAATCAGTCCGTTAACCCCCCTGTTGTAAGAGCTTCGACAATTATTTTTAAATCCATGCAAGATATTAGAAAAATGCAGGATAAGGCTAAAAAAAATCCTACAGGAGGTCATTTTGACTATGGAAGACAAGGAACATCTACAACTCATATTCTCTCTCAAATATTGAAAGAAATGGAAGAATGCTACCATGTTTTTTTAACTCCAACTGGTTTTGGTTCGGTTTTTTTAGCAATCTTTAGTGTTGTACGACCTGGAGATGAAATTATTGTTGCTGATCCAACATATTCGCCAACAAGATTATTAACACAAGATTTTTTAAAAGAATTTAATATCAAAACAACTTTTTATAATCCACATGATTTAAAAACTTTAGAAAAAAGTATAACAAAAAAAACAAAATTAATATTTGTTGAAAATCCAGGTAGTAATTCTTTTGACTTTCAAGATTTAGGTAAAATATTGTCAATTGCAAAAAAAAATAAAATTTTAACAGCCATAGATAATACTTGGGGTACACCATACTTTCTAAAACCTATTCCATTAGGTTTTGACATGTCAATTGTTTCAGCTACCAAATATTATTCTGGTCACTCTGATGTAATGGGAGGAAGTTTAGCTGTAAATAAAAAAGTTTTTAAAGAAGTTGATAAAGCAAATAAGATTACCGGGCTAAGACTAGGACCTGATGATGCTTACTTAATTACACGTGGTTTAAGAACCCTTGATGTTCGCTTAGATAAACATGAGAAGAGTTCAAAAGAAGTAGCAAATTTTTTATCCAAATATAAGAATATAAAACTTCTATATCCACACAAAAAAGATTCACTTAACTTTAGAATGTGGAAGAAATATTATTCTGGTGCATCAGGATTAATGGGTCTTATGATTAAATCAAAAAATAAAAGTTCGGTAATTAAATTTGTTAATTCATTAAAATTATTTGGCTATGGTTACAGCTGGGGAGGATTTGAAAGTCTTGCTTTATACCAAGATAAGAGAGAGCAAGGTAACAGACAATATTTAAAATTAGAAAATGACGAACATTTAGTAAGACTTCACATTGGCTTAGAAGACTCAAAAGATTTGATTAGTGATTTGAAGAAATCTCTTAAGCTCATTAAATGAGTTCTGAAAAATTTATAAAAAATAAAACTGCCTTAATAACTCTGATTGCAGCTTGTATAGTTGTTCTGATTTCACTTGGTGTTAGACAAACCTTTGGTCTATTTTTTATGGATTTTGAAAAAGAGCTAGATATTACAATTACCCAATCAGGTTTAGCTATTGGTATTCAAATGTTGATGTGGGGATTAACAGGGCCTATATTTGGAGCAATTGCAGATAAATATGGTGGGCATCAGGCAATTTGTTTAGCTTTTATTTTTTATATACTAGGAATTTATTTTTTATATTCAGGACCAAATACAGGACTTTTTTTTCAATTAAATTTGGGGATTTTAGTTGGAATAGGGTTGGGTGGTACGGCAATAAGTATTCCTATGGCCATAGTGGGTAAACATTTTCCATTATCAAATAGAACTATAGCAATGAGCATTGTAACGGCCGTTGGATCATTTGGATATTTTATATCTCCACTTTACACAAGCTACTCTTTAATCAAAAATGGATGGGTAGACACATTGTTTGTATTTATGGTTTTTCTATTTATTGGATTTATTGTAGCTTTTTTTGTTAGATCTCCTTTTACAACCCAATCAATTGAAAAACCCAATGATCAAAGTATCTTTGATGCTTTAAAAGAGGCCATTAAAAACAAAAGCTACATATTACTCACATCTGGTTTCTTTGTTTGTGGTTTTCACATAACACTAGTCGGAACACATGTTCCAACATATGTAATTGATAGAGGTTTAGAAAGTTGGACAGCTGCTGCAATTTTATCCTTAATTGGCTTATTTAATATATTTGGCTCTTTATTAAGTGGATATCTTTCTACAAAAATTAGTAAAAAAATTATTTTAAGTTCAATTTATGGATTAAGGGGTGTTTCAATAATTCTATTTATCTTTTTACCAGCAAGTAACATTAATGCATTTATCTTTGGTGCAAGTTTTGGCTTTTTATGGCTATCAACGGTTCCAGCAACCAGCGGTATAGTTGCTCATATTTTTGGAACAAAATATTTAGGAGTGTTGTATGGAATAGTTTTTTTAAGCCATCAAGTAGGCTCATTCTTTGGTGCATTTTTAGGAGGCTTGTTTTATGACTTGTATGGTTCATATAATTACGCTTGGTATTTAGCAATTGCATTATCTGTTTTTGCGGCAATAATACATTTACCAATTAAGGAACAAGCAGTTTTAAGATTAAAAACAGAATAGTAAATTGATTAAGAAAAACTACCTAGAGGATTTAAATAACTCAAAAAAACCTTTTATTATTTATAGGTCAAATAAAGGATTTGATTTATATACAGATTTCTCAAAAAAAATTATTTTAACAAAAAATAATATAGAAAAATTTATTAATCAGAGCACTAAATTAAAATCCAAAAAGAAAGAAACAGATTTATTTATTGGGTTTTTTGGTTATGAAATTTTAAACAACTTAATAGATATCAAAGTAAAGAAGCAAAAAGGTCTAAAATTTCCAAAGGGTATTTTTTATAAACCAGAAACCAAACTAAAACTTCCTAATAAATTAAATTATAAAAACCTAGGATTAGTTAGGACCAATAAGCTATTTAAGATAAATATAAACAAATCCTCTTATAAAGTCATCTTTGATAAATTTAAGAAGAAAATAAAATCTGGTGAAACTTATCAAATAAAAATTTGCACAAAATATAGCAATAAATCAAAAATAGATGCTTTAGATTTTTTTTGCAGACTTGTTAGAAGCAATATGGCTCCTGAGGCCTTTATGATTAAAGATATAAACTACTCAATAATTAGTTGTTCACCTGAAAATTTGATAGATAAAAAAAATGATTTCATAACAACAAAACCTATTGCGGGCACTTTAAAAAAAACTAAAAAATTTAATAAAATAAAAGCCTTAGCGTTCTTTAAAAAAAATATTAAAGAAAACAAAGAACACAATATGATAGTGGATATGGAAAGAAGTGACTTGTCCAAAATTTGTAAAGCAGGATCTGTAAAAATTCTTAAAGAGAAAATAGTAGAAGAATATAAGGACCTTTATCACTATGTAAGTTTAATTGGAGGCAGGCTTAAAAATAATACCTCTTCACTGGAAATTGTAAAAGCAATGATGCCTGGCGGATCTGTTATTGGCTGTCCAAAAATAAGTACTCTTAATTTGCTTAACGTACAAGAAAAAGAAAGCAGGAATGTTTATACGGGTAGTTTTGGATATATTAAATTTAATGGAGATATGAGATTTAATATAATCATTAGATCAATCTTAAATTATAAAAATAAATCAGAGATTTCTGTTGCCTCTGGTGTGGTAATTGACAGTAATGCTAGACATGAATTTAATGAAAACTATATTAAAGCTAAAGCGTTAATAGACCTATATAAATGATTTATATTATTGATCATAAAGACTCATTTACTCACAATGTAGTCCATCAATTTGAAAATTTTGATGATGTAATGTGTGATAATCATAATGAAATCAATGAAGACAAATTAAAAAAATCAAAAGTCATTGTTTTTTCTCCTGGCCCAGGTGCACCAAAAGACTATCCAAGAAGTTCTAATATTTATAAAAGATTTAAAGGTAAAAAAAAGATGATTGGCATTTGTCTTGGTTTTCAGCAAATTTTACATTGTGAAAAAGGTGAGATAATTCAGCAAAAGAAGATTTATCATGGATACCAGTCTAAAATTAAAGTGATTAGTGAAAATTCTCTATTTACGAAAAATAGTAAATTTAAAGTAGGAAGATATCATTCTCTAAAACTAAAAGAACCATTTGCTGCAAAAAATTTTGAAATTACAATGAGGTGTGATATTTCAAATGTAGCAATGGCAATAGAAAATAATAAAGAAAAAATATATGGCTTTCAATTTCACCCAGAATCTTTTTTAACTGAAAATGGCAACCTACTTATTAAAAAAATCTTATCAGCATAAAGCACTCAAAGAAGTTAATTTTAAGGATCTTTGGGGGGACAAAGGTGTGTTCACTACAATGCGAATTTTAGGAAAACCTGCTAAAATTCTTTTTTTTAATAGTCACATTAAAAACTTAGTTAAATCATTAAAAATTTATCAATTAAATAGAGTTAATATTCAAAAAGATATTCTTAAAGTAATTAAATTGAACATTGATAAGAGCAAATCCTACAATCATCTCCTTAGAGTTGCAGTAAACAAGAAAATAATTTCTGTTTCCTTAAGAGATAGAAAAACACCTAAATCTAAATTTAATTTAAAATTGATAAATCACAAAAGAATTGATCCAGAGATTAAAAATTTAAAATATAAATTAATATTAAAGTATTTATCTAAGATGGATAATACTACTTCAGATGTAGGTCTGTGTTTCGGAAAAAAAATATTAGAAAGTGGAACTTCAAATATATTTTTTATAAAAGAGGACACGGTGTATTCCCCTTCGAAAAATATTTACAAAGGTGTTACTTATAATTTTTTTAAAAAAAAATTAGGTAAAGTTATAAATAAAGAGATTTTAATTAACTCTTTGAATGAATATGATGAAATTTTACTAATAGGCTCTGGAAAAGCAGTCACATCTGTTGAAACTATTAAAGAAATTAATTGGAAACGAAATGGTTTAAAATACTATAAAATACTTTCTAATTTTTATAAAAAAGAAATTTTAAGGTGTTCAGTTTATAGATAGAATTTATTATGAGAGATCCAAATAATCCATGTTTATTTTGCAATATTAAAGTAAGTGGCCTAGCTGATGAAAATACATTAGCTTATGCTAGCTACGACTCTTATCCCGTAACAGATAAACATTGTTTAATTATCCCTAAACGACACGTCAAAGATTATTTTGATTTAACTGAAGAAGAAATTGTTGCTTGTGATCAACTGATAAAAGAAATAAAAAAAGAAATTGAGATTAAAGACCCTCTTGTCAAAGGTTTTAATATTGGAACTAATTCTGGAAAAGTTGCAGGACAATCTATAATGCACTGTCATATTCATTTAATTCCAAGACGAGAAGGAGATGTTGAAAATCCTCAAGGTGGTGTAAGGTCCGTTATACCTTTAAAACAACATTATATTCGTAAAGCATAAGTTGTATCTTCAAATGATAAATTGCGACCGATATAACGGTTGAACTATTATTTCAACTATATTAGAAACATCAACATTAATTAAGATTCTAAAGGGTAATAATATGATGACTAACAATCCATTTTCTGTATTAGCAGAAACTATACCTTCAGTGCTTTTGCAAGGTTTTGTTATAACCATGCTTGCTTTAATTGTTATTGGGACAGTTATACAAATGATTCATCATAAAAATATTACATATTTTTTTAATAATGCAAAAAAAGCAAAACTATCAGCAACTAAAGATCTTGGTGTTGGTGAGACTACAGCTGTTGTTTTGAAAACAATAGTTCATGATATTGCCACCACTTCTGAATTAGGAGCAGGCAAGAGAAGAGTAGCTCATGTTCTTGGTATGTATGGCACTATTTTATTTTGGATGGCTACAGTTGTTCTAATTTTTTTCTATACATCAAGTGAATCAATTACACCCAACTTATGGTCAATGATGTGGCATGTGGGAGCAATAATGACATGCGTAGGTGGATATTGGTTTTGGTTATTTTTAAGAGTTGATGTATTATCGGAAGCTCATCCTTGGTATAGAATTATTAAAGCAGATTTATTTGTGTTGGCCTTACTAGCATGTGCCACATTTGGTTTGGCATGGTCTTACACTCAATCTTTAAATTTAGAAAATAGATGGGATGATAAAGTATTTTTAACTTTATATATTTTATCAAACATTGCTTTATTTGGTGGTGTATACTGGTCAAAATTTGCACACATGATTTACAAACCTGGTGCCGCTATTCAAAAAAACTTAGCTGAAGCTGACGGTTCAAGAGATAATCTTCCACCACTAGCTGATGCACCTAAACAATTTGGTCTAGGTATTAAAAGAGAACAACCAAAACATTATTAAAATTTATGATTAAAAATAATTTAAAGAAAGAGGTAAAATAATATGTCAACTTTTGTATACATGACTAGATGTGATGGATGTGGTCACTGCGTAGATATCTGCCCATCTGACATCATGCACATTGATGAAAATATTAGAAGAGCAGTTAACATTGAGCCTAACTTTTGTTGGGAATGTTATTCATGTGTAAAAGCTTGTCCTAATCATGCAATTGATGTTCGTGGATACGCTGACTTTGCTCCTATGGGTCATAGTGTTAGAGTTAGGCGAGAAGAAGAAAAAGGTACTATTTCTTGGAAGATTAAATTTAGAAACGGAACAGAAAAAGATTTTGTATCTCCGATTACCACAAAACCTTGGGGTAAATTTATTCCAAAATTAGCTGAAGGAGAAAAACCAAACGATGGAGAAATTAATTCTCAGAGACTTTACACTGAGCCTCAAGGATTAAACATTGATGGTGAACTACCATCTGTACCAAAAGATTCATTTAAAAAAGGTGTTTATTACTAATGGCTTCTCATAAAACACACTATGAAGATTGTGATGTACTTGTAGTTGGTGGTGGTATGGCTGGTACAGGCGCTACTTTTGAAGCTAGACATTGGGGTAGAGATTTAAAAATTATTTGTGTTGAAAAAGCAAACATCGATAGAAGTGGGGCTGTTGCTCAAGGTCTATACGCTATTAATTGCTACATGGGCATGCAATGGGGAGAAAACCAGCCAGAAGATCACGTAAGATATGCACGTAATGATTTAATGGGAATGGTTAGAGAAGATTTAGGTTATGACATGGCTCGTCACGTCGATTCAACTGTGCATATGTTTGATGAGTGGGGTTTACCTATGATGAAAAATGAGAAAACAGGTCGTTATTTAAGAGAAGGTAAATGGCAGATCATGATTCATGGTGAAAGTTACAAACCAATCGTTGCTGAAGCTGCAAAAAAATCTGCAGATAAGATTTACAATAGAATTATGATTACCCATCTTCTTATGGATGAAGAACAAGAAAATAGAATTGGTGGTGCGGTTGGCTTTAACATGCGTACTGGTGATTTTCATGTATTTAGAGCAAAAACTGTAATTGTTGCAGCAGGTGGAGCTTCGCATATCTTTAAACCAAGAGCTGTCGGTGAAGGAATGGGAAGAACTTGGTATGCTCCTTGGAGTAATGGTTCTGCTTACGCTTTACCTATCGCTGTTGGTGCTAAAATGACACAAATGGAAAACAGAATTGTATTATGTAGATTTAAAGATGGTTATGGTCCAGTTGGTGCTTATTTCTTGCATTTAAAAACTTATACTCAAAATGCAAATGGAGAAAATTATGAAAAAAAATGGTATGACCAAACTAAAGAATTAGTTGGTGATTATATTGATCACCATCCAACTCCTACATGTTTGAGAAATCATGCATTTATTCAAGAAACTATTGCAGGTGGTGGACCAATTCAAATGGTTACTACTGAAGCTTTTCAAGATCCACATTTAGAGACAGTTGGTTGGGAAAATTTCCTAGGCATGACTGTTGGACAAGCTGTTGTTTGGGCTTCTCAAAATATTGATCCAAAATATACCAATCCTGAATTAACAACATCTGAACCATACGTTATGGGTTCTCATGCCACCTGTTCTGGAGCCTGGGTTAGTGGTCCAGAAGATTTATCACCACCTGAGTATTTTTGGGGCTACAACAGAATGTTAACAGTTGATGGACTTTTTGGCGCTGGAGATACAGTGGGTGGAAGTGCTCATAAATTTTCATCTGGTTCCTTTACAGAAGGACGTTTAGCTGCAAAAGCTGCTGTCAAATATATACAAGATCAAAAAGCTGAAGGTATTAAAGTTACTGATAAACAGTGTGAAGACTTTAAAGAAGCTATATTTAAACCTTTAGAGACTTATACGGTAGCTCAAAATGAAATTACAGGTGGAACAGTTTCGCCAAGTTATATTTCACCAATTCAAGGACTTCAACGCCTTCAAAGAATTATGGACGAATACGTTGGGGGAATAGCAACAAATTACATGACTAACGGTAATATGCTTAAAAGAGGCTTAGAACTATTAGCTTGGCTAGAAGAAGATTTAGAGAAGGTTGGTGCTGAAGACTTACATCAACTTATGAGAGCTTGGGAGTTAAAACACCGTGCTTTAACTTCTCAGTGTGTAACTGAACACACAATGTTTAGAGAAGAAACTCGTTGGCCAGGTTATTATTATAGGGGTGATCATATGAAGCTAGATGATGAAAATTGGCATTGTTTAACAGTCTCAAGACGTGATCCAAAAACTGGTAAATTTAGCTTAGAAAAAGTTCCCGTTTATCACATAGTTGATGAGAACGAGAAAAAAAAAGCTTCTTAATAATAATTAAACATTAATATGAAATTTTTAGATAAGTCAGATGATGAGATTATAGCTATCGCCAAACCTATTTGGGATAATCTTGTTAAAACATCAAACATGAAAGATTATGGTAGTTTTACCAAAGATTTTGGAACTCAAATGCTTTTTGGCGCAAATGAAGTAGAATTAGGTAAACAATGGGCCAACAATAAACTTTTAACCAGTTTATCAGAAGACTATGAAGCCTTTGGATGTTTGAGAAGAGGTTTAAATGTTACAATACTCTTTAAACAGAAGAGTAAGGAAATACCAGGTGAATTTTTAGGTCGTTTAGTTCTTGGTACCGAAGGTGATGAGGTTAAAGTTTTTGGGGCTACCATCTATTAATTTAAGACAAATGAGCTATTAAATTTTTTTTGAACTATTAAGTTATAAATTGACAAATTTCAAAGTCATGTTAATTAGAATTAATAATGACTGATTTAATTAAAAAATTACCTTCTAAAATCAAAAAAAACAAATTAAAAACTGGTATTTTTTTGGGTCTATCTGCTTACTGGGGAATAATTCTTGTTGGCACATTAGTACAATTTAATTAAAATTAATAATTTTTTAATCATAAAATCTCATCTCTTGACATTAATAAATATGAAGAATATTCATTATAAGGTTAAGTATTTATGGAAGTTTTTTTACCAATCGCAGAAGTATCAGTAAATATTTTAGCAATTTTCTCTCTTAGTGGTGTAGTGGGTATACTCTCAGGTTTATTTGGAGTTGGTGGTGGTTTTTTAATGACACCATTTTTAATTTTTTTAGGTGTTCCACCAACATATGCGGTCGCTAATGAAGCAAATAATATTTTAGCCACATCTGTTTCTGGCTCAACAACTCATTATTTAAAAAATACACTAGATTATAAAATGGGTTTGATGATTGTTGTTGGGGGAATTTTTGGAACATTAGCTGGAATTTGGACTTTTACTTATTTTAAAGGAATTGGAAAAATTGATATAGTTATTTCACTGGCTTATATGTACATATTGGCCATCATTGGTACCGCAATGCTAGTTGAGGGCCTTGGTGAAATAGATAAAGCCAGAAAAAAAATTTTTACAAAAAAAAAATTACATGTCCATTATTGGATACACGGCCTTCCATTAAGAATGCGTTTTCAAAAATCAAAATTATATGAAAGTGCCTTTACACCAATTATAATTGGTTTGTTAGTTGGTTTTATTGCTGCAATAATGGGAATAGGGGGAGCTTTTATTTTAGTTCCTGCAATGATTTATATTATTGGGATGCCAACAAAATTAATTCCTGGAACCTCTTTATTTGTAACTATTTTTGTAAGTGTGATTGTTACTTTTTTACATGCGTTTAATTATGGTTCTATTGATTTAATCTTAGTATTTATGCTTGTTACAGGATCAATTGTAGGAGTTCAATGTGGACAAAAACTTGGAGAGTCAATTGATAGCCCAGGTTTAAAAACACTTTTAGCTATTTTATTATTATTAGTTGGTATTGCTATAGCATATGATACTTTTTTTGTAGATGATGTTGTTACAAAGGCTGTTGTAATTGACATAAATAATTTAAATCCTTTATCAATGTTTATTAAAAAACTTTCTACAGAGATGCCTACTCTTTATGGTTTATTCTCAATTATATTTGCAGTCACTTTAGGAGTGGGTGCCGCCTTTATAAGAAGGTTTTTTTCTAATTTAAGAAAAAAATATTTAAAAAAAACTACCTAAGCATTTTAAGTTATAAATATTTTTAAAAAAGTTCTCATACTTATAATGCTAACTACACCAACGGTTACTGCAGCAATAAAACCAACAACAAAAGGCTTATAACCCATAGATTTTAATTCACTTAAATTTATTGAAATACCAACAGCTGCCATAGACATAGTCAGAAATATAGTAGCTAAAATTTTTATGTAGTTTATAAAATTTTTCCAAATTTCATAATTATTAGTATCAACTAAAAAAATTTGATCACCAACGTTTCTAACAATTATCATTCCAATAAAACCAAGCACAAAATAAGGAAAAATATTTAAGATAGAATAATTTTTATCTTTGATTTCACCCCTATTGTATAAAAAAGCAAATAAAGGGATCATTATCACTAAAAATGTGTTTCTAATTAACTTTGTAACCGTAGCTATATTTAAAGTTTCTGGGCTATTAAATTGCTGATCATAAATTAAACCAGCTGCGGCTACTTGCGAGGTTTCATGAATTGCAGTACCTAAAAATAGTCCAGCTTGTAAAGCTTCACCATCAAAGTACCATTCAGCAAAATATGGATAGACAAGCATTGCAATAACACCAAACAATGTAATGCTAGCAATAGCATAAGCTACTTCAGTTTTTTTGGCATTTATAACTGGTGCTGTAGCAACAATAGCAGTTGCTCCACAAACACTTGTTCCTATTGCTATTAGGTAAGACATTTTTGATGAGATAGGAACTTTTTTAATCAACAATTTAATAATAATAAGCACACTTAGTATGCAAACTATAATTAAAGGAATGGCAATTGTTCCAAATTTGAGAAGCTCTCCAAAACTTAACCTTATACCTAAAAAAATAATTCCAAGTTTTAAAATATATTTTTGAGTAAAATCTAACCCCAACATCATTCCTGGTCTAGGTGTAAAGGCATTTCCCATTATAATTCCAAGTAGAATTGCTATCATTACAGTCGAAATAGGACTTTTTGCAGTATCAAATAATTCTATTGCAATTAAATTATTTATTCCTTGAGAAAATAAACAAAATACTAGTGCCAAAATAACACCAGGAATAATATGTGAAGTGTTTTTAAATTTCATACTTATAAGATTAAAAACAAATAAAGACTTAAGCGCTTCTGTAAAGTTTAGTCATTACAAATTCTTTGTGACCTAAAGCTTCAGCACAAGTTAATCTACCGTTAGCTACTCTTATTGTAGATTTAATTAATTCATCACCAGCTTGAGACATATTCATTTCACGAGTAAGTATTTTTGATACATCGCAATCTATATGTTCACCCATACTTTTAACAGTTAATGGATTGGCTGTTAATTTAATAACAGGTTCAATAGGATTCCCTACGATATTACCTTGACCAGTTGGAAATAAATGAATATTAAAACCAGCTGCTGCTTGAAGTGTTACACATTCAGCCGCTGCAGACGAAGTATCCATAAAGTATAAACCTTTTCCTTTAGTAGGTTCTTCAGCTGGTTCCAACACATCTATAAATTTACACGATCCAATTTTTTGAAAGTTTCCAAATGCTTTTTCTTCAATTGTAGATAGTCCACCAGCAATATTTCCTGCTGTCGGTTGACTTTCAGAAAGATCATCAGTTGCTTCTTTAAGTATAAAATCGTTATAAGAGTTCCATGTTTTCATAAATTTTTCTGAAGCTTCTGGTGTCGCACCTCTCTTGGCACAAACAACTTCAGCTCCTGTAAGTTCTGAAGTTTCTCCAAAACATAAATGAACTCCCAATGGCTCTAATTTGTCCATTAAATTACCAACAGTTGGGTTTGCAGCCAAACCAGACGTCGTGTCTGACTCTCCACATTTTACTGAAATCCACAAATCACTTAAAGGACATTCTTCTCTTTGTTTTTCAGATGCCCACATTACAAATTCTTGGGCTTTTTTTGAAGCCTTCATAACTGTACCAATATCTCCAGTACGCTCAATGTGAAAACCTTCGACAGGCTTTCCTGTTTTTGCAATTCCGTCTACTATTTTTTTTGTCCATTTAGGCTCAATACCAATAACTATCACTGCTGCAACATTTGGATTACTTCCAGTTCCAATCATTGTTCTAAAGTGCAAATCTAAATCAGCACCAAATTGAAGTCTTCCATAAGAATGAGGAAGTGCCATTGTACCTTTTATGTTATTTGCAACTGCTTCCGCACATGCATTGGATATATCATCTACTGGAAGAATGATTGTATGATTTCTAGTACCAGCTCTTCCATTTTCTCTTTTATAACCTAAAAAACTTTTTGGAATTTCCATAATTTTACCACTTCTTAGTTTTAACATTGTGAACATGAACATGCTCACCTTTTTTAATTGATTTAACTACTTTACCAATATCATGACCATATTTTAAAATTGTATCACCTTCATTCAGGTCAATCATTGCAATTTTATGGCCTAGTTCAATTTCGTTTAGAGATTGAATTTTTATCGTTTTATCATTTTCCATTATCCAGCAAGAACAGTCTTGTTTTGGAGTGATTTTATCAATAACAACTACTCCAACATTATCTTTTTCGTCATGAATTATAATATCTGTGGCCATAATTGTGTCGATTTGTTTGTTTGAAATTTCTTAAATCTTATATATTAATCCTCTGAATTAACAAATTATTTTATAAAATATTTAACGAATTAGACAAGAAAGGCTAAAATTATTATGACGAAAATGACAACTGAAGAAGCTTTTGTAAAAGTTTTACAAATGCATGGAATTGAACATGCTTTTGGAATAATCGGTTCTGCCTTCATGCCTATTTCAGATATATTTCCTGATGCAGGAATAACATTTTGGGATGTTGCTCATGAAACTAATGGTGGCTTAATTGCTGATGGTTATACAAGAGCTACTGGTAAAATGTCTATGGTGATTGCACAAAATGGTCCAGGTATAACAGGTTTAGTTACCCCAATTAAAACTGCTTATTGGAATCATACTCCCCTACTTTTAGTCACACCTCAAGCTGCGAATAAAACTATCGGCCAAGGTGGATTTCAGGAAGTTGAACAAATGAATTTATTTAAAGACATGGTTTGTTATCAAGAAGAAGTGAGGGATCCTTCAAGAATGGCAGAAGTATTAAATAGAGTTATAGAAAAAGCTATAAGAGGGTCAGCTCCAGCACAAATAAATGTTCCAAGAGATTATTGGACTCAAGTTATTGATATTGATTTACCTCCAATTGTAAGGTTAGAAAGACAAGCAGGAGGTGTAGATGCAATTAAAAAAGCTGCTGACTTACTTTCAAATGCAAAATTTCCAGTTATTTTATCTGGGGCAGGTGTTGTAATTGGTGGAGCTATAGAAGATTGTAAAAAACTTGCAGAAAAATTAGATGCACCAGTATGTTCGGGTTATCAGCATAATGATAGTTTTCCAGGAAATCATCCTTTAGCCGCTGGGCCGTTAGGCTACAATGGATCTAAAGCAGGAATGGAATTAATTCAAAAAGCTGATGTTGTTTTAGCTCTTGGAACAAGATTAAATCCCTTTTCAACTTTACCAGGTTACGGAATGGATTACTGGCCTAAAGATGCAAGTATTATTCAAGTTGATATGAATTCAGATAGAATAGGGTTAACTAAAAAAGTTTCAGTCGGAATTTGTGGTGATGCAAAACTAGTATCCCAACAACTCTTAGCACAACTTTCTTCTACAGCTGGAGATAAAGATAGACAAAAAAGAAAAGATATAATCCATCAAACTAAATCAGCTTGGTTACAAAAACTATCAAGCTTAGATCATGAAGATGATGATGAAGGAACTGTATGGAATAAAGAAGCAAGAGAAAGAGACACAGATAGAATGTCTCCAAGGCAAGCATGGAGAGCTATTCAAGTAGCTATGCCAGAAGATGTAATTATTTCTAGTGATATTGGAAATAATTGTGCGATTGGTAATGCTTATCCAACTTTTGAGAAAGGAAGAAAATATTTGGCACCTGGTTTATTTGGTCCATGTGGATATGGTTTTCCATCAATTTTAGGAGCTAAGATTGGCTGTCCAGATACACCAGTCATTGGTTTTGCTGGTGATGGAGCTTTTGGAATTAGTATGAATGAGATGAGCTCATGTGCTAGAAAAGAATGGCCATCAATTACAATGGTAATTTTTAGAAATTATCAGTGGGGTGCAGAAAAAAGAAACTCTATCCTTTGGTTTGATGATAATTTTGTAGGAACTGAATTAGATCCTGAATTAAGTTACGCTAAAGTAGCGGTAGCATGTGGTTTAAAAGGTATAGCAGTTAGAACCATGGAAGAAACTACTAAAGCACTTAAACAATCTTGTGAAGATCAAAAGAAAGGAATTACAACTTTTATTGAAGTAATTCTCAATCAAGAACTTGGCGAACCCTTTAGAAGAGATGCCATGAAAAAGCCTGTTAAAATAGCTGGTATTAAAAAAGAAGATATGAAGAAACAACCATCTTTAGTTTCTTAAAATCTTTTAAATAACAATCAATTATCGTAACCTTACTTAATGGAAGTAATTAATGATAAAAGTTGCAGCTGGATAAATGACCTTAATCTAAGATCAAAAATTAAAACTCTTACAACAAATAAAAATTGTGATTGGGTGATTGTTGGCGCTGGATATACAGGTTTATCTGCAGCAAGAAAATTAGCTCAATTACAGCCAGAACAAAAAATAATATTAGTTGATGCTCAATTAGCCGGAGAAGGAGCAAGTGGTAGAAATTCTGGCTACTTAGTTGATAACACACTTAATGATGGATTTACATCAAACAAAGATCTAACAAATTATAAGAAAAAAACTGATATCTACAAATTAGGAATTGATACAATAAAAAGATTTATCAAAGAATATCAAGTTGATTGCGAATGGAATAATACTGGAAAATATTTTGCCTCCTCTAAAATTGAGGATAAAAAAATTCTAATAAATTTTGCTAGAACCCTTTCTAAACTAGAATTTGAATATGATTTATTATCAAATGAAGATTTAAGGAATAAATTAGGAACAAGCTTCTATAAAACTGCTCTTTTTACAAAAGGGGGTGTTTTACTTCACCCTGGAAAACTGGGTAGGGCAATGATTAATGCTTTACCAGAAAATGTTCAATTATATGAAAACTCACCATTATTAGAATGGAAAAAAAATAAAGACATTATTTTTTGTAAATTTAAGAATACAAATATAATTACAAAAAAAATTATTTTCTGTACTAATGCCTTTTTAAAATTATTAGGTATTAAAACTAATTATAATTTTCCAATTACATTAACTGCAAGCATGACAAGACCTTTATCTAATAGTGAATTTAAATCTATTGGAGAACCAAAAGAGTGGGGAGTTTTACCAGTAAGACCAATGGGAGCCACTGTTAGAATGACAAAAAATAGAAGGATTTTAATTAGAAATACTGCAGAGATCTTTAATCCTATTAGCATGTCAGATGAAGAACTTAAAAAAAGATCTTTTAATCAAAAAATAGGAATTAAAAAAAGATTTCCTGAACTTCCTGATGATATAATTAAATCAACATGGTCTGGAGTTGTTTCCAGAACCAGAAATAGTTCTCAAATTTTTGAAAAAATAGATGCAAATATTTTTGCTGCTGGTTGTTACAATGGATCTGGTATAGGAGTCGGTACTTTATTTGGAGAACAAATTGCAATCAAAGCATCCCAGAGAAATAGTTCTGAAATAAAAATTATTGAAAACAGAAATAAACCTACTTGGTTACCACCTCAGCCATTTTTAAATTTAGGTATAAAAAGTAGATTAATTTATGAGCGTTTTAAAGCTGCTTCAGAAATATAAAATGATGTTTTTTAAAAGGTTATTTTCTAGAAGTAATTTAGAATTTAAAGTAGATGATGGAGGTAGAGCAGCTGCTGGCTATAAAGGTAAAGCGGGTGACTGTGTAGTTAGATCGATAGCTATTGTCACAAGTTTATCGTACCAAAAAATTTATGATGATTTATATAAAGCAAATGAATTGTTTAGAATTACCTCAAAAACAAAGCTAGCTAGAAGTTTAAAACAAAAAAATGATAGCCCAAGAACAGGCACACATAGAGTGGTTCTTAAAAAATATTTACAACAATTGGGCTGGAATTGGACTCCCACAATGTTTATAGGACAAGGCTGTAAAATTCATTTAAAAAAAGATGAATTACCAAGTGGCACTTTAATACTATCCTGTTCAAAACATATTACTGTCGTAAAAAATGGAGTTCTACATGACACTTATGATTGCTCTAGAAGTGGAACAAGGTGTGTATATGGATATTGGACTAAGTCTAACTAAGCCAAATTAAAAACTAACTAATTTTTTAGTATTTTAGAAAAGTTCTTGCTTCAGTGAAGTTTTATTTTTTTTCACAGTGAATTGTTGCAAATTTAGTAGCATTCATTATTTCTTCAGGTTTTTTTTTAAAAATTTCATCTATTTGTTCATTAGAATATTTATTACTAAGTCTATTAATCGCGCACAAGCAGTACTTTTTTGCGTTATCAGCACCAAGAAATTGTTTAGAGTTTGTGTAACATCCCATATACATTTCTTTTTCATATTCTGGACTAAAAGCTATGCTTTTAGAGGAAAAAAATAAAATAAAAATTACTAGGTTCTTAAATTTTTTGATCGTATTCACCAATCTTTCCAGTTTTTTTTAGCAGATCATCAATAAATTCAAATATTTTTTTCTTTCTTTCATCTGAGGTTGGACTTTCAGTAACAACTACTAAAGACGGTTTGTTTGATGAAGCTCTAATTAATCCCCATGAACCATCTTTAAAAGAAAATCTAATTCCATTTATAGTTAATACTTCCGTTATTTCCTGGTCATCAATTTTAGTTTTATTATTTTTAATATCATTTATTTGTTTTACTAAACTTTCAACAACTTGATATTTCTCTTCATCTTTGCAAAAGGGAGCCATTGTCGGTGTTTGAAAGGTATTAGGTAATTCATTTATGATTTCATCCATTGTTTTATTTTGATTATCTAATAAGTGACACACATGAATTGCTGAATTAATTCCATCATCATACCCAAACCCTAAAGGTTGATTAAAAAAGAAGTGACCACTTTTTTCAAACCCTGCTAAAGCTTTTTCAGTGTTAACTTTTCTCTTAATGTGTGAGTGACCAGTTTTCCAATAGATAGTTTCACAGTTATTTTCTAACAAAACTTTATCAGTTGAATATAATCCGGTTGACTTAACATCAACTATGAATTTAGAACCCTTATGAGTGGTTGATAAATTTCTTGCAATCAATAATCCTATTTTATCTGAAAAAATTTCATTACCCTTGTTGTCTATTACGCCAACTCTATCTCCATCACCATCAAAACCAAAACCTATATCTGCTTTATTATCTTTTACAGCTTTACTTATTTCATGAAGCATTTTCAAATCTTCAGGATTGGGGTTATATTTAGGAAAAGTCCAATCTAATTTACAATCTATCTCTACTACCTCACAACCAACACCTCTTAATATATCTGGTGCGAATATTCCAGCCGTACCATTTCCACAAGCAACAACAGCTTTAATTTTTTTTTTAATTTTATTCTTATTAATTAAATCATTTTTATAAATTTTTTGAAAACCATCTATTTTTTTTTCACTTCCTTTTCCTTCGATAAAATTTTTATTTAATGTAATATTTTTTAACTCTTTCATTTCTTCTGGTGCATGAGTTAAGCCTTTTTTTATACCCATTTTAACACCAGTCCATCCATTCTCATTGTGACTTGCAGTAACCATTGCAACAGCATCAGCATTTAAATTAAATTGTGCAAAATAAACAGTGGGTGATAATGACAAACCGATATCTTCAATATTACATCCCGTTGAAAGTAGCCCCCTTTTAAGAGCTGCTTTAATTTCTTCACTGTAAGACCTATAATCATGACCAACAATTACTCTTGGATTATTTTTTTTAGTGTGTTTTATAATTTGAGTTCCCAAACCCTTACCGAGATTCTCTATCCCTAGTTGGTTTATGTCCTTTTCATATAGCCATCTTGCGTCGTATTCTCTAAAACCGTACGGGTCTATTTTTAATTTTGTTATCATTACTTATGTTTCTTACATTTATTTTAATTTTTTTATTGTTTTTTATTTATAATGTTCTATATATGTTCTGTTGATTTATGATTTATATAGTGTATCAACACTTATTACATACAACATGTAGTTGTTTTATGTAAATTAACTTAAAAAAATAAATAATATGAACAAAATTCTATCACAGGCACTTAAGAAAGCTGTCTCTGAATATAGCCCAAATAGTAATGAAGTTACTAAGGAAAAAAGACCTGATTTATTCTCCTTAAGTAATGATAATGAACTTTTTCAAAATGAAAAAGGTATTATAATTAAGGTTGATAGAGCGAGAGATGCAAATCTAACAGACTTTGGAAAAGCAACTTTAAAAGATAGATATTTAGGTCACAATGAATCTTTTCAAGATTTATTTGCCCGTGTTGCAAGCACGTATGCAGATGACAATTTACATGCTCAAAGAATTTATAATTACATAAGCAACTTATGGTTTATGCCAGCAACTCCTGTTTTATCAAATGGTGGAACAAAAAGAGGTTTGCCTATTTCATGTTTTTTAAATGAAGCCTCTGATAGCTTAGGAGGAATACTTGATCTCTGGAGTGAAAATGTTTGGTTAGCTGCAAAAGGAGGAGGTATTGGAAGTTACTGGGGTAATCTTAGATCTATTGGAGAAAAAATTGGTAAAGTTGGAAAAACATCTGGAATAATTCCATTTATTAAAGTTATGGATTCTTTAACAATGGCAATTAGTCAAGGTTCATTAAGAAGAGGTTCTGCAGCATGTTATCTTCCAATTGATCATCCTGAAATAGAAGAGTTTATTGAAATGCGAAGACCAACAGGTGGAGATCCAAATAGAAAATCATTAAACCTTCATCATGGAATTCTTATATCAGATGCGTTTATGAGGGCTGTTGAAACTGATGAACAATGGGCATTAAAAAGTCCAGCTGATGGAACTGTACAACAAACTATTTCAGCAAGAAATTTATGGATAAGATTGTTAACTGCAAGAATTGAAACTGGCGAACCTTATATAATTTTTATTGATACTGTTAATAGACAAATTCCACAACACCACAAACTTGCAAACTTAACTGTTAAAACTTCTAACCTTTGTAGTGAAATAACCTTACCAACAGGTATAGATAAGAATGGAAGAGATAGAACGGCAGTTTGTTGTTTGTCTTCTTTGAATTTAGAAAAGTATGACGAGTGGAAAGACGACAAGATGATTGTTCCTGATGTTATGAGATTCTTAGATAACGTATTATCTGATTTTATTAATAGAGCACCTGATCAATTTGCCGATGCAAAATATTCCGCTGAAAAAGAACGAAGTGTTGGGCTTGGTGTAATGGGCTTTCATTCTTACTTACAAAAACACAGTATTCCACTAGAGTCAGTAATGAGTAAGGTTTGGAATAAAAAAATATTTAAACATATTCAAGAACAAGTTGACCAATCATCTAAAGATTTAGCAGATGAAAGAGGTGCGTGTCCTGATGCTGCTGATTATGGTTTTAATGAAAGGTTTTCAAATAAAACTGCTATTGCTCCAACAGCTTCTATTTCTATTATTTGTGGTGGAGCTTCACCAGGAGTAGAACCAGTTGCAGCTAATAGTTATACGCACAAAACTTTATCAGGATCATATAATGTTAGAAATAGATATTTAGTAGAGTTATTAGAAAAGTATGGAAAAAACACTGATGAAGTATGGTCTGGAATAACAACTAACGAAGGTTCCGTTTCTCAATTAAATTTTTTAACTGACTTAGAGAAAGATGTATTTAAAACGGCATTTGAGTTGGATCAAAAATGGATTATTGAATTAAGTAGTGATAGAACTCCTTACATTTCTCAAGCTCAATCAGTTAATCTATTTTTAGCAGCCGATGTACATAAAAGAGAACTTCACAAAATTCACTTTGAAGCTTGGAAAAAAGGATTAAAAAGTCTTTATTACTGTAGATCTAAATCGATTCAACGAGCCGAAAATGTTAATGATGCTAATTCAACAGATGTCACAGCTAACGTTTATAAATCAAAAAAACAAACAAACGAACAACCAGAATATGAGGAGTGTTTATCTTGTCAGTAGTAGAAAAAATTAATTCAGATATTGTTCAATCAAAAAAAAAAGAAATTATTCAACCACAAAAAATGGGATTATTAGTTGAAAATCCAGTTTATAAACCATTTAGATACCCATGGTGTTATGATGCATGGTTAACTCAACAAAGAATTCACTGGCTTCCAGAAGAAGTACCACTTGGTGATGATGTTAGAGATTGGCAAAAAAACCTTACTCAGTCAGAAAAAAATTTATTAACTCAAATTTTTAGGTTTTTTACACAAGCAGATGTTGAGGTCCAAAATTGCTATTTAAGACATTACACAACTGTATTTAAACCAACAGAAGTATTAATGATGATGACAGCTTTTGCTTCAATGGAAACAGTTCACATAGCTGCATATTCGCATCTACTTGATACTATCGGAATGCCCGAGTCTGAATACTCAGCTTTCATGAAGTACAAAGAGATGAAAGATAAATATGATTATATGCAAAATTTTGACATGAAATCAAAAAAAGATATAGCACTAACTGTTGCTGTATTTAGTGCATTCACAGAGGGCTTACAATTATTTGCAAGCTTTGCAATACTGCTTAATTTTCCAAGGCATAATAAAATGAAAGGTATGGGCCAGATTGTTACATGGTCTGTAAGAGATGAAACTCTTCACTGCAATTCTATGATTAGATTATTTAAAGAGTTTATTCATGAAAACCCTGAAATCTGGAATCCAGAATTAAAAAAAGAACTTTATAAGGCTTGTAGAACAATCATAGAGCACGAAGATGCTTTTATTAATTTAGCCTTTGAAATGGGTCCAATGGAAGGACTTACAGCTCAAGACGTAAAACTTTATATAAGATTTATTGCTAATAGAAGACTTTCACAATTGGGACTAGATCCAATTTATAAAGTAGATAAAAATCCACTTACTTGGTTAGATACCATGCTGAATGCAGTTGAACATATGAATTTTTTTGAAGGTCGTGCAACAGAATATTCTAAAGCATCTACTCAAGGAACTTGGACAGAAGCTTTTAGTTAATTATAAAAACTATCTTTGATTTAATTGAATTACTTTTCGGTGTTTACTACCCTTGTAACTGGCGAGTGGCCTAATTAGTTTATTAGCAGCATGTTGCTCCATAATGTGAGCTGACCATCCAGTAATTCTAGATATAACAAATATTGGTGTAAAGAAATCAGTATCAAAACCCATCAGATGATAAGTAGGTCCTGTAGGATAATCTACATTAGGATGAATATCTTTTCTATTAATCATAACTTTTTCAACAATGTCATATATTTTTTCAAAAGTTTTATCTTTTTTAACTTTAGCAACTCTTCTAAAATATTCCCTCATAGTTGGAACTCTTGAATCTCCACTTTTATAAACTCTGTGTCCAAATCCCATAACAACATCTTTATTATCTAAAGCATCATTAATCCATTTTAGTGCATTTTCAGGTTTCTTAATTTTTTTCATCATATGCATAACTTCTTCGTTAGCACCTCCATGTAACGGCCCTTTTAAACTTGCTATAGCACCAGTAATTGCACCATGAATGTCTGACAAACTACTAGTTATTGTTCTAGCAGTAAATGTTGAAACATTAAAACTATGTTCAGCATATAAAATTAAAGAAACATCAAAAGCTTTTACAATTTCTTTTTGAGGAACCTTTCCAAAGCACATATAAAAAAAATTTTCTGCAAATGATAAAGACTTTTTAGGTTTAATTATTTTTTTACCATTTCTTGTTCTATAAAAGGCTGCTAAGGCAGTTGGAGTTTTCGCAAAAATTCTCATTGCTTTTCTCATGTTAGCTTCTGGAGAGTTGTTAGATGTTTCTTTATCTTCAAGACCCATTAAGCTCACTGCTGTTCTAGCAACATCCATAGGATGGGATTTTTTTGGTATATTTTTTATTATTTCATATAAATTTTTTGATAATTCTCTATTACCTTGTTCTTCTTTTTCAAATTTTTTAAGTTCAATAGAATTTGGGAGATCTTTATTTAAAATTAAATATGCAACTTCTTCAAATCTACATGCTTCACACAAATCTTGAGCAGCATAACCTCTATAGGTTAATGAATTAATTTCTGGCATTACTTTTGAAACTTCAGTTTCGTCAACTACAATTCCCAATAGACCTTTTTTAATGTCATCACCCATTATTCATGTCCTTCTGTACTAAAATTATAAATTTTTTCATCTAGAGAGTTATATTTTTCATACTCAACTAACTCATATAATCTTTTTCTAGTTTGCATCTTATCAATAATATTATTCTGATGTCCATTTGCATAAATGTCTCTTAGGCCATCTTCTACATTTTTCATGGCTAACCTTTGAGTGGTTACTGGATATATTACAATATTATAACCAAAATTTTCTAATTCTTTGTAATTAAATAGTTTCGATTTTCCAAATTCAGTCATGTTTGCAAGTAAATAGCATGGCAGTTCTTTTCTAACTTTTTCAAAATCTTTTTCATCATGTAGAGCTTCTGGGAAAATAATCTCAGCTCCTGCATCGATATAGGCCTTACATCTATCAATCATTTTATCTATGCCTTCAACACCTTTAGCGTCAGATCTTGCTATAATTTTAAAATTTTCATCTTGTTTTGCTGCAACACATTCTTTAATTTTTTTTACCATTTCTCCAGTCGAAATTAATTCTTTGTTATCAAGATGACCACATCTTTTACGTTCTACTTGATCCTCTAAATGAACCGCAGTTATTCCAAATTCTTCAAATGTTTTGATTGTTTCATTACAAGATTTAAAGCCTGTGTCTATATCTACAATGGTTGGTAGCTTTGTAACTCTGGAAATCAAATAAGACCTTGTACTTACATCTTGCAAAGTTGTTAATCCAATATCAGGAAATCCCAGGTCATTTGCCATAACACCCCCAGATACATAAACCGCATCATAACCAATTTCTTCAATTAATTTTGCAGTTAAAGGGTTATAAGCACCAGGAACTCTAAGGATTTTATTTGTTTTTAACTTATTTACAAAGTCCACTCTTTTTTGACTAGGTTCTTTATCTACAAAGTGCACTAAAAAATTCCTTTTTTTATATTTTTCTTTATTTGACTTCTTTTTACCTTAATATTCAATTTATTTAGCTCACCAGATTTTAAGTTTTTTAGGTTTTGAACAGTTTTTAAAAATCTTAAACTTTCTTTCTTATCTAAAATACCATTTGTAAGTGTTAAAAATTTTTGAATATAGTTCTGTCTTTTAAATGGACGAGCACCATAAGGATGTGCATCAGCTCTATCAAGCTGTTCTATTATTTTTTTACCATTATTCATTGTAACTATAACTTTACCACCGAAAGCTTTGTTTTTTGGATTGGGATCATGATACTTTTTGGTCCATTTTTTATCCTCATGAGTTTTAATTAATTTCCAAATCTTAACAGTACTTTTTTTATTAGATCTTTTCTTAGTGTATGATTTAACATGATGCCAATCTGCATCTTCTAATGCTACAGCAAAGATATACATAATAGAGTGGTCTAAAGTTTCTCTACTAGCGTTTGAATCCATTTTTTGAGGATCATTTGCACCTGTTCCAATTACATAATGTGTGTGATGACTTGTATATAAATCAATCTTTTTTATTTGATTGAGATTAATTATTTTTTTATTTAATTTTTTTGCAATATCTATCAAGGCTTGCGCTTGGTACTCTGCAGAATATTCTTTAGTATAAGTTTCTAAAATAGCTTTTTTACTTTCACCTTTTTTTGGAAGTGGCACATTGTACAAAGCTTTTTTACCATCTAGTATTCTTGCTATAACACTATCTTCACCTTCGTAAATAGGACTAGGTGCTCCTTCACCGCGCATGGCTCTATCAACAGCTTCAATTGCAAGCTTACCTGCATGTGCTGGAGCAAAAGCTTTCCAACTAGAAATTGCACCTTTTCTAGACTGCCTTGTTGATATAGTAGTGTGCAAAGCTTGTTGAACAGCTTGATATATTGTTTCAGTATTTAATTTCAGCATTGACCCTAAACCTGCCGCAACACTTGGTCCTAAATGAGCTATATGATCAATTCTATGTTTATGAAGACAAATACCTTTTACTAAATTTACCTGAACTTCATAAGCAGTGATAATTCCCCTTAAAAGATCCAACCCACTTTTTTTATTTTGTTGTGCAACACTTAAAAGTGGTGGAATGTTATCTCCTGGATGACTGTAATCAGCAGCTAAAAAAGTATCGTGAAAATCAAGCTCTCTAACAGCAGTTCCATTTGACCACGCAGCCCATTCACAATCAAACTTATATTTAGAATCTATTCCAAATAAAGTTGCACCATTTTTTCTTGAATGCCTTAAAGCCATTTCTCTTGAGGTGATAACTGCTTTTCTATTTAAAGATGCAATAGCTACTGAGGCATTGTCAATTATTCTATTAATAACCATTTCAACCGAGTTTTTATCTAGTCTAGCAACATCAGATGATATTTCAGCTATTTTCCATGCCAACTGTTTTTTTTTGGTTAAGCGAATCTTTGATGAATAAACTTTTACTTTATGTGAAATCAAAATACCTCCTTAATATTTTTGACTTAAGTAATAATAAGAAAAAAAATTTAATCAATCTTTAAATATGTAGAAACGATTTTTTCAACACCAATGAAGTCTTTTATTAAATGATCGTGATAAATTTCATCAGTATTTTTTTCTGTATAACCATTTTCTAATAAAATCACAGGTATAGATGCTGCTTTTGCAGCATTAGCGTCAGTTTCACTATCACCAATCATTAATGTTTTTTTTAAATCGCCATTAAGAATCTCTATAATAGTTGTTAAATGCCTTGGATCTGGCTTGCAATAATCAAAAGTATTATGTCCAGCCACATATTCAAAGTAGTCATAAATTCCAATTTTTTTTAAAAGATCAATTGCCAAGTGTTCTGTTTTATTTGTGCATACAGCCATTGAAATATTTTGTTCTTTACACCACTTTAAAAATTCTTTTACACCATTAATAAGAGTACTTTCGTTAATAATATTTTTTCCATAAAAATTAAGAAAATCCTTAGACATTTGATCTTTTATTTTTTTATCATCTACACTGTGAAATTCCTTTTTAGCTTGACCCCAGATAGTCCTCCCGATTAATGCAGCAGCACCTTGACCAACTAACCCTCTAATTTCTTCTGTTGATTTAGTAGGATAGCCATACTTTTTCATTACATAATTATGCGCATTCATTAAATCTGGGGCAGTATCAACCAATGTTCCATCTAGATCAAATAAAATTGTATATTTTTGAGTCATTTATAAAGTATTTTTAAGAAACAATTTGTGAATTAAGATAACTTTGTACTTACTATAAAGATTTTTTTAAATGAAACAAATAAATTCACAAAAAATTCAAAATAAACTTAGAAGTAAATTTATTAAATCTGGAGTTAGTATGATTGGACCAGAAACAATATTCTTTTCCCATGACACAAAAATTGGAAAAAATGTTATTATTGAACCTTATGTTGTTATTGGGTTAAAGGTTAAAATTGGTAATAATGTAAAAATTAATTCATTTTCTCATTTAGAAAATTGTAAAATTGAAAATAAAGTACATGTTGGACCTTATGCAAGAATTAGACCGGGTACACTTTTAAAAGAAGGCTCAAAAGTAGGTAATTTTGTTGAAATTAAAAAAAGCATAATAGGTAACAAATCAAAAGTAAATCATCTATCATATATTGGAGATAGTGAGATTGGTAGATCTGTTAATATAGGCGCTGGAACAATAACCTGCAATTATGATGGCATTAAAAAAAATAAAACTAAAATTAAAAATAATGTTTTTGTAGGATCAAACTCATCCTTAGTAGCGCCTGTCACTATAAATGAAAGTAGTATTATAGGGGCTGGTTCAGTTATAACTAAAAATGTTAAAAAAAAATCTCTAACATTAACAAGAGCAATTCAAACAGAAATTATGAATTATAAAAGAAAGAAAAAATAATTTATGTGTGGAATCATAGGCATAACCAGTAACAAGCCGGTATCATCAGCTATAATTAATTCACTTAGAAAATTAGAGTACAGGGGTTATGATTCAGCAGGTATAGCAACTTTGTCAGATGGACTTATTAATGAAATTAAATCAGAAGGAAGAGTAGAAAATTTAGAAAAAAAGCTATTGATTAAAAATATGCTAGGATCAGTCGGCATTGGTCATGTTAGGTGGGCAACACATGGAGCTCCAAATACTATTAATGCACACCCACACTCTTCAGAAACAGTCTCTGTAGTCCATAATGGAATTATAGAAAATTCAACCACGCTTAAAAAATACTTAATTAGCAAAGGACATAAGTTCAAATCTCAAACAGATACAGAGGTAATTGTTCATTTAATTACTGAATATTTAAAAGAAAATGATTTAAAAAATTCAATTTTGAAAATGCTTAAACAACTTCATGGTAGTTTTGCTCTTGGAATTATTTTTAAAGATCAGCCAGATCTAATTGTAGGTGCTAGAAGAGGATCGCCACTTGCCGTTGGTTATGGCCCAAATGAAAATTATTTAGGATCAGATTCTTACGCATTAAAATCAATGACTAATAAGATATCATACTTAAACGATGGAGAATTTTGTATGGTTAAAAAAAACCAAGTAGAATTTTTTGACGAAACAGGAAACAAAATAAATAAAAAAGTTTTAGAATTATCTTCAAACGAAGAAAATTATGACAAAGGTGACTTTAAACATTTTATGGCTAAAGAAATTGAAGAACAGCCCATAACTCTAAAAAATTGTGTTAAAGAGTATATTGACAATATTAATAATGATATCAATATTTATAATTTTCCGTGGAAATTGGATGGAATTAACTCTGTAACATTAATAGGTTGTGGAACTGCTTATAATTCTTGTTTAACAGCACAATATTGGTTTGAAGAGCTAACAACTTTAGATATAAGTGTTGATGTGGCATCAGAGTTTAGATACCGAAAAAATAGATTTAAAAAAGATACTTTATATATTTTTGTTTCACAGTCGGGAGAAACGGCAGATACTTATGCTGCTTTAGACTTATGTAATAAGAATAACATGAAAACTGCATGTATTGTTAATGTTATTGAAAGTTCTATAGCGAGAGATTCAAATTTTATTTTACCTATTCATTGTGGACCTGAAATTGGAGTTGCATCAACTAAAGCTTTTCTAGGACAATTACTTGTACTTTATATAATGGTATTAAAATTATCTTTTTTAAAAAAAAATATAACAAAAGACAATTATATTCAAAAAATTAAAGATCTAAAAAAATTACCTAAACTTGTTGAGGAAACATTATTGAATGAGAATAAAATACAATTAGCTGCAAATACATTTGCTGAAGCAAAAGGCTCAATGTTTCTTGGTAGAGGTATCTCATATCCAATTGCTTTAGAGGGAGCTTTAAAGCTTAAAGAGCTTTCTTACACGCATGCAGAAGGATATCCAGCAGGAGAGATGAAACATGGTCCTTTAGCTTTAATAGAAAATGGAATGCCAGTTGTTGTTTTGGCTCCCAAGGACAAATACTATTCAAAAATAATTTCAAACATGCAGGAAGTAATAGCTAGAGGTGCAAAAGTTTTATTGATCACCAATAAAAGCAAAGGTGAAGTTATCTCCGAAAACATTTGGGAGACTATTGAAATAGCAAATATTAACGATGATCTGATTCCATTTTTATTAACGATCCCTATGCAAAAATTAGCATACTACACAGCATTAAAAAAAGGGCATGATATAGATAAGCCAAGAAATTTAGCTAAATCTGTTACGGTTGAATAATTACCAAACTCTGTTAGAACACTCCTAGGTTGAATATGAAAAATTGGAAAATAAATAGCTGGAGAAATTATCCTGTAAAACACATTCCGGAATATCCAGATAAAAAAGAACTAGATGGAGTCCTTAATAAGATTAAAGATTTTCCACCTTTGGTTTTTGCTGGTGAAACAAGACATTTAAAAGAACAACTAGCTGATGTAGTTGATGGTAAAGCATTTTTATTACAAGGAGGAGATTGTGCTGAGAGTTTTGCAGAATTTCATCCTGACAATATAAGAGATACTTTTAAATTAATTTTACAAATGTCATTAGTTTTAACTTATTCTGCATCCTTACCAGTAATTAAATTAGGAAGAATTGCAGGACAATTTTCGAAACCAAGAAGTTCATCTACAGAAAATATTGATGGGGTAGAATTACCTAGTTACTTAGGTGACAATATTAATGGAATAGAATTTAATGAAAAATCAAGAATCCCTGATCCTAAAAGATTATTTAAAGCATATTCTCAATCAGCATCAACTCTTAATCTTATAAGAGCTTTTGCCAACGGTGGTTTTGCAGATTTAAAAATGGTTCATACTTGGAACTTAGGATTTATTAAAAAAAGCCCAGAAGCAAAAAAATTTAAAGAATTAGAAGATAAAATATCAGATGCATTAGCTTTTATGGATGCATGTGGAATTAATTCTGATTTCAATAGAAGATTAAAAACTGTAAATTTTTGGACATCTCATGAGGCATTATTATTACCATTCGAACAATCGATGACAAGAATAGATTCTACAACAGGTGAGCATCATGACACATCTGCTCATTTTGTTTGGATAGGAGATAGAACTAGACAGCTAGATGGCGGACATGTTGAATTTTGTAGAGGCATTGAAAATCCAATTGGAATTAAATGTGGTCCTACATTAAAAAGTGAAGACCTAATTAATTTATGTAATAGAATTAATCCTAAAAATGAAAAAGGTAAAATTACATTAATTTCTAGGTTTGGTCATGATAGTGTAGGAAAATTTTTACCTAAGTTAATTAGAGCAATTAAAAAAGAAGGATTGAATGTAATTTGGTCATGTGACCCAATGCATGGTAACACAATTAAAGCTACCTCAGGTTATAAAACTCGCCCTTTTAATAATGTTGTTAAAGAAGTTAAAAATGTTTTTGCTTGCCACCAAAGTGAAGGTAGCTATGCTGGTGGATTACATATTGAAATGACTGGACAAGATGTTACAGAATGTACGGGTGGTGCACAAAAAATATCAGATCAAGATTTATCACATAGATATCACACTCACTGCGATCCAAGACTTAATGCTAACCAAGCATTAGAATTAGCATTTTTAATCTCTGACGAGATTAAGAAAAATGGCTTATATTCAAAAAATAATATTAAAGTGGCATCATAAACAATTGTATTAAATACAATTTTGTTTAATTTCAAGGATATGAAAGTTTCTGAAAAAACCATTTACATAAGCAACTGGATTAAGAATTATGTTGAGAAAACACCAAATAAAATACAATCATTAATAATAGGAATTTCAGGTGGAATAGACTCTTCTGTCTCAAGTACATTAAGTGCAATGACAGGATTAAAAACAATTGTTTTATCAATGCCAATTAAACAAAAATCAGCACAACATAATTTAAGTATTAAGCACCAAGAATGGTTAGTTAAAAATTTTAACAATGTAGAAACTCACACTGTAAATTTAGATGAATTATTCAAAACTTTTGAATTAAGTTTATTAAAATTTAATAGCGAACTAGGTATGGCAAACTCAAGAGCAAGACTTAGGATGACAACCCTTTATCAAGTAGCAGCCGCAAACAGAGGTATTGTTATTGGCACAGGAAATAAAATTGAAGATTTTGGTGTAGGATTTTATACAAAGTATGGTGATGGTGGAGTCGATATCTCTCCAATTGCTGACTGTAATAAATCAGAAGTATGGGAAATGGGTAGAGAGCTAAATATATTAAAAGAAATAATTGACGCTCCTCCAACTGATGGACTTTGGGATGATGGAAGAACTGACGAAGGACAACTTGGCTTAACATATAAAGACTTAGAAGAAGCTATGAACAATCACAATTCCCTTAATCGTGAAAAATATGAGAAAATAAGAAAATTAAACTTACATAAAATGGAGCCAATTCCAATTTGTAAGATTCCCAACTAATCAATTAAATTCACAAATCTAAAATTAAAGTATATTTCTAGAATAATGAATAAAGATATTTTTTTAACAAACAATCTAAGTAATAGAAAAGAAAAATTTGTTCCTATAGATGAAAAAAAAATTGGAATGTATGTATGTGGCCCTACTGTTTATGATGATCCACATATTGGAAATGCTAGGCCACTAGTTATTTTCGATATACTTTTTAAGGTGCTAAAATATAAATATGGAAAAAAGTCAGTAAATTACATAAGAAATATTACTGATGTAGATGACAAAATTATAAAATCATCCCAAGAAAAAAATATTTCAATTTCAGATTTATCCAAAAAAATAATTAAAAATTTTAATGATGATTGTAATTTTTTAAATTGTGAAACACCATCTGAACAACCAAGAGCTACAGATCATATTGATTTGATGATAGAAATGATTTCTAAACTTATAAATAAAGGTTATGCATATGAAAATAAAAGACACGTTTACTTTGAAGTCAAAAAATTTAATGATTATGGAAAATTATCAAATAAAAAATTAGAAGACTTGATTGCTGGTTCAAGAGTTGAAATTTCAGAAAATAAAAAAAATCCGGAAGATTTTGTTTTGTGGAAGCCTTCTAATGATAATGAGCCGTTTTGGGAATCTCCTTGGGGTAAAGGAAGACCTGGTTGGCATTTAGAATGTTCTGCAATGTCTAAAAAATTTTTAGGTAATGAATTTGACATTCATGGTGGAGGAATAGATTTGCTTTTTCCACACCATGAAAATGAAATAGCTCAATCAAGATGTTCAAATGATACCAGGTCATTTGCTAATTATTGGATTCATAATGCTTTTATCACAATGTCCAATGAAAAAATGGCAAAATCACAAGGAAATATTTTAAAAATAAAAGATTTTAGAGTTAAAGTTAATGGACAAGTTTTACGACTTGCTCTTATGAGCGCACATTATAAACAGCCGTTGGATTGGAATAATAAACTTTTAGAAGATTGCAAAAATACTATAGAAAAATGGTATAATGTTTACTTGCCCTTAAAAACTCCATCTAAAATTCATAATGATATTCTTTCACCCCTGTATGATGATTTAAACACGCCTGGCTATATTGCCAATCTTCATAAACTTTTTGATAAAGCTAACAACGGTAACGATAATGATAAAAAAATTTTTATTTCTGCTTGTAATTTTATTGGAATTCTTAATCAAACTAAAGAGGAATGGTTAGACTTTAAAATAGAAAAATCTTCAATTTCAGAAAAAGATATCCTTAAAAAAATTGAATTGAGAAATAAAGCTAGAGAAAACAGGGATTATAAAGAAGCTGATAAGATTAGAGGAGAACTTTTAGATAAAGGAGTTTTAATAGAGGATAAAGATGGTAAAACATCATGGAAAATTAAATGAGCAAAGAAAGACTTTATATATTTGATACTACACTTAGAGATGGAGCACAAACGCAAGGTGTAGATTTTTCTGTAGAAGATAAAGAAAAAATTGCAATAGCTCTAGACAACTTAGGTGTAGACTATATTGAAGGAGGATGGCCTGGAGCAAATCTGACAGACACAGAGTTTTTTCAAAAAAAACACAACTTTAAAAATGCTAAACTAACTTCATTTGGAATGACAAAAAGAACTGGTCGTAGTGCAGACAATGATCCTGGTTTATCAGCTCTTATGAATTCTAATACACAATCAGTTTGTTTAGTAGGCAAATCCTGGGACTTTCACGTAGATGTAGCCCTTGGAATATCCAATGAAGAAAATTTAGAGAATATTGCAGAAAGTGCGAAACATTTTATTAAAGAAAAAAAAGAATTCATATTTGATGCAGAACATTTTTTTGATGGATACAAAGCCAACCCTCAATACGCATTATCTTGCCTCAAATCTGCATTTGACCAAGGTGCAAGATGGATAGTTTTATGTGATACAAATGGAGGAACCTTACCTCATGAAGTGTCAAAAATTGTTAATGAAGTTTCGAAGTATATTCCTGCAAACAATTTAGGGATACACGCCCATAATGACACCGGGAATGCAGTTGCAAATTCTTTGGCAGCAGTTTTAGCAGGTGCTAGACAAGTTCAAGGAACAATCAATGGTCTTGGTGAAAGATGTGGAAATGCAAACCTAATGTCATTGATTCCAACATTTTTTTTAAAAAATGACTTTTCTTCAAAATTTCAAATAAATATAAAACCTGATAATATTAAAAATTTAACTCAATGTTCAAGACTTTTGGATGAAATATTAAATAGAAAACCAAATAAACACTTACCCTATGTTGGGGCTGCTGCTTTTTCTCATAAAGGTGGACTTCATGTTTCTGCTGTTCAAAAAGACCCAAAAACATATGAACATATCAATCCTGAAGAAGTAGGTAATTTCAGAAATATTGTTGTTTCTGACCAAGCAGGAAAATCTAATATTACATCAAAATTAAAAACTATTGGTATAGATATTAAAGAAAATGATCCAAAAATTAAAAAACTTTTAGATGAAGTTAAAGATAGGGAGTTCATAGGTTATAGCTATGATGGTGCAGATGCATCATTTGAATTACTGGCTAGAAGAATCATTGGTGAGATACCAAGATATATTTTGATTAAAGAGTATGACGTATCAGTTAAAAAAAACTCATCTGGAATAATTATTTCAACAGCCAAAGCCCAATTAGAAGTTGATGGAGAAAAAATTATTTGCGAAGGAGAAGGTAATGGTCCTGTTAATGCACTCGATAATGCTATTAGACAAAATGTTGATCGATTAGCCAAATATTCTAAATATTTAAAAGATCTTAAATTAGTTGATTATAAGGTTAGAATTTTAAATACAGGAACTGAAGCGGTAACACGAGTTTCAATAGAAAGTACAGATTCGAAGGGAAAAAATTGGTTTACGATTGGAGTTTCTACAAATATTATTGATGCATCATTTAAAGCGCTTGTTGATAGTTTAGATTATAAATTATTTAAAGACGATGCTCCGGCAAGTCTTTAATGTCATTTAACAATATTTCATTTATTTTACACCATCCTCAATTATCTGAAAATATAGGTGCATGTGCAAGAGCAATTAAAAATTTTAATTTTAAAAAATTAATTATAGTAAATCCAAAGCCTATTTTTCCTAATGATAAAATTTTAGCAACCTCAGTGGGAGCTAAAGACATTATTAAAACTTCTAAAGTTTACGAAACACTAGAAGGAGCTGTTAAGAAATTTGATTATGTTGTTGCAACTACTTCAAGATTTAGAAATAAAAATATTAAGCATATTAAATTAGGAGATCTTAATAAAATTAACTTTAATAAAAAAGTTGCTTTTTTATTTGGATCAGAAGCCTCTGGTTTATCTAATAACGAAGTTAGTTATGCTAATTATGCTTTACAGATTCCCTCAAATCCTCATTTTAAATCATTAAATTTATCACATAGTGTTATTATTATTGCTCATACAGTTGCTACTATAATCAAACTAAAAAGTTCAAAATACGTTAAATCTAAGAAAGTATCTTTAGCCAGTAAAAAAGACGTTCAAGAGATGATTAATCTGTGCATAAAAAAATTAGAGGAAAAAAATTTTTTTAAGCAAACAGAAAAAAAGCCCATTATGTTAGAAAATTTAAGAAGTATTTTTTACAGTATGGAATTATCTCAAAAAGAAACACGTATTTTATCTAGTGTATTCGCTAGTTTGGCTAAAAAAGGTTGATTGACAAAATAATGAGTAAGTTTATAACCCCAACTATCATATGACAAAAAGAATAAGTTCTAAACACAAAATAGACAGAAGGTTAAAAATTAACCTATGGGGTAGACCCAAGAGTCCTTTCAATAAAAGAGATTATGGACCTGGACAACATGGCCAAGGTAGAAAAGGGAAGCCTTCTGATTACGGAATTCAACTACAAGCTAAACAAAAATTAAAAGGTTATTACGGTAATATTAATGAAAGACAATTTAGAAATATTTATAAAAAAGCCGCTATGCAAAAAGGTGACACAGGTGAGAATTTAGTAGGATTACTTGAGAGAAGACTCGATTCAGTTGTATATAGAGCTAAATTTTCAACAACAGTATTTTCAGCTAGACAACTTATTAATCATGGCCATGTGAAAGTTAATGGTAAAAAAGTTAACATTGCTAGTTATATGGTTAGCGAAGAAGATACGATTGAAATTAGAGATAAATCTAAACAATTAGCGTTTATTGATATTGCTTTAGCAAACAAAGAAAGAGAAACGCCAGAATACATTCAGCTAGATGAAAAAAACAAAAAATTAAAATTTGTTAGAATACCTAAATTTGCAGAAGTACCGTATCCAGTTGTTATGGAACCAAATCTCGTAATCGAATATTATTCAAGGTAAGTTGAATTTCTTTAGTTTATTTAAGAGAAATTTATTTTACAGATACAGCAAAAAAATCAATATAGATTTAGACACATTAAAAGAAAATTCATTAGATAAACTATTTTCACATTATGAAACAGATAAAGCTAATTTTATAAACAGCTTAAATGAGTCAGGACACGGCTTTTCAAAATTTTATGAGACTCATTTAAGTTTATTTAAAGAAAAAAAAATTAAAATTTTAGAAATAGGATCATATTCAGGTGCAGCAGCAGCAGCTTTTGTAAAATACTTCCCTAATTCAGAGGTATATTGCCTGGATGTTAATTTAAGAAATTTTAAATATACATCAAAAAAAATTCATGCATTTGGACTAGATGTTTCCAATCATAAAATGATGTTAAAATTTTTATCAAAAATAAATTTTTTTGAGTCAATAAAACATTTTGACATTATAATTGATGATGGCTCTCATATTCAAAGTGACCAATTAATAGCACTAAATTTTTTTTATAAACATGTTGCTAATAATGGTTTTTACATAATTGAAGACTATAAGTACCCAAATTATTTTAAACACTTGAGTGATGTTGACGATATAAAAATTGATGAATTAATCAAAAATATTAGTGATAAAAAATTAATTAATTCTAAATTAATTTCAACACATACCATTAATGATTTACTCAAAAATAATAAAAATACCTTTGAGTACAAAGGTAATAAGGAACATTCTGATATTGTCTTTTTCGAAAAAAAAATTATTTCTTAAATTTGATTTCTTTATTTTCTAAAATTTTTTTAAGTTCTCCGTTCTCATACATCTCTTTTACAATATCGCAACCACCGACAAATTCTTTTTTAATATAAAGTTGAGGTATTGTTGGCCAATCACTAAATTCTTTTACACCTTCTCTTAAAGACTGATTTTCCAAAACATTAACTCCTTTATAGTCAACTTCTAAAATTTTTAACATATTTGATATAGCCATTGAAAATCCACATTGTGGTGCATCGGGAGTACCTTTCATGAATAAGCAGACTTCATTATTACTAATCTCATTACTTATTAAATCTTTTGTTTGTTGATCCATACTTACTCCTTTGTTTTAATTGCTAAAGCGTGCAGTTCATTTCCCATTTTACCTTTGAGAGAGTTATATACCATTTTATGTTGTTCAATCTTACTTTTTCCTGAAAATTTTGATGAAGTAACTGTTGCTGAAAAATGATTTCCATCACCAGCTAAATCCTGAATCTCAACTTTAGCATCAGGCAAAGCTTCCTTTATGTGCTTTTCAATTTCTTTTAAATCCATTGCCATTATTTATTCATATAGTTAGTTAACCAACTTGTATGCGATGAGATTAATTCGTCAATTGTTACTTTTGACTTATCATCAATAATTAATTCATTTTCATTTACAGTTCCAAGCTCATCAAAATGTACTGAATTTTTTTCTAGAATTTCAATCACAGCTTTAAAACTGACTTTTTCAATCTCTATTATATATCTTCCTTGATCTTCACCAAAAAGATATTCAAATTGTTTTATTAAATAATTAGGTTTTTTAAGGGTTGCACCTTTTTTTCCTTTAATACACATTTTAGATAATGCAGTAATAATACCTCCTAGCGAGACATCATGTGCAGTTTTTATAAATTTTTTATCAATAAGTTTCAATATGGTTTCACCATTATTTTTTTCATTAAATAAATTGATTTCAGGAGGTGGGCCATTTTTTTCATTTAAAATCTCTCTTGAAAATAAACTCTGATCTAAATGTCCTTCTGTTTTTCCGATAACTAAAAGAATATTGCCAATTTCTTTAAGATTCATTGTAACCATATTTTTGTAGTTTTTTATTAATCCAACCCCACCAATTGAAGGTGTTGGTTTAATTCCAATATCTTTTGTTTGATTATAAAAAGATACATTTCCAGAAACAACAGGGAAATCTAAATATAAACTTGCCTCTCCTAAACCCTGAACACATTCAACAAATTCACCCATATTTTCTTCATTCTCTGGACTACCAAAATTTAAGCAATTTGTTATAGCGACAGGTTTAGCTCCAACGGCAATTAAGTTTCTCCAACTTTCACAAACAATTTGTTTTCCACCACTTAGTGGATGTGCCCAACAATAAACAGCAGAAGAGTCAACAGATGCAGCAACAGCTTTATTAGTACCATGAACTCTCACAACACCTGCATCTCCACCAGGCTTTTGAATAGTATCACCCATAACTGTTTGATCGTATTGTTGCCAAATCCACTCTTTGCTACAGATATTAGGATTAGATAAAATTTTATTTAAAACATTGATTATTTTTAAATTTTTAAATTGATCTCTTTCAATTTTTATCTTTTTTGGAAGTTTAGTTTTTTTCCATTTACGATCATACATTGGAGAGTTTTCAACTAATATATCAATAGGAACATCAGCAACTTTTTTTTTATCGAAATAGAGTTCAATTTTTTTACTTTTTGTTGTTTTTCCAATCACCGCAAAATCTAAATTCCATCTATCAAATATTTTTTTTGCCAATTCTTCTTTTCCATTTTCCAAAACAATAAGCATTCTTTCTTGACTTTCAGAAAGCATAATTTCATAAGGTGTCATTTTTGTTTCTCTGCAAGGCACTTTATCTAAATTAATTTCTATACCTAAATTTCCTTTTGAGGCCATTTCAATGCTTGATGAAGTTAATCCGGCGGCACCCATATCTTGAATGGCAATAATTGAATCTCCAGCCATCAATTCTAAACAAGCTTCGAGTAAAAGTTTTTCTGTAAATGGATCTCCAACTTGCACTGTAGGTTTTTTTTCCTCTATTTTTTCATCAAAAACAGCGGATGCCATACTAGCTCCATGGATACCGTCTCTACCAGTTTTAGAACCAACATAAATTACAGGCTTATCTAAGCCTGCAGCCTTAGAGTAAAAAATTTTGTTCTTTTTAACTAAGCCTAAAGTCATTGCATTTACTAAAATATTACCGTTATAAGACTCGTCAAAGCTTGTTTGCCCAGCAATTGTTGGAACACCCATACAGTTACCATACCCACCAATTCCACGAACAACACCTCTAAGTAAATTTTTAGTTTTTTTGTGTTGTGGAGAGCCAAAGTGAATTGAATTAAGATTTGCAATAGGTCTTGCACCCATTGTAAATACGTCTCTCATAATTCCACCAACACCAGTTGCGGCACCTTGAAAAGGCTCAATAAATGAAGGGTGATTATGACTTTCTATTTTAAAAACAATTGCATCATCATCACCAATATCAATAACACCTGCATTTTCACCAGGTCCTTGAATGACATTTTTTCCTTTAGTGGGTAAATTTTTAAGATGAAGCCTCGATGATTTATAAGAGCAATGCTCATTCCACATTGCAGAAAAAATACCCAGTTCAGTTATATTTGGAATTCTTTTTAATAAGTTGCAGATTTTTTTATACTCATCTTTTTTTAACCCGTGCTCAACAGCAATTTTCTCGTTAACTATCATTATTTCAAATTATTAATTAAATTTTCAAAAAATATTGAACCATCTTCTCCAGATAGCGCAGGATCAATCATACGTTCTGGATGAGGCATCATTCCTAAAATATTTTTTTCTTTATTAAATATTCCTGCTATATTTTTAATTGATCCATTTGGATTAGTATTCTCATTAATATTTCCATTCACATCTGAATAATATAGTGCTATTTGATTATTACTATCAATCACTTTAATTTGTTCATTTGAACAAAAGTAGTTTCCTTCATTGTGTGCAATATGAAATTCAAGTGTATTTCTCTTTAAATTTTTAAAATATAAATTATCTTTATTGTTAACTTTTACAAAAACATTTTTACAAATAAATTCTAAATTCTTATTCCTAAGTAATACTCCTGGAAGTAAACCAGATTCAACTAAAATTTGAAAACCATTACAAATACCCATAACTTTACCGCCACCTTTTGCAAAGTTAATTACTGACTGCATAATTTTAGACTTAGAGGCTATACTCCCACACCTGAGATAATCTCCATAAGAAAAACCACCAGGTAAAACAACTAAATCACTTTTTGGAATCTCTATATCATTGTGCCAAACCATTTTATTTTTAAAGCCAAATTTTTTTAATGCAACATCCATGTCTCTATCACAATTTGATCCAGGAAAAGTTATTACAGATGAATTCATTATTTATTACTGAGATTCAATAATTTTATAATCTTCAATTACCAAATTTGCTAAAAGCTTATTACACATATCTTCTACTTTTTCTTCAGCCTTTTTTTTATCATTTTCGTTAGTATCAATTTGAAAATACTTTCCTTGTCTAATTTCATTGATGTTTTCAAAACCCATACCATTTAAAGTTTGATGAATTACTTTCCCCTGTGGATCTAAAACATCTTTTTTAAGAGTGATAATTACTGATATTTTCATATTATTTTCTTTTTTTAATTGATCTTAATTTTGTAAAATTAACGGCGCTAACATTAGATTGTTCATGAAGTATCCCTAGTCTTTTAGCAACTTCTGTATAAGCTGGTATTAAATCGCCTAAATTTTTTCTAAACCTATCTTTATCTAATTTCTTATCAGTTATTGAATCCCATAATCTACATGTATCAGGGCTTATTTCATCCGCTAAGATTACCTCTGTTTTTCCATTTGATTTTAATCTTCCAAACTCAAGCTTGAAGTCTATTAGTTTAATCCCAACACCTCTAAACATACCAATCATAAAATCATTGATTCTTAAGATCATTTTTTTTACTTTTTCTAATTCCTGTTTTGTTGCCCAATCAAAAGCTAAAATATGCTCTTCAGCAATTAACGGATCTCCTAATTTATCGTCTTTAAGACAGAATTCTAATAATGGATGTTTTAAAATTGTTCCATCTTCAACACCAAGTCTTTTGGTTATAGATCCTGTTGCAACATTTCTTACAATAAATTCAATAGGAATAATCTCAACAAATTTTATTATTTGCTCTCTCATGTTCAGTCTTTTTACTAAGTGATTTTTAATACCAATTTGCGATAAGTTGTTAAGTATGTGTTCTGATATTCTATTATTTAAAACACCCTTACCTTCAATTGTAGTTTTTTTTAGATTATTAAAAGCAGTTGCATCATCTTTAAAATATTGAATAACTAAATTTTTATCAGAGGTTGCGTAAATAATTTTAGCTTTTCCTTCGTATAATTTTTTACCTTTCTTCATTATTTAAATACTCTCTTAAAAATTAAATCTATATTTTTAAAATGTGATGAATAATCAAATATTGCTTTCAATTTTTTAGAAGAAATTTTAGTCATAATATATTTATCATCCGATATAACGTTAAATAAATTTAAGTTTTTGGCAAAACATTTTTTTGCAAAATTCTGAACTATTTTGTAGGATTGTTCTCTACTTAGTCCTGATTTTGTTAATTCAAGCATAACTTCTTGTGAAAATATTAATCCTTTAGTTAAATTTAAATTTTCAATCATTTTTTTTGGATAGACAATCATTTTATCCAAAATATTTCCCAGTCTTACTAAAGCAAAATCTAAAGTTATATTAGCATCAGGTCCAATGCTTCTTTCAACACTTGAATGAGAAATATCTCTTTCGTGCCACAAAGCAATATTTTCTAAAGCAGGGGTAACAGCACTTCTAACTATCCTTGCAAGACCAGTTAAATTTTCACTTAAAATAGGATTTTTTTTATGAGGCATTGCTGAAGATCCTTTTTGATCTTTTGAAAAGTATTCTTGAATCTCATACACTTCAGTCCTTTGCAAATGTCTAATTTCAATTGCAACTCTTTCAACAGAGCCGGCTATAATCCCTAGGATTGAAAAATAAAATGCATGTCTATCTCTAGGTATCACTTGAGTTGAGATAGGCTCAACTTTTAAGTCAAGTTTTTTAGCAACATACTTTTCAACATTGGGGTTAATATTTGCAAACGTTCCAACAGCACCAGAAATAGCACATGTTGAAATTTCACCAACCGCATCTACTAATCTTTTTCTATTCCTTTTAAATTCCTCATAAAACGAAGCAAGTTTCAAACCAAAGGTAATAGGTTCAGCGTGTATGCCATGACTTCTACCCATGCAAGGTGTGTACTTATATTTTTTAGCCTGTTTTTTTAAAACTTTTAAGATCTGATCAATGTCATCTAATAAAATTTTACCAGATTGAACTAATTGAATGTTTAAACTTGTATCTAATACATCGGAAGATGTCATCCCCTGATGAAGGTACCTTGCTTTAATTCCAGCTTTTTCTGTAATAGAAGTTAAAAAAGCTATGACATCATGCTTAACTTTAGATTCAATTTGATGAATTCTTTTAACATTAATTTTAGCTTTTTTTCTAACAACAGAAGCCACACCTCTTGGAATTTGACCTAGTTTTTCCATACCTTCAGCAGCAGCAATCTCTACATCGAGCCAAATTTGGTATTTATTTTCTTCTGACCATATGTCAGTGAGTTGTTTTCTAGAGTATCTTTCAATCATTAATTATAAGTAAGGAGGCTTAGAGTAACCTTTAACAGATTCTGTAAAAATTTCATAACCATTTTCAGTAATACCCAATGTATGTTCAAATTGTGCTGATAAAGATTTATCCTTTGTAACAGCAGTCCAACCATCTTTTAACATTTTTACATCCCATTTACCTGCATTTATCATGGGCTCAATAGTAAAAGTCATTCCAGGTCTAAGTTCCATTCCAGTATTCTTTCTTCCATAGTGTAATACATTAGGTGCTTCATGAAAGATTGTGCTTATACCGTGGCCACAAAAATCTCTTACAACAGAAAAACCTTTTTTTTCTACAAAAGATTGTATTGCAAATCCTATGTCTCCAAGTTTTAATCCAGGTTTTAATAATTTTATAGCCAGCATCATAGATTCATAAGTTGCATCAATTAAATTATTAACTTTGACGGATGTTTCGCCAACACAAAACATTCTACTAGTATCTCCATAATGCTTATCAACAATAGCAGTTACATCAACATTTATTGCATCACCTTCATTTAAAATTCGTTCAGATGGAATTCCATGACATACAACATGATTTAAAGAAGTACATAATGATTTAGTAAAACCTCTATAGTAAAGAGGGGCAGAGCATCCACCATTATCTCTTATAAATTCATAACCCAATTTATCAATATAGTCTGTGGTAATTCCTGGTTTAATTTCATCTGTTAACATATCAAGAGTCTTCGAAGCCAAGTTTCCAGCAACTCTCATCTTTTCAAATTTTTCTAAATAACTATTCATTAATAATATTAATTTTTTTTTCTATTTTAATTTCATTTAAACTTATTTTACAACGATAGGCTAAAAAATTAACTCCAGCTTTTTTTGCAAGTAAATAATTTTTATAATATTCTTTATCAATATCTTTTGCTATTTTAAAATTTTCCACACCTTGTATTTGAACCAAGAATAATAAATAAGTTTTATAACCTTTTTTAATAGCTTCAATAAGAGTTTTTAGGTGTTTTGACCCTCTAGAAGTAACAGAATCTGGAAATTCTGCAGTTTTTTCCTCTCTAAATAAAGTAACATTTTTAACCTCAATAAAAATTTTCTGATTATCTTTTTTAACTAAAAAATCAAATCGTGTTTCTTTATTAAAAAAAACTTCAGGTTTGACACTGTCATTATTTGAAACCTCTTTAATAAGATTATTTAATAAACCATGATTAGCAATTTTGTTTGCAAAATGTGTATTTACGCCCACCAATTTTTTTTTAACCTTAATGATTTCAAGTGTGTATTTTAACTTTCTTTTAGGATCATTATTTTTAGAAATAAAGACCTCATTACCTTCATCCAATAACCCCATCATAGATCCGGTGTTTGGGCAATGAGCTGTCACAATTTCTTTATTTAGTTTAACGTCAGCAAAAAATCTTTTATATCTTTTAATGAGTTTGCCTCTCATTAAAGACTTGGTAAATTCCATAATTAAATTGTATATTTAAAAATGACAAAAAACACAAAAGTTAATGCCGCAATACTAATTATTGGAAATGAAATTTTATCAGGAAGAACACAGGATACTAACACAAGTACAATTTCCTTATGGCTAAATTCGATTGGTGTTAAAGTACAAGAAGTAAGAGTGATTCCAGATATAGAAAAAAAAATTATAGGTAGCGTAAATGAACTAAGAAAACTAAATGATTATGTATTTACAACCGGTGGTATAGGTCCAACACATGATGATATAACAGCAGAATCTATCTCAAATGCCTTCAGCTTACATTATGAAATTCATAAAGAAGCTTTTAAAATTTTAGAGGCTTATTATAAGCCTGGCGAATTTAATCTGGGTAGGCAAAAAATGGTTTGGATGCCCAAAGATGCAAAATTAATTTTAAACCCAACAAGTGGTGCACCAGGCTTTAGTATTGAAAATGTATTTTGTTTACCAGGTGTTCCTTCTATCTTAAAATCAATGTTAGGTGGTTTAAAAAATAAGATAGTAGGGGGTGAACCAATTTTAAGTTATACAATTAGTTTACGAACAGTTGAAAGTGAAATTGCTGAGTCATTAACAAATGTCCAAAATAATAATAAAGATCTAGAGATTGGAAGTTATCCCTTTTTTCAAGCAGGCAAATTAGGTGTTTCAATTGTAATACGCTCAGAAGATCAATCTAAAATAAACCAATGTAGCTCACAAATTTTAAAATTTGTTTCAGAGAAAAAGATAGAAGTTGTTAGCCGTTAATAGTATGCTTTACTTTGCTTATGGTAGTAATCTTCACCATTTTCAAATGAAAAAAAGATGCAAAGATAGTATTTTTTTAAAAAAAATAAATTTAAAAAATTTTAGATTAACATTTAGAAGCAAGTATAGAGCAGCTGATATAGAGCCAAAAAAAAACTCAATTGTTCAAGGAGCTTTATTTGAAATTTCCAAAAGTGATGAAAAAAAATTAGATGTTTATGAAGATTTTCCAATCTTATATAAAAAATATTATTTTGCTTATTACGGAAAAAAGGTAATGACATATACAATGACAAAAAAAACACCATTTACCTTTCCAACAGAAAGATATTTAAATATTGTTAAGCGTGGATATAAAGATTGTGAGTTAGATAAAAAATATTTATTGAAGGGTCTAACAAATAAATAAAAATATATGACAAAAAAAAAACACTATTTTATTTTTGTATTCAAATACAGGTTTAGAAAAGTTGCTTTTAATAATTTATTAAAGTTCAAAAAAATTAAAAATTATAGACTTATAGATTTATCAGGTCCTTATAAGTATTTTCTGTTCTCTAAACTATTGATATTTATAATAGATTCATTTCCTAAGAAATTTAAAAATATAACTTTAATCTCATGTGATGGTCTACCATTCATAAAAAAAAATGCTGTAAATATATGGTTTGGTGGAACAAATCTTAAAATACCGAACCAATTTAAATCTTATAAAAATAATATACCAATGATTAAGAATTTAATTGTTAAAGAAAAAAACTTTGTTAATTTTTACCCATGTGATTTAAAAAAAATTATTTTTAAGAAAAACTTTAAAATAGTTTTTGTTGGAAGACTTAATTTAAATAATTCAATAGAAATTAAGGAAATTTGGAAAAAATATAATAAAAAAATCATGAACAATTTTTCATTAATTGAAGACAAAATCTTTTTTAAAACAATAGGCATAAGTGAGATAGACCACCAGAAAAATATTTATTTAGGTTTAAAAAGTCAAATAAGACTAGATATTATGAAGAAAATTAATAAAAAATTTAAGAATGAATTAATACTTGTAGGTAGTGATTGGAGTGCTCATATTAAAAATTCTATAAATGATAATCACAACGTTAAATTTGTTAGAAACTTATATAAAGGTAACCTGTGCATAGATATTGGATCTAGATGGGGTAATAATTGCCTTTACCCGCGTAGTATAGAAATCATTGAATCATCAGGCATGTTACTCCAATCTCAACAACCAGATACTAAAAATATTTTTGGTCTTAATGCAAAATTTATTGGATTTAACTCCTATCAAAACTTATTAAATATGATTTTAATGTACAAAAAAAATCACAATTTTTTAAATTTTAATTATAAAAAAATATATTCTTTATTTGAAAATAATGAAAAGAATTTTCAAACGCTTAAAAAAATTAAAAAAATTTCTAATAAGTATTAAAAAAAATTTAATTAAAATATTACTTTATTCAAATTTTTATTTCAATCTTGAGAAATAAAATCTAGTGCATCTTCTGAATTTATTAATGGAAAATTTTTATAGAATTCTAAAAAATTTGTATAATTCATGTCTTTTAATTCTGGCATCATATTATATTCAAAACCATTTTTTAACTTAAGAATACCAACACCCATATCGATATTACAAATTTTAAAATCAACATTTTTTGAATTCATTAATTCAACGGCAACTTTCCAGACATTACCTGTCCAATTAATTTGTTTTCTAGGAACATTTTCTTCAAAATAGCTTCTTGGTAGAAAGTCATGAAATAGAATTATACCGTTTTTATTTAATGCCGACATAGCATTTATGCAGTCTTCTTGACATTGTTCATAATGATGTAAACCATCAATAAATATTACATCAAATTTTATATTCTCATGTTTTTGAAAAAATTCATTTGAAGTCATTCTGTAGTTACCACCTTCAGAAGGGTCAACACCAAATTTATTCTGAATCTTTAAAGGTATAGAATTAAAAACATTATTATCCGCAACACCAATCTCTAAATATTTACAATCATTATATTTAGAAATAGCCTTATTAATAAAAGCATGCCTTTTATAAAAATTTTTTTCATATTTTATTAAATGAGTAATTTTTTTATTATGTAAGAAATAATTAATAAGTTCTCTTCGCACATCAGAAAAAAAAATTGGTGGAATAAAAGGTTTTATAATTTTTTTTAAAATTTTAATCATTTAATTAATTTATCTTAGTCGTTAAACAATTCCTATTATTATTTTTATTTATATTTAATATTTATATACGTGTTAAAAAACAAGAAGTAATTTAATACCAAGCATATAGCAAAAAATAATTAACAAAAAAACTAGAATTCTATAAGATCAAGACCTTTATTTAGAAATATTTTTTGTTTCCATCCAAGATTTAATAATTTTTTTTGATTTGCAAATCTTACTTTTGCCCCTGGATATTTATTTTTATTCACAATAATTTTAATATTTTTTTTTTTATATTTTTTTAACATAATATTAATTATGTCGTATAAAGTAGTTTTTTCTTTTGAACCAATGTTGATTATTTTACTCTTTACTCTTTTCTTTAAAATACATTCTATAGCTTTTAAAAAATCGTCCATATGAAGCCAACTTCTAACTACACTTTTATTGCCCCAAATATTAATTTTTTTATTTTTTAAAATTTTTTTCTTCCAAATATTAATTATTGTATTTGAATTTCTTCCATAAATAGAAAAAATTCTACAGCTAGTTGAATGAAGTTTATCTGATGAAATATTGTTTAAATATTTCTCAATAAATCTTTTTGTGTATCCATAGGTACCATCAGGTATCGTATTATCCTTTATATTACTCTCTTTAAAACTATTTTTTTTATTTTTT
>Ga0209091_10000150_pt1 | contig 68856 bp, 67 predicted proteins | sample ArcticOcean_MG_C_6_FD_187438 | JGI IMG/M metagenome (GOLD analysis project Ga0209091, IMG submission 187438) | Marine microbial communities from western Arctic Ocean - ArcticOcean_MG_CB8_128 (SPAdes) (version 2) | ecosystem: Environmental > Aquatic > Marine > Oceanic | place: Arctic Ocean...
TTTTTGCTTCATTGATAGTATTTAAATTTAACTTTTTTGGTGCAATTTTAGTAATTTTAATTGATTTTTCAGATCTTTTTATGATGAATATAATATCCCTTGGAGGAGTTAGAAATTATCAATTATTAGATAAATTTCTTGATCTTTTTTATATAGGATATTTTTTTTTAATTACTCTTCGTTGGGAAAAAACATTAAGAAAAATAAGTTTTTTATTGTTTATATTAAGAATTTTTGGATTCATCCTATTTGAATTTTTTCAAAATAGAATGATTTTATTTATATTTCCTAATATTTTTGAATTTTGGTTTTTAGGTATTACTTTATTATTTTTATTTAGAGCTAAAATTTCTAAAAGAAAAGTAATAATCGTTTTATTTGCATCAGTTGTCTTAAAGCTTATACAGGAATATATATTACATGTCTGGAAAGTGCTAGATAATTATAGAGCTGTAGATGTATTTAGTTCTTTTATTGAACTATTTTAGCTTACTTTAGATCTCCTTCTTCTCCATCTGCTAAGTTTGTATGCTCTTTTTTTTATTTTTAAATTTTTAGGCCTTTCGGGCATAAATTCATGGTTTTTTTGCAAAGTTTGTATTTGGTTTTTTTTCTTTAGACTAAATTTTTTACCTTTGGCATTTTTATCAATTTTTAAATTAGGAATTTCGGATAAAAATTTACCAGTTGCACTATTTGTTGATGCAATAAATTCTGGTGTCCCTTCACATATAATAAATCCTCCGTCGTCACCAGCTTCAGGTCCTAATTCTATTATCCAATCGGAGTTTTTTATCATATCTAAATGATGCTCTATAACAACAATAGAATTACCATTTTCGACTAAGGCATGTAAAACTTCAAGCAATTTAGCACAATCATCAAATGAAAGCCCAGTTGTCGGTTCATCTAAAACATAAAAAGTATTACCAGTAGACCTTTTAGATAACTCTGTTGCTAACTTTATTCTTTGAGCTTCCCCTCCAGATAAAGTAGTTGCTGGTTGTCCTAACTTTATATAACCAAGACCAACTTTATTTAATGTTTCTAATTTCCTATTTACTATGGGTATATTTTCAAATATCTTAGTTGCTTCTTCAACTGTTTTATCTAAAATATCTGCTATAGATTCAGCTTTAAATTTAATTTCCAGTGCATCATTGTTGTATCTTTTTCCATTACATATTTCGCAAGGTATAGTTACATCTGGTAAGAATTGCATTTCAATTTCTTTATATCCAGCACCAGAGCAATCTTCACACCTTCCCCCTTTTACATTAAAGGAAAACCTTCCCGGTTTATATCCTCTTGCCATTGCTTCTGGCATTTTTGCAAATAATTCTCTGATTGGAGTAAATAATCCTGTATAAGTAGCAGGGTTAGATCTTGGTGTCCTTCCTATAGGAGATTGATCAATAACAATAATTTTATCTATATTTTCAATACCTTCAATAGAGCTATATTTACCTACTCTTACTGATTTTTTTGAGATTTTTTTGAGTAAAGCTTTAGATAAAATATCGTTAATCAAAGTACTTTTTCCAGACCCTGAAACACCTGAAACACACACAAACTTATTTAAAGGAATATTTACATCTATGTTTTTTAAGTTATTTTCACTTGCACCGGTTATTTTTATAAAATTATCGTTACCACTTTTTCTTTTTTTAGGTATTTTAATTTCTTTTTTTCCAGATAAATATTGACCAGTTATAGATTTATCGTTTTTCATTATTTCGGCTGGAGTACCTTGGGCAATTATATTTCCTCCAAATATTCCTGCTTTTGGGCCCATATCAATAATTTGATCAGCTGATTTCATTACGTATTCATCATGTTCTACTACAATTACTGTATTGCCAATATCTTTTAAGTTAATTAATGTTTTAATTAATTTTTCATTATCTATCGGATGGAGTCCAATAGATGGTTCATCGCAAACATATAAAACGCCTGTTAGTCCTGCGCCTATTTGCGTAGCCAGCCTTATTCTTTGACCTTCTCCTCCTGATAAGGTAGATGACATTCTATCTAAGCTTATATAACCTAATCCTACTTCAATAAGAAATGAAAGACGGGAATTTATTTCTTTAAAAATTTCTTGAGAGATTTTCTTTTCACTTGATGAAAGCTTAAGCGTTTCGTCATAATTTTTATTAATCCATTCGTAGCAATTTTTAATAGATAAACTTGTTGATTCTATTATATTTTTGCCAAGAACAAATACTGACAAAGATTCTGGTTTTAGCCTTTCTCCTTTGCAGTCAGAACATGGACTCTCTGACATGAATTTTAAAATTTCCTCTTTTATTTTTTCAGAATCAGTATTTAAGTATCTTTTTTCAATAGAAGGTATTATTCCATCATAATATCTTAATAGAGATTCGATTTTTTCAATATCATAATTACTAGAAAAATCAGAATCAACAATACCGTAGAAAATTAAGTTTAATATCGATTTGTCAATTTTATTTATAGATTTAGTTAAATCTATTTCTAAGTCTTCTAATATAGAGTAAAAATTATTTTTTTGCCAACTTAAAACTATTCTTGAATCTTCTACTATGGACATTCCTCTTTCATTTATAGATAAGCTAGGATCTGGAACTAGCAATTGAGGGTCTACTTCTAAAGAAAATCCTAATCCTGTACATTTTTTACAAGCTCCAAATGGAGTATTAAATGAAAAGCTTCTAGGCTCAAGTTCAGAAAGAGAGATATTGCATTCTATACAAGCAAGATGCTCAGAATAAATTATTTCTTCATCCTTAATTTTTTCTACATAAATGACACCATTGCCATACTTTAGTCCAGTTTCTACGGACGAAGAAATTCTATTTCTATCTAAGTTCTTATTAATTTCAAGGCGGTCTACAACAATTTCAATATTATGCCATTTATTTTTTTCTAAGTTAAAATCATCATCTAAGTCAAAAATTTCTCCATCAACTCTTACTCTAGAAAATCCATCAGATTTTATCTTTTCTAACACATTGATATGTTGTCCTTTCATATGTGTAATAACAGGTGATAATATAATAAATCTTGTTTTTTGTTCAAAGTTGAAAATATTTTCAACTATAGTTTGTACGTCTTGTTTTTGTACTAATTTTCCACAATTATAGCAATGTGGTATTCCTATTCGGGCATATAATAATCTTAAGTAATCATAAATTTCTGTTACTGTCCCAACAGTTGAACGAGGATTTTTAGAAACCCCTTTTTGATCAATAGATATTGAAGGTGAAAGCCCGTCAATTTGATCAACATCAGGTTTTTCCATTCTGCCTAGAAATTGCCTTGCGTATGCTGATAAAGATTCGACATACCTTCTTTGTCCTTCTGCGTATAAAGTATCAAAAGCTAAACTACTTTTTCCAGATCCTGAAACTCCGGTTATAACTATAAATTTATCACGAGGTATATCTAGGCTTATATTCTTTAAATTGTGCTCTCTAGCGCCTTTTATTGTTATTTTGTTTGATTTAACCAATTATTATTCTTTTTTATAAAATTTAAATTTAAAAATATTTTCTTATATAAATATACTATTACTATTTAACTCAAAGGCCATATTCTTCTGATAATTGTAATATAAATTCTACATGCTTATTAGTTTTTACTATATATAAAATAAAATAATTGAGATTTAATACATAACACATTAAAAATGTAATAATATTGTTAATCATATAGAATCAAATTGCGTTTAAAAAAATGACTGAAAATATAGATATATTAAAAAAAACACTGGTAAGCGAAATCGATAATTTAGTTGACGATATTCAAGTTAATTCTGTTTTAAACGATCAATTTTATATAAATAAAATTTTTTCTGAAAAAATAATACCAAATTTATTTGAAATTAAGACTAATTTAGAAGTAGGAAATTTTCATTTTATTGATCTTAAGGAAAAAATTAATAATTGTGTTGCAATGACTTCAGATATTGTTGATTTAGATAAAAATTATTATGTTTTTTATTCAAGAATTAAAATTTTAAGAGAAAATATCCTTTCTAAAATCTAAGATTTTTTAATATGAAAACAACTTTTAAAAATAACATTCATATATTTTGGGATTATGAATTTAAGGAGAAACCAGATACAGATTTACTTCTAAAATCAATTTTTCTAACCAAAAAATTTGAAAAAATAAGTAATAAATTTTTAATTAAAGTGTTTTTAGTTGGAGACTTAGAAATAAAAGAACTAAATCATAAATTTTTAGGGAATAACCATGAAACCGATGTTTTATCTTTTAATTATTATGACGGATGGGAAAATGGAAAGATATCAAACAGTGTGGAATTATTCCCAGGTGAGGATAATATTGATGAATTAGGAGAATTGTATTTGTCTGTACCTCAAATTTCTAAGCAAGCTAAAGAAAATAACATAACTTTTGTAAAAGAGTTATCTAGAATGGCTGTTCATGGAACACTTCATCTTTTAGGATATAACCATGAAGAAATAAATGAAGAAAAGATAATGTTTTCAAAAACAGATAAAATATTATCTTTAATGAATTTAGATTAGGAATTATGACTATAAAAAGAGAAGTTTTATACCAAAAATGGCGACCTAAACTCTTTGAAGATGTTGTTGGTCAAAATCATATAACTGTAACCTTGAGAAATGCTCTTATTAAGGATAAATTTGGGCATGCTTATTTATTTACAGGGCCAAGAGGTGTTGGAAAAACTTCTACTGCAAGAATACTAGCTAAGGCTTTAAATTCAGAAATTGATGATAATGGCGAGCCTTTATTGGATACACAAATATCGAAAGATATAGACGAAGGAAGATTTCTTGACCTTATAGAAATAGATGCTGCTTCAAATAGAAGAATTGATGATATTAGATCATTGCTAGATAGCGTTCAATTTATGCCTTCAATAGGTAAATTTAAAGTGTACATAATTGATGAAGTACATATGCTAACCAATGAAGCATTTAACGCATTATTAAAAACCTTAGAAGAGCCACCTCCACGGGTAATAATGATTTTAGCAACAACTGAATTTCAAAAATTGCCTGAAACAATAGTTTCTAGATGTCAAAGATATGACTTTAGAAATGTTTCAGATTCTGATGTTGTAAACAGATTAAAAAAAATATCTGATGCAGAAAATATTGTATGCAATGAAGATGTTTTATGGTTTATTGCCGAAAATGCATCAGGTTCTTTAAGGGATGCTTGTAATTTTCTTGAACAACTTTCAGTAGCATATGATGAAATAACTGTTAAAAAAGCAAGGCAATTATTTGGGATCATTGAGGAGAATGTTTCAATAGAAATATTCTCTCATATAATAAAAAATGATAAAGAGAAGCTAATAGAAGGACTGCAAGAAATCAAATTGCGAGGCGTAGATTTTAGATCTCTTTCTTCAGCTTTAATTGATGCGTTGAGATTAGCTATTTTTACTTCTAATGGAGTTTTTAAACTTCAAGGTTACTCAGATGAATATATTAAAGAAGTAGATGTTACATTTAGTAATATAAATTCTAAAAAACTTCTTTATATATTAGAAAAATTTCTAGAATTGATTTCACTTAGAACTGAAAAATTTGATGTTTTACTAGAATCGTCTTTATTGCACTTAACTTATTTATTTGAGACTCAGGCTCAAAATATAACTACTCCAAATATGATAAAAAAAGAGCCAGTTATTGAGACTCAGGCTCAAAATATAACTACTCCAAATATGATAAAACAAGAGCCAGTTATTGAGACTCAGGCTCAAAATATAACTACTCCAAATATGATAAAAAAAGAGCCAGTTATTGAGACTCAGGCTCAAAATATAACTACTCCAAATATGATAAAAAAAGAGCCAGTTATTGAGACTCAGGCTTATAACTCTGAAGAGAAGGATGTGTGGGAAAAAGTACTATTTGATCTTAGGAGAGCAAAATTTGGCAAAATGGTTCTAGGTGGATTGCTTAGAAATGTTGAAATACCTAAAAAAATTGAAGATAAATTGATCCTAAAGTTTAAAAGTAAATATTTGCATGATTTATTCAAGGTAGAGTGGAAAATTGATTTAGCTAGAGAAGCCGTAAAAAATTCTGTAATTAAAATTTATGGAGATAAAATAAAACTAGTTCTTGAAGAACCAGATGAAGAATTACAGAAATCTTCATCTAATAAAAATATACTTGAAAGTAGTATTGTAAAATCTGCTCTTGCATTAGGTGCAAAAATAGAAGAAAAAAAGGAAGGTTAAATATATGTTTAATTTAGATAAAATGAAGCAAGCTGGAAGTTTGATGAAACAAATGAATGGCCTTAAAAAGAAAATTGATAAGCTGGAAACAACTTCTGAATCAAAAGATGGTAATATTTCTGTAATTATTCAAGGTAATTCAAATATTAAGTCAATAAATATAAATGAAGAATATTTTGGAGAAATATCTTCAAATGATTTAGAAAAGGCACTTACAAAAGCATTAAATGAAGCATTAAAGAATGCAGAAAAGTCTTCAAAGCAAATAATGTCAGAAATGACAGGTGGACTTAATATACCAGGCCTATAATAATGACTCCACTTAATAACCTTCAATTTATGCCTTCAGCATTGATTAAATTAATTGAATCATTTCGTTTGTTACCAGGAATTGGCCCTAAAACTGCTCAAAAATTAGCATTTTCTACTTTAAAAATGTCAACACAGCAAGTAAATGAAATTTCTGAATCTTTACTAGATATTAAAATACAATTGATTTTTTGTGAATCATGTCAAAATATTTCTGAAAATCAACATTGTAATATTTGTATTGATGACAAAAGAGATAGCTCAATTATATGCGTTGTTGAAGAGTTTATGGATGTATATGTATTAGAAAAATCGGGAGCTTTTAAAGGTAAATTTCATGTTTTACATGGATCCATTTCACCTGTAAACGGAATAGGACCAGATGAAATCAGAATAAAAGAATTAGTTAGCAGAGTAAAGAACACACCTGAAATAGAAGAAATTGTTATTGCAACAAATTTAAATCTTGAAGGAGAAGCAACGGCAATGTATATAAATCAATTATTAAGTAATACAAAAACTAAATTAAAAATAACAAGATTAGCAAGAGGATTGCCGTCAGGTTCTGATATCGAATATGCAGATGAAACTACTATATTGCATGCATTAGGGTCTAGAGTAAATATTAATGAAAGCATATAGAAAAAAAAAGAAATATTTACAAACGGAATCAATAGTTCTAAAAGTTTATGATTTTGGTGAAGCTGATAGGATTTTTACTTTACTATCTCCCTCAAATGGAATAATTCGAGCTGTGGCAAAAGGAATTAGAAAACCAAAATCTAGAATGGGTGGACATATAGATATAATGTCTAAAGTGAACGCTTATATTTCAATTGGAGAAAATTTAAGTAACTTATCACAAGTTGAAATTATCGATAATTATACATTACTAAAAAAAGATCTTTCAATTATTTCTATAGGATTCTATTTGTTAGAATTATGTGAAAAATTTTCTGTTGAAAATGATCCCAATAATGATATTTATCAACACTTATCTTTTACATTAGACCTTCTATTGTTATCCGCTAATAAAAACCTTCTAATAAGATGGTTTGAAATAAACTTACTTGTAATTTCTGGTTTTTTACCTGAATTATATACTTGTCTCATTAGTGGTGAAAAACTAAATGAGGGAGATCATTTATTCTCATCTATAAATGGAGGGTTGGTAGATAAAAAATATGCAACTTCAACTGATAATTATATTTTAATGAATAAAAATTCAATAAAAGCACTTAGATTTTTATCTAATAATTTATGGAGTAGTGTTGAAAAAATAAAATTTCCTAATAACTCATTAGAGAACCTAAGGATTGTTATGAGAAAATATATTCAAACTATAACTAATACTCAAATAAATTCTGAAAAATTTTTATCAAAGGTTAACTAACTTTTTTTATAGGCAATAGAGAGCAAAGAATTATTCCAGAAAGGGCAATTGTACCACTCATTATTGAAATTCCTGAAAAACCAAATTGTGAATATATAATTCCTGCAAAAATAGGTGACATAAAACCAATAACACTCATACCTATAAAATTAAGAGCAGTTCCACTTCCTTCGCTTCCTTTAGGAACTCTATCCATTGTTGCAGCAGTAATTATTGGCATTACAGAAAAGAAAAACATACCTAACAAAGTTATTAATATAATTAATCCTAACCCATCATCAAATACAAGAAAAAGAAATAAATATAATGCCATTAAACTCATTGCTATTTGAATTACAGGCTTTCTTCCAAATTTATCAGATAAAATTCCCATAATAGGAGTTGATATTATTCCTGCAGCAGTAATAAGTGCTATGTGCCATCCTATTACAAAAGCTGAATAATCTAACTCTTCTTTTAAGTAGACAGCAAGAAAAAGCTGAAATGAAGTATGAATACTAGCTCTTACGGCTCCAAGAAGTATTAAGCCAAGAATAATTTTATCTTTAATTAAACCTTTTGTTCTAGCTTTATAAATTTCAAAGGACCAATTTGAATTTGATTCAGCTCCAGCAGATTTAAATAAAATTATTACAAGGAATCCTGTTACCAACATTGGAAGGATTAAAAATAAAGAAACTTTCTCCCATCCAAAACCACTAAATTTAATTATAGAACCTAGGGTGATTCCTGAAATTAATCCTCCTATGATAGGAGGCCCTAGTGTATTTCCTACTTGCGCACCAGTTAAGTGCATTGATAAAGCAAACCCTTTTTTTTCTGGATACCTGGCTGCCAGCGTTCCAAAAGCAGGGGCATGCCAAAAACTTGTTCCAAATCCAATTAGTATCACTGATAAAATAATAAATGCATAAACTTGTGATAATCCCAAAATAAAATATCCTAGAGCTATTGTGAACATAGAAATTGCTAGCATCCAAGCGATTTTCTTTCTGTACATATCAGAAAGTATTCCAGCTGGAATATTTGATAAACCACTAGATACATTAAGTGATGAAAAAATTGCACCATAAGCTATATCTGATAAGTTTAGAGAAACTTTTAGCATAGGTCCAATTACAGTTAAAGCTCCCTGCCCAAAGTGCTTAACGCCATGTCCAACTGACAGACCAATTATTAATCCTAATCCTGGATTTTTTTCTTGATTTTTTTTCATAAGGGATATGTTTAATTAATATTTTATTTATATAATATTTTTAAGATAGCTACATCAATAAATAATGTTTTTTTTCAGAAAGATTCACAAAACAATTTTATATTCTTCTATAATATTTGCCATAATAGGTTTTTTATTTTCTGTGTCTTATTCAATAGTTAGCTTGGTAATAATTTGTCCAACTAATATTAATTGTCCATCGAATCCTTTGCCAGCATTGCTAGTAGTTTTTATAGTAACTACCTTCTTTTTATTGATAGGAACTATTTTTGGTTTGATTGTATTAAAGCTTTATGAAATGTTTAGAGTAGAATGATTTAAGAAATAAAAATTTTGAGGTATAAATGGTAGAAAAGAAATATGACCTTGTAGTTATAGGAGCTGGTCCAGGTGGTTATCATGCTGCTATTAGAGGTGCTCAGTTAGGTATGGATGTTTGCTTAGTAGAGAAAGATGATGGAAGTGGCAATGGAGGATTAGGAGGAGTTTGTTTGAACTGGGGTTGTATTCCATCAAAATCTTTACTTAAGAATGCCGAATTACTAAATGAGATGAAAAATCCTGATGAATGGGGATTTTCTTTTAAAGAGTTTAAGGCTGATATGTCTAAAGCAATTGATAGGTCAAGAAGTGTTTCAAAGAAACTTACTCAAGGTATAGAATTTCTTGTTAAAAAAAATAAAATAGATCTAATTATGGGCTCAGCTGAATTGCTATCCTCTTCAAGCGTGAAGGTGGGAGAAGATACATTATTAACAACTAATATTATAATTGCAACTGGAGCTAGGCCAAGATCATTGCCAAATTTAGAAATAGATAAAAATCTAATAATTTCTTCAAGAGAAGCTTTAGAGCTAAGAAAAAAACCTAAATCGATAGCAATTATCGGAGCTTCTGCTATTGGCTGTGAATTTGCTTATTATTATAATGCATATGGAGTTGAAGTTACCTTATTTGAAATTATGGATAGAATCGTTCCTAAAGAAGATGCAGAAATATCTAAAGAACTACAGCGTCAATTTTCTAAGCAAGGAATAATATCTAATACTTCTGTAAAAATAACTAATGTTGTAAAAAATAAAAATTCAGTTACCTTAGACTTTGAAAAATCTGGTGAAGCTTCTACTAAAACTTTTGATAAAGTTCTACTAGGCGTTGGAATCCAACCAAATACTGAAGATTTAAATCTTAAAAATGCTGGTATAAAAACTGATAAGAATGGCTTTATAGAAGTTGATAATTTTATGAAAACAAATGTTAATGGTGTTTATGCAATTGGAGATATAACAGGTAAGCTTCCTTTAGCACATGTAGCTTTCGATCAAGGTGTATTAGCAGCAGAATTTATTGCAGGAGAGGATGTGGATGGTATTTCAGATTATAAAAATATGCCTAGGTGTACATATTGTTCCCCTCAAATTGCAAGTATTGGAATAACAGAAGAAGAAGCTAAAGACCAAAAGCTATCTTATGAAGTTGGTAAAGTGCCTTTTCAAGTTGCAGGAAAATCTATAGCAATTAATAGTTTTAATGGATTTGCAAAAATTATTTCCGACAAAGAAACAGGAGAGGTACTTGGAGCTCATTTAATAGGAGCCGAAGCGACTGAAATGATAGGAGAAATTGGAATGCTAAAATATTTAGAAGGAACTACAGAAGAATTACATAGGTTAACCCATGCTCACCCCACTCTTTCTGAAGTAATAAAAGAAGCTGCTGCTAGTACTCATAATAAAGCAATTCATTTTTGATTTTACCAATCAAGTCTTATTTCTAACTCTGATGTTATTGATTCAAACCATTCTATTACTTCTGGGTGGTAGGGAATTCCGTTTTTACCTCTATCTAATCTACTTTCTGATTCTGGTAAACCAGGGTATAGCACCCTTTCGTAACCTGGAGCTGGAGGCGTATTTTTTAAACCATATAAAAAATCATCCATATTATTTTTAAATTTTTCTTTATCACTAAATGAGTCAATATCATAAGCTGCAAAATAATGCCCACTTCCTCCAAGGAAACCCGCCTGCCCTCCTCCAAGCATAGAACACATAATGTCTACTATTGCTGCAAATGCATAACCTTTATGTGATCCATTTTCTCTATCTCCACCAAAAGGAAGCATATGTAAATTTTTTAGCCTTCCGTCTTTATGAAAATCTTTTGATTCTAACGTCTCTTCTTCCTGTATGGGGGTTCCATCACTCTTAGCTAACCAATTTGCTGCAAATGGAACCTTCAGCCTTTCTAAGAGCTTGATTTTATTTCCAGCAACCTGAGTAGTAGCAGCATCAAACATAAAATATGCTTCTTTATTTGCTGGAGCTGCCCATGCAATAGGATTTGTTCCAAATCTTGGTTCAGATCCGTATGTAGGAAGCATAGCAAAACCTCCTCCTCCGCTCATACAAACTCCAATCATATCTTCATCTACTGCTAATTTTGCATGAAACCCAGCTGCTCCTAGATGCCCTGCATTATTTAAAGTTGCAATACCAACCCCTGATTCTTTTGCTTTAGAAATTGCCATTTTCATTGCCTCTGGAGCAGTATGTAAGCCTAAGCCGTTATCTCCATCTAAAGCTAAAGTTGCATTGGATTCTTTTATTATTTTTATGGATGGATTAGGATTTATTTTTTTTTCTTGATACATGCTTACATAAGAGCGAAGCATATTTGACACTCCGTGAGTATCAACACCATTTAAGTCTGCATATATTAGAACATCAGCAGAAGTTTTTGCATTTTCATCTGATAAACCCATTTTTAAAAATATTTGCATTACTATAGAATGCATTTTTATATGATTAATTCTTATTGCTTCTTCGCCAGATACATGAAATCGTTCTAACATTTATGCCTCCATATTATTTACTATAAATTTTTGACTTCTCTAAAAAAGAAGTGTTTATATGATTTAATGAAGATTTTATTTTAGAGTCTAGAATTTTCAAGCTAGAAATCACTCTTAGTCTTCTATATTCAGGAATATCATCTTCGTTCATTGAGTCGAGTTCTATAGCAAAATTTAATATTTTTTCTTCAATTGATTCTTCTTTTTTGTCTTCATAAATTGTTTCTAATACTTTAGATTTCTTATCTTTTATTTCAATGCCTTTGACAACACTCCTAATAATTTGATCAATGGGAAGCTTTGGGTTTCTCTTGATATTAGCTATTATTTTTTCAACATAAACACTTGAAACGTTACCTTCAATAAATGGTTTTGCTATATTGTATTGCAGATCAAAATTATCTAAATCAGCAATTGATCTTGCTTCTTTAAATGTTAATTGACCTTGATCTAAATATTTCAATAAAATAGGATTTAATTTTTTAATTAAAGATTCATAATGATGAATTGTTCCTGGTGTTATTCCAGTCCTTCTGCTTAATTCTTGCTGAGATATATTATTTTTTTCTCTAAACTCTATAAAATCTTTAGCTATATTAGTTGGTCCCTTTAATCCTGAAAAATATATTTCAGATAAATTAAGTGCATCAATATCTAAAATTGATTCTTTTAAAATACAATCAATCTTTACTTTATTTTTATTTTTAGCAACTCTTAATATTTTTTCTCCACTGTAAAGCATAAATTGATTTTTATCTTTTAAAATAATAGGCTTCTGTTGAGAAGCATTTCTTTTATTTGATAAATTCTTAATTGGATTTAGTTTATGTATTGGATGAGTTGGTTGAATTACAATATCATTTATTGAAATTTTCATAAGTCTTTCTTTTTTTATTTATATCTAAATTTTCTTAGTTCTGAACTTTAATTTCAAAAATTGTCCTTGTTGGGAAATAACCATTCTTAAAATACTGTCAGTTTAGAATTTTTTACTTATAATGAATCATATATACTGAAATCAAACTCATTTTATGAAAAATATTAAAAATAAAATACCCCCATATGTTTCCTTTAAAACATTCCAAACTTTTATGGAATTTTTATCTAACGGAATGCCAAGTAGAATAGATAGAAGTGTTTGGGTAAATAAATTTTCTGGCTCTAATGGTACTCAAATTATGACTGCGATTAAGTTTTTTGATTTGATTGATAATGAAGGAATTCCTAATGAAGATTTCAAAAATCTTGTATCACGAAATTTAGATTTGCAAAAAAAAATATTTAGAAAACTTTTATATAAATATTATGAACCTATTTTTGATTTAGATTTGACTAAAGCTACAAGATATCAGTTTAGAGAAGCTTTTAAAAATTTTGGTACAAAAGAAGGAGTCTTGATAAAATGTGAAGCATTCTTTATTCAAGCTTCTAAATATTCAAATATAGTTCTATCTCCTCATATATTAGCAAGAAGGCATAATGTAAATAATTCTGGTTCTTCAGAAAAAAATAAACAAAAGCTTGGCAAGTTAAATATTTCTGAATCTATTGATTCAAAGATATCTTTAAATAAAAATATTAATGTTGTGAAGATTATTTTAGATAAGTATCCAGACTTTGATCCTAATTGGCTTCCTGAAGTACAAAAATCATGGATTGATTCGCTTACAAAACTTTATGAAAGTTTGAATAAAAGTTAAAAAAAGAGCTAGATAAAACTAGCTCTTTTTTTAACTTTTATTGGTTATAAATTACATTCCCATATCCATACCACCCATACCTCCACCAGGCATTCCGCCAGGCATTGGAGAATCAGGTTCAGGTATATCTGTTATCAATGCTTCGGTAGTAAGTATCATACCAGCAACTGATGCAGCATTTTCTACTGCTGCTCTAGTTACTTTTGCAGGATCTAATATACCCATTGTAATCATATCTCCATACTCTCCTGTTTGTGCATCAAAACCAAAATTAGGTGTTTTACTTGTAGAAACTTTTTCTAAAATTACAGCTCCTTCAAATCCAGAGTTTTCAGCTATAACCCGTATTGGTTCTAGCAATGCTTTCTTTAAAATTTCTACTCCAGTTTGTTCATCTGAATCCTCAAGCTTTACAGAGTTAAGAGCAGATGAAGATTTTATCAAAACAGTCCCTCCTCCAGGAACAATTCCTGACTCTACTGCAGCTCTTGTTGCAGATAAAGCATCTTCAACTCTTTGCTTTTTTTCTTTCATTTCAATTTCTGTTGCAGCTCCAACCCTTAATATAGCTACTCCACCAGATAATTTGGCTAATCTTTCCTGCAATTTTTCTCTATCATAATCAGAAGTTGTTTCTTCTACTTGACTAGCAATTTCTTTCATTCGCCCTTCAATTTCTGGCTTAGAACCTTCTCCATCAACAAAAGTAGTATCATCTTTTTTTACAACAACTCTTGCACATTTTCCTAAGTCATCTAAAGTTGCTGAATCAAGTTTTCTTCCAACTTCTTCAGAAACAACATTTCCTCCAGTTAATATGGCTATATCTTGAAGCATTGCTTTTCTTCTATCTCCAAATCCTGGAGCTTTTACTGCAGCAACATTTATTGTTCCTCTGAGTTTGTTAACAACTAGAGTCGCTAGAGCTTCTCCTTCAACATCTTCTGCAATTACAAGTAATGGTTTTTTTGCTTGTAAAACTTTTTCTAGAACAGGTACAAGATCAGATACTGCTGAAATCTTACTATCTGTAATTAAGATATAAGGATTTTCTAAAACAGCTTCTTGTGTATCTGGTGTTGTTACAAAGTAAGGAGATAAAAAACCTCTATCAATTTGCATTCCTTCAACAAAGTCAGTTTCGTAATCAAGTGTTTTAGATTCATCAACTGTTATAACTCCATCTTTACCTACTTTATCCATAACATCAGCAATAAGATTCCCCATCCCCTCGTCATGAGACGAAAGAGTTGCAACGCTTGAAATCTGGTCTTTTCCTGAAACAGGAGTTGATTGGCTTGATATTGATTCTCTGACAGATTGAATTGCTTTATCAATACCTCTTTTTATAGCCATTGGATCTGCTCCTGCAGCTACAACTTTAAATCCTTCAGCGATAATTGCTTGTGCTAAAACAGTACTTGTAGTTGTTCCGTCTCCTGCATCATCATTTGTATTTTTAGAAGCCTCTTTTAATAATTGAGCTCCCATATTTTCAAATGGATCTTGTAAATCAATTTCTTTAGCTATAGTTACACCATCAGAATTAACTTGAGGTGGTCCAAATTTTTTATCAACTATAACATTTCTTCCCCTAGGTCCCAATGTAACTTTTACTGTATCTGCAAGAATATCTATACCTTTTTTCAATCTAGTTCTTGCATCTGCTCCAAATTTTAAGTCCTTTGCTGGCATTTTATTTTTTCTCCATTATTCTTGTTTGTTTTTTTAAGTAGTATTTTTTAGAATACTAGCCTACTATAGCTAAAATATCAGTTTCTCTAACTATTAAATATTCTTTTCCACTTTCTGTGTATTCTGTGCCTGCATATTTTGAATATACAACTTCATCTCCATTTTTAACTGACAAAGGTATTGTTTTACCATCATCGTTTACTCTTCCAGGTCCAGCGGCAATAATCTTACCTTTTTGAGGTTTTTCTTTAGCTGTATCAGGAATAATAATTCCTCCTGAACTTTTGGAATCATCTTCTTCGCTAGGTTCTATAATTATTCTATCGCCCAATGGTTTGAGTTTAAGTGCCACTTAATTGCCCCTTCCTTCTATATTTAAATTTGTAATAATAGTTCTATTAAATTATACATGTATTATACAGGTCTTGATTTATAATATTAACACCTTCTATTTTAGAAGATTTTGAAAGCCTGTCAAATTTTAAATGCTTGATCCCAAAACATAAACTACCTAGAAGTTACAGAGCCACCATTTATATTGATTGATTGACCAGTAATAAACCTTGCTTTATCAGTAGATAAAAATGCAATTAAATCAGCAACTTCTTGATCCGTACCAACTCTCCCCATAGGTATGTTTTCAGCTTTACTTTTCCATAAGGCACCCCTGCCAAGAGGATCAAGCCTAGAAGTTTCAGTCATACCTGGACAAACACTATTAACTGTAATTTTTTCCATTGCCAATTCTTTTGCTAATGCTTGGGTGAAACCTTCTATTGCAAAATTTGCTGCATTGTATGCTCCCATTCGAGCACTGCCTTCTTTTCCAGCGGAAGAAGATAAATTAATAATTCTTCCCCCTTTTTTTTGAGATATCATTGCAATTGCGGCAAATTTTGAACATAAAAAAGAACCATAAAGTTTTGTATTGATTACTTTTTTAAAAATTTCATTTTCAATTTCAACAATAGGGACCCTGTCTTCTCCATATGGAGCAGCAGCATTATTAACCAAAATATCTAAACTTCCGAATTTTTCTAGTGTTGATTCAATTAAAAATTTAACATCTGACTCTTTAGTAATATCTGTAATTATTGTTTTTGCTAAAGAGCCTTCATTCCGTACTTGTTCAGCTGTTGACTCAATATCATTCCAGCCAATGTCCTTTTCATCTTGAGGGAAGGTTTCTGGATTTTTTCCTGTTCCAGTTACGACAATATTTGCCCCCAGTTTACTTAGAGCAACTGCAGTAGCTCTTCCAATTCCTCTTAATCTTCCAGCCCCTGTAATAATTGCAGTCTTACCTTCAAGATCTTTTTTCATTTTTTACCTCAATTTAAGACTAATGTTCCATGATGGTTCCACCATTTAGGTTAATTGATTGGCCGTGTATCCAAGAAGATGCTTCTGTGCATAAATATGCGCAGAAATTTCCAACTTCTTCGTCAGTTCCATTTCTACCTATTGGAGTATCTGCAGCCATTCTATCCCAATCATCCCTAACAACATCCATTCTTGAAGTGTCTACTGCCCCAGGGCATACAGCGTTAACATTTATATTTTTAGAACCTAATTCTCTTGCCATTGACTGAGTCATTCCTACTACTCCAAAATTTCCTGCATTATAAGCTAAAAAATTTGCAGTTCCTTTTTTTCCTGCACTTGATGAAATATTAACAATTTTGCCTCCATCTCCTTGTTTAATCATGTGCTCGATAGCACCCTTGGTACATAGAAATGTACCTGTTAATTTAATATCTACTACTTTTTGAAAAACATTTTCATCTAAATCTAAAATAGGCACTCTATCTTCAGCTCTAGCATAAGCAGCGTTATTTATTAATATATCTATTCTTCCGAATTCTTTGATTGTTTGATCAATCATATTTTTTACATCAGATTTATTTGTCACATCTGCAATTATAGTTAAAGCTTTACTTCCTTCAGCTCTAATTAAATCTGCGACACTTTCAATATCTTTCCATCCGACAGCTTTTTCATCATCAGGATAGTTTTCAGGTTTTCTGCCAGTACCAGTAACAACAACATTGGCTCCCAATTTAGCTAATGCTACAGCTGTTGTTTTACCTATTCCTCTTAATCGTCCAGCTCCGGTAACTATTGCTACCTTTCCCTTAAGTTCTTTTTCCATGATAACTCCGTAATTTATTACTATTTTTTAATTTCAACTAATTAAATTATTTATATTAACTAAATCTCTTTTTATTTCATCAGTCAATACTGTAACGTGACCCATTTTTCTTCCTATCTTAGCTTCTTCTTTATTGTATAGCTTAACAAAATGGTTGGGTCTAGATGCAATTTCATTCAGAATATCATTACAATTTTTTTTCATAAAAAAATCACCTAGTAAATTTTTCATAAAACCAGTTTTTTTTGATACAGGGTTATAAATATTTTCACCTGAAATTATTTTTCCTAACATTCCAAATTGTGACATTGAATGAGATTCTATCGTTAGGTGTCCTGAGTTGTGTGGCCTAGGAGCAATTTCATTAAATAAAATATTTTCATTATTATCTAAAAACATTTCTATAGCTACTATTCCTATTAATTCAATTTGTTCTATAAACTTGGCAGATAATTTAATAGCATTTTTTTTAATTTCATCAGAAATTCTAGCAGGGAAAATTGAAATGTCTAATATACCATTTTTATGTATATTTTCTATAGGTTCAAAATTAGCAATATTTCCATGAATATCTTTACCAATTATCACTGAAATTTCTTTATTGAAATTTATTTTCTCTTCTATGATAAATTTAGTATTATTAGGTAAGTCGCTAAATGTTTTTTCAATTTCATTTGGATTTTCTAATTTGAATTGCCCCTTTCCGTCATATCCCATAGTATTAGTTTTGATAATTAAAGGAAACTTCATTTTTGATTGGCGTATTAGGTCTTTCAAGTTTTCATTTTTGGAAAAACTTATGAATTTAGGTGTTTTAATCCCACATTTTATGAAATTTGATTTTTCGTTTAATCTATTTTGAGAAATTGAAAGAATATAAGAACTTGGAAAAATATTTATTTTTTTTTCTATTTCTTCTAAACTCTTAATAGGAATATTTTCAAATTCATAAGTGATCACATCACATTTTTTTGATAAAAATTTTAAAGATTCAGAGTCATCATATTGTTTTTTAATATGAATTGCATTTGTAGATTTCGCTGGAGGATTTTCACTAGGATCTATAAAATAAACTTTTTTATTTTTTGAAGTCAGATATTCAGACAACATTTGGCAAAGCTGCCCGCCACCTAATATTCCTATAGTATTTATATTCAAGCTATTATTGTTCAAAATTAATATCTTATTCTAGCCACAAGCCTATTTCGCTATTTTCTGAAACATCTAAATTCATAAGTTTTATTCTTTTTGAAAGTCTTTCGGCTAGTTTTTCATCATGTATTGCCAAAATCTTTGCTGCTAATAATCCAGAGTTTTCAGATCCTGAATCTCCTATAGCAACAGTTGCAACTGGTACTCCTTTAGGCATTTGAACTATTGAGAGTAATGAGTCTAAGCCATTTAAGTTTGAAGACTTAATTGGAACTCCAATTACAGGAAGTTCAGTTATTGCAGCAACCATTCCTGGTAAGTGCGCTGCCCCTCCAGCTCCTGCTATTATTACTTTAATTCCTCTTTTTTTGGCATTTTCTGCAAAGCTATACATTAGATCTGGGGTTCTATGAGCAGAAACAATTTTAATTTCATGGGGTATTTCTAGTTCTCTTAATACTTCAGCGGAAAGCCTCATTGTATCAAGATCACTTTTGCTTCCCATTATTATTGAAACTATAGGTATAATAACAAACTCCTAACTTTTTAAAAAATCAATTATAGTATTTAAAGAATGCTTAGGTTCATCAAAGGTTTTTTTATGATTGACACCTTTCAAAATGACTAAGTTTTCTAAATATTTTTTACCTAAAATATTTTTAGTTAATTCAAAATTATCATCTTTTTCTCCCATTACAATGAGATGTTTTTCTTTTTTCCAATTAATTTTATTAAAAGCTCCATCCCAACTTAATGCTTGGCTAAATATTTTACTATAAATAAAATATTCTTTATTTCCAGTTTTATTTCCAATTTTTTCCATTGCTATAGATCTTTTTTTAAATCTTTTTTCTTCTAATTTTGGAGATCCTGGATGCATACCCAATGAAATAAGCTTATTTAACTGTTTGCTTTTTATAGCTAGTTCAAATCCAGCTCTAGCTCCCATTGAAAAACCAATGTAATCAAAACTTTTAGACTTTATTGATCGTGATACTTTAACTATATTATTTGACATATTTTGAACTGAAAGTAAATCATCGTTTTTTGTACTTAAGTTAGCTCCATGTCCTTGAAAGTCAAAAATATGAATTTTTCTTATTTTTGATAATTTTTCAATCCATCCTGAATTAATCCATGAGTTTTTATTTTGAGCCATACCATGCCCTAAAATTAAATCTGGCCCTTTTCCAAAAGTTAAATATGAAGTCATATCAGTCTTATTTTTTAAATTATTACAGTATTATTATAAAGTAAGTTTTTTTTAAGGAGTTTGTTTTGACTGAGAATCACAATAAAGTCGCCATGGTTGTAACTGCTCACCCAGACGATGCTGAATGGGGCTGCTCGGGCTCTGTTGCTAAATGGACTAGACTGGGATGGGATGTAATTTATGTACTTTGTACGGATGGATCTAAAGGTACTGAAGATAGAGAAATATCTAGTGCGAATCTATCTAAAATCAGAGAAGAAGAACAAAGAAAAGCAGGTGAAATATTAGGATTAAAAGCCATTGAATTTTTAGGATATCCTGATGGTTACTTAGAACCTTCATTGGATGTTAGAAGAGATATATCACGAGAAATCAGAAAATATAAACCTTCTGTTTTAATAACAACAAATCCAAAAAGAGACTTACAGTCAGGAAATTATCTGGGGCATCCTGATCATTTTGCTGCTGGAGAAGCTGCTCTATCTGCAGTTTTTCCAAGTGCAAGAGATCACCTAACTTTTCCTGAGCTTTTAGAAGAAGGATTAGAACCACATAAAGTAGAAGAAGTGTGGATTAATATGTTTAATATGGGAAATAATAATACTAATCTCTTTTTTAACCCCTTAGAAAAAAAAGATGTAGAATTAGCAACTAGTGCTTTATTAGCTCATGTTAGTCAGATATCTGATCCTGATAGAGCTAAAGAGTATATGTCTTCTAGAAGACAAGAAGTTGGACAGATATGTGGCTCTGATTATGCTGAAGCTTTTGCTAAATTTGAATTAAACTAAATTATTAAATAGCCTCTGATTCTGTCTTATCTATTGTCTCGCCTCTTATGGCAGTAAATTCTTTATCTATTGATCCCGATATCATCATGCCATCTGAACTATGAAGTACAAATCTTGAACCTAATTCCATAGTTTTTAATGTTCTTTCCTCAGAAAATCCATGGACCATAACTGGTATATTATGAGATTCTGAAACTTTAATAATTTTTGTAAGAGTATCTAAATATTCCTTAGTTTCTAGTTCATCTGGAATTCCCATTGAAGTTGATAAGTCATTTGGTCCCACAAATACACCGTCAATTGGACCTTTAGAAATTAAATTATCTAAATCATTTACAGCAGTGATACTTTCAATACCAACAATCATAATTTTATGACCATTTTTATTATTTAAGTAATCTTTAGTTTTTTTGCTAGGAAATGTTTCTGATGAAACTACATCTTCAAAAGCCCGTCCTTTAAGAGGGTGTAATTGTACCTTCCATGCACATCTTTGTATCATTTCAGCATCTTCACAATATGGGACTAAAACTCCATCAGCTTTTGCATCTAACGCAATTGCTATTAGAGTAGGATCTGGATCTGCAACCCTAACAATCACGGTCAATCCTACAGATTGTCCAATTGCTACCATTCTAGCTATTTCTCCTCTAGAGTATGACCCATGCTCTGCATCAATGATTATATAGTCTAAAGCTTTAGACGAAAATGCTGCGCCCCATCTACTACCTTCCACAAAATTTATCATAGTGCCAAATACACTTCCTCCAGATTGGAGCGTTTTCTTTATATCTTTTGGGTTCATAATTTCCTCTTTCTTAAATTTCTAATTCTCTAAAACTTTCGATAATATAATTTGGTGGAGATAAATTATCAGGATAATCGATTCCATCCATTTTTATCCAGGCTGTCTTAAATCCTATTCTTTGGGCACCTATTATATCTGTATAAGGATTGTCGCCTATAAATAAAATATTTTCAACATCTTTATCTGTTAATTTCAATTGTCTAAGTGTTTCTAAGTATATTTCTATGTTTGGCTTTGAACTTCCAAATATTTCTGAGGCTATTAAAAAGTTATACTTACCTTCAAGCCCGGCATTTTTAACTTTTTCATATTGATACTTGCCTCCATTTGTAACTATTCCAAAGTTGATTTTTTTCTATTAATTCGTCAAGAAATTTTTTTGCTCCAGCGTATGGTTTAATATTTTTTATTAAATTTTCATAATAATATTCATAAAATTCTTCATAATTAAATTTAAAATTAGGAATTATTTTTTTAATTTCAATATATGCTTTTTTTACATCAAGAGAATTATTTGGACTAAGTGACCAAAAAAAACTCATCGCGTCATCAAAAGAAAACTTTTTTTGAAATAATTGATCATCATTATAAAGGTTTGAAAAAACTTTAATATATGCTTCTTTTCTATCTATAAGGGTATCGTCTAAGTCAAAAACAATTCCTTTAAATTCTGACAACTTTATTTTTTTCATTGAGTTCTTATTGAGCCTTTAAGTAGATATGCATTGTCAGAACACATAAAAAGAATAATTTCCGCTATCCCTTTTGGTTTAACGAGATTGTTTTTAATGTTTTTATACTGAGCTTCATTGCCTGTAATATCTCTAGTGTTTTCAATTTGAGAATTCTTTAAAGGTGTGTCTACGGACCCAGGCAATATATCATGAACTCTTACCCCATATTTAGAAAGTTTATCCATTAAAATCATGCTTAGTCCATGAACCCCTCCTTTTGATGACCCGTAAGCATAAGAAGACGAGCTTCCGTCTACACCTGCTCCTGAACTAGTTAGTATAATAACTCCACTTTTTTGTTTTTTCATCATGCTAGAAACATGCTTTACCATAAGATAACTACCAGTTAAATTAATGCCTACTACTGAGTCCCATATTTCGTCGGGAAATTCTTCGATTTCAAGCGATGCTCCTTGTAACACTCCTGCTAAATTTATTAAAATATCTATTCCTTCCAGCCATTGTCCAGCAGCAAGGACTCCTCCTGATACTTGATTAGCATCTCTTACGTCAACGTTCCAATATCTAATATCATGACCATTTTGATTTAATTCATTAGTTAGTTCGATTCCTTCAGTATTATTTACATCAAAAATGGCTATTTTTGCATTATTTTCTGCAAATAATTTTACAACTTCTTTACCAATACCTGTCGAACCACCGGTAATTATAACTTTTTTTTGACTAAGATCAATTTTCATTTTTACTCTATATTTCTTCTAGTTGATATGATTTTTTCTATTTTAATATTTATTAAATTTAGTTCTTTAAATCTAAGTACTTTTTAATTAAAAAATTTAGCAACATTTCTTCTTTGAATTTTTCCAGTTGCTGTTCTAGGTAGTTTGTCCGTAAAGTAAATTTTTTCAGGTACCTTGAAACTTGCTAGAGATTTTGAACAAAACTCTTGAATGTCCTTTTCTGTAACTTCTGAGTTTACAACCAATGCAGCATGAACTACTTCTCCGTATTTAGTATCAGCAAACGCAAAACAAACAGCCTCATTTACAGAAGGATGGTTTATCAATATTGAGTCAACTTCCAATGGAGAAATTTTTTCTCCCCCTCTATTAATTAGCTCTTTTATTCGCCCAGTGAGACTCAAATATCCATCTTTATCAATAAAGCCTTGATCACCTGTTCTAAACCAGCCATTTATATAAGATTCTTTATTTGCATCATTGTTATTGTGATAGCCGCTTGTGACATTTTCTCCTTTAATTACGATTTCACCTACTTGATCTATATCCAGCATTTCCCCTAATTTTTCCATAGACATTATATTAATATCTAGCCCAGTGGGTTTTCCTACACTCCCAGGTTTTCTTTGTTCTGGAGGTAAGGGGTTAGAGCTCATTTGATGCGCAGCTTCAGTCATACCATACGCTTCTAAAACTGGTGCTCCAAATCTTTCTTCAAGGTCATTTAGTACAGAAGGAGCTAATGCTGCAGAACAAGAACGAATTATTCTAAATGATTTTTTTGGAGCTTTATCTTGATCTGCTCTTAATAAAAGAATTTGATGAATTGTAGGAACTGCTGAATACCATGTTGCACTATATTTTTTCTGTATATCCCAAAAAGCACTTGCTGAAAATTTTGCAGGAATAACTATTTGACCGCCTGAAGCTAAAGTAGAGAGTGCAACTCCAATTAATCCGTGAACGTGAAATAATGGCATAACAACCATTGCTATATCTTCATTATTCAATTCGTAAGTATCAACTATATTAGTTAAAGATTTTAATAGATTTTTATGTTTTAGAGGAACACCTTTAGGCCTACTAGTTGTACCTGAAGTGTGCAAGAAAAGACATGAATTATTTTCGTTTGCATAATTATCATCTTTATTTTTTATTGGCGATCCATTGAAATCAATTTTTAAAGCTTCTCCATTATAATTTACAATAGCAGTAGGTATATTTTTAGATTTTGCTTGACTTATTACTTTGTGATTTTCAGTTGTTATGACTAGAGATGGGTTTATATCTTCTAAGTAAAATTTAAATTCTTCCTCTGTAAACTCTGGGTTTAAAGGAGCTACGACAGCATTTGTATTAGTAACTGAAAGAAAAGAAATTATAAATTCTGCATTATTTCCTAATACAATTACTATAGGTTTTTCATTAATTGTTCCAAAAGATTTTAGATGTTCAGAAGTTTCATGAACTAAATATTTTAGTTTAGAGTAATTTATTTCAAATTTTTCAGGAATTGAAATTGCTATAGCATTATCATCTCCTGAGTTTAAAATATCTGGCAGAACATTTGTATTCATATGGCTTATCCCTTTAAATTTTATTTAAATCAATAATTTTTATCATTCTATAGAAAATTTAATAATTTCTAACAATTTTTCCTGCCTAATTCTGATACTTCCTCAACTATTTCAACAGGAGTATTTCTAGCTACTATTAGCTTTAAATCTTCTTCTCCTGTATTGACAGGTTGATGCAAAGACCCTTCTGGGACAAAAATAAAATCTCCTTCAGAAATATTTTCTTCTATTTCCATATTGTCTCCATGTATAAAAACTCCTTTTCCTGACAAAACATAGATCGCTGATTCACAATTGGTATGAAAATGAGTAGTGGAACACTTTTCAGGAGGTATAGTAGCAATTGCAAGGTGTATATTTTTTGCTCCACTTAATGATTCAGAAACTCCTGCCAGCCGAATCATTGCTCCAGAATTTACTTCTTCTTCAAGATTATTATTTTTTGTTATTATAATTTTTTTCATTATCTCAATTCTTCTTATTTATGATTTTTATATATTTTATATATATTATAAGTGGGGAGCTAAACTTGTGAAGAATCTATGAAGACTATTCCACTTCAACCAGCTACTAAAGAAGTATTACTTATGAAGGGCATGAATAAAGTATTCGTTTACACTAATAATAATGGTACTGTATGCAACTACAATAACTGAACTAAGAGACACTCCAGCTATTAATAAGTAAAGTTAGGTCTAAAATCAAATAACACGCATACCCTCAAGGGATTCTTTTCTAGTCATAATTTTGATATGGGGGCTAATCCAGAATTGATTCAAAGAATGATTAGGCATAAGGACTTACAAACCACAATGAAGCATTGCAAAAAACTAATCATTGAAACAGTAGAAAAAATTGGCTTCATGATGCCAGAGTTAGCAGTATAGCTAAAACTAATCCAAAGTAATTATTTTTGTGGATAAAATTGTTGATATCAATAATTCCAACATTCCATAAAACCCAAATATTCAATGTGGATATTGGTGGAGCTGAGGGGGCTCGAACCCCTGACCTCATCGCTGCCAGCGATGCGCTCTCCCAGCTGAGCTACAGCCCCATTTTAACAAATAAAACTTTAATACGAACTATTATTAAATTTATATCAATAAGTATAAAACCTTCAACCTAGTTTATTGTAAATTCTTGTTTAATTTCAAGTAAAAAATCTTTAAAATGGATATAAATATTAAAAAGGAATTTTTGATGCTGCCGTTGGACTTCAGAATAATTATTATTACTTAGATTAATCTTACGCTTCTTCTAAATGTCCAGCAAACAAGAAAAATTGCTGTTGAAGATAACGCCATTGCAGGACCTGATGGTAAGTTAATATAGTATGAAAAATATAACCCCGATACTGAAGCTATTACACCAAAAAAGCAGCTAACAAAAATACTCTGATAGAAGTTTTTCATTATTAATTTTGCAGCTGCAGCTGGCGTAATTAGCATGCTAAGAACAAGTATAATCCCAACTGATTGTAATGCTCCAATTACAGCTAAAGATAAAATGATCAAGAATAAATTATCAAATAATTTTGTATTTAAACCTGTTACTTGTGCTCCTATTGGGTCAAAACTAAGATATAAAATCTGTTTATAAAAAATTATTATTGTAAAAATAGTAATCATCGACAAAGCTAATGTGCTTATTACATCACCATTAGAAACACCTAAAATCTGTCCAAATAAAATATCTTCTATATTCAAAGTTGTAGCTCGGTTATAACGCTTTAATAAAATAATTCCTATAGCAAAAAAAGTAGAAAAAATAATTCCTATTGCGGTATCTTCCCCAACTGTTGATCTACCGATAATATAACCTAATGTGATAGCTATAATAATGGCAGCAGGAATTGCAGATAAAAAAATACTTACGCCTAAAACAGAACCTATCACTAATATAGGTAAACTTGCATGTGCAATAGCATCCCCCATAAACCCTAAGTTTCTATTTATAACGAAAGAACCAATTAATGGCAGGGTAATGCCTACTAAAACTGAAATAAATAGAGATCGAACCATAAATTGATATGAAAAAGGTTCAAATAAAATATCAATGCCCATCTTTTTTCCCGTGATTACCTTTTTCGTGACTTTCAAACATTGATGAGTGAGTGCCGTATAATTCAGCAAGAACCTCTTGTGTGAAAACTTTTAATGGATCACCATAGGCACAACAATGTCTATTAAGACATAATACTTCATCAAATCTATCTGCAACGTTATTTATATCATGTGTAGCTATCATGATTGTTTTTCCAGAATCTTTTAATTTTCTTAAGACTTCAATTAGACTTATTTGAGAACCAATATCTACACCACTAAATGCTTCATCTAGTAATAATATATTTGCCCCTTGTGCCAAAATTTTTGCTAATAATACTCTTTGTCTTTGACCGCCAGACATGTTATCAACTCGATCATCAATTTTGTCAAATAGTCCAACATCGTTTATACATTCTTCAACGAATGCATTATTATCTTTTTGAATAAAAGGAATAGTAGGAAGGTTTTTTGTGATTCCTAAATTCACAACCTGTCTAGCAGTTAATGGAAAATTCCAGTTTAAGTTTTCATTTTGTGAAACATAACCTATATTTCCTTTTCCTTTTTTTGCATCCTCCCCATTTATAGTTATGCTTCCATTCGTAATAGGAACTAACCCGGTAATAGCATTAAATAGTGTAGTCTTTCCTCCTCCATTAGGCCCAACTACTGCTATTAGACTATTTTTATCAATAGAAAAACTCACATCATCTAAAACTAAGCTGTCACCAAGTTCTACACAACAGGAGCTTGAAACTATTGAATTATTTACCAATTTTTATTCTCTTTCAGTTATGTGGTCCTTAGGGAGATTTAAGAACCACAAATTTAATCAACTAATTAATAAAATTATAACTTTCTCTATCATTACACGTATTTTAATTAATACTAAGTTAAAAGCCTTTTTTAAAATGCACTATTTTTTCTTACATTTCAATTATCTTATCAATCCTTGTCATCATCATGATCTTCATCGTGGTCATCGTCATCGTGATCATCATCATGATCTTCATAAACTTCTTTAGACAGATTATCTACAATAATAGCTACATTGTTTTCTAGCCAATTTAGATAAGACTGATTCTCTTGAAGAGTTTCAACCCAAAGTCCAGAAATTAATTTAATTCCAGTTTCTTGTTCAATAACTTCACTATATTGACTTGAGGATTCTGCTTCCAAAAACATCACTTTAATATTATGTTCTTCAATAATATCAATTGCCCTCTTCAAACTTTTTGGAGTTATGCTGTCTTCTGAATTCAAACTAGGAATAATTGTAGTTAATACTTCAATTTCATATTTAGCTTCTAAGTAACCTAATACTTCATGAGTAGTAATAATCTTTCTATTTTCAGCTGGTATTGTATTAAACATTGCTGAAATATTTTCATCAAGAAGTTGTAATTCAGTAACAAAATTAGTAGCAGCAGATTTATAGCTGTTTTCATTTGCTGAATCATTTTTTACTAATTCATCTTTTATAACTTCTACGGCTTTAGATACTCTTATAGGATCAAACCAAAAATGTGGGTCATAGATACCATGGCCATGTCCTTCGTGGTCATTATCAGCTTCGTGGTCATCATTTCCTTCGTGGTCATCATTTCCTTCTTCTGAGAATTCAATTGGATCTATATTAGACCCAATTTCAATCAATATGCCTTCTGAGCTTACTGAGTTTTCTAGCATTTCTACTACCCCAGCAGATTCATATTTTAATCCAATATAAAATACTAGATCCGCGTCAGCAATTTTCTTTGCATCTTGTGGTGATGCCTCAAAACTATGAGGATCAGCAGAATATGGCATTAAAATATTTAGATCAATATTATCATTTCCTATCTGTCTTACATATTCTGCAAGCATTGGCGTAGTTGCTAATACATTAAGCTTCTGTGTAGATTCTTCTACAACTAGTGAAGAACTATCTTCTTCTATACTTTCACATGCAATGACAAATATTGACATGCAAACTAAAGCTACCTTAAACAAGTTTTTTAAAACCATATTAAACTCCTGATATTCTTTTATAATAATTGATACGTAATGTCAAATTATGAATTACTGAATTTTAATTATATTGCTAGATTTAACCTTAGTCAATAAATAATTTTATATTTTATATGAGATAATATCTCAAATAGATTTATTTTTTAAAGATTATTAAGAAATATAAACTATATCAATCTAGTTGATTATTAATTAAATATAAAAGCATTTGAATTACTATATGGGATTTTTCCTAAACTATTACTTGTGTTATATACAATCTAGATAGTATATAAAGCTCTTACTTGTCCTGGTCTATTAAATAATTTTTGAAGAAATCCTCCATCAGTTTCACTAGATGAAATTATGACTATTTGGGGCATTCCTTCATCATTAGAAACTGAAACTATTTTATTTTCATCAAAATAGTTTTATTATGGGATCTTTTTTAGGCACCCCATTCCTTCTAGGGAATTTTTTATGAGTTTTTTTATTTTTTACCCAAATTATAAAATTATCTTCAGATATATAGTTTGGTTTTATAATTTTTATTATTTGGCTTTTTGAAGACCCTAGTAAACTTAAGACATATTCTGAATCTTTTAATTCTTGACTGGGCAGTAAGCCTTTAGCAGTTACTACAATACCGTTTTTTCTTATCAATGGAAGTGTTAGCTCGGCTAATGTAGGAAGTTTTGCTAAAGCTCTAGTTAGTACTATGTCGTATGATTCTCTATCAGATGACATACCCAATAACTCTGCTCTTATATTTTCCACAGTAATATTTTTTAGATTTAGTTTTTTGATAACTGATTCAACAAAGTGACATTTTTTTTCTGAAGAATCTACTAATTTTATGTTCATATTAGGATAGAGTATTTTTAGTGGTATTGAAGGTATTCCAGCACCTGTTCCTAAATCTAAAATTTTAATTTTTTCAGATTCTAAGTATTGGTCTTTACCAAAAAACTTATCAATTACAGAGCTATATCTAAATGATCTAATAAATAAGGTATCTCTAATATCTTCCCAGCCATTCAGACCAGTTAAGTTAAATTGCTTTGAAGCATGAGAAATTTCCTCGAAAAAAATCTTTAATTTTTCATTTACGTCTTCATTATTATTATTAAGAATATTTAATTCTTTTAAGCTTTTATTTAGTATTTGCAATTTTACTTTCGCCTGATTAAACTATGTATAATTTATTTTATCAGTATGATAAGAAATAAATTATGAAAATTTGTGTTTGTATAAAAGAAGTACCTGATTCTGACGTTCCTTCAGATAAGCTAAGAATTGATTCAAATAACCTAAAAGTTTTACCAATTGAAAATATTTCTAGTATAGTTAACGGATTTGATTTAAATGCAGTTGAATTGGCACTTAAATTTTCTGAATCAGTTGAAAATTGTACAGTTTCTATAATTTCTGTTGGTACTAATTTGTCCAGTGATGTTATCAAAAAACCAATTGCTATGGGCGCTGATGAAATTATAACTTGTGATGATAAAAAAAATATAAATATTGATGTTCACGGAACAGCACTTATTCTTTCAAAATTAATTAAAAAAACTGGACCATATGACATTATTTTTTCTGGAAGACATGCATCTGATTTTGATATGGCTACCGTGCCATTTGCACTGTCAGAAATGTTATCAATTCCTATCTTAAATATAGTGAAAACTATTAAAAAAAAAGGTGAAAAAATAATTTTAGAAAGAATAATAACTGATGGATACCAACTTATAGAATCTAAACTTCCATTAATTATTACAGCAGGAAATCAAGTAGGTGACCCTAGATACCCAACATTAAGAGGTATTATGATCGCATCAAAAAAACAGATTGTTAATTACACTTTGGATCAACTAGAAATAGCTTCCGAGGACCTAGAAATAAAAGTTAAGCTTGAAAACCTTTATTTTCCAGAAAATGAAAACAAAGTTGAAATGATTGAAGGATCTGATAGTAAAGAAAAAGCTATAAAGCTTATATATAAATTAAAAGAATCAGGAATTATTTAATAATGAATGTTTTATCAATAATATTTAATGAACGTGAAAAATTCGATGATTCGAGCTTAGAAATTTTTACTTTCATTAAATCTTTAGATAACGATAAAGATATGAATGTCACAAGCTTAAGTTTTGGAGGAGATAAAAAATATATTTCCAAACTCCCTGTGGATAATAATTTTTATGTTGAATTATCTGGGGAGAATACTAATCAAATAGATGTTTTAAAAACTATAGATTTTTTTTTATTAAATGATAAGAGATATGATTTTATCATCTTCCAAAAAGATGATATGTCTAATTATATAGCCCCAATAATTTCTTATAGAAAAAATTATCCTTATATTCCAGATATAAAACAAACTTACTCTAATAATTCAGATAATATAAAATTTATTAGACCTGTTCACGGAGAATCTGCTGAAGGGATTTATTCCGTAGAAAAAAATAACCCTATTGTTTTAAAAATTCGAAAAAATTCATTTAAAAAAGAATTTCTGCTTTCAATAGAGAAAGATATCACCGAATTATTATTGGATATAGATATAAGTCAATCATTCACAATAATAGAAACTTACAAAACTAAATCTGAAGGCTTACAGCTAGATGAAGCAGAAATTGTTGTTTCAGGAGGCAGAGGAGTAGGTAGCAAGCAAGGGTTTGAAAATATTAAAAATTTAGCAACCCTTCTTAATGGCGCAATTGGTGCTTCAAGAGCTGCAGTAGAAGCAGAATGGATTGAGCCGAGTAATTTAGTTGGTTTAACTGGAAAATGGATTAGCCCAAACTTATATTTAACTTTTGGAATATCTGGTGCAAGTCAACATTTAGCTGGATGCTCAAATTCCAAGATTATAGTTTCTGTAAATACAGATCCTGATGCTTCGATTTTCAAGTATTCAAAATTTGGCATTGTAGAAGATTGTAATAAATTTATAATAGATCTAATAGAAGAAATAAAAAAAACATCGTAGCTATTATTGAGAAAAATATTTAAAAAGATTGTTTTTTCATTACTATTATTATTATTAGTTTTTATAAATGATAAAGGCAACATAGGGTTTATTGATAAGTTAACTTCAGGCTATCAATTTGACATTTTACTTTGGGAAATTAAAAATTTACCTAAAAAATACACTTCAATTTTTAAAAAATCTGATTTATCAGAAACTGTTGTTAGAAAAGTACTTGAAGATGATTATGCTAACTCTGATCTAATCGATATAGAACTTTTTTTTGAAAAAGAAATTTCCAAAAAAATAAAGCAAAAACTTGATAAAAATTATATTTTTCCTCCTTTAGATTTTGTTATACAAGATTCGCCTAAAGTATTAGTTATTTCTCCAAGGGATAGTATAGTTCAGCAGTATGTTTTACTTATTAATTCAAATATTCCAGTAGAAAAAATAATTGAAATAGAAAATTCTATAGATAGAAGAAATTTTTCTTCTATAATTGTAAATACTGGTGGATTTGCATCCTATCCTAGTATGGTGAAAAAAAGTCGAAATTATGATTATATGATCTCTACTATTTCGCATGAATGGCTGCACCAATATTTATTTTTTCATCCCCTTGGCCAAGCATATTTTAAAGGAGGAGAAATGATTCAATTAAATGAAACTTTAGCAGATATTTTTGGTCAAGAAATTGCTAATTTACCTGAAGAAAAAAATATTTTTTATCCAGATGATGTTTATAATAATTTTCTTAAGAAGACAAGATTACAAGTTGATAAGCTGCTAAAAAATAAAGAGATAAATGAAGCTGAAAAATATATGAAAGACCGAACAATTCAGCTTCAAAATTTAGGGTATAAAACGAGAAAAATCAATCAAGCATATTTTGCTTTTCATGGTAATTATGGATCTTCTCCTTCTTCTTTATCTAATTATGATACAAAATTACTTAAGCTTAGAAATAAATATAATTCGTTTGGGTTATTTCTGGATGATCTAGAAAAAATTTCAAATATTGAAGAATTTAATAAATTGATTAATTTAAATGCCACTGAAAACAAATAAATCATATATAATTATTATATGGAATTACTAAAGAAAACATTTGGCTTAGCCAAACAATATAGACCTCCTTCAGGAGGAAGAAAAGAAGAATATGATATTTCTTTTCAAGAATTCATTGATAATGTTAAGAAAAATTTACCATTTATAAACAAACTGCCTAATGGTAGCAAAGCAATTATATTGATAGGTTTAGTAGTAATACTAATAGTTTGGGCGGCTTCAGGTATTTATACAGTTGGACCTGATCAGCAAGCTGCACTTAGGCAGTTTGGAAAATTTAATTCTATTCAAAGCAATGGACTTCACTGGTGGTGGCCTGGCCCTATAGGACAAAAAGATATTGTAGTTGTAACTGCAACAAGGCAGTTAGAACTAGGCTTTAGATCAGAAGGAGAAGATATCACACAATCTGTTCCCTATGAATCATTAATGATTACAGGTGATGAAAATATTGTTGATATTCAAGCAGTTATTCAATATAAAATTTCTGATCTTAGAAAATATTTATTTTTCGTTGATGACCCAGGAGAACCAGATAGAGGCATTGCTCCTGGTAGTCCAGATGGTGTTACTTTGAGAGATATTACTGAAACTGCTTTGAGGCAAGTTGTAGGTAAAAGAAAAATTGATGATGTTTTAACTACTCAAAAAGGAGAAGTTCAAGATGAAGTTTTGCTATTAATGAAAAGTCTTTCAGATAATTATAATACTGGTCTTGAATTAATCGCAGTTCGTTTACAAAATGTAAACCCTCCTGTACAAGTACAAGATGCTTTTGATGATGTTACTAGAGCGAGAGAAGAAAGAGATAGAATAATAAACTTAGCTAATGCTTACAAAGCTTCAGAAATTCCTAGAGCTAAAGGTAAAGCTGCAACAATAACAGAATCTGCAAATGCATTTAAGCAAGGTAGAATTGCTAGAGCTGAAGGTGAAGCTGAAGGATTTAAAAAACTTTTAGAAGCTTATGAAAAATCTCCTGATGTAACAAGACAGAGACTCTATCTTGAAATGGTTGAAAGAGTATTTCCAAGTTTTAATAAATATATAATTAATGATTCAAAAATTTTACCCTTACTAGACATAGATCCAAATAAATAATTATGAATAAAAAATCTACACCAATTATAGTTTTAGTAATAATAATAATATTTATTGCTCTTCAAGCTGTTTTCACAGTTGATGAAAAAGAAATTGCTATTGTTACAACATTTGGTGAGTTTAAAGAATCTTATACATCCCCTGGTTTAAAAACTAAAGTTCCTTTTATAGATACAGTTACTAAATTTGATAAAAGGCTTCAACGAGTTGATGTGCCTCCAGAAACTATACTTACTAGTGATAAAAAAAGAATACGAGTTGATGCTTATGCTAGATATAAGATTATAAACCCTTTGTTGTTTTTCAAGACATTAACCAATGAGACTACAGCAGATTCAAGAATAGGAAGTATTGTCGCTTCTAGATTGAGAGAAGAGATTGCCCAAGATACACAAGATGATCTTATTTCTGAGAAAAGAGATTCTGTAATGAATTATGTTACTACTACCTCAAATCTATTTGAAATTTCTTTTGAAGAAGCAAATCTATTGGAAAGTGGGCTGCAAAACCAAGATTTATACTTTTACTTAAAATCTTCTACAGACTCTTCGTTTAATCCTGTTGATGGAGATCAAAAAACACTTATTATTTCTAGAGCTTTAGATTCTTCTTTTGAAGTGAAATACTTTGTTCCCCTTAAAGATGCTTGGGGAGTAGAAATTATTGATATTAGAATAAAAAGAGCTGATTTTCCTGATGAAGTAGAATCCTCAATTTTTGAAAGAATGATTGCAGAGAGATTTGAAAAATCTAGTGGATACAGAGCTGAAGGAGAACAAAAAGATAAAGAAATTAGAGCTAATGTTAATAAAGAAGTAGAAATTACATTAGAAACAGCGAATGGTTCATCAGCAATTACCAGAGGTGAAGGTGAAGCATTAGCCATTGAAGCATTAGCAGAAGCACTAAAATCTGACCCTGAATTTTATGGATTTGTTAGATCTCTTGAAGCTTATGAAAATTCATTAAGTGGGACAACAATTATATTAGATCCTACAAGTGAACTGTTTAAATATTTAGAAAGCTATTCAGCTCCAATTAAGTAACTTACTTGAATGTTGTGTTATTTCCTAATTTAAGTTCTTCCCAAACTTGTTTAATGGATGCATAATTTGTCCCTAATTGCTGACCAGTGGTCCTTTTTCCTCCTGTTGACTCTAGAAAACCATAAACCATTCCTATTGCTAAACCATTATCATCAAATATGGGCCCTCCTGAATCTCCAGGATCAGCAGCTGCATCAAATACTATAATTGCCACCTTTGTATTTAAAGGATCGTCTTTATAATATGAGTTTCCTTTTTCAAAACCTAAAGTCGTACTCGCAGTTTTTACGTAAGAAATTATACCTGAATGGCTTGAAGGTACCCCTGAATTTCCTGCAGAATACCCTAAAGTAACAACCTGTCTTCCGATATCATTAACATCTGCTATTCTAGTCTTAATAGGTTCTAAATTATGATCTATTTTTATAGCTGCTATATCTCTTTTTTTATCTACACCAAAAACTTCACCTTGAATAGTAGTTGAACCAGGAATATTTTCTCCTAAAGGGAAATGAACTAATACAAACTTATTATTTCTAACGACATGTTCATTTGTAATTATCCAACCATCTTCAAGAACCCATCCGGTTCCAGCACTATTTCCAACAGTTATCATCAAAACTTTTGATTTATTTTCTTGATATATATTGTAAGCTAATTGAGATCCTTCAATAACTTCAGGCATTGGTTGTGGAGTAGATGTTGGTTGAGGTGTAGGAGTTGGTTGTGGAGTGGGTATAGGAGCAAGTAAAGGCACTAGTGTGGGCAATACTTCTTCTACTACATACAGATCACCACTATAAGCAGCTTCAAAAGCTTTTTCTTCTGCTATTTTTATAATTAAATCCAAAGGTAAAGGAACAATAGTTGGTGTAGGTTGAGGAGTTGCGCTAGGTTGAATAGTTGGCATTGGTTGTGGAGTTGCTGTACTGATTTTGTCTATATTATCTCTAGCAATCCTTAAAGCTCTTGCATCTATAGTTGCATCGATATCAATTGGTTCACTACAAGATATAGTAAGGACAAGTATTATCAAAAAAAATCTTTTCATACTTATATTGTATTTAAATCTTTTTTGATTGCAGACGATAAATGGTTCAATCTATAGATATTTAGACTAGATGATAGTAATAAATTATTTAATATTGAAACTGAAATGTTATCTTTTTTTGAACCCCAGCCTATGCAAGATACTAAACCTGAATGTCCAAATGTTTTACTTAAATAATTTGAGCCTCTTTCATTCATAAGGTTGCTGTCTAATCTTAACCCAAGCCCTAATTTTGCATATTTAAGGTTGCTGTTATAATCTATTCCTTGTGCCTGTACATCTATAACTGAATTTTTAGTTTCTTCTGAAATCCAATTTTTATTATTTATTAATTCATTATAAAATTTAGCTAAATCTGAACTGGTTGATATGCAAGTACCAGATATAAGAGGTATTTTATTTATTAGCAAAAATTTAAAAATAATAGGTATATTTGTTAAGTTAGATGATGAATGTTTAATAATTTCTAATGGAAAGTTAGTCTGGCTTAGAGTGAAACTACTATTTTTTAATCCTAAAGGATTGGACACTAATTCTTTAAAATTATCTTCAAAAGTTTTATTTGTTATTCTTTGTATTATCTCTCCTAAAATCCAACCAAATGTTACTTCATGATATGCAATTTTAGAACCAGGTTTAGATTCAGGGTTATAATTTTCTAGCCATCTAGAAATCCTATTTAAGTCAATATAATCATTATCTAAAAGATCATTTGCTAAAGAAACTCCTGAGGTATGAGTTAAAATATCTTTTATTTTTATATTTTTTTTATTATTTTTTCCAAATTCTGGCCAATATTTAATAACTGGATCATCAAAATTTAGAAGTTTTTTATCATGAAGTTTCCAAATTACTGCTGCAATAAAAGGTTTGCCAGCAGAAAAAATATGAAAGTTTTTATTACTATCAAATTTATTAAAATCTTTTATTTTCTGATTATTTTTAAATACTGAAATTGAAATTTCTTTTATTAATCCTTCATCAGAAAGTTTTTTTATTATTTCTAATGTGTTTTTCCCCATAAATTATGCTTTATATGGTATTGTTTGAGGCCCTTCAGGCAATACACATATAGAAGGTTTGTCAATTTTAGATTTTAGTTCTTCTATTGCTTCTTCTACATTATTCAATTTAGATAAATGTGCATCTGAAATATCTTTTTCATTTAGTTTTGAATATAATAGAATTTTATTTTCTTCTTGAATCTGAGCTTGAATTTGAAATTGCCATTGATCTGGTTGAAGAAAATCAGGATTTTTAATAGTTTTTAAAAAATCTTTTGGATTTTTGTATGATTTTAACAACTTTTCATAGTTACTGTTGAATGGAATCCCATCTGAACATTCTGATACACAGACTATAACCCCACCTGGTTTTGTAATTTGTGCAGCAGCAGAAACCCCTTTTATTGTTTGGTATAAGTTTTGGTCTAGCGGATATCCTGAGTTTGAAGTTATAACCATATCATATAATTTATCAGTTTTGATCATAGAGTCTTTTTTTACTTGATCTCTAGCAAGCTTATGCTCAGAAATCAATTCTCCCGTAAAAATTGCAGTTATATCATTTTCTCTATTTAAAGTTACATCTATTGAAAAATCTGATTTAATTATTTGTGAAATTTCAGTGATTTCTTCATGTATAGGATTCCCCTCAGTTATTCCCCATGTAGAATTTGGATTTTCTATTCGTTGATAATCGTGTAAGTTAACTATAGTCTCGATTCCAGCTAAGCCAGGAGCAATCATTTTTGGACCACCAGAAAAACCTGCAAAAAAATGAGGTTCTACAAACCCCGTAGTAATTTTTAGATCACAAGAAATCCAGTCACTATTAATTTCAATAGGCGTTCCTTTTGAAGTTATTCCAATGTTTTTTAGGTTTTTAGAATTTTCAGAATTATGGTTAACGATTGTGGAGTTTTCAAGAATATAAGAATCAAACATTTCATTTATTTCATTTAAAGTAGTTTGTCTATGACTTCCTGTGGCTATAAAAATCAATAAATCATTCTTATTAATATCTTTAAGGTTATGAATAATTGCTTTGATAATATCATTTCTTGGCTGGGCTCTTGTATGATCACAAACTGAAATGCCAACTTGCATACCTTTTTTATAAATAGATTTTAGTGGCAAGGAATTTATAGGGTTTTCTAATGCATCACATATTTTTAAATAAGGATTATTGATTTTATTTTTATAATGTGGCAATAGTATATCTGATTCTTCTGGAACATCTATTAACAGCCCTTCTTTACCATAATCCATTTTAATTTTCATTTTTGCCTCTGGTTATTACAACTCCTACATTATGAGATATCTTAAGAGCATTGGGTTTATTGATTTTTATCTTTGCTTCTATTACTTTTTCATTTTTCAAGCATAATAATGCTATGTCTTTTCCCATAGTTTCTATTAGTTCATAAGTATTATTTTCAACTAATTCTTTCACAGAATAGCTGACTGACTTATAGTTAATTGTTTCATTAATATTATCTGCATTATTGTTATCAATTTTTTTCATTAAAAGATTGATATTAATTATTAATGGTTGTTTTGTATTTTTTTCCCAATTATTTATTCCAATAGTTGAGTAACATTTTATTCCTTCTATAAATATTTCATCATATTGACTCATAGCTAAAATATATGCCTCCCTCCGTCTATATTAATTTTTTCACCAGTAATAAAATCATTTTTTATTAACATTTCTATACAACTTGTAACTTCACTTGTTTTACCAATTCTTTTCATAGGTCCTAAATCAATACTTTTTGAAATTCTATCAGGAGAATCAACAGGGGGTAAAATAGCCCCTAAAGCAATTTCATTTACCTGAAATCTTGGCGCCATTGAAACAGCAAGAGATTTTGTCAGTCCAAATATTCCGGATTTACTTAATCCATAAGAAAATCTGTTCTCTCTGGCTGTTTTCCAATCAGTTATATTTATTATTTTACCTTGTTTTATACTTTTATTTTTATAAATTTTTTGAGCCATTATAAAAGGAGCTATGATATTTACAAAATAATCTTCTTTTATCTCATCTACAGAAGTATTTTCAAGAGTATTTTTTCTAAAAGTAGAGGCGTTGTTAATTATTATAGAGATATGACCTAAAGATTTATTTATATTTTTTAATAAATTTATACAGCTGACTTCGTTTGATAAATCTGCTTTAAAAATATCTGATTTAACATTATTCTTTTCAATAGCTGCTTGTGTTTTCAATGCATTTTCTTCAGAATTATTATAGTGTAGAGCAATATTCATACCTATTCCTGAAAGATGAAGTCCAATTTCTCTACCAATTCTATTTGCTCCTCCAGTAATAAGAACATTTATATTTTTAGTCAACAATTTGAGACCTATCTTATTAAATCAAAAAATTCATTTCTAGTTTTACTATCAGATTTAAACTTTCCAAAAAGAGCACTGGTTATCATTTCCGTTCCTGGCATATTAACACCCCTCATACTTGAGCATAGATGTTGAGCTGATATTACCACTCCAGTACCTTTTGCATCTGTACTTTCGAATATAGCTTTTCCAATTTCTTCAGTTAATCTTTCTTGTACTTGAAGCCTTTTTGCAAACATTAAGGCTATTCTAGGTAATTTAGACAGTCCTATAATTTTTTCATTAGGCAAATAACCAATATGAATAGTTCCAAAAAATGGTAACATGTGGTGTTCGCATAAAGAATAAAAACTTATATTTTTTACAGTAACTATTTGATCATACTTTACTTTAAATAATGCATTATTGATAATTTTATCTATATCTGCATCATAACCAGACAAAAGTTCTTCATAAGCCTTTGCTACTCTTGTTGGAGTATCTTTTACTCCATCTTTATTAACATTATCCCCTAAGCTATCAATTATTTTACTTATGGAATCTGATATTACTTTTTTATTTATTTTTCCCATATTATCCTCCTGCTATAGACGGTAAAAAATGAACTTCAGTATCTTCTTCTAATTCTTGTAGTAAGCCTTTTCTTGTAGCTGAAAAACCACATATAGCAGCTAATCCAGGCTTTATTCTTCCTTCTTGAACAAGGTGTTCTTTTGTTCCTGGGAACATTTTTTCTAGATTTATTATTACTTCATTTAAAGTACTGCCTTTAACTTCTATAAAATCTTTATTATTTGTTGATTTTTTTAATTGATAAGGAAGGAATACTTTAGCCATAATTTAGTACCTCTAAAATCTTTCTAGGATTCATAGGAGTATTATAAATTCTTTTACCTGTGGCTGCTTTAATTGCATTAGCTACAGCACCTAATGGAGGAACTATGCAAACTTCACCTACCCCTCTTACTCCAAAAGGATGCAGAGGATTATGCACTTCTACTAATTCAACTTCTATATTAGGCATATCTAAAGCTGTTGGCATTCTATAATCTAAAAAACTAGTATTAGCCATAGATCCATCATCTTTTATATAATATTCTTCATTAAGAGCCCAGCCAATTCCTTGAACAACACCACCTCTAATTTGACCTTCTACATAGGCAGGATAAATCGCTTTCCCTACATCTTGAATAGCAGTGTATCTTACAACATCAGTTTTTCCTGTTTTAGGGTCAATTTCTATATCACAAATTCCTGTACTAAACCCATTACCAGCAGTAGCTAAATTTACAGAAGCTGTAGAAGTAACAGGACCGCCTGTTAAATTGATTTTAGAAGCTAATTCTGAAATATTAATTTTTTTATTAGAATCATTTGAAAAAAATTCTCCATCTTGAAATATAATTTCTTTTTCAGGTTTTTCCCAAAGAATAGAAACTCTTTTTTTCATTTCTTCAATTAGTTTTTTTGCAGATTCCCACCCAGCATATCCAGTTGCGTATGTAGTTCTTGACCCTCCTGTTGTCTGAGTAAATCCAATAGTATCTGTATCAGGTATTGATGGATGAATATTTTCGACAGGTATGCCTAATGTTTCAGCTACTTGCATTGAAATTGAAGTTCTTGTACCTCCTATGTCAACAGAGCCTTCGTTTAGTGCTATATCACCATCATCTTGAAGAATTAAGTCTACTGTAGATCTTCCTCCTCCATTATGCCAGTATCCGCAAGAAATACCTCTTCCGTAAATTTTATTTTTATCTCTTTTATTGATTTTTGAGTTCCAATGATCACTTTTTTTTGCAGCTTCTAAAGTTTCAATGAAACCTATTTTATTGAACAAAACGCCGTCAGTTCTTCTAGAACCTTCTTTTGAAGCATTTACTAATCTAAAATCAATTTTATCCCAAGTCATTTTTTCACAAATTTCATCTATAACACTTTCTACACCAAATGAAACTTGTGGAGAACCTGGAGCTCTATAAGCAGCAGTTTTTGGCTTATTTACTAGTACATCGTAAGCATCAACTTGTATATTTGGAATATAATAACAAGCCAACGAACAAACAGATCCTGCTGCAATGGAAGATCCAGGGAAAGCACCTGCTTCAAATTTCAAATCTACTTTACTAGCTTGGATTTTTCTATCATTTGTTACTCCAATTTTAACGATAACTTTACCCCCGGGGGCAGGTCCAGAACCTTGAAAAACAGATACTCTATCCATGATCATCTTTACAGGCCTAAATCCTGATTTTTTTGAAAGTATGGCAGCTAATGGTGGCAAATAAACTTTTGTTTTACCTCCAAAACCTCCTCCTATTTCAACTGGGTATGTAGTTACTTTAGAAATAGGTAAGTCTAAAAAACCAGCAGTTAGATCTCTAACTGCAAATTGACCTTGAGTACTTGACCAAAGTGATAAATGGTCATTTTCATCCCAATGTGCTGTAGCATTATGAGGTTCAATATACCCTTGATGTACCATTTGTAGATTAAATTCTTTTTCTATAACTAAATCACAATTATTAAATGCTTTATCAATATCTCCAAATGCATGTCTAAAATGTTTTGCGATATTAGTATTTGTAACTATTTTACCTAAATGATCTCCCTCTAAATCTTCTAAAATTATTGGAGCATTTTTTTTTATGGCCTCATCAACATTTTTCACAGGTTCTAAAACTTCATATTCTACTTCTATTAACTTACAAGCTTCTTTTGCTGTATTTCTATCTTTAGCAGCAATAGCAGCAACGGGGTGTCCTTTATAAAGCACTTTTTCACGAGCAAGTATATTATCTACGTCTCTTTTTAGGTTCATGTTGGGCATTCTTTTTTGTAAATCCTCAATATGATTACCATTGCTATTTATAGGAATATCTTTTGATGTTATTACTGAAAAAACTCCATCAAAGTTTTCTGCCTTAGATATATTTATAGATTTTATTTTTGCATGGGCATATGGACTTCGCAAAACCTCACCCCAAATCAAGCCAGGTAATTTTACATCTGCTCCATATATTGCTCTTCCTGTAACCTTATCGTAGCCATCATGCCTAATTGGGTTATTTCCAATTACCTTATAATTTTTTTTGGAGCTAAAACTTATAGTCATCTTATGTCCTTTCAAAAAAAAACCGCAAACATTAAACTTTTTTTTTAATCTTAATCAGATAAAAATTAATGATCACGGTTTTTTTATTATTCTTTAATTTGATTTAGTCAGATATTTTTCCTAAAACATTAAGAATTCTTCCTGGTTTCATTGGTGAGTCATAGAATCTTTTACCAAGAGCGTCGTGTAAAGCATTTCCAATAGCACCAATCGGTGGGCAAATAGGAACTTCACCTACTCCTCTAACGCCAAATGGATGCCCTGGGTTTGGTACTTCTACTATGATAGTTTCAATGTTTGGAAGATCTAAAGCTGTAGGCATTCTATAATCAAGATAAGAAACATTTGCTTGAGTTCCATCATCTTTCATATAATATTCTTCATTAAGTGCCCAACCAATTCCCTGAACAGCTCCTCCAGCCATTTGTCCTCTAACATAAGCAGGATAGATAGCTGTTCCAACATCTTGCAACACTGTATATCGTGCTATATCTGTTTTACCAGTTTCGGTATCAACATCTACGTCAACAATATGTGTTCCAAAAGCACCTCCAGCAGATTCTAAGTCTACACTTCCTGAAGAAGCAGCAGGGCCTCCTGTATTATCAAGATTAGAAGCTAATTCTTTAAATGTGAATTTTAATTCAGGATCTTTACTTGCAAAAAATGTTCCGTCTTCAAAATCTATTTCATTTTTGTCCAAAGACCAAATAATTGCACATCTATCCTTTAATACCTCTATAAGACTTTCTGCTGCTTTTACAGCTGCAAATCCAGTTGCATATGTAGTTCTAGAACCACCTGTAACATCAGCGTATCCTGCAGTTTCAGTATCACCTACACTTGGTCTAAAGTTTTCAACACCTATTCCTAATATTTCTGCAGCTTGCATAGAAATAGAAGTTCTTGTTCCTCCAATATCAGAAGAACCTTCAACCAAAACAATAGAACCATCACTGTTTACAGAAAGATTTACAGTAGATTTCAATCCAACATTAAACCAATATCCAGAAGCAACTCCTCGCCCTCTAACTCTTCCTGCTGCTGGTGTTCCAAGATTTGAATTCCAATGATCACTTTTTTTAGCAGCTTCTAATACTTCTATATTTCCAACTTTTGGAAATACTACTCCATCAGCTCTTCTTGTACCTTCTTTGGCTGCATTTTTTAATCTAAAATCAATAGGATCCATGTCGTGTAACCTTGCTAATTCATCAGCTACAGTTTCTGTAGCAAATGCTACTTGAGGCGATCCAGGAGCTCTATAAGCGGCAGATTTTGGTTTATTAACCACAATGTCGAATGCGTCTATTCTAGTATTTGGAACATCATACGCTGCAAAAACACATTGCACTGCAGCACCTACTGCTGATCCTGGGAACCCTCCAGCTTCTAGCTTTATTGATGACTCTGCAGCAACTATATTTGCATCTTTATCTGTTGCCATCTTTACAATTATTGTTCCACCTGGAGCTGGTCCTGAACCTTGAAAAACACTACTTCTTTCCATTACTGCTTTTACTGGTCGTCCAGATTTTTTTGAAAGAATACTTACTACAGGTTCTAGATAGACTGAAATTTTACCTCCAAAACCACCACCAATTTCTAATGGAGTTACCTTAACTCTAGAAACATCTAATTTTAGCAGAGCAGCTGTTGATGTTCTAACAGGGAACGCACCTTGTGTAGAAGTCCATATTTTTATTCTATCTTCTTCATCCCAGTGAGCAGTCGCGTTATGAGGTTCAATGTATCCTTGATGAACCATCTGAAGAGTAAATGTCCTCTCAACTACATTCTCTGCACTTGCAAATGCTTTATCAGCATCACCAAACTCATGTCTAGTTATTGATGCAACATTTGTATTTTTTACCTTTTTCCCTAAATGATCACCTACAAGAGAATTTAATAATATAGGAGCACCTTCTTTAGTAGCATCTTCTACATTAGTAACAGCATCAAGAATATCGTATTCAACTTTAATTTTTGATGCTGCATAATCTGCAACATATCTGTCTATTGCAGCTACAGCAGCCACTGCGTGACCTTTATATAATACTTTTTGTGTAGCCATGATGTTTTCTGAAGACCATGCGACATTTTCAGTACCTTCTCCATGATCAATAAATTGATCTTCCTGTTGAGGGAGGTCTTTTCCAGTCATTACCGCAAACACTCCGTCTATTTTTTCTGCTTCAGATGTGTCAATATTTTTTATAACTGCATGAGCATTAGGGCTTCTAACTATTGATGCCCAAATTAATCCCGGAAGCTTTACGTCTGCTCCATAAATAGCTCTTCCTGTTACTTTATCGTAACCATCATGTCTAATAGGGTTTGTTCCTATTACTTTATATTTTTTTGAATCTGATACATTTACCATATCTTTACTCCTTATTATGAATTTTCAGCAACTTTTTTAACTGCTTTAATAATATTTTCGTAACCAGTACATCTACAAAGATTTCCTGCTAACCAGTGCCTAATTCTTTCTTCGCTTGGGTCAGGTTCATTATCTAAAAGACCTTTCGCAGCAACTAGAAATCCTGGTGTGCAAATTCCACATTGCAATGCAGCTTCTTCTAAAAATGCTTGTTGTAATGGATGAAGCCCTTCAGCAGTTGCCATTCCTTCAACTGTTTCAACGTTTTGACCTTCAACTTCAGCTGCTAGAACTAAGCAAGAGTCAACAATTTTACCGTTAACTGATACTGTACAAGCACCGCAGTTTCCATCAAGACATCCTTCTTTGCTACCAGTTAATCCTACAATTTCCCTTAATGCGTCTAATAAACTTACATATGGGTCTGTTAAGAATTCTTCTGGCTGACCATTTATTGTTGTTTTTACATGAATTTTTTGTATAGACATAATTATCCCTCTATTCTTTCTAATGATTTATTTAGTGTTCTAAGGGCTATAACCTCCACTAAATGCTGTCTTTGTTCTATAGTACCTCTCATATCCTCAATCGGTGAACATTCACTTCTTGCTATTGCTGCAGCTTCTTTAAATGAAGCTTCATTTGCTTGTTTTCCTATAAGAAAACTGGAAGCTTTCTTCGCAAAAATAGGCGTTGGGCCAACAGAAGCTAAAGCTATTCTTGCTTCTGAAATTTTTCCACCTTCTACTAGTATGCTTGATGCAACAGCAGCAACGGCTATATCCATTTCATTTCTTGGTATAAATCTTTCATATGCTGATCCAAACCCTTTTCCTTTATTAGGCACAGATATAGACACCAGCATCTCTCCTTTAGCAAGAGCATTTCTTCCAGGGCCAGTACAAAATTCTTCTACAGGAACACTTCTTGATCCTGATTCCCCTTGTATGTTTGCTACAGCTGAGTGAACTATTAGTGGACCTATACCATCAGCTGAAGGTGTAGCATTACATAAATTACCACCGAATCCTGACCTGGATTGAATCTGTATGCCACCAATTAAAGTAGCCGCATCAATTAGTCCTGGGTAATTTTTAGAAATGTCATCATCATCATATAATTGATAACATGGAACCGCTGAACCAATCACTATGCCTTCGTTATTACTAGTAACTTCAGTCAATTCAGGTATTTTTTTAATATCAACCACCATGTCTAAATCAAATTTACCTCCTCTTATTTGAACAAGTAGGTCTGTTCCTCCTGCCATAGGTCTGGCCTTATCGCCATGTTTTGTTAAAATCTCTACAGCTTCTTTTACTGTAGAAGGTGCCGCATATGCAAATGGATGCATCTCGTCTCCTTTCGCTTATTATCTCTATTTAAATCTTCTTGTATCTTGCTATCAGTTTATAAGGCATTAGTAAAGAGTCAAAGAGAAAAAGAAATTATTTTGGGGGAATTTTTATCTTTTTCTCTTAAATAAGAATAAAAAAGATAAAATTGCTCCAAAAAATATTATTAAAAAGCTTGTTACGCCTATAAACCTAAAAGAAAATGAAATGGAAATAGACTCTGCTAAGTATCCAACTAAAATTACACCAAGCGATACTGAACCCCACGTTAGTTGGTTTATGCTCATTATTCTGCCTCTAAACTCTTCTTTAACATTTGACTGAATTATTGTAGAACCTAGTGTAGTAAATATTACTTTTGAAAATGAAATAATTGAAAATATTATAAAAATATAAACTATCCCAAAGTTAGTACTAAGTAAAATTAATGAAACTGATAAAATAATTCCAAAAAAGAAATATAGTATATATTGATTAATTTTTTGACCAAATAAAATCAATAAAGAAGTAGATACTAAACCGGAAATTCCTCCAAATAACAAAAGGTTGCCATAAGTTTCAGAGTTTCCATTTAATAAATCAGTTGTAACTGCTGGTAGCAAAACGTCAAACGAACCTGCTGTAATTCCAAAGAAGAAACCAATCAAGATAAAAACAAATATAATAGGAGTCTTGAATAAATATCTTACTCCAGATAAAAGATCTGATAGAACACTTTTATTATTATTATTAGCTAAATGAACGCTTGGATCCATTTTCTTTAAAGTTATGAATGTAAGTAAATATGAAATTCCTATTATTAGGAATAATCCTTCTAAACCAAAACCTTTTACTATTGGATGAAATAGTGAAGGTCCAATAATTCCTGAAACTCCAAATATAATAGAATACATTGATATTCCAACTGCCAAGAATTTCTTATCAACTAATCTTGCTATCATTGATGATCTTGAAGGAATATCTATTGCTAGTAGAATTCCAGTTATAATAGACAAAAGTATTAAAATTGTTGGATTCATTAGCTCTAAGAAAATTAGAATTGCAGTAAGGACAGTTATTACACAAAACATTAATCTTGTGATTCTTATTATTTTCAATCTATTATATTTGTCAGCTAAGACACCTCCAAAAATACTCAATAATAAAACAGGTGTGTAAACAGCACTAGAAACTATCCCCAACATTGTTTCTGAATCAGTCATTGTTCGCATTAACCATAAACGACCATAAATTAGAGCCCACATTCCAATATTTGAAAATAATGCAGCTATCCAAAAAAGTCTGTACTCTTTTGATAAAAATAAAAGTATAAAAGGTTGATTCTTAAGCTTCATACTGAAAAATTTTATTACTATAAAAGTTGATATTACCGCCTAAATTTTTGTTAATTAATATTTTCTTTGTTAATAGATGTAAGCCATAATCCCAAGTAAACCCTATTGCTCCATGTAATTGATGAGCAGTCCAGGATACTTGACTTATTTTTTCATCGCAAATAATTTTACATAATAAAGATAGCTTTTTAAATTTTTCTGAATATATTTCTTTTGAGGCAAATCTTATTAATTCTCTTGCTTCATTAATATTTATATACATATCAGATAAATTGTGCTGGACTGATTGAAATGATCCAATTTTAGTATTGAATTGTTCTCTGTTTTTTACATAATTTAAAGTTATATCAAGAATGTGTTCGGCAGCTCCTATGGTTTCAGAGCATTTTGAAATTAGAGTATGATAGTACATAAAATCAATAATATTATTACAATTTTTATTTGTACCTATAAGGTTTTTTTCGCTAATATGAAAATCTCTAATTTTAAGATCATATATTTCTTCTCCTATTAAGCTCGTTTTATGTTCTAATATCTCAAAATAATCTGAAGGAATTATGACTACCTGTTCTCCTGATTTTGATTTTGCTATCATCATAATATTTGAAGATTCTTTATAAAAAGGTACATTAGATAAAGTTCCATTTAAAAGAGTTTTTTCTTTAATTTTAGAAATAGAAGGAAGATCTTTTTTATGAATATATTGTTCTAAAATATTGGATGTTAAAATTTCTTCAGAATTAGATAATTGGGCAATTAAAGTTTGAAATTTTTCACTATCAAATTTTTGAAGAGTCAAAATACCTGAGATGGAATTTTCTATTACAGGACCTTCGCATAAATTATATCCCCACTTTTCTAACATGAGACAGAAATCAAAAAAACTTAATCCATATCCTCCATAATTTTCCTCAGTAAGCATTCCAATATAACCTAATTCTAAAAGTTCATTCCAACCATATTTATAATGAGATTTTTTTTCAGCTTTATTATTTAATAATTTGAAATCAACTTTTTTTTCAAGCTTATCTTGTAGGGATTTAATTATCATTTTTTGAGATTCATTAATACTAAAGTCCATTATTTTGGCAACCCCAACCCTCTTTGAGCAATGATATTTTTTTGTATTTCAGTTGTACCACCAAGAATTCCTCCAGATACAAAAAAAAGTCTATTTTTTATTATTCTTTCTGCAAAATAATCTTTATTATTATTATTTATATATATTGATTTTGTATTTAATAATTCGAATGCGAAATCATGAATTTTTATATTTATTTCTGTAGCTAAAATTTTACTGATAGATGGTTCCATATGTATGGAATTACTTTGTTCTTTTATCCATAGTGCCTTATATGTCATAATTTTTGCAGATTCTAAACTAGATTTTAATAATGCAAATTTAACTTTATATAAATTGTTTTCTAATAAATTTCTTTTTTTACAATAATTCAATAAATCATCAAAGCATCTTTCTGCCCAACCAATATAATCTATTCCTGATCGTTCAAAATTTAATAAATCTAAGGCGATCATCCATCCTTGGTGTAGCTTACCTACAACATTGCTTGCAGAAACTTTTACGTTATCTAACACCACTTCATTGAATGATGATTTACCGGAAATATTTCTTATTGGATTTATCATAATTCCTTTATCATTCATATCTAGTAGTACTAAAGATAATCCCTCATGCTTTTTACTTCCTTCTTGGGTCCTAACTAGTATAAACATTCTATTTGCTCTATGAGCTAAAGTTGTCCATACTTTAGTTCCAGTAATTGTTATAGTATTGGTTTCTTCATCGTATTTTCCTTTTGTATTAATTGAGGCAAGATCAGATCCTGAATTGGGTTCAGAGTATCCTTGGCACCATTGAGCATCTCCTTTAGTAATTTCATTTAAATATTTTTCTTTTTGAAAATCAGTTCCATATTTTAGTAGTGTAGGACCAATCATACGCACACCAAATCTATCATTACCTGGCGCCATTCTATAAGACATTGTTTCAGAAAGTATTATAGATTGAGTAAAACTTTTATCTAAACCTCCATATTCGATTGGCCAAGAAGGAGCTATCCATTTTTTTTCAGATAAGGATTTTTTGATTTTTTTTGACAGCTCCCAATGATTATCTAATGTTTCATCAGGATACTCTTGCCAATCTTCAGGGAGATGTTTATTGATAAGGCTATCTAATTTTTTTTTAAATAATAAATCGTCTTTTGAAAACATAAGAATTTGAAATTTTAACTAAATGATACATAAAGTAATAAATAAAACATCTTAGATAGGTATTTCATTGTTTCTTTTTTCAAACTCATCTATTGAATTGATTCTACGTATATTATTAGTTTTACTTACACTTTGTTTATTGTTTATTTTGATATCACTTGAAATCTTTGATGATTCAAATCCAAACCTATCAAATGAAAGTTGGGATTTGATTTTTGGGAATTTTTGAAATGGAAATCCTGCAGTTCTAGCAAGTAAATTCAAAAGTGTTTTTGAAGCTCCTCTTGGTTTATATAAACCTTTCTCCCATTCACTTATTGTTTGTTGCCTTACCCCAAGCTCATTTGCAAGTTTAGTTTGAGAATTTCCTATATGTACTCTTAATGCCAAAACAGTTTTAGAGTTCCATTCAAAATTATTAATTGTATTAGTGTTATTGATAACCATAGAAGTAGGATAATAAAAAACAAAAAATATTACATAGTAACTTTATTGCAATATTTTCTGATTTTTTATAATTCTATATTTGAAAAATCCTCCACTTTACTATTTTTAGGTCCAACTTTTGAAATACACAGATTATCTTTAACAAATATCTCTTGCGCAAGAACTTTAATTTCATTTAGAGTTACTTTATTGATCTTTGATACTATTTCATTTACCTCTGTTACTTTATTGGATAGTATTTTTTGAGTTCCTAAAAAACTAGAAATTGAACTACTATTTTCTAATCTTAATAAAAGCCTTCCAACTGAGAGATTTTTTGCTGAATCTAATTCTTCTTGATCAATTTTTAGATTTATAATATTATTCAATTCATTAAATATTAATTTAATAACTTCTAACAAATTCTTATCATCTACTCCTGCTTCAAAATAAATTACTCCCGTGTCGCTATACAAATCAATGGAAGAATGTATGTCATAAGCAAGTCCTCTTTTTTCTCTAATTTCTTCAAAAAGTCTACTACTCATAGATTCTCCTAATATAACTGAAATAAGTGATAAAGCATATTTTTTTTCACTTAAATAACTAGGAGATTTGAATCCAATTATAACTATTGATTGTTCTATTTCTTTCTGTACCGAAATTTGCTTGAACCCTTTTGATTCTATTACAGGGTTGAGAGATAGATTTTTTTTATGGGAGAAATTTTTAAAATTATTTTCTAGTTGATCAATAACATTAGCTTTATTTATATTTCCTGAGATAGAAACAACTAAATTATCTGGAGTATAGAATTTTTTGTAAAATTCTATCAAAGATTTAATTGATAAGCTATTTACACTATTTTCTGTTCCTGCAACCTCTCTTCCCATTGAATGCTTGCCCCAGTTTAATTTTTCATAATTAGCTGCACACACTGCATAAGGGTTATCTAAAGAGGATTTAATTTCTTCTATAACAACATTTTTTTCTAAAATAAGATCTTTTTTTCTCATTAATGAATTTTGAATTATATCTGAAAATAGTTCTATAGATTCACTCGTGTTTTCCTTAGGAAAATTTGCCCAATATCCAGTTATTTCTTTATCAGTAAAAGCATTAATTGTGCCACCTTGATTTTCAATTATGCTAGAAATTTTTTTTGGAGTGGGTTTGCTTTTTGTTCCTTTAAATAGCATATGTTCAAATAAATGCGAAGATCCACTTAGTTTTTTATCTTCGGATCTTGATCCCACTCCGAAAATAAAATTTGCTGCAACAGCGTTTGTTGTACTAAATTCTGATAGAACTACTCTAATATTATTTTCAAGTATGACTTCTGAAAATTCTATCCTCATAGTTTAGTTATAATAATTTTTATTTGTAATATCATAAAAGTATTATGATGGTTTAATTCAAAATATACAAAAAGAAAAATGAAGTTTTTCATAGAAAATAAAATATCTATTAACTATTTTTGGTTGCTTTTTTTGTTATTTTGTTTTTCTTTTGTTATTAGAATTATTGGAATTGATTGGGATCAAGGGTTTCTTTTTCATCCGGATGAAAGAGCTATTTTTATGCATGCATACGACCTCAACTTTGATTCACTAAAAAATGGGATTGAAATATTTAATGCAGAAAAAAGTTCATTAAATCCTAAATGGTTTAATTATGGTTCATTTCCATTATATTTTTTAAAATTAACTACAATCTCAATCAATATTTTTTATGATTTGAATATTTTTGATTTAAGAATTCCTGCAAGAATTTTTTCTATTTTTGTAGATTCATTAACAGTAATATTTATAACTTCTGTATCATCTTATTTTATGGATAGAAAATGGAGCTTAATTGTAGGTTTTTTAGCCTCAATATCATTAATAAATATTCAAAATAGTCATTTTTTTACAACTGATGTTTTTGTGACTAATATTTCTTTATTGGTAATTTTATTTAGTTTTAAAAATTCTTATAATACAAGCTTTAAGAGAACCTTGTTATTATCATTGTTATTTTCATTAGGATTATCATTTAAATTTTCATTTTTACCTTCAATACTTCCAATTATAGGATCATATTTTTTGCTATATATTAATAATAAATTATCTTTATTATCAATATTTAAATATTCTTTAATTTTTATAATTTTTGGCATATTTTTTCTTCTAATATTCCAACCTTATATGTTTTTTGATTACCACACTTATATTTCCAATGTTTTAGAGCAATCAAAAATGGTTAGGGGAATTCATGATTTCCCGTACACTAGGCAATATATAAATACTACAAAATTTTTATATCCAATACTTCAAATAATAAAATGGGGATTAGGTCCATTTCTTGGTGTTATTTCCATATTTGGTTTTTTTTATTTCATTTATTATTCTCTAAAAAACAAATCTCAGTTAAGTTTTCTAGTACTAATTTGGTTTATTCCATATTTAGTTATTAATGGAAATTTTGACGTAAAATTTACTAGATATTTTTTACCATTAATACCTTTTATGCTTTTATTTTCAGTTATGTTTTTAAAATCTTTTTATGAGTATTTAAAAAATAAATATACATTTATTAGTAAAATTAAATATTTACTTTTACTAATTTTTATTCTTCCTACATTACATTTTTCTTTATCCTATATTAATGGGATTTATTTAACTCAACACCCAGCTGTTTTAGCATCTGAGTGGTTAGAACTAAATTCTTCATACGATGCACTAATTATTCAAGATCACTGGGAAGAGTCTATTCCTACAGCGAATGGGATTAAATTGTCCCATGAAAGACTTGAGCTTTATAATCCAGAAAGTTATGAAAAATTTGATAAAATTTTTACATTATTATCGGAATCAGATTATTATGTTATTTTTTCAAACAGATTGTACGGAACAATTCCAAGATTAGATGAAAGGTATCCGGTTTCATCTAATCTTTATAAAAAACTCTTTGACGAAACATTAGGCTTCGAAATTGTAAATTTTCAAAAACAATCAATGAATTTATTTTCTATAAATTATCAAGAAAACTATTTTCAAAGAATTCAAATTGAAAAACCTCTAATTATAAATAATTACGAAAAAGATTTTTTAATTAATTTTAATTTAGGTTGGTCAGATGAAAGTTTTTCTGTTTATGACCATCCAAATGTGATAATTTTCAAAAACAAAAAAAAATATTCTAAAGATAAATTATTTGAAATATTAGATCAATCCTCTTTTGAAAATTCTGAATATTTTAATTTTTCTAATCAAGATATTTATAAAAAATATGAAAACCTTGATGATTATAGAGAAATAAATCTTTTCAAAACCCAGATGTTTTTAAGTGATAGCTCTCTAGTACTACAAATATTTATTTGGCTTTTATTAATTAATTTTTTAGGTATACTTTCTATCCCTTTTTTTTATAAATTATTTATAAATTTTCCAGAATTTGGATACTCTTTCTATAAATTTTTTGGATTATTATCATTTTCTTTCATAATATGGATTTTTACTTCATATGAAATAATTGATTTTATTTTTATAGATATTTTATCTATTGTTCTATTAATAACTCTTTTTTCTATGATTTTATTAATAAAAAATAAAAATGAAATTTTATATTATTCAAAAAAATCTTTTAAACAAATTTTATTTATAGAGTTATTATTTATTGTATTTTTTATATTAGGTGTATTAATTAGATATCTAAACCCTGATCTTTGGCACCCTTATAGAGGCGGTGAAAAACCTATGGATTTAGCTTTTTTAAATGCAATTATCAGAAGTACAACTTTCCCTCCATTTGATCCATGGTTTAGCGGCTATTCATTAAATTATTATTACTTTGGTCATTTTATGGTTGCTTTTCTTAGTAAACTTTCAGGAATCCCTGCTTACATATCTTATAATTTAGCGATACCAACTTTTTTTGCTTACTCCTCAGCTTTAATATTTGGTTTTAGTAGTAGTTTTGTTTATTTGTACAGAAAATCTAAAGATCTACAATTTAATTGGTTTAGAATTCCTTTGTATACAGGACTATTTTCTGTTTTTTCTATTTTAATATTTGGAAATTTTGATGCTGTAATTCAAATATTAAATATAATTTTAAACTTTCAAGAAAGTTTTGATTATTGGAGAAGCACTCGTATAATTTCAATGAACTCAACTGGTTTAGAAATTAATGAATTCCCATTCTTCACTTTTCTTTTTGCAGATCTCCATGCACACCTTATGAGTATTCCTCTAATTATTTCTTTAGTTTCAATTTCCTTTATTTTTTTCTATGAATTTTTCTCTAATAACTCTAAAGTTAAAAATTTATTTATACTTTTATTTTTAGCTTTAATCACCGGGGCTATTAAAGCTACTAATACTTGGGATTACCCTTTGGGAGTTATTATAGTATCTTCTTCTATATTTTTATCCTCTTTGTTATCTGGAGGAAAATTAAATATTAGGTTTTTAAGATTTATTTTATATTTTTCTTTTTATTATTTTATGTCTAAAATTTTATTCTTAAATTTTGAAAATAATTTTATTATGCCTGAGTTTGGAATATCATTTTCTGAATGGAAAACCCCTATAATTATTATGTTAGAGATTCTATTTGTGCCAATAACTTTATCTTTTATATTTATAATTATTTATATTTATAATTTAAGGTTAAAAGTAGAATTTCTTAAATTTAACTTTTCTTATAAAAAAATAATAATATTCATTTCATTCCTATTTTTACTTCTTTTGTTTTCTGTATTTTTTAAAATAACTTCTATATATCTATTATCAGCATTACTGATTTCTGTATTTATAATATCAATTTTAAAATTAATATTATTTGAATCTGATTCAAGATTGTTTATTTGGATTACTTTGCTTCTAATTATTGGTTTTGGGATTCCTATATTAACTGATATTTTTGTTGTGAATGACGATATAAATAGAATGAATACAGTTTTTAAGTTTAATTTTCAATCTTGGATAATATTAAACTTAGGGGCTTCTTTGTTAATACCTCTAATATTTCAAGATATTAACTCAAAAAAAACTAAATCAATTTTTTTATCTTTGATTGCAATATTATTTATTTTCGGGATGTCATATCCTATTTATTCAACAAAGCCTAGATTATTAGATAGATTCTCTAATGACTATTTTGGTCTTCAGGGGAATCAATTTATGTTATCTAGTGTCTATTCATATAAGGGTAATTCAATTGATTTATCTAGTAGTTACGATGCTATAAATTGGCTAAATACTAATATCGAAGGTAATCCAATAATAGTTGAAAATTCAGGAGAACTATATACTTGGTCATCTGTAATATCTATTAATACTGGACTCCCTTCAGTTTTAGGATGGGACTGGCATGAAAAGCAGCAAAGATCTCTAGATTCTAATTCAATATCTCTAAGAAGCAAACAAATTGATGAATTTTACACTACTTATTCTGAAGAATTTATTAAGGATTTTCTAGATTACTATTCAGTTGAATTGATAATTTTTGGTCCGGTAGAAAAATTAAACTATCCTGATTTTGAAAAAAGATTAAAGTTAATACTGGAATCAAATGTTATAGAAATTTATAATAATAATGATTACATGATTTTTAAATATTTTAAATAAATGGTAATTTATGGATAAAATAAAATATATTTTCTTTGATATTTATGGAACTTTAGCAGGATTTCATCCTTCAAGAGAATCAATACAAAAAAAAATTTTAAATAGACATAAAATTTATTTAAATAAACTTCAAATTTCTTTGGGTTATAAAGAAGCAGATGAATTTATGGTTTATCAAAAAAAAATCAAACCTTTAAGAATGATGAGTAATGATGAAAAAGAATCATTTTTTATTCAATATGAATCCAAAATTTTAGAAAAAAATAATATTTATAAAAAACAATCTGAAGTTTTGAAAATTTGGATTGAAATTACTAATGAAAAATATGAATTAAAAATATTTAATGACGTTTACAGAAATCTTGATTATATTAAAGAAAAAAATTTTTTGTCAGCAGGTATAACTAATATGGAAGCAAGTGGTAGTAAATTAATTAATAATCTCAAATTAAATAACCATTTAGAGTTTATTGTAACTTCTAAAGATGCTGATTCGCAAAAACCAGATTCAAAAATTTTTAATTTCTGTCTTGATAAAGTAAATATATTGCCTGAGAATGCTATATTAATAGGAGATCAAATTGAATCGGATATTCTGGGAGCAATTAATGTAGGTATTAAACCTATTTTAATTGATAAATATGGTTACTATGATGATTTTAGAGATTGTCTTAAAATTTCTTGCTTAGATGATCTTAGGAAAATTTTCTAAAACCATCTAAACAAGAAATATATTTTATTTAAGCATCAAAGCTAAGGAAAAACTCATAAGGATGAGGTCTTAGTCTTATAGGATCCACATCATTCTCTCTTTTAAAGTCTATCCAGGATCTTATAACTTCCTCTGTGAAAACCCCACCTTTTAGTAAAAAGTCATGGTCTTCTTCTAGTGCATCTAGAGCTTCTTCTAAACTTGATGGAACCTGTGGAAGCTTCGCTTGTTCTTCAAGAGGCAGCTCAAATAAATCATGTTCTAAAGGTTCTCCTGGGTCATATTCATTTTCTATGCCATCTAATCCTGCTAATAACATAGCAGAAAAAGTTAAATATGGATTACATGTAGGATCAGCGGATCTAAACTCTATTCTTTTAGCAGCTGGATTTTGGAAATACATAGGAATTCTACAAGCAGCAGATCTATTTCTAGCAGATAATGCCAAAATTGTAGGTGCTTCAAAACCAGGAGTTAATCTTTTATAAGAATTAGTAGTTGGAGCAGCAAGAGCCATTAGTGCTTTACCGTGCTTAATTAGCCCTCCAGTATAATTTAATCCTAATTTAGAAAACCCTGCATATCCATCACCTGCAAACAAAGGTTTCCCATCTTTCCAAATTGACTGATGTGTATGCATTCCGGTTCCATTGTCTCCATAAATTGGCTTAGGCATAAACGTAGCGACCTTACCATGTCTTTTAGCAACATTCTTAACTACATATTTATATTCCATTACACTATCAGCAGTTTCTAAAAGGGTGTTATAAACTATATCAATTTCTCCTTGGCCAGCTGTGGCAACTTCATGATGATGTTTTTCAACTTTTATTCCAAACGAATCTCGCATGACTCTAATCATTTCATTTCTCATATCTTGTTGAGTATCTACAGGTGAAACAGGAAAGTATCCTCCTTTTTCTCTAGGTCGATGAGCTTTATTTAAGGTTTTTCCATCTAGCATATATTTTGATCCAGAGTTCCAAATTCCCTCATCAGAGTCTACCTCATGATGACTAAAATTTGGGCCATAATCAAATCTTGCAGAATCAAATACAAAAAATTCAACTTCTGGGCCCCAAAATGAACTATCTCCTATACCTGTACTTTTTAAATATTCTTGAGCTTTTTTAGCAATATTTCTTGGATCTTTATCATATAGTTTTCCAGAAACAGGATCTTTTATATCAGCAGTTACAGTAACTTGACCATCACTAAAAGGATCAATTTTTAATGTAGATTTATCAGGGACAAGTAACATGTCAGATTCATCAATTGATTGAAAGCCTCTTATGCTTGATCCATCAAAACCAGTACCATTTAAAAACAATCCATCATTTACTTCACTTATAGGGACAGATACATGCTGCCATATACCAGGTAAATCAACAAATTTTATATCAAGAATGTCGCAACCGTTGTCTTGCATTAACTTTAGTGCTTCTTTTGATTCGTTAGCCATTTAGAAACTCCTTGTTTTTTTTAATAATTAGTTATCCTATAATAACTATTATGTGTTACAAAATTGTTAATAATTTCATCATATATGGATAATAATAAAAAAATAATTGATTTGACTAAAGAAAATCTTAACCAATGGATAATAGAAAATCCTGATAAAAGATTTGATTTAAGTAATTTACATTTTGTTAATGAAGATTTCTCTGGCTGGAGGTTTTCTAAAGCTTTGTTAAATAATTCTAGTTTTATTAACTGTAACTTTTTTCAAGCAGATTTGTCTGAAATATCAGCAATTAACGTTGATTTTACGGGGTCTCAATTTATCAAATCAGCTTTATATAGAGCTAATTTATCACGATCTAAGTGTATAAATGTAAATTTTGAAAACGCTTGGCTGTATAGATGTATATTTTCAGATGCTTTGATTGAAAATTGTAATTTTTATCTTGCAAAAATACAAAAAGTACGATGGCCCAAAGACTTTAAATTATAAAAAAACTATTTAGAATTTAGATTTTTTACAAAAGCTTTAATTTTAGAAATATCTTTTATATTATTAATTTCTACTCCAGATGCAACATCTACTCCCCATGGTCTATATTTTGTGTTTAAATCACTAATATTATAAGGATTTAATCCTCCAGCAATAAAAATTTCTTTATTAAATAAATCTTTAAATTTATCCCAATTAAAACTTTTACCAGTTCCTCCTTTAGATGAAGTAGAAAAAGTATCTAGAATAATATAATCAGCATATTTTTGCGATGATTCAATTTGTGATTCTATAATTTCTTTTTTTTCATCATCTTTGATGTGAATCATTTTAATTATGTGAGCATTAATTTTTTGTGAATAATTATAGTCTTCTGAACCACATAACTGTACATAATTTAGATTAAGTGTTTTTATTATTGAATTCACATATTCAACTTCATGGTTTTGGAATAAACCTACAACATTTATTTTTGTATTTATTATTTTTTTATATATATTTATTTCATTTATTATTCTTTTACCTTCCTTCAAACTTATAAACCTTGAAGATTTTTCAATAAAATTCAAACCTAAAAAATCAATATTTAGATCAAGTAATAGTTTAGAAATTTTTATATCTTTAACACCACAAATTTTTATTTTAGGGTTATTTGTCATTTTTTAGTGATATATTTTGAATTAATTTTTTTCTGTTATCTGATTTCATAATAGATTCTCCAATTAATAATCCATTAGCCCCTGCATTGATCATTCTTAATGCATCTGTAGCGTTTTTTATTCCACTTTCAGCAATTTTGAAAATTCCTTTTGGAACTTTTTGAGAAATCTCTTCAAAAGTATTCAAATTGGTATTCAAAGTTTCCAAATTTCTATTATTTATTCCTAATATTTTTAAGTCCACTAATAAAGCTTTTTCTAGTTCTTTTTCATCATGTATTTCAACCAAAACACTTAATCCTAGTTCGTTTGCAATATTAAAATATTCGATAAACTGTTCTTTTTCTAATATTTTAATAATTAATAAAATACAATCAGCGCCAATAGCTTTTGATTCATAAATTTGATACTCGTCAATTATAAAATCTTTTTGTAAGACAGGTATTTTTTCTTTTTTTGAAATTTTCAATACTTTTTCTAAATCCTTATTACTTCCTTTGAAAAAATCTTCTTCTGTAAGAACTGAAATAGCATCAGCGCCTGATTCAATGTAAGTTTTAGCTTGAACGCTTGGATTTAAATTTTTATCTAAATCTCCTCCTGATGGAGATTGCCTTTTCATTTCGGTAATAAGTAAATTTTTTCTTTTTAAAATATTCTCAAAATTAAAAATCTTCGTATAGTTTGATTTAGAATTAATTATCTTTTTTAAAGGGATTTGCTTTTTCTTATTTATTATTGAAACAATTTTTTTTTGGGTAATTTCTTCTAAAATTGACATTATATTCTATTGGTAAATTCTATTAACTGGTTAAGTTTTTTTAAAGCTTTCCCATTATATATATTTTCTTTAGCTATATCATAACATTCTAAAAATTCGGTATGATAATCACATAAGTACAATGCCATTGAAGCATTCATTATTACTGAATGCTCGATGGATTTTTTCTCAATACCATTACTTTCGCTAGTTGATTTAAATGTATCTAATATTTTTTTTGCTGAATCTTTTGGAGATTTTACAACTAAATATTTTGAATCATATTTTTTTATTTCAAAGGGTATATTTTCTTCTATGAAGTTATTTTTTGAATCGTAAAAAATAGTTTTATTATCTATTTCGATTTCATCTGCCCCAGAAGCTCCACTTAATGTGATTATTCTTTCTGATTTTAGTATTTTTGCTGCTTCTGCTAATTTTTTTGCAAAATCTTTATTTGGAGTACCAATAATTTGCTTTTTTACTGAAGCAGGGTTTGTAAGAGGTCCCAAAAAATTAAAAATCGTTCTTATTCCTATTTCTTTTCTTAAAGGAGCTGCATATTTCATTGCAGGATGAAAAGATTGAGCAAACATAAAAGATATATTAATTTCATTAAGGCAATCTTCTACTTTTTCAAGATCTAATATTATATTCACGCCTAATTCTTCTAAGACATCAGCAGATCCAGAGTTGCCAGACATTGCTCTATTCCCATGTTTTGCGACAGGGATTCCTAAAGAAGCTAATAATATTGAGGAAGCTGTAGATATGTTAAACCACTTGAGGCCGCTACCTCCTGTTCCGCAAACATCTATAGCATTTTCCTTTGGTTTTATTTTTAAGGAGAACTTTCTCATTTCAGAAGCCATTCCTGCTATTTCTTGAGCACTTTCTCCTTTATTTGCTAAAGCTACCATTAGTGCTCCAAACTGAGAAGGAAGCATTTTCCCAGACATAATTTGATTCATGCAAAAAGCAGCTTCTTCAAAAATAAGATTCTTACCCGATGATATTTTTTTCAATAAATTTATAATATTCATATTAATTAAGAGTTTATAAAATTATTTAAAAGATCTTTACCATTTTCTGTTTCAATAGATTCTGGATGAAATTGAACTCCTTCTAGAGGAAGGTTTTTATGTCTAATTCCTTGAATTATTCCGATTTCACTTCTCGCAGAAACTTCAAAATCTTTAGATAAAGAATCTTCCTCGATAATTAGAGAATGGTATCTAACTGCTTTAAATGGATTAGGTATATTTTTGAAAATGCCTTTTCCATCGTGTTCTATTAATGAAATTTTTCCATGCATTATTTCCTTAGATTGAATAATATTTGCTCCAAATGTACTGGCTATACACTGGTGCCCTAAGCAAACCCCCAATACTGGAATTGTTTTTGAAAAATACTCTATAGCTTCTTTAGATATCCCTGCATGATCTGGATTAGATGGCCCAGGAGATATAACTAGATGACTTGGATTTATTTCTTCTATTTTTTCTATTGTAGTTTTATCGTTTCTTAAAACTAAAACTTCTTGATTTAATTCAGAGATATATTGATATAAGTTATATGTAAAAGAATCATAATTATCTAAAAGTACAATCATTATAAATTTCTTTCTGCATCTTCAACTGATCTAATAAGTGCCATCATTTTATTTAAAGTTTCCTCATATTCATTATCAACTATTGAGTCAGCTACAATTCCACCACCTGCTTGTATATAGACAGTATCATCTTTCATTACTAGAGTTCTTATAGCAATACATGTATCCATATTCCCATCATAAGAAAAATATCCAACCCCCCCAGAGTAAGGCCCTCTACTTTCAGGTTCAAGATCAGATATTAGCTGCATAGCTCTAACCTTAGGTGCTCCTGACACTGTACCTGCTGGGAAAGCGGCTCTTAATGCATTAAATTCATCAAATTCATCGCTCAATGTACCCGTTACATTAGAGACTATGTGCATTATATGTGAGTATTTTTCTATCTCCATTTTTTGGGTTACTTCAACACTTCCTGGTTTTGAGACTCTTCCTACATCATTTCTACCTAAATCAAGCAACATTAAATGTTCAGCTAACTCTTTTTCATCATTTAAAAGTTCTGTTGCAATTTTTTCATCTTCTTCAGAATTGGATCCTCTTGGTCTTGTGCCTGCTATAGGATGAACAGTAATTTTTTTATCAATAGATTTTACTAATAATTCTGGAGAAGCTCCCAAAATTTGAAAATCTTTAAAGTTTAATAAAAACATATAAGGTGAAGGGTTAATAGTCCTCAAACATCTATATATATCTATTGCTGAAGCGTCAGTTGTTTTTCGTAATCTTTGTGAAAATACAATTTGAATAATTTCACCTGAATAAATATTTTTTATACATTTTTCTATTGCAGATTTATATTCTGCCTTAGTCATGTTTTTTTTATATTGACTAATTAATTCATCATTACTTTTTTCAGTAGTATTATTTATATTTGAAATATTATTAAAATTTTCAGGAATAGGTTTTTTTATTTGAGTGTATATTTGATTGATTTTTTTTAAAGAGTTTTTATATGTTTCTTCTATTTTTTTATCTTTATCTATTTTTGCATAGTTTACAATAAACATTGTTTGCTTAACATGATCAAAGACAACTATAGAATCTGTCATCATAAAAATTGACTCAGGAACTTCTATTGAAGACTTATTGTTTTTCAAAACTGTTTTTTCAAAATATGAAATAGTTTCATAAGCTAAATAACCCACTGCCCCTCCAGTAAATACAGGAAACTCTTTATTTTCCGGCACAGAATAGGAATCCATTTCTTTTTTTATTAATTCCAGAGGATCTGTTTCACCGTACTCTTCATCTTTTCCTGTTTTTATTATTTTTCTTGGATCAGTTCCTATGATGGAATATCTTGCTAAGTTTTCCCCTCCAGTTATAGATTCGAGAAGAAATGAATAATTATTTTTAGTCAGTTTTATATATATTGACAAAGGTGTTTCTAAGTCGGCTCTAATTTCTTTAAATACTGGTATTAGATTAAATTTTTCCGCTTTTTTTCTAAAATCATTAAACTCGTCTGTATTTATCAAAATTACCAAACTTTCTTATAAGAAGAGATTTTCATTTTATCACGAACTAAAACCATGGTTTCATTTGCCATTTTTCTTGCATTATTCACCCCTTTATCTAAAGCTTCTTCTACAAGTGGTAAATTTTGTTCATAGTATGCTCTCTTTTCTCTAATAGGGGCTAAGAAATTATTTAATGTTTTGGAAAGATAATTTTTAATTTCAACATCTCCAATATTACCAGTACTGTATCTTTCTTTAAAATCTTTTATATTTGAATCATTATTTGTAAAGGCATCGAGATATTGAAAAACAGGATTTCCTTCAATTTTACCGGGAATATCAGCTCTAATTCTGTTAGGGTCTGTATACATACTTCTAACTTTTTTTTCAACAGTTTTTTCAGAATCTGAAAGTAAAATTACATTCCCTTGGCTTTTACTCATTTTGCCTTTTCCATCAGTACCTGCAAGCCTACCTACTTTTCCTATGAGAGTTTCTGGTTCAGGAAATATTTCACCATACATTCTATTAAATTTTCTTGCTATTTCTCTAGACATTTCTAGATGAGGAGCTTGATCTTCTCCTACAGGAACGAGATGAGCTCTTGGTAATAAAATATCAGCAACTTGACTAATAGGATAACTAAAAAACCCTGCACTTCTTCTTTCAACTGGTAAAGAATCTAATTCTCCTTTCAAAGTTGGGTTTCTTTCTAGCATTCCTAATGGAGTAACAAAAGATAACAGCATGCTTAATTCTGCATGTTCTGGAACATAACTTTGAATAACAAAGTTTGATTTGTCAGGATCTAAACCAACTGATAACCAATCTAAAGTTACATCTATTACAGATTTTTTTATTAACTCAGTATCTTGAAAATGGTCACTTAAGGCCTGATAGTCAGCAATAAGAAAATTGCATTGATATTCTTCTTGTAATGAAATCCAGTTATGAAGCGCGCCTACGTAATGACCTAAATGTAAAGATCCAGTTGGTCTTATACCTGTTAGAATTCTCTTTTTTTTATTCATAATATTTAAAGTATTGTTTTTAAGTATTAAGTTAATTGTCTCCAATTAACATCTAATTTTTCAAACATATTTTGATACTGATTTATTAGATTTTCAAGATTATCTCTTTTTTTTAGCATAAATTCTAAATTAGATTTAACGTGAGATTTATTTTTTGAACCTATAATTAAAACATGTATTTCTTTTTGAAGTAAAGAAAATGCCATTGAAAGTTCTATAGGATCTACTTCATTTAGATTAATATTTAATTCTTTTGTAACTAGTAACATTCTATTAAAGTATTCATCATAAGCACCACTTTTTAGCACTTCTTGAAATTTCAATGCATTATTATTGTTATGCTTTACTCCTAATAAAGAGGCATTTCCAATAGGTCTTTTAGCTATTACTCCTAAGTTTCTATTAGCAGCTTCACTAAGTATATTTTTTGTCCTTGCTCTTTGGTCAGCTATACTGTAACTAGTTTGAAGAGTATCAAAAAGATTAGACTTAACAGCCCAGGCTGCAGCTTCATTATCTCCTGAATATCCTATAAATTTAGCTTTCCCCTCAATTTTGCAGTCTTGCAGGGCTCTTATTACATCTCCTTGTTCTAAAATATGCGTTTCACAAGAATGTAATTGGACTAAATCTATTCTGTCTGTTTGTAAGTTTTTTAAGCTTTTTTCTACTGAAGCCTTTACTTTCTTATAAGTCCATTCTGAATCCGGAGAATTAGTTCTACCTGTTCCAGCTTTAGTTGCTAAAAAGTATTCATTTCTTCTATGGCCTACAGATTTTCCTACGATAGCTTCACTGTCATTATACATAGCTGCTGTATCTAAGAAATTTATTCCATTATCTAAACTATAATTTAGTATTTCATTAGCTTCTTTGTACCCATCATATCCAAGTTGGAATCCAACTTGGGCTAAACCGAGTCCAAGTTTACTAACTTTACTATTTGTTTTTCCGAAAATATTATTTTCCATAAAAGGTCCTTTAAACAAAATTGCAAAAAAAACTTTTGTTTTTTTTGCAATTTAGTTTTTATATAAAATATATAAATTTAAACTATGAGGCTTTACCAATCTTGAACATTTTTGTTCCACAAACTGGGCATACGCCTTGAGTAGCTGGTCTACCATTTTTCATAGTTATTTCTTGGGGACTATTCATTGTCTGCTTCCCCTTGCATTTCATGCAATACGCTTCCATGTGACCTCCGGTTTATAAACCTTTGTTTTATTTGGATAATATATTTATATACTATTCAGAATAAAAATACTATCTTTATTTCAAATATTATAGAATAAGTTTAGTATAAAGTGATCAAATGGTTCAAAATACTAACTTTATATTAATTTTTTCAACATAATTGAAATATAATTTATACTAACTATTAGCAATAACTTTTTAAATTTGAAAAATACAGAATTAACACTAAATAATATTGAAGGCTTAAAAAAATCAGCAATAGATGATTTAAAAGCTTTATCACAAGATATAGATTCTTTGGAAAACTGGAGAATTGATTATCTTGGTAGAAACGGTAAATTATCTTCCATAATGAAGATTTTAGCTACAATTTCTAATGAAGATAAAAAAATAATTGGGCCTAAAATAAATCAACTTAAAGTGGATTTAAATAAAGTTTTTTCAGATTATAAAATCTCATTAGAATCAAAAAAGTCTTCAATAGATGAAAATTATGATATTTCTCTTCCAGGAATGAAAATTCAATTAGGCAATTATCACCCTACGACATTAATTATTCGTGAAATTTGTAACGCTTTTGCATCTATGGGGTTTCAAATACTTGAAGGCAATGAAATTGAAACTGAAAAATATAATTTTGATTTACTAAACATACCATCTGATCACCCTGCTAGAGATCAGTGGGATACTATATGGCTTAATTCTATAAATGCTGAAGAAAAATACTTACTTAGAACCCATACTTCGCCTATGCAAGCTAGAATTATGGAACAAAAAAAACCACCAATTAGAGTTGTCGTACCAGGAAAATGCTATAGATATGAAGCAACGGATGCCACTCATGAATGGGAATTTCATCAAATTGAAGGATTGGCTATTGATAAAAAAATATCATTTTCTGAACTAAAAGGGACCTTGTTTGAAATGGCTAGAAAAATATTTGGTTCAGATCAAAAAGTAAGATTTAGATGTGATTTTTTTCCATTTGTTGAACCTGGTGTTGACATGTCTATTTTATGGGATGGGAAATGGATAGAAATTCTTGGTGCAGGAATGGTACATCCTAAGGTTTTGACGGGAGTTGGATATGATCCTATGCAGTATAGTGGATTTGCTTTTGGAATTGGTCCAGAGAGAGTTTCTATGTTAAAAAATAAAATCAAAGATATAAGAAATTTTCATTTAAATGATCTTAGATTTTTAAGTCAATTTGTAAAATAAATATGAAATTACCTTTAAGCTGGCTAAATGAATATGTAAATTTTGACAAATCTTTTGAAGAGATTTCAGAAAATCTTACAATGATTGGAAATGAAGTGGAGTCTATTGACCAAATAGGAGATATTTCAGGTGTTATTATTTGTGAGATTTTAAAAATAAATAAACACCCTAATGCTGATAAGCTGCAAATCACAAAATTATATGACGGTTCAAATTATTATAGTGTAGTATGCGGAGCTCCAAATATTGAGGTAGGACAAAAAATATTTTTAGCTACCATAGGATCTAAATTACCCGATCCAGAAAATAATACTTTTTTTGAAATTAAAAAATCTAAAATAAGAGGTGAAGTTTCTGAAGGAATGATTTGTTCAGAAAAAGAACTCGGTTTGAGTGATGACCATAAAGGAATAATGGTATTAGATAATGAATATAAATTAGGAGACACATTAAAAAAATATTTTTCTGACACCATATTAAATATAGACGTTACACCAAATAGAGTTGATTGCTTGTCTATTGTAGGTTTAGCTAGAGATATTTCTGCAAAATTTTCAGAAAATATAAAATTTACGTATAAAAATTCTTTGAAGTCTAAAAATAACAATAATGTTGAAATTTTAGATACCGATATATGTCCTAGATATTCAGGAGTTATAATTGATTCTGTAAAAATTGAAGAATCTCCAAAATGGCTTAAGGATAAATTGAAATTGATTGGAGAAAGACCTATCAATAATATTGTTGATATTACTAATTTTGTAATGTTTGAAATAGGACAACCGCTACATGCTTTTGATTTATCTCAAATAAAAGAAGAGAAAATTTTTGTCAGAAAATCTCTTAAAAATGAAAAAATAGAGACATTAGACGGAGAATTGAGATCTTTACCGCAAGGTACGATTGTTATTGCAGATATAGATACTCCAATAGGGATAGCTGGAATAATGGGAGGAAAAAATTCTGAAATAAAACCAAATACAAATTCTATTTTTCTTGAAGCAGCAAATTTTAACCCTAAGAATATAAGAAGTACTTCTAGAAAACTTGGCCTTTTTACTGAAGCTTCAATGCGATTTGAAAGAAATTTAAAACCAGATTTAACTGAATATGCACTTTCCAGGGCTGTAGATTTGATTATTGATATTACAGGCGGGAAAATAAGAGATGGGATGGAAGATATATTCTTAGATAAAATAACTTCTCAAGAAAAAATTATTTTAAATAAAGAAAAAATGAGACTCCACTTAGGGTTAGATATTGATAATGAAAAAATTTCTAAAACATTAAGTTATTTAGATTTTAAATATGAATTTGACTCTAAATTAGAAACATGGTCAGTTGAAGCACCATTTTGGCGATCAGATGTAGAGATTCCAGAAGATTTACATGAGGAAATTGCTAGAATTATTGGCTATGATGATATTCCTGTTTCATTTTTGTCAGGTGAAATTCCTGAATGGCAACCTAATAAATCATTTGAAACAAAAATTTTTTTACAAGACATTTTAGTTTCAGCAGGATTAAATGAGACAATTTCATATTCTGCAACTTCAGAAAAATTACTCAAAATTACTCCTTCAAATGTAAATTTTGGAGAAACTATAAGCTTAGAAAATCCAATTTCTAATGAACATTCACTTTTAAGGAAAAGTTTGATTCCATCATTGCTTTTGAACGCTTCAAGAAATACAAATAATTGGAAAAAACCAATAAAGCTATTTGAAGTTGGAAATGTTTTTTACACACTTAAATCTAAAATAATTGAAAAAACTATGATAGCCGGAATCCTAACTGGTAGTAAAAACGAACTAGATTGGAATCAATCAGATGAAGATGTAAATTATTTTGATGCTAAAGGAATAGTAGAATTGATTTTAAAAAAATTAAATATTGATTTTGAGGTTTTGAAATGTGAAGATGATTTATTTAAAAAAAATAAATCATCTACGCTTTTCAATAAGAATATAAATCAATCCTTAGGATATTTAGGCGAAATATCTGATGAAATAATTAAAAGCTTCAGCTTTAATACTGATATAGCTGTCATATTTGAATTAGATTTAGAAAAATTAGTAAAATCTCAAATGCCTATAATTTATAAAGATTTTTCATCTTTTCCTCAAGCTCATAGAGATATTTCTCTAATTGTTGATAAAGATAAAAAATATGAAGATATTAAAAAAATTATAATTGCAGAAAAATATGTGATTGAGTGTATAATTATTGATACCTATGAAGGAGATGAAATTCCTGACAATAAAAGAAGTCTTTCTATTAGAATAAATTATCAATCGCATGAAAATACCTTATCTTCAAAAATCTTAGATAAAATAGAAAAAAATATACTTTCTAAATTAAATAAGCAATTAGGTGCTTATATTAGGGAATAATAAATTTTATGGAGAAACGAATAAAAAAATCTCATTATCATGCTGATATGCTATCAGTAGAAGAAGCACGAGAAAATATACTATCAAAATTTTCAAAATTAGAAACTGAAAAAACTCCGATTCTTAAATCTTTAGGGAGTGTGATTTCTGAAGATATATTTTCAGAAATTGATGTTCCTCCTTGGAATAATTCGGCTATGGATGGCTATGCAGTTATTCAGAATG
>Ga0209091_10000151_pt1 | contig 68765 bp, 56 predicted proteins | sample ArcticOcean_MG_C_6_FD_187438 | JGI IMG/M metagenome (GOLD analysis project Ga0209091, IMG submission 187438) | Marine microbial communities from western Arctic Ocean - ArcticOcean_MG_CB8_128 (SPAdes) (version 2) | ecosystem: Environmental > Aquatic > Marine > Oceanic | place: Arctic Ocean...
TAGTTTCCTCTTCCTGTTCCTCTTCTTCTTCTTCTTCCTCTTCTTCTTCTTCCTCTTCTTCTTCTTCCTCTTCTTCTTCGCATTCCTCTTCTTGATCATCTTCTAATTCTTCTGCTTTTACTACTTTTTTTTCTTCTGTTTCTGCTTTAGTAATTTCTTCGTCTTCGTCTTCGTCTTCGTCTTCATATTCGTCTTCGTATTCGTCTTCGTCTTCATTACCTATAATAGAGGTTTCATAAACTATTTTATTTTCTGTAATATCAGTATTTTTGATAAAAGTAGTTTCTTTGGGATTTGAAAATGTTTCAGAAATTTTCATTTTAATATTTTTTACATTACTTGAGTTAAAATTCTCATATTTTTCTTTTAATGCATTATAGTCATTTTGAAGTTGTTTATGTTCTTCTTTTAGATTAACATATTCAGGCATAGTAAATAGTAAAGATTTAAGAACATCTATAACTTTATTATTAGTATCGATAGATTTGAAATAAGAACCAAGATTAGATTTAAGAGTTCTATTAATATCATTTGTAATAGTTACAAGTAGTTTTTCAAATTCGGGGTTTTCCATGTTAGATAATATGAAATTATAATTTTATATTGATTTAAAACAATTTTAAATTAATTATTTTATTTTTTTAGGATATTATTTTTATTGTTTGTACTTGATTTAGAAACAATTTTAGCACTAATTAAGAAATCTTCATTTTCTTCATAAATTTCAGGTAAAACTTGAGATAAAGGTTTGTCAACAATTAGTAATAGTCTTTCATTTTCAAGTAATTTTCTATATTCTTGAATATCAAGAGTGCCATAAAATTTATTTAATAAATAATATGGACACGGAGCCGGTTTAATATTTTTATTATAATTATATATTTTTCCATAAATATTATTTAAAAGATAATATCTTTCAAATTTGGCAGAAGTATCTATATTATCATTCATTAAATATGAACAGGCACATTCAGGGCTGCAAAAACATCCATAACAATACATAATTGAATTAAGTTGATATTTAGGTATATAAATAGGTTCATTATCGAATGAACAAGTACACCAAAAACATGAAGATTTATTATTAATATTATTATGTTTAAGATTAAAAGTAAGTTCTTTTAATTTTCTAGAAATAGTTTTTTTTAAATTAATATTATCATTATTTGAAATAATATTATCGGTATCATTTTTTTCTATATTAAAATTTTTGTCGGTTTCGTTTTCTTTGTTATTAAAAGATTCAATATTATCATTATTAGAATTAATATAATTAAATTTGAGGTGTGAGTTTTTATTATCAGTTTCGATGTCGTAGTTATCTATATTATTAATATTGGGTTCATATTTAATATTATTAGCAATATTTTCTATATCTTCAAGTTTGCAAGCTAAATGTAAAATAATATTTGGGGTAGGTATATTAGTTATTAAAATGTTTTTTACTTCTACCACCTTACCTCCTTTTGGTTTTCTTCCGCGCTTCTTATGTATTTTGGGTTCAGATGTTTCATTATTCTCGTTTTTTTTGTCGGCATAAATAATTAAATTATTACTATTATCAGTTGCTTCTAATAATTTAAGATTTTCATAATAGGATTTTGGTCTTCTCCCTTTCTTCTTTGGTGGTTGAATAAAAAAAGCAGGAGTGTCGGTAGACATTATTTATAATTAATTATTCATTAATATTTTATATTATTTGTATATATATTATTACCGAATCTCTCAAAATTATTTTAAAATTGAATAAAAAATAAAACTCATTCCACGTTTGTATTTTTTTCTAGTAAATTTTTTTTAGATTTTTTAGGTTTAGATTTTTTAGGTTTAGATTTTTTAGGTTTATGTTTTTTTTTAGTTTTTCCTTTGCTTCTATTTGTTTTAGTTATATTTCTAGTTTGTATAATTCGGTTAATATGTTCGCCATAAGAAAGCGTGGTGCCTTCATATAATTGATGATACATAATTTCAGCATCAAACTTACTAATAGGTTGTCTAGTAATAGGATTAATAGGAGCGGTTCCAAGTAAAGTAATAATAAATTCTTCTTTATCCGGAGAACCTGGTATTCCCTGTGCTAGTAATCGTTCTATATGGGGGGTCATGATATAATTTTTAATAGTTTTAGTATGAAATATATGGTTACCAAGCAAAAATCCAGATTCGGGAGATAATTTTTCTAATGTTATAGGTTCAATAATTTTAAAATTTTCAACTTTATTACCAAAAAAATGTTTTAACTGATCAGGATGAATATCATGACCCTTTTTCCAATTATCAAAAAGTATAAAACGTTCTTGTTGTTGACTAATAAGTCGTTTTTGTTGTGTAAGTAGTTGTTTATTTTGTATTTTAGTTTGTAGGCGTGTATTATATTTCATATATATATATAGATAGATATATTAATAATATGAAATCTCTCAAAAATAAAATAAATAGTAAAAAAAATTATATTAAACTAAAAATTTTAATATAATTAAGGATGAATAAAAGTTCAATTCCATGGGTAGAAAAATATAGACCAGATATATTTGATGATATAATTTTGGATAATAATAATAGAGAGTTATTTAAAAATATATTAGGTAGAAATCATTTTCCAAATTTATTATTGCACGGTCCACCGGGAATAGGAAAGACAACTACAATAATAAATTTAATAAACAAGTTTAAGAAACAAAATAATGAAGAAAGTAAGACATTGGTAATACATTTGAATGCTTCAGACGAGAGAGGAATAGATATAATAAGAAATAATATATATAATTTTGTAATATCAGATAATTTATTTTCAAAAGGAACAAAATTTGTCATATTAGACGAGGTAGATTATATGACAAGAATAGCACAACAGGCATTAAAATGTTTAATTCAAGAATATAATAAAGATATAAGATATTGTTTAATTTGTAATTATATAAGTAAAATAGATAATTCGTTAAAATATGAATTTATAAAGGTAAGATTTAATAAATTACCTGAATGTGATATATTTAATTATTTAAATAAGATAAATAAGGAAGAAAATATAAATATGACTAAGAAAACAATAAAAAATATAATAAATAGTTATGATTCAGATATAAGAAGTATGATAAATTTCATGCAATCAAATATGTATAATAAAATAAATATATTGGATGATAGTGTATATAATATTTTGTTAAATATAAATAAAAATGAAAATATACAAGTTTTCAATAAAAATTTGAATATAATAGAAAATCGGTATAAAATAAGTAAAAGTTTAATATTAAAAAAATATATAGAATTTATGTTAAATAATAAGTTAGATTTATTGAATAGTACTATTATAGGAGAATTAGAATATATAATACATAATTTAGTGAATGAAGATTTATGTACGAATTATATATATTATTGTTTAAAATAAAGGAAGTGATTAGTTTTGATTAGAAAAACTATTGAGAGAATTAATTCGTTTGATTAGTCTAAACTGCCATTCATTGGGTGGCGAATTTTTAGAAGGATTAAAAGTATGAATAATTAAACTACATTGATTAAGATAATCATATTTTTTGAATAATTTTTTTTCAATATTATTTTCAATGGTATTATAAGATTTTTTGATATTAATTTGATTATGAGTATCATAATCAAAATTAACTAACTGTTCGGTTAATAAAGAAAGCATTTTATATAATAAAAAAGAAAATTTTTTAAAAAAATAATATATTAAAATAAATTAAAAAATAATTGATAAAATAATATAAAAAATAATATAAAGAAAAATGTTGATTGATGAGGAATGGAGTAATTTTCTAGAGAATAAAGAAGATTTAAATGTAATAAAAAGTGATATTAAGTTAGATAATAATGAAAATACAATTCCTAAATGTACAGATATATATATTTCAACAAAAACAAAAATTATATATCTAAATATAGATTTATTAGATATATATTCAATATTTTGGAAAATTAAGATTCTAGATTATGATAAACAAATGGAAGGAATAATAAAAAAACAAATGAAGTTATCGTGTAATACAAAAGAAGAATTAAGTGAAATAGAAGAATTAATATCAAATGAATCATATAATGTATCAAAAATAATAACTCATGTAGATAATCCAAATGGTAGAATTAAATTTAAAGATGTTAGAAAAATAAGCGTGGGATTATGTAAAAAGGATATAATATATACACGAACAAAAGAAAAAAGTGCATTTTATAATTGTTTTGTAATAACATTAAGAATTCTTTATAATGATAAATATAAAGAAATTCATGTAAAAATATTTAATACTGGTAAATTAGAGATTCCAGGTATTCAAAATGATAAAATATTAGAAATAGTATTAGTAAAAATATTAGATATATTAAGTAATATAACAAATGTAGAGTTTAAAATTTTAAATGATAAAACAGAAAATGTATTAATAAATTCAAATTTTAATTGTGGTTTTTATATAGATAGAGAGAAATTATTTAATATATTAAGATATAAGTATCATATAAACGCATGTTATGATCCATGTTCTTATCCGGGTATTCAGTGTGTTTATTATTATGATAATTTAAATAAAGTAAATATAAGTGCTACTGTAAATATAGATAGTAATATAAAAAAAAATAAAGATATACAAAAAGTATCATTTATGATATTTAGAACAGGTAGTATTTTAATAGTAGGAAAATGTAGTGAAGATGTGCTAAGAATAGTATATGAATATGTAAAAACAATATTAATAAGTGAATATAAAGAAATAATGACAAAAATTATAGATAGAAGTTTACAAAAAGAGCAAAAACATGTATGTAAAACAAGAAAGAGAGTGATTTATATTAAGTAATTTTTACATAATGAATTTAATAAGGGTTGAATATTTTCATATTTTTCTAATAAATTTAAAGGGTTATCATTGAAATAATATAAAAGATTAATTTTTTTGAGGAATATTTTTTTTGTAATGTATTTTTCTATAAAAATAATAATATTTTTAGAAAATTCTTTATTATCCAATTCATAATTGATAAAAATATAATTAATAAAAGAATTAATATTATAAAAATAATGAATATAGTTTTTATTAATTTCAAGCTGTTTAGACATTAAATCTGTATAGGTTAATATTTTTTTAATAAGTTTAGTTAACTTTAATGTATAATAATTTATTAGTTGATTGAAATCATTTTCCGAATTATTTAGATTATTATAAGAATGGTAAATATCAGTAAAAATTATAATAGATAAATTATTTATAATATAAATAGTTTGATTAATAATTTCCAGTTTGAATTTATTGATTTCTGAAATATAAGTTTTTATATTAGTATCAAAAGTAAAAATAGTTTTTTTATAACTAAATATAACGGCATCTTTTAAGGTTAATTCAAATGAATTGGTTTCATATGAAGAATTAGTAATATTAATTTGATTAATAAATTCTACAAAATAAATATATCCTTTTTCGCATAAATTATATACATCAACTAAAGAATCTAAATAAAGTAAAGAAATATTAAAAATATTATGAATAAGCATGACACCTTTACTGTGTAAATTTTTAATAATATTAGTGTTATTGTAAAGAGAAATATTTTTAAAAAAGAATTGATTATAATTATTAATAGTAAGTAAATATCTAGTTAAAATTTCAACAATATTTTCTGTAATCTTCATTATAATATTATAAAAAATATAATATTATATAGTTTTTAAAAAAAAGACTTATTTAATAATATCCTAAATCACAGGCTTTATTATTATTAGTAATTCCATCCCAAGCAATATCACATTTTTTAGACCATTTATATTTTTCACATAATATATCTTCATCGTGAGATCCACTAATTAAAAATGTATTAATAGGATAATCATTACATTCTCCACCAGGAATATCTCCCCTACCTTTGTTAATAGTAGATACATTTTTACATATAACTTCATCATTTATATTATATGAAACGTCCCAATAATCAGGACAGTCAGATATGATTGGTGGATATGAGTCCTCAAATAAAGATTTAGCTAAAAACAAACCTACAATACTAAGAGAAATAATTAAAACAATAACAGATATAGTTAATATTGTTTTTTGAAATGAATTCATATTATATATTATAAAATATAATAATAAAATATTATTATATTTTATAAAATTATAAAATGAATAATACAGCAAATGGTAGAGTGAATATAATGGGTCCAAATGTTTCTACTAAATTTTCAATGATGGATAAAATTCCTTTAACCACAAAAACAGATTATAGTAATGTTTTAACAGGTACGTTTGAAAAAACCCGTTTATCAGATGCATATTTCTCGCAAAATAATATTCAAATAATTCAAAATGCATTAAGAAAAGGAGTATATGATAAATCGAATGAATCAATATTAATAGATTTACAACCAGAGGATCAAATTGTTACAGTAATGAGAAGTATGTTTTATCAACATTCAAAAAATTTAGATAATAATATTCCACAACAAATTCAAGCATTAAATAATTATGTAATAAGATTTTGTGTAAATTCAGTATTTAATGAAGCAGTAGCATACTTAAAATATAAAGAGGATACAAGTAAAATGCATGTTCCTATGAGCGCACCATTATATTCAAATAAAACTAATAAAACATTAGAATTGAAACCTTGGTTTTAGAGGCTTTAACGAGGTCATGCTTGTTCAGTGTTTTTTAGGTTTTTTAAATTGAGTAAATTCTTCTTTATCTTCAAGAATAAATTCATTATAAAGTTTCTTCAAATTCTCTAATTCATGTAACCATAAATCTTGAATTTTAGAATTATTAATTTTTTTTAATTCTAATTCTTTATCACTGTGTTCTTTCATTAATTTATCTATATTTTCTTGAGAAACACTATCCATTGGCATTTTAGTAAGATAATTAAAATTTCCATTTTCTAAATCTTTATCAAATTTCATAGATACAAGTAAATTATTAATTTGTTCTTTTGTTTTTTTCCTAAGGTCAATTTTATCATCTAAATTACCTCTAATATATTTAGCCCTATTAGATAAAGTAATTAATTCTTTAGATAGTATATCAATTAGATAAAGTTTTCTTTTATTATAATATTCAAGACGAATACTATAATATTCTTCAATAATTTGATAAATACTATCATATTTTTTAAGTTGTTCTTTTTCGTTAAATAGATGCATATTAGTAGTACTTTGAGTAGTATATAATTTTAAATATTTTTCAATACCTTCAAGACCATAATCGTGTTTTTGTATTAATAGTTTTGTAATAATATTAGGATAAAATTGTATAATAAATTCAACATTAGATTCAGTAGACATATCAGAATAATCTTTAATATAGTTTTTATCTTTAGAATTCAAAAGTGATTCAATAAATTCTTTATAATCTTGAGTCCAAGTTCCAATAGGTAATTCAGAAATACGAATTTTATCAGAACCTAAAATTTCATAAGATCCTTTAATTAGATATTTTTTATTATGACTATCACAAGATATTATTGAACCTTTAAAATTTTTATAATAAGGTTCAATAATTCCAAATTCTTTTTCATTTTTTAGCATATTTTGTAAATATTGAATAATTTGAATTGGATTATATGACATAATGTCAGTACTAAATCCGGTTCCAATTCCTTTAGTTCCATTAACAAGAATCATTGGAATAATAGGAGCATAATAAATCGGTTCAACTAAATATCCATCGTCTTGTAAATATGTTAAAATTTTATCATCAATTTCCGGATATATAGCACGAGTAAGTTTAGATAATTGTGTAAAGATATATCTTTCAGACGCAGCATCTTTACCTCCCATAAGACGAGTTCCAAATTGGCCTTTAGGTTTAAATAAATTAATATTATTAGTTCCAACAAAATTTTGGGCGAGTCCAATAATTGCCCCGTTTAAACTCGCTTCGCCGTGATGATATCCAGAATGTTCTGAAACATAACCACTAAATTGTGCAACTTTAATTTCATTATGAAGTTTCTTTTTAAAAGCAGAATATAAGATTTTTCTTAAACTAATTTTAAGACCATCTGTTAAATTAGGAATAGAACGATCATTATCATATTTTGAGAAATGACGTAAATCATTATTAATAAATTCTTCATATGTTACTGATGTTTTACTAGTATCAAGATAAGCATTTCTATCATAAACTGATAACCATTCTTTTCTATCATTAGCTCTTTTTTTATTAAATACCATATCAATTAAATCACAACATTTTTCAGTCGCTGTAAAATTAACTATTTTCTTTTTCTGAAAATATTCTTTAAATTCTTTACTGGTGCTAGTTCCAAGACCCTTATAATATTTAATAGACCATTTAGAAACATCATTATTAGATTTCCAATGTTCAAATTCACCATTATTATAAAATTCAATAATATCTTTACCCTTTGAAGCTTTTAAAATGGGTGTATTCATATAACCAATAAATTCGGGGATATCAATTAGAGATTTCCATTCACTATCAAACATATTAATACCAAGTCCTTTAATATGACTACCGTCTAAATCTTGGTCGGTCATAAATAATATTTTTCCATATCTAAGTTTAGTTTTAATATCATCAGATGTATAATCTTTACCGTGTTCTAGTCCAAGAATTTGTTTAATTTCCGCAATTTCTTTATTATCGGAAATTTTTGATACACTTTCTCCTCTAATATTAAACATTTTACCTTTCATAGGATAAACACCAATAGTATTTCTATCTTCTCTTGATAGACCAGAAATAATTCCAGATTTAGCGGAATCTCCTTCACATAAAATAATTACACAATCATTAGATTTGGCTGTTCCAGCAAAATTAGCATCAACTAATTTTGGAATATTACGAATATTTTTAACTTTAGCACCATCAGTTTTCTTGGCTGCTTTATTTTCTTTAACTTCAGTAATACTACAAGCAGTTGACATAACTCCCATTTTAGCTAATTTTTCAATAAATTTATCAGAAACTTCACATGATGAACCAAAATTACTGACAGCAGTATTAAGATAATCTTTGGTTTGACTATCAAATGCAGGATTCTCAATAGTGCAATTAACAAAAATCATTAATTGTTCTTTAATAGACGCAGGTTTAACATCAATATGTTTTTTAGTTTTAATAAATGTAGTAATTTTTCGGATAATTTGATTTGTAATATAATCAACATGTTTACCACCTTTAGACGTAAAAATTCCATTTACAAAACTAATATGAGTAAATTCTTCATTGGGAGCAATACAAACAGCATATTCCCATCTTCCATTATATTGTTCATATATTCTTTCAGTTTCACTTTTATTACCAATATATAAATCAATATAATTTAAGAAACTTTTGACTTCGAGTACTTGAGAATTAAATTTAACTTTAATAGATTTATCAGTAACAGCAGCAATATCATAAATTCTTCTTAAGATGAGAGATTTAAAGTCTTTATCAAAGCCAGATATTTTAAGTTTTTCAAAATCAGGTTTAAAACTAACAGAAGTATAAGGTTTAGTTTTACATTTAGTAATTATTGGTTTATCAATTACATTTAAATTATCATGAAATTCTTGAACGTATTTTTTACCCGTTTTATGGTCGACCGTTTCAATTTTACCCCACGTAGACCAAATTAAAACTAATTTAAAACCAAATCCATTTTTTCCACCAACAATTTTTTTTTCATTTTTATCATAATTAGTAGAGGTTCTTAGATGTCCAAAAATTAATTCAGGAATCCATATTTTATATTCTGGGTGGATAGAAACATCAATACCATTTCCATCATTATATAAAGTAATAGTTCCATCGTCATCAACTGTAATATTAATATTAGTTACGGGATAATTCTTTTCCTCTGCATTAGAAGCAATTAATTGTTGCATTCTAATTGCATGATCTCTACAATTAACAATACCTTCATCAAAAAGTTTATATAGTCCAGGAACATATTTAATGGGTTTTTCAATAATTTTATTTTTTTCATTATCAAATATGTAAGTATTATTATTAATATTTTCAATAGAACCTATATAAGTATCTGGATTATCTAATACATGTTGTTTATCAGATTTTTTTTGATATTTCTTAGCAAGTTCTAGATTGTTTTTTGACATATAAATGTAATGATAATATCATTTTAAATATATTTTTAATATCAATTTTAGTAAAAATAAAATATTTTTATTTTTAAATTGTATAATTTTAATAAACTATATTATTAATGAGTAATATTTGTTTAAATATTAAGAATTCAATTGAAATTTCAAATAATTATTATATTTTTAATAATGTTGATAATATTATTGGTGATTTTTTAGACGAAGATATATTAAAAACAACAAATTATGGTCTATATGAAACAAGCGGAAATAAAATTTATTTAATTCAAAACATACCAAAAACTCATCCAATTGGTTTTTATGATGCTTCTGGTATAAGCGAAATTGTTGATATATCAAATTTGATACATTATGATGTTTCTTATGGAAAAGCAATAAATATTTATGTATCAAAAGGAAGTGATTTAAGTTTTAATAATAACAATTATTATAGATTTTATGATGAATCTTATAATTTACTTAATATTTCAGGTTCATTAATAGAAACAGGATTAACAAATAGTGGAGATAATTTTTATTTTATGAGATCGATGAAATATACTTTTATTGCTATTGAAGATTTTTGTAGTAATCATCCATTTGCCTTAAGTGGTGAAGCGTTAAGCGAGTTAAATTATGATGATTTAAGTTTACAGAAATTGGATGATAGTTTTAATATTATAATTCCAAAAAATACAAATAATGACACTAATAGAATTTTTTATGTAGATGCAGAACAAGATGATATAAGTGGAGAATTAAGTATTTTAGTAGATGCAAGTAATATATCATATTATTATGGTGATATAAATATATCAATAGATTCAAGTTATTCAACGCATTATGATAGTTCAAAGATATCTATAAAATCATTTGAATTAAATGGAATAAATCAAGTAAACAATGTAAATTTATTTATTTATGATAGTATATGTGATTATATAGTAGAAGAAGTTTCACAATTTGTAAATATTTTATTTAATCAAAGAAAAGAATGTTTAAATATTGTTTCAGAAGCAAAATTAATAGATGCTTCAAATAATATATCTTTTTATGAGTTTAATTTAAATAATCATGGATTGGTTAATGTATCAGGTGAATTATTATACAGTTTAAAATATGGTCTATATGATGGTTCTTATATAATTTTTAATGTAGATTCAAATTATCCATTTACAATTAAAAATAATGATATTAGTAATGCGATTTATGTAGACGAAGAAAACACTACGGGTATACTTCATAAGTCAGATTCAAGAGTACAAATATTAGGAGAACCATTAAATACTTATAATTATTATTTCAATACGGTTAGAATAAAAATAGATAATACAAGCGGGACATTAATTCAAAATCAAGATATACCTATTCATATTTTAAATTTACAAACATTAAATAGCCATTATGAACCATCTAATAATTTTTGTTATACATCATTTTGTACCGATCCAGATAATGTAAATAATATAGCATATAGAGATTTATCATTTATATTATTTAATCAAAAAGATATAGCTTTTACTACTGATTTTTCAGCAGTTGTAGATAATATTTATTATTTAAATTTATATCAAGAATATATTGAACCAATAATCCCATATGTGCTAGTAGATAGATATAATCATGATTTATCTAATTTAATAATTTCAACAAAACCGATTGAAACAATTTTACCAGACGGAACAGTATTATCAAATATTCATCAAATAAATTATAGTTTATCACATTTCATAATTACTTATACTGCAGAAGATTATGAAAAAACGATAATACAGTTACATAGATTGGTGGAAATTAAAAAAGGTCCATATATAGAAATATCAGGTAATTATCAATTATTTAATAATTCTAACCCATTTACAAATACAATAGATATATCAACAAATACTATAAGTCCTTTTTATAATTTTTATGAAAATTTGGATGTTTTTGTATATGACATTTTTGGAAATAAAATAAATTTACCATTTGAAATAAATATAATAGGAGAGTATTTTGATTCTTCGAGTATATATGGTGAACTTATACGAAATAGTTATTCAAATGAAATAATAAAATATGAAAATATAGATTTAACAGATGAACCACTAAAATTTCAAGATGGTGATACAGATTTTTCAAGAAATTATTATTTATCAACAAATTTTAATTTTAACTTTATTTCAAATTCAACAAAATATATAGATGAGAAGGGTATAAGACTGTTTAATATAAATGTTTTACAAATAAATGGTAATTTTAATAGTCCAATTTTAAGTATAGCAAATTTAATTCATATTAATGATAATATAAATGATTCTTATAGAGATTTTCTAATAGATCCTTTACAAACTAATATAAAATCATTATTTTTAGATGGAGATAGTTTATCTATAAATAAGGTAGATAATACATTAAGTATAATTGATTTAAGTCAAAATTATAATGATTTTGATAGAAATTATAATTTACATACAACAATTCAAATAACAAATTCACAATTTGTTATTTCAATATCAGATATAAATGATTCTGCAAATAATTTTTCCATAGATGGTAGTTTTCATGAAATAGATTTTTTTAATTTAAATGATATAGATACTCGATATATTGGTTATTATGAAATGAAACTAGATATTAAAGGTCTAAATAATGAAGATTTTATATTTAATGATATAAGTGATATAATAGATTCAAGTAGTTTATTACTAGATTTTTCAAGAACATTTTTAATAAATGTTATAGATACGCAAGGAGTAGATTTAAATTTTGTAAATGAAACTGTGTTAACTCAATCGCCAAATCCATTATTATATGATTTTAAATATTCAGTAGATTTTAGTTTTAATATTTTTACTGATATATCTTTTTTTAAAAAAGGAGATTCATTTTTAGAAACTACAAATACTCCATTATTAGAATTGTCTGACAATTCTATATATGATGGCAGTTTAACATTTGTTTTATATCCAGTAACAAATATAAGTCAAACATATGATAATGGTTATTATATTCATGCAACTGATCCAACTAGGGCAGCAGAGGCATATATTAAATATACAGCATTAGATTTATGTGGTAATATAAGTAATGATGTATGTTTAAATATAACATTTACAGATATACCTATAATTTCTTTGTTAGGTTCTCGTATAGAAAAAATCACCGTGAATTCTATATATGTTGAATCTGGTTTATTAATAGAAAGTGATATTGGCGAGGAATCATATGTTCCAACAAATGGATCTTATTCAGGAAATTTTTCATCAAATTATACAGAAACAACAGATGATCCGGTGGGCTATGATATTTCTTGGGGTTTAGTCTTAGATAATACTACAATTGGTATATATGAATTAACTTATGAAGTAAGAAAAACAGGTAAAACAGAATCAATTAATATAAAAAGATTAATAGAAGTAGTAGATATAAGTAATCCATTTTTTAGATTTCCTAATTTATCTACGTTAGATTATATAGATGGTTCAAATGATTCAAATTTTGTAGCAATAAAAGATAATTTATTTGATAATAAATTTGAATTTAGTTTTAATATAGATTTTAGTTTGTCAGTATTTAATACATTTGATGATTTAAGTTTTATAATTAATCAATTTGAAATAAGTGATAATTATTTTGAAAGAAATGATTTGAGTAGTATAATTACATTATCAATAAGTGGAGAAGGTGATATATCTTTTAATGAAATAGGATTAAGTAATGTATTTTTAACAAATGATGGTTATTTAAATAGCGATAATTGTTTTAATAAAGTAACAATTGGTTTAAATGAAATTGAACCATTAGTATTTAATTATAAGGTAATAGATGTGTGTGATAATTCATTTAATATTTTAAGAATAGTAGATATAGTAGATAAAAGTAAACCATCTATAGATTTTTCTTTTAATTATATAGACGAAACTGATATAAGTTTTGTAAAATTTAATGGTTCAGATAATAAAGATTTTTCATATCAAGCATTTAATTATTTAAAAAATACAGATTTATTTTTACGTGAGTTAAGTTCTATTATTTTTGATTTTACTTTAATAGATAATTATGAAGTAGTAAATTCAAATTATATAATTACAATCTCGGGAGTAACAATTGATTATAAACAGGAAAATATCAAAACAATTAAAGATATAAGTAATAATATTATATTATTAAACTTATTTTCAAATGTTGATACATCATTAGTAATAGTTTATGAAATTTCAGATAATCAATATAATGATATTTCAATTAATAGATTTGTTGATATAATAAATACAATAGATCCTTCTATTAATTTCAATCAAAGATATGGATATGATGATAGAATTTATATAGATTTTGGTGATACAAAATATAATATATCAAAAGATTTTAGTTTATCTCATCCTAGAATTTATTTAACAGATATAAGTTTTGATTTAAGTTATATTTTACCAACTAATATTACATCTTTAAGCGGAGAATATGAATATGACCCAAATGCAATAATTTATTCTGTTAGTGGTGATATTTCTTCTGTTCATTATGATATAAGTTTTTATTCAGTTACAAGAGACGGACAATACGATACGAGTTCAGATGAATTAAATATTAAATTGATTATTACAAATCAAGGTCCAACTTTTAATGAAATACCTTATATAAATATTTTAGATACATCTTCAATTCATATTATTCATGAAGCGGGAGAGTTTTTTAATGATGCATCATTTATTTTGGGTTTAAATGCGTTTAGTGAATTTGATAAATTTTATTATAAAAATTATTTAACAGATATTTCATATTTATCAAGTAATTATGATGTTAGTTATGATTCATCATTTAATATTGAAAACCCAGAATTAGGACCACTAAGAGAAGCAACAAGTTATAAAGTTAGATATGATGTAAGAGATAAAAATAATCAAATAAAAACATTAGTAAGATATATTCTTATAACGGATACACAAAAACCAATAATATCAATATCAAATGATGTTATAAATGTTAATCAATTTGAGGAATTAGTTATGCCCAGTGCATTTTTTTTAGATAAAGGTTCCAATTTATCAGCAATACAAGTTGATATAAGTAATACAAGTAATACAATTATAAAAAATATATCAAATTTAAGTTTTGTATTAAACCCATTACAATCATATACTTTTTCTTCATCAGAATTATTATTAACTGGAAATGATACTAGTAATGGATCAATTTCATATCAAGTAAGATATACAGCATATGATAGATTTAATAATCTAGCAGAGAAATATTTAACTATTACAATAAATGAAACTACAAATTTTGTAATAACACCAAAACTTTTCATAAGTGGATATGAGTTTGATTTAAATTTAAATTTTAATAATAATTTTAATAATTTAATAAATAATAATACAGATAATTTATCATCTATATTTGATTTATCAGATATTCAATATGATGCATTTAATAAAACATTTACATATGAAGTAAAAAAAGCAAAATTCAATAATTCAGTTTTCAATTTATTAGATTTTAGTATGCATGCAAGATATATAAATGATATTATACCAGATTATAATAATACAATAATTAATAATATATTATCTGGTTCATTAGGTAATTACAAAATAATATTTCAAAGTTTTAATGATTATAATTTTGAATCAGAAATTGAAATAATATATTTCAATATAGTTGATACTAGTCCACCGGATTTATCTTATATTTTATCAATAGATTATGAAGATATAGCAAAAATAAAAATTCCATTGTTATCATTTGATACTTATGAAACATTAAAAACAAATTCAAATTATTTGGAAAACAACAATTTATTTAATCCTTATTATTTTACTAAAGACGGTGGTGGTAATACGATGATTTCAATTCCCGGTATAAACATTGTTGATATTATGGGAGGAATAGGACAAACTTTAAGTAATGAAACATTACCATCGGCATTTGATAATAGTTTATCATTATTTATAACTTATTTAAAAGATTTATCAATCGGTACTTATAATATTAATCAATATACATCTAAAAATTTCACACAAATAAACGAAACAACTGAAATAGTAACAATTAATCCAAATTTATTACATAGTGGAATAAATGTTTTTATTAATCATTCAGATATAGATCTTGGAGGTTATGCATATGTTAAATTTACATATTTAGATGGAACAATTCATGAATTTAGACATCGTGGTACTAGTACACGACAATTTTATAATTCTAGTTCTACATTATGGAGTAGTAATTTTGGATTAGGTAATCATAGTACAATAGTAACGTCTCATACAGGAAATACTACAAAAAACTATTTAATAGAATGTAGTGTAATTTCAGGCGTAAGTACTTGGATATTTAAAGCATTGGATGGAGGAGTAAGTCAAGTAGAATTATATGAAAATTCGGCCGGAGAAGGAATGTTAGGAGTAGAAGTTAAAGATATACCAATTTTTGATATATCAAATAGTTATCTATTATTGAATGCTGGTAATTATGTCCAAAATTTTAGAGTATTTGATGCGGGTGGTAATTTTTCAGATATATCAAGATCAATATCAGTAGAAAGATTAAATCCTTTTATAAATTTAAATTATACAGAAGATGCAAAAAGTAATTTATTTTTAAAAACTTATCATAAGCTATTTACTCCATATATAGATATATTAGGTAGATCATATGATTATTATTTGGGAGAATTTACAGGAAATTCTATTGTAACAGTTCAATTCTTAAATGAAAATGTTTTAGGAGTACAAACAGTTAAATATGAGTTAAAAAATTATCCTAATACAATAGCAGAACGAGATATTCATGTTGTAGAAATAACTTGTTTACCTATAGTAACAGATGGATTAAATAATTTAATTCCCGAAGGATTAAATAATAAATTTGGTTTGTATAATGATAATTATGTAATATATATAAATGATCCCTCAGATGCATTTAGAGTGTATGGTTATAATCATGATTATAATTTTAATATAGATATAAGTGATTTGATAAATATAAGCGGAGAAAATGTTGTAAGTTATGAAGGTTATGAATATCATTGGGGTAAAGTTGATATAAGTGTAAATGATAATTTTAATAGAGCAAATATTGAATATTTAAACAGCGATTCAAGTAGAATTATATTAGAAGATATATTTTTATATACAGAGGAATGTTTTCAAATTTTAATTAATCAAATAATTTATAAGCCATTACCAAGTGATTCATTTAGAGTAGATGTATCCGGATATAATGATAAAGATATTTCATATCAGTTTTTTACATTATCGGGGGAATTATATCCCGCAATTGACGATAAATTACGACATTATATAACTGATGTTTCTAGGGCAAATTTACATTTGGCGATGGGAAGATATACATTCGTCCAAGATACAGAAAAGAATTTTTATAATAGAATTAAATTTTCATTAACTGAAGACGGAACACATAATGGTGGGGTAGAATATACAAAGGGTATTGTAGAATATGGTTTACCAGGTTTAGAAGGTGGATATACTGATTTAATTTTATCTATATCAACTCCATCACCATTATATTATTATTCAGAATATTTTCCAAATATGGGAGGTAAAATAGAAACTAGAAATAATTTACTAATAACAACAGGAAATATATATGTAAATGATAATGTTTTAAGTGTAGATAATTCATTGGTATTACAAAGTTTTAATAGTGAAGAAGTATTATTAAATAAAATATTTTTGTCTCAAAAATTTGATTTATCAGGAATAAATGGAGATGCAAACTATATAAGTAATGTACATTATAATTGTATAACTCAACAAAATATAAATCATAATGTTTTAATAAATAAAAGTGATAATTTATTAATATTTAAAAAATATCAAAGTTCGCCAAATTATGATCCAGTTGCCGAAGGTGTAGTTTCATATGTTCCTAGTTATAATAGTTCTAATATACATGCAGATATTTCAAATGTAAATTTAAAACACGATATACGTAATCATTATTTATACGATTGTAGTGTTAATATGTATACAACTGGCGTTTTCCAATATGATTACACGATAGATACTTCTACTAATATACTAGAAAATTTATCAATTAATACATTAACGGAAAAAATATCAGTAGCAGTTGGTTGTGGTAATGATAATACAATTGCATATTCATTAGATGAAGGAAGTAAATGGATCGGTGCGGGTAAACAATTATTAGATATTTCGGGATTTGGAATAGCTTATAATAGAAATACAAGATTTATAGCGGTGGGTAGTGGAACAAATCATAGTATTATATATTCAGACGATGGAATTAATTGGTTTCCATCAATTGATTCAAAAATAATTTTTGATAATTATGCAAAAGCAGTAGTTTATGATAATTCAAATTCTTATTGGTTAGTAGGGGGTAAAGGGTCAACAAATACTATGGCATATTCTACTGGAGGAATAAGTTGGTTTGGATTGGGTAAAACTGTATTTGAAACTGAAATAAATAATTTTTCAAAACATAATAATACTTATATATTAGCACTTGGAAATGGATTAAGAAATTCGATAGCATATTCTAGCGATGGATTAAATTGGATAGACGGTTTAGCTTTAGGAGGAGAAAATACAAGGACGATATTTTCAGTTCAAGGAAATAGTGGTGTATATTATAAGAAAGAAAATATTTGGATAGCAGTAGGAGAAGGTATTAATAATTCAATAGCATATTCTAGAGATGGTATAACTTGGAGTGGTATGGGAAAATCAAGAATAGTAGAAGGTAGAGATATAGATGTTAATGATAATATCATAGTTATAGTGGGTAAAGGAGAAATAAATAATCCTGTTTATTCTGCAATTATATATTCGTATGATGGATTAGCTTGGTATTCTACGCATACATCAATATTTTCAGAATGTAATTCGATTGTTTGGACTGGTTCTATATGGATAGCAACTGGATTAGGTCCTTTACATAGAATAGCTATATCTAGTAATGGAATAGAATGGTTAGGATTAGATAATACATTAGATTTATTTTCTGATTTAGGTTTAGGTATAGAGGGATTTATAAAAAAAACTTTATTAGATGATGCAAATAATATATTATATGAAATAAATACAATGGATTTATTTTATTCAAATGGCGAAATAGATAATTATAGTCACTTTTTTAGAAAAAATAGATTATTATCAAGTAGATTAGTTAAAAATAATTTTATAAGTAAAATAAATGAATTAAGATATGTTAATCATGTATCACTATTAGATAATAATAAAGTAATAGATTATTTCTTGGATAAATATTTGAATTCAAGTAGAATAATATTTAGTCATATATTTGATAATTATGTAACATTTAATTTACAAACATATATAGATTTATCTAACTTATATATTGATAAGGATTTATTACAAATTATAAAAAACGAATATATTCCTTTATATGAAAACAGCAGCAGTTATATAGTAGATAATAATAATTTATTATTTGATGAATATATAGTAAGTATATGGAGTGATATATCTGGCGATTTACCAATAATTGAAAAAACGCCAGAAGAAAGTATATTGTTATCTAATGGTTTAATTGAATTAAATGAATATTTATTAGATTCAAAAGATAGTAGTAATGTTTTATTCAAATTATATGATGACGTGATAAATTCCCAAGGTTTAGATCATGTAAATAGTGAATTAAAAGAAAGAGTATTTTTATCAGTGAGAGATATTTCTATGATAAATCATGATTATAATCAATATATCGGAATTACTTTGCAAAATATTTTTCATAATATGTATATTGATGAAAATGACGTGTTAATTTTCCATGCATATGAAGATTTAGCAAATAATTTTAAAGTAAACGAAGCAAGTTTATCATTAGAAAAAACATTAATAGAATTTTCAAATAATAATAATAAAAAATATTTGTTAGAATTATCATCAAATGATGTTTATGGTTGTTTTGTAGATAATAGTAAAAATATATATGAAATTTCAAATACGAAAAATGATATAATTACACAAGATCCATTAAATTATAAATCATTTATGGCATACTTTTTTGATAATGAACTACAAAATGATAACAAATATTTGAGTAAATTTGATATTAGACCAATGTCATTAAATGATATATGTTATAATATGTATCCATATAGTTATGATCCTTCCTTACAAAAATTACATAGTCATAGTTATTTAATTGATTTAAATGATTATTTTGACAGATATATTTATAATAATTCAAATCTAGAAGTGCCATATAATGTATATAATAAAAGTTATTTATCTTATAGAATTATAGATATAAGTTATATAAATGAATTTAACATTTTTGATATTAGAACAAGTCAAAATATAATTTATGATAAAAGTAAAATTGAAATATTAAATTATTTACAAAATTTCTTAATTATATTAAAGTTCAAGGTAGATTATATAGAAGAAATATTGAATAGTAATTTAATTAATAAACATAACCGAGTATCAAGTGTATCAAATGATTATGAATATATAAATGATTTAAATATTCAAAATATAAATTTATTGTATAACTCTATTGATTTTATATCTACTAATTATCAATTAAGTTTACCCAATAATTCATTGAATAAATTATTTTCTAATAATTTTTATAATTTGAAACAAGTAAAAGAAAAATATTTAAAACTTGAAGAAATTTTTATTTATCACCAGAATAGTGATAATATAAATTTAACTGGAGATACATATGATAGTATACAAAATTTTAATAATATAGACCAATTATTAACCGATGCAAGTTTAATAAATATAAATATAGATAATATGCTTAATAATAATTTGTATTATTATTATAATCGTTATATAATAGAAAATATAATAATACCAACTAAATATTCAGTTTTAAGTAATTATAATGATTTTGATTTATTATACAGATTATTGAAAGATTTTAATGAAATTAAAGAAAATTATGATAATATTATATTTGAATTTAAGTTACGTCATTTAAACGATTCATTATTTTCGGGGGTAAATATAATAGATTATAGTTTTATAGATTTATATGATATATCAAATATAAATAATTTTACTTTCGGTTTATTAAATAATTTTGTAAGTTTAGATCTGGTATTAAGAAATCAAATTCAATATTCAAATATTTATATTGATACTGGTGGTGGAACATTTAATACGCCTGATACAAATTTTACATATACGTATAATGAAGAAAATGTTATATTAACAGATTTAAGTAATGCAACAAATTTTATTTTAAATAATTTTAATTATTTTATAAATGGAATAGGAAAAAATTATGATTTTATAAATAAAACAAGAGAATATGATAATATAAATTATTTTATGAGTGGTAGTAAATTATTACTAAATAGTTTTTATTCAAATAATCTAGAAATAAGATTTGAAATAAAATACAATAGTTATTTATTTCCAGATAAATATGTTGATACGGTAGTATTAGACTTAGCAATTCCTGATTATGTTCCGCCTACATTAATATTCGGTAAAACAGATTTATCATTCTCTCAAGCATTATCAACTATTGTAGATGGAAATATAAATGTATTATTAGAACTTTTAATTCAGGATATTTCATTTATTGAAATAAATCAAAACATACAAATGAATAACAAATTTGATTTATGTTATAATTTAACAAATGTTACTTATAATGATACCCAGTATCAAGGATACGTGGAATCAAACGTAATAAATGATGTTTATTCAATTCTTGAAATAGATGTAAGAAATCTTTATAATGAAACTAGTAATTTCTTAGGTGACGATGCTTCAATTAATATTTTTTATACTATAATTGATAATGCAAATAATAGAAATACTATAACTAGATCAGTAAATGTAGAAAGAGCATTTGCATATCCGGAATTTTTTATTAATGGACTAACATTTGAAGAATTTTTACTATCATTAGGTGGAAATAATTGGAGTTTAACGGTTCAAGTAGGTTCAATTATTACAGAAAATATATTGTTAGCTGGTTTAAGTGCAATTGATCCCGCATCAGGTGGAAGAGGCATAACAATAATAGTAGAAAATACATTAACAGATACTAATACAACAGGTGTTTTCGAAGGAGTAATTACATATACAGCAATAAGTAATAAAGGAGTAGGAGTTACTACAATAATAACAAGAGATATAATAATTATTGAAGATGCAATAGATAATGAAGACGGCGATACTACTTCATCTAATATAAACAACTTTAACTTTACTGGACCTTGTCCTTGTCCTATATTTTACAAACCAATTCAGCACAATTATAAATTAGGTTCAAGCGCATCAAATGTTATGAGATTATCAAAAATAATTTTAAGAAAATAAATCACTATATAATTTTTTTATGATAATTTAAAAAAATTATATTAATTTTATTGTAATTGTTTAATTGTTCCATTAAATTGATCAATTACAATATAATTAATATCTTTATTAGATGAAATGTAAAAATTAAATCCAGAGCGATCAGAAATATTTTCACCAAACATACTATTTGCAAGAGGTCCGATATAATTTAAACTTGTATTTGCATAATTAAAACTATTATCAAAAACAACAACAGTATTATTAAAATGCACGAAAGAATTATCAATACTATCTTTTATTTTATTAAAAGTATTCATATGAGGATACAATCCAAAAGTATAAATATTGGGTTCAACATCTCCCGGGTCTCTATTTAGATATTTGATTCCTACCGTTGCATGAATTTCAAATAATTCATCTTGTTCTCTATTTTTTATTTCAATAGTTTGACTGTTATTAGAAATGTCAATTTTATTACCATAACCTACATCATAAGTAATAGGAATATATTTAATATTTGGATAATTAACTTTGTCTAAAATTAAATTATCAGAATTATCTCTGTCAATTTCGTAGTGTAATCTATGAATATCATATGATATGTCATTTCCAGATATATCTTTTCTTAAACTCATAGTAGCATAATTAATATTAAATAAAATATTATTCCATCTACTTTCTGGATTAGTATTATATATTTTTAATATATTAAAAGTATCATCAAAAGTTATAGTTCCTGGTTGAAAAGTTTTAGAATCATATTCTCTTTTATGTACAGGTAATATAAGCATACCATTTGATAAATCGGTAAGTCCATCATTATCTAAATAATTAAATATATGAAGATTATTAATATCTAATCTATCAGCAACTAGATTATTAAAAACTGCATTAGTAGGTGCTAATGCATCCCCAAAAACACCATTATTAATAATAGTTGTTCCATTTGATGTTATAGTATTAGCATTAATAGTATTACCAGATAGTTCATTAAATTTTATTAATTTATTTACGCTAAGGTCATTTAATTCAGCAATTGTATCTACATATAACTTGTTTAAAGATGCATCTCCATCAACAGATATATGATTATAACTAGCTTCGCCAAATGATATAAGTTTATCTTTTACAAATAATCTATTTACTGATATTTCGTAAGCTAACATATAATTACCAAATAAATCTTCATTTAATAAACTAGTAATTGAAGCATTACTAACCGATAAAGAATTTAAATCAGCTAATGGAAAATCAATAATTTCTGCGGTTATTTTTTTAACAATTAATTCGTCGGTAACAGTAATTGTATTTGTGTTAATATTATCAGAAACATTAAAATTATTACTTGATAATTCAGGAACAAACAATTTTGATGTACTAATATCGTGCGCTATTAAAAAACTCATATCAATTGATTTACCAGTAAGCAAATTAAATGATAAAGATGATACGTCCATTTCATTTACAGTAAAAATTTCAGTATCAACTCTATTACAAGAAATTTCATTAATTTTTGCTAAATTATTAATATGTAAATTATGAACTCTAATAGCATTATCACTAGTATCACCAGAAATATCTATAGAATAGAGTGGTGTTTTTCTATTAATTCCAATTCTATTAATCTTAGTATCTATACAAACAACATTTTCACTATTTACAAAACTATGTGAATTAAAATTAGTAGAAGTTTTTTTAATATTTGCAACTATCTGATTGGTAATAGAAGACATTTCTATATTAAATAAACGTATATATTATTTAATATAAAATTTAATATAAAATTTAATATAAAATTTAAGGCAAAATTATAATTTATGATTTATGATTTATGATTTATGATTTATGATTTATGATTTATGATTTATGATTTATGATTTATGATTTATGATTTGGGTATTTCAACTGGTATATATAATTCTTGGGCTATTACTATATTAGAATTACCATGATTATGTCCTAATACTCCTGAACTTACATCAATATTATTATTTGCATCATCCACCATTAAAAATTCTATATTATTTGCACCATCCGCTATTAAATATTCTAAATAATAAGTAACAGGAGCATTATATCCTGAAAAATCAATGTATAATCCATTATATATTCCTTTATTTGTAACGCCCGTTGTCGTACCCAAACTTAAATCTGCATATATAATTTCATTATGATTATTTTTCACCCTAAAAGATATTGTTTGATCAGTTTCATTAGAACAAATGTAATTTACTTTAAAATCTAATTTAATATAACTATTAATTGATACTGGATTAATAGTAACTGTATAACCATCAGCACTTAAGTCATGCCATATTCCATATATTTGTGTTATATTACTTGATAAATCTACTCCTTTTGCTACTGCGAACGTGCTATAAGAAACTGGAACTTTAACGTAAGATGAATTTGTTAATAAGTGGTCAGAAAGTGTTGTAATTCCTGACACATCTAATCTATTATTTAATGATACATCACCATGAACTCTAAGTTGATTGCTAAGATCAACCGATGAATTAAAAGAAACATCACCGTGAACTCTAAATTGCCCAATAAGGTCTAATGATGAATTAAAAGAAACATCTCCGTGTACGATAAGATGGTCTTCTATATCAAAATTACTATTAAAACTAGCATCACCATTGACCTCCAGTTCTTGTAACATAGCATCTTGAAAAATATTGTATGTTGTTTGAAAAACATGTTTTGGATTAGTGTAGTAAATTTTTCCATTGGTGTCTGTAATTAGTAATTTACCCAAGTCTTCTGCCCAACAAATGCTGGTAGATACTCTTGGTAAATCGTTAGATAGATCCCAATTAATTCCGTCTAAACTTGATATCATATGGCCGAATGGACTTTTATCACCAATAGCAACAAATCGTTGCAATTGAGAAATCCATATAACTTTATTGTATTTATCAATACTACTAATATTCCCACTATAGTCCCATATAAGACTATCTTTTTCAGCTTTGGCGGTAGCATAAAACCCGGATTCTCCGACAGCAACTATTCGTGATAGTTCAGGAGACCATATAACAGATTTAAATTGATTATCATTATCCGCAAGAATAATACCACTTATATCCCAATTTTTTCCATCTAGTGTAGACATATAAAACCCATGATAATCAATACCGCCATTAGGTGAATAAGAACCGACGACAATAAATCTTTTTAATTCGGGAACCCAAATAACAGAGGATAATACTTGTATATCATCATATATAATATTATTAGACCAATTAATTGCATCTATACTGGTAGCAGTAAAAGGAAGACTAGAATTACTTTTACCAACAGTTAAATAAATACCCAATTGAGGAGACCAAGCAATAGAGTTTAAAGTATTAACAGAAATAATAGTAGAACTAATATCAATATTATAAGAATCGCTAGAAATAGCAACATATCCATTATCACCAATAATTACAAATTTGCTTTGTTCTTTTACCCAAATAACTTGCTTTAATAGATTGGTAGATGTTGTTCCTGAAATGTCCCAATAAATACCATTGGTGCTACTAGCATAATAACCATTAAATCCTATTACCATAAAACGTCGTAATTCTAGAGAATTAACAATATCTGTAGTATTAGCGGCGGTTAATTCGGTGTATTTACTATTAGTATTTATAATTAAATTTTTATTAGTTTGGTCGGGTTGTTTTGGTAAACAATGTTTAGCAAGTCCAAAACTTCCACTGTAGTATATATAACTTAAATCTGTATCAATTTCTTGATAAGGTGATATTTTAAAACGTGTATTACCAGATACATGTAAATTTTGATTAAATAATACATCACCATATACATTTAAATTTTGATTAAATGATACATCACCAGATAAATTGAGATGATATCCTGTAATTTGATTAGTAAAATGCATATTTCCACTAATATTAAGAATTCCACTTACATCTACTTCTCTCAAATGACCTTTATGGCCAATTTTCCATATTCTATTAGGATTTAAAAATTCTATTGGATTTGAACTAGAAATTGAATAACTCATTATATATTATAAATTATTTTTATAATAAATAATAGACAAAATTAAATAAAATTACTGAATTCAGCAGCGGTAATTAAATTACCGGATAAGGTTTGAATAATTTTAGGTTTAAATATATCATCAAGATCAATATAACTGAAATCATTACCATATAAATCGGTTTGTATTTTACCTTTAAGATAAAAATTGATAGTATCATTAGCGGCATGCGAAATATCTACTAAGATTGTTTTGCTAAATACTCCATTTGTAAAATTTGCATTTTCATCACCAATAACATATTCTCTAATTAAATTTTCGCTAGAATCAATACCTAAATCGGTTATAGTAGTATAATAAAATAAACCAATTTTAAGGAATGTATTATAATAAGTTGATGTTAAATAATTAAAAGTGACAGAAAGTTGATAATATCCATTGGAATTTTTTGCTCTAAATGATAATGATATATCATTTATAATTTCATATGATATATCTGCGATGACTTGATCGCGTCTATTTTGTGCATTAATATCTTTTGTAATAAATTGTAAAACTTGAAAAGTAGAACCAGAAGTATCTCCAATAGATACTTTATTATCAATAGATAAACATTCGGTAGTTAATTTGCCGCCTACTCTTACATTATTAAAAAGAGCATCTCTATTTTGTAATAATATTTCAAAAATTAATTCTGAAAGTGTTAAACTTGCATCTGCTTGTCTAATTACTGTAGCATCTGGTATTGTAGTGTTATCATTAATTAATAAATTGCTTATTTGACTATTAATATTAGATTTAATAGTTCCTCGTGTGGATGAATATGCATTTGAGGGCATAGTTTTATTATAATATAATTTAATAAAAATATTAATTAAATATTAATTAATATGTATTTATAATCTTTCTATGGATGAGAATATAATATTAAAATTAAATAAATTATATGAAACAAAAAATATTCCAAATATAATATTTCACGGTAGTAATTTAACAGGAAAAAAAAGTGTATTAGAATATTTGATAAAAATGGTATATAAAACAAATGAAAACATAAGTAAATATGTATTAATTATAAATTGTGCACATGGAAAAGGAAATATAAAATTTATAAGAGAGAATTTAAAACATTTTGCTAATACTATAATAAATAAAAATGATAATTATTTATTTAAGTCAATAATATTACTTAATGCTGATAAATTAACAATAGACGCACAATCAGCATTAAGAAGATGTATAGAAATATATAATCATAGTACACGATTTTTTATTATAGTTGATGATAAATTTAAAATATTAAAACCAATTCTATCAAGATTTAGTGATATATATTGTAATAAAAAGATAAATATTTGTAGTGAAGAAAAAAAAAATTATGATTTCTTTTCTAAAAAAATTTATTATTTAAATAAATTTTTAGCTTTAGATGATTCAGTAAAAAATTCATGTTATGAAAAAAAAGTAATTTATATATTAGATTTAACAAATAAATTGTATAATAATGGTTTTAGTGGAAATATGATACTTTATTATATAAAAAATAAAATACCAGATTGTAAAGAAAAATATAAATTTTTATTTGTATTAGATATTTTTAAAAAAGAAATAAGAAATGAATTATTAATAATTATGTTTTGCTTGAATTATATATATTTTCGTAATAATATTGATTTAAAAAATATTGGTTTTATTTAAATAATATGGATGATTATAATTTAAATACTATTACTGAATCTAAAAATGAATGGTGTGCTAGATTATTAAATATATTGACTCCGTGTATAATAGAAGGAATTAAATCAGTTTTTGATGAGTCGTATAAAATGTGTATGGATAATGATGAAGAAGAAAAATATTTAATGACATTTCAAAATCTATTAAATAATATTCCAAAATGGAGTTCTGAGATTGTAAATATTGAAAAAGATAGAATTCAAAATGCTTGTTGTTGTAATTATTTAGAAGATTTACTTACGTGTGTTCATATCACACAATTAAAATCTTTAACAGCATCTAGACCTGGATTAAAGCAAAAAAAAGTAGATATTGATATACCCAATTTGAATAGTTTTATTCATAAAACATATATAAATGTAGCAAGAAAAGTTTATATAAATGTTTATTTATTTGAAAAAGATATAATGCCATTACAAATTCAAAAAAATAACAGAGAATTAGAAATAATAGTTAAAGAATGTATTTTAAATACAATTAGGGAAAATATTCCGGTTGAAAATATATTAAGAATTTATTTAGACGAAACATTAGAAACAGATGTTCAAGTAGAAGAAACTAAAGAAATTATTGCAGACGAAGAAGCGATAAAGAAACAACAAAAAGAAGCAAAAGAAAAGGAATTAGAAATAGCAAAAGAAGAAGTTAAAGAAAAAATTGAGAAAGAAAATAAACAAAATTTAACTCAAGCAATTAAAAATGCAAATAAATCATTAAATACTGATAATGATAGTAATAATATAAAATCAAACAAAAAAGAAATTGAATTAGAAGCTAACATTGATATTGAAACAGACGATGAAGAAGAAGCAAATTCAAAATTAAAATTAGATAATAATCTGGAAGAAAAATTAGAATTAGATATAAAAACATTAGATAGTAATGATCCGGATTTATTAGATTTAGAAGTATTAGATATAAAAACCGACGATCAATCTATAGAATTAGATATAATGGAATTAAAATAAATTTTTAATTCGTTAATTTGATACTAATTCATTTATAATAGTAAATTATAAATGAATCAAATATTAACTTCATCAGTTATTAGTGTAATTTATTTTGTGTTAAAATTTATAGAAATGAGATTAATATTAAAAGAAAATAAACCGTTAAAAGATTTATTTAAAGATACTATTTTAGTTTTTATTTCTGCTACATTATGTTTAATAATTTTAGACCAATTTAATTTAAATGAAATAATAGGAAATCTTAAAGCAGTTCCATCTGTATTTGTAAGTAAACCAGATTTTTAAGTTAAAATTGGTAAATTATCTATATTAAAAATTACAGATTGATTATTAATTTTCTTTTTGGGAATTAAATATTTTTCAAAAAGAGGTTTTTTAAGAACATTTTGTGGTTTATGATCATGAACAGTTCTAGCAATCATTTTATATAATTTAAAATCAGGGTATCGTTCAGAACCATTATTTTTATATAATATATTTTTATTTGTGTCATCAAATACCCACGTAATAATAATTTTTTTAATAGGAGATTTTATTTTTTTAATTTCTTCTATGTCTTCAATAAAATAATCAAATAAAGAACATCCTAATCTACATAAATCAAAACTATAATTTGGTTCTAATCTTGGTTTTTCATCATTAAAATAAGGTTCAGTATTATATTGTGTATGTGCATCACCATCGGCAGCATAACTATCACTACAAATTATATTACCTTTAAATTTATATATAGCTCTACCAAAATCTATAATTTTATATATTTTTCCAAATGTAGGAATTTTATAATGTTTGTTATCATATTTATAATATAAAAATTTTTTCTCGGTTGTATTATAAACAATATTATTACTATGTAAATCATTATGTGTAAAATCAAAAACTTTTTGATAAGTAATAAGAGAAAATAAAATTTGTGCAATAATTGATTCCCATTCATTGTCTTTTATTTTATTATTAATAACGTGTGAATCTAATGTATCATCACAGCATTCTAAAGCAATAGTTTGAACTGGAAATTTAAATATATTTGCATATATTTCTTCATTAATGGATGAAGATTCACTTTGGTCTTCGCTAGAATTATCTCCATTTTCTGAATATTCATTTTTACTTGATTCTGTATTTGAATATCTAGAAGAACAAGAAGATTCACTTTGTTTATTTGTTTTTATATTTTTTTTATTAATATTATTTTTATTTAAATCATGCGTATATTCAATTTCTAAATCCTTAGTTATTATTTGGCTTATTTCACTTAAATTGACTTTATTATCAATTAAATTATCTATTTGAAATTCTTCATCTAATATATTATTATTATCAATCACTAATGCTTGTTTATATTTTTTGGTATTACTAAAATAATTTTTAAAATTTTCTGTTTCTTTAATATTAAATAATATATTGTTATTTTTATAAAAAAAATCTGAATCGTCTAAATATTCCAAATCATCTTCTATATCAACTATAAAATTCTTTTTTATACCCAAAAAAGAACCATAATAATCAATTCCATTAATAAAATCGTATTTATTTAATAATAGACTTGATAAAAAAGAGAAAAATCCATCAGTATATGCTGAATTATTAGAATCTAATTTTTTTTTATTTACTTCTTCATTATTATTAAGCCTTGGTAAGTTTAAAATACTATAACTATTATCATATTTACCAATCATATATTTTATTGGATCCACTAATGGACTATATTTAAAAAATATTTTCTTATTAATTATATTATTACTATCATCTATAATTGTACCATTAAATTTTGAATAACCTAATTTTTCAGTTATAGAACAAAGTTTATAATTATTATTTAAGTTAATAGAATTATAATTATTTTCATTTAAATTAAAATAACTACCATAAATAGGTATATAATTTTGTAAATTCTCTATATCAAGTAAATTAGTATCGCACAATTCATTGAAAAGATCCATATTGTTATTTTTTTTGTAAGTTAATTCCATTTATTTAAATAATAATAAATATATTTCTAAATTCTAACGATTTTGTTTATTAATTTTTGCGTAAATAAAATTAAATATATATTTAGTAATATTTATTAACATATGACTTTTAAATTTAAATAATAAGAAATATATTTCTAAATTCTAATTATTTTATGATATATATTTATGCGTATTCAATGTAAATATATATTTAGTTATATTTATTAAGTATGACTTTGGAATTAAAAAAATTTGAAATGAAATCTATTAGTTTTAGACCAGACGAAAATAAAGGACCAGTTATTGTTTTAATAGGTCGTCGTGATACTGGAAAATCATTTTTAGTAAGAGATTTATTATATTATCATCAAGATATTCCTATTGGAACAGTTATTAGTGGAACAGAAGCAGGTAATGGATTTTATGCTGAACATGTTCCTAAATTATTTATTCATGAAGAATATAATTCAGTTATTATAGAAAATATATTGAAAAGACAAAGAACTGTACTGAAAGAAATCAAAAAGCAAGTAGAAGTTTATAAAAAATCTACTATTGATCCACGCGCATTTGTTATATTAGATGATTGTTTATATGATGCTGGATGGACACGTGATAAAATGATGAGATTATTATTTATGAATGGACGACATTGGAAAATGATGTTAATAATTACTATGCAATATCCTTTAGGTATTCCTCCTAATTTAAGAACTAATATTGATTATGTATTTATTTTAAGAGAACCATATATTTCGAACAGAAAAAAAATATATGAAAATTATGCCGGTATGTTTCCTACATTTGAATCATTTTGTGAAGTTATGGATCAATGTACCGAAAATTATGAATGCTTAGTAATAAATAATAATTCTAAATCAAATAAATTGACTGATCAAATATTTTGGTATCGCGCAGATTCACATAAAAATTTCAAATTAGGGTCTAAAGAATTTTGGGAAATATCTAAATCTATGGATTCAGACGACGATGAAGAAATATATAACCCCAATAATCATAAAAAGAAAGGTCCTAAAATTAATGTTCGCAAAAGTAAATGGTAAATGGTAAATGGTAAATATTATATTGTCTTATTTATATTATGAATAGACCGAGAGAATATATGAGTATAGATTTTAGAAAAACTAAAGACCCCAATCATTTATTAACTTATTATGAAATTAATCCACCTCCTAATTTTATAAATAATCAAAAGGGTAAATCATATAATCATTTAGTTCGGGAAAATTTATTTACATTCATGAAAAAAAGTGATATTATTATATATTTAAATGAAAAGTATTTGGAATTAAAAAAAATAATAAAACAAAATTTTAATCGTCTATCAGTAGAAGAAAAAATATATACTATAAAAAATTTGGAATTATATAAACAAATATATGAGACATATAAAAATAAGCATATATCACAAACCATTAATAAGCATATATCACAAACCATTAATAATCAAATAAGTTTTCCAAGTAGAATAACTTCTTATGAAAGTGCTGCTTCACCAAAATATAAAAGAAAGAGAAAAACAAAAAAAACAAAAAAAACAAAAAAAAAATAATATAACGAAAAGTAAGTAAAAAAATTTGATTAATTATTAATATGTGCAAAAGCGAATATTATAATATATTATTTTGTAAATATAATAATAAATTTTTAGAAACATATAATAAACAAGCTTTTAAATATAATTTAAGAACAAAATTATCTCAAATTAATTCTATAGAAGACTGTATACATATATTACAATTATTTGAAACTATAGATGAAATGTGTGATAATATAATTAATATATTTCATAAATTTCATCCAAATGATAATGAATTGCAAAATATATCTTTATTATTTCAAAAATATCAACATTTTATTGATAATAAAGGTTATGCAGCAAACACATTATGGTTTTGTGTAATAATGTGGATAGATGAATTTGAAAACATAAGAAAAATAAATAATATAAATTCTGTCGTAATTGAAGACGATAATACAATTTAAATTTTACTTATTTTTTTTGAAATACATTTCATTTCTTCAATTTTATTATTTTTTTTATCATTTTCTTTATAATCATATTCACAATTATGTTGTTCGGGTAATTTATGTAATTTACAAAATTTTTTATTACATTTACAAGGATAATTTATTAATTTTAATTTATGATTGCAATCATTATAATCACAACAATTAATGTTATTATTTTTCATTATATAAATAATTATTATATTTTTATAATAATTATTCAATTTTTTTAATTACTTCTACTTCTATGAAATATACTTTTACTATTTCTTTGCGTTCTTCTATATATTTTATTTCGGCACCAAGAATTGATATATATATATATATATTCATTTAGATAATTATAATAATTAATATTTTAATCAATATTAGTAGATTCATTATTGGTTGTAACTGGTTCAGATACAGACTCAATGCCATCTGCGGGGGCAGTTAATTTTTCATTATTTTCTTTTTCATTATTTTCTTTTTCTTTTTCTTTTTCTTTTTCTTTTTCTTTTTCTTTTTCTTTTTCTTTTTGTCTCTCTAAAATTTCACTAATTCCATGGTCATTATTTTTATCTAAAACTACATTTTCACCATTGAATAATTCACTTCTTAAATCCGCAGTAGAAACATCATCATTTTCTCCATCGCCAAATAATAAATTTTTACCAGGAACATCCATTCTATCGGCATTTATGAGATTACCATCGTCATCAATTGTTTGCATTAATTTATTTCCTTCTTTTTCTGCTTTAGCAATATTTTCTTCAATAGCTTTTCTTTTAGCATCTTTAACTCTTTTATGAAATTCTTCTTTACCTACTTCATCATTCTCTTTCTTTTTAGACATTAATTCATTAAGTTCTTTTTCTAGATATTCAACTTTACCTGTTTTATAAGCTTCAGGATGAAACGGCATCCATAAACCTACTTGTCCTACATAAACATCATGATTAGAGTCCTGTTCTCTTAACATTTTACATCTCATTTCTGCTTCTTCTTGAGAAGCAAATGTTCCTCTTACTTTAATTCCACGAGTATTTGTTTGATAATTATGTGATTTACTAAATTCTTCTTGTAATTTTTTCTCTGAATTATCAACAAAACTTTTGTAATCATCTTCAATAGTAGTTTCAACTAATTTTTCTTTTTCTTCTATAACAAATTCTTCCAGGTCAGTTGAAAGTTTTTGAAAATCTAAATTATATTTGAAACTTAAAAAATTTAGAAATTGTGTATATTTGTCGATAGATTTTTTAAAATCAAAGTGTTTTAGAAACTTTTCAAAATAAAATAGATTTTTATTTTTTAAAATATCTTCAGGGGAAACAAAACTTAAACAAACATATTTTTGTCCAGCAATAGGCTTATCTTCATCTAATAAATCTACATATTTATACTCTTCCCCCGTTTTGACTTCTTGCTCTTTTACTTTAGCACTTTTTTTCGTAGACATTATTATATAAATTACTTAATTATAATTTTAAGTTATTTTTTTATTAATAACAAATAATATATTTATTTTATTTAATTATTAATAACAAATAATATATTTATTTTATTTAATTATTTTTTTCTTGGTTATTATTATAAACAAATATGAATCCAGGCATGGGAGAATTAGTTAAAAGAGCTATCAAATATTTAGTCGAAGGTTTAATGGTTGCTATTGTTGCATTCGTTATTCCTCCCGAAAAACGCGCCTTAAAATTTGAGGAAATCGCTATCATTGCTTTAATGGCGGCTGCTACATTTAGTATCCTTGATACATTTGTTCCGTCGATGGGAGCAAGTGCACGCTCGGGCGCTGGTTTCGGTATTGGCGCTAATCTTGTTGGCTTTCCCAAATTCGGTTAAGTTAAAATATGATTGGATTTATGTAAATAATAATTTTAATAATATATTTTTTATAAATATATTATTTTTTTAATTAAACTTCTACTTCTACTTCTACTTCTACTTCTACTTCTACTTCTAGAATTACTTACATTATCTTCACTACTACTACCATAATTATCTAATATAACACTCTCAGCATCGTCATGAGTATAATCAATATTATATTTGGTTATTTTTTTTCCAGTCACTCTTCTCATTATTGCTCTATATCTTGGGAGTTGCTTTATAAAGAAGTGTCATATCAGAGTTACCAATAAATACACACAATTTTTTTATTTTACATAAGACTGTTTTTTATTTTACAATCACATATTTTTTTTGGTTTTCATTTATATATATAGTATATAAATTCTTAGTTTATTTAGGAATATGCAATAATATTTTATAATATATAATGTCTATCATTATAGGCAATCCATATATAGATAAAAATTGTAGTAAAAAAACTATCACATCTACGTTTGTTAAAAAAAGAATATTAAATGACTTAAAAAATATATTAATACATTTAGGTATTAAAGTAATTCAAATTGATAATAATAAATTATGTAATGTTTTGTGGACGAGAGATATATTTTTTTAAATAGATAATAAAACTTTTTTATGTAATGAAATTAATTCTGATACACTTAAAATAAACAGACAAAATGGAAAAAAAATGGTTATTAAATATCTTAAAAATTATATTGAATTACCTAAAAATATTAAAATTGAAGGAGGTGATATAATACAAGATAAAAATAATATTTTTATTGGTATTAATGAGAGAACTAATATTGCTGCCTATAATTATTTAAAAAAAACTTTTCCTCATAAAAATATCATAAAAATAAATCATAATACTTTACACCTAGATTGTTGCTTAACCATAATAGATAATATAATATTTTATTCAAAAACTTACATAAAATCTTTACCTAATTATTTAAAAAAGAATTATACTATAGTAGTTATTGAAAATATTTTATGTAATTGTGAACCAAATCTAGCTACTAATATATTAATTATTAATAAAAATATTATTACTACTGATACACTTGAATTTAAACCTTTTAGAATTTTACTTACATTATTAGGTTATAAAGTATACACTATTAAATATAATAATTTGTTAGATGAAAGCGGAGGAATAAGATGTTTAACGCAATGGTTATAATTTTAATATTTATAAAAAAATAAATATTAAATTTTTTGTTTATCTACGACCGCGTCTGCAAAAAGAACGTACAAAAATTGGTTTTCTTTTTTTTAATGTTTTTCTTTTTTTTGGTTTTTTTTCTTTAATGTTTTTCTTTTTTTTGGTTTTTTTTCTTTACGAGATTTTCTTACTTTACGAGATTTTCTTCTTTTTTTTCCTCCTGATCCTCCTACTCCTGCTCCTGCAACTACTGTGTCTGTCTCCGGTGCCAGGATCTCCCGCGCGGTATCATCTACCTCTCTATGATTAATCATTCTTTTATATATTATATAAATATATAAAATATCACTAAATATTTTATTCTTTCTTTATTTATCATGACGTATTGTTTTTACAATTCATTATTCACATAAGGCGAACTCAAGACAATGTGGTAGCGATAGTGCCTTGCACGCACATTACACAATAGGCATTACCACCTCTTTGATGCTTCGCCATTCATGTTTCGGTAATCCTATAAGTTTATTGGTTTCTGTCTCTACTGCCGAAAGTATTGGCACAACTAGCAAATTTGATTTCGATACTTCCATAATTAATATATAATAAAAATATGTAAAATATTTTTCATAATATTAAATATTTTGTTATATTAGTATGAAAAAACCAATTGTAGGAATTGTAGCAACACCATATATAAATAAAAAAGAAGAGAGAGAACAAGTATTTTTAACAAAATTTTTCATAAGGTTTTTAAAGCGCAATAATCTTAATTTCATAATAATTCCTTATAATCTCTCTAAATTGAAATTAAAATCTGTATTAAAGAATTTAGATGGGTTGTTATTCCCCGGTAGTCAAATAGGTAATTATTATTATAGTAAAGAATTTATTGAACATTTAAAAAAACAAAAATTATTATTTAAATTAGCAAAGTCAATAAATAAGACAGAGAGATTACTACCGATTCTATCAATATGTCACGGATTTCATAATTCTATGTTAATAGAAACAAATGAAATTAAAAACACCATATTTAATCGTGTAAATGCATATTATAATTATAATCAAAACCCAAAATTTTCAAAAAACGGAGAGAAATTAAAGAAATTGTATAATAAATCAAAAAAGATAGTTCATAATAACAAATTAGGTATCTCTCCAAATATGATAAATAAAACAAAAAAAATATATTTATTTGCAAAAACAAAAGATAAAAACAATAAAGAGTTTATAGAAATAATAAAACATAAAAATTTTCCATTTTATGGTTTTCAAGGACACGTAGAGAGAAGTAATCCAGAATTATTAATACCTTATATAATAGATATAAAAAGATCATTCTATAAAAGATGTATTCTTTCAAATAAAAGTTGCAAAATAAAAAAAATAGTTAATGGAAAAACAAAAAAATGTTATGGTTTATCAAAAAGATCCACTAGCTGTTGTATTTATAATATTACCAATAAATAATAGATGTTATAATTGATATTATTAGAAATAATTTAATAAATAATATCAATTTTTTTTACCTTTTTTAGTTTTTTTAGTTTTTTTATTGCGTTTTTTTTTAAATTCTTTTGTTTTAACTTGTTTATTTTCAGAAGGAACATATCTTAAAAAATATGTATCATATTCTTTGTCGCCGGGTTTTAATTTTTTAAGACGAAGTTCTTTATATTTTATGGATTTATATGATCTAACATCTTCTAATGTACTATGTTTACCATAACAATTAATAGTAAATCTTTTTAATAATCCTTTTTGTTCTAATCTATTTCTAAGTTGGACTTTAAATAAATATTCAGACATACATAATAATCTATTAATATCATAATAAGGTCTATCAATAAAAATATAAACTAAATAAAAACTTAACATTGTGTCAATAGTAGCAACTTTAAGTTTATCTCCATTAATATAAATAATATTATAACTATGACACGAATTAGTATTATAAATATAACATAAAACATCAATATTATTATTATTATGTTTTATCATTATTTCATAATGTTCAGTAATTAAGTCTCCAGTTCCAGATTTTTTATTAATTACAATATTTTTAAAACCTTCATATTCAAGTTGTTCTTTTATTATATTAGCACTAGTTTTAGCATCCATAGATAGTATATCAAAATCAGGATTTTTAGAAAGTTGTTTTCTCTCTCTATTGGGCATATATTTTCCATATAAACTAGCAGCATACCCCCCAAAAAAGACTAAACCTTGATTTATAATAGATTTTCTAACAATATTATAAATATTATTACTACTAGATATAGGCCCTTCATAATCTCTAATAAAAGTTGTTTTATTACAACTAATACCTTTTAATGGATAATTTTTATTTAATAATATAAGTCTTTTTAAAACTTTTTCCCATCTACCTACATCTCCCATCGGTCTTGATAATTCAAGATACATAGACATTCTCAAATAATCAGGAGGACAATAATTAATACCATTAATTTTAATAGACTTTTTCATTAAATTATTAAATAAATCTTTCTCTAAATATGTAATATCAGCAAGTGGAATATAATTAACAAAAACTTTATATGTACCAGTATGAATCCCGGATTTAGCTTCTATTTCAGTATAGCCTTCTTTTAAAAATAGATCGGCTAATTTTTTAGCACATTCAATGGGATTTGGAGAGAAAAAATCATAATCTGGAATTTCAACATTTTTATTATAAAATTTATCTTGTTCAGGTAAAATATTATTAATAGCAGTTCCGCCGTAACAAAGACAATTATTGCTTCTTATAAAATTTTCTAAAATATTAATTAATGATTTAATATTATCTGATTTTACCATTTTTTCACCTAATATACTAGTGGCAGAATCAACTGCCTCACGCAAAATTTTTAATTCTTTTTCTTGAAAAGATATATCTTTCATATATATATATAAATAGTTTATAAGAAAATAATTATTAATATTAATAATAATTATTATTTTATATTATATTATAAGTTTTTATCAATTTTATTTATTAAATTTAAACGACATTACGTCATCGTCGGGGTCGCCGTCCCCCTCCACCGGCGTATTCTGCTGCGATGATTGTACGAGATCGCTGTCTTTTACTAAATTTGTTTGTAAACTATATAATCTTTGGTCATTTAAAGGAACATCTTCGGGTATAGGTTCAGCTGGTATAATATCTTTACGTAAATTATTTGGTTTTAAAACAAAAGAAAAGCCACCCTTTTCTTTAAACATTTTATAATATCCTAGTAAATTATTATCAATATTTTGAAATTTCATACCAACAAACTGACACCCATTATTTAGAGGTAATAATGGGTCGTGGTTTTCTAAAGTATTATCAATATTAGGTAAAACAATCGTTAAATTTCTGTGTGAATCATCAATCATCAATGGATTATTTATACCAGCAGCAACAACTTGTTCATATCTTATACATTTTAATGCATTAGAACCAGAACGAACGTGGACGTATTTTGCAAGTTTACTATTGTCTAAAATAGGAACATGAATGGTATGGACCATAATAATAAACTTTTTATGAAACTTCTTATCGGCTATATGTGATAATAAAAATGAATCTTGGTCGGTATTTTTATAATTATAATTTTTTATATCAACTAAATTGTTTTTTAAATATTTTTCAATATACTCCCCCATTTTATCATATATTACTTTATTTTCACTCATTATTCTAAAATGTAAAAACATCGGATCATTACCACATGATGTATTTGAATCAAAACTTCTATTATTTAATACTGTTAATAATTCAGAAAAGGGTATATAATTATATGTTTCTTTTATAGAATTATTATTTGCCGTAGATGCCGCGACTATAGGTTCTCCATTATATGAATAAATTTCAAAATCTAAACATCTAGCGCCGACGTCAATACATTTTTCTAAAGCACAGATATTAACAAAATTATTTTTATATCCATCACCACAACAAGCATTATATGCCGTTTTAATGTAATAATTTTTAATTAAATTTTTGTATTCATTATCAAAATAATTTCCTGGACTAGTAGATTGTTTTGCATGTGTATTACCTTCTCTTGTGAAAAAAGAAGTAGTTTTATGTTTACTATCAGCTAAATATATAATATTTAATTTTTTGCATGCAGCATCTTTTTTATTTAAAGTATGAATTAACCAAGATATTACTATAAAAATAATAAATACAACGATAACTAGTGCTAATACAAAATATATATATGTATTATCATTACTTATTCCTAATATTTTTTTTCCCTGATTAACAATATCCCCACTTACCTGTTTAATCTGCGTTCCAATATCTTCAGAAGCCATTTTAATTATATTATTATAATATAAAAAACACTTAATAAATTTTATAATAAATATAATTAATATAATAATTAATAATATATAATGGCGGGTGGACTATTAAATTTAATAGCAGTAGGGAATCAAAATATAATTTTAAATGGAAATCCAACTAAAAGTTTTTTTAAGAGTAAATATTCAAAATATACAAATTTTGGTTTACAAAAATATAGAGTAGATCAACAGGGACAAACTAATATACATCTTACTCAAAAAAGTAATATTAGTTTTAAAATACCAAGATATGGAGATTTATTAATGGATACTTATTTAGTGATTACATTACCAAATATTTGGAGTCCTATTTATAAAAAATCTGATACGGAATATAGACCCTATGAATTTCAATGGATAAAAAATATAGGTAGTCAAATAATAGATGAAGTAACATTTACAATTGGAGGGCGTATAGTGCAAAAATTTTCAGGTGTATATTTACAAAATATGGTTGAACGTGATTTTGATAATAATAAAAAAGAGTTATTCAATATTATGACCGGAAATATATCTGAACTAAATGATCCAGCAAATTATTCAAATAGATCCAATAATTATCCAAATGCATTTAAAATACATGATACTAGTTTAAATGGGGTAGAACCATCTATTAATAGTCATAAATTATATATACCATTAAATACTTGGTTTACTTTATTATCTAATATGGCATTACCATTAATTTGTTTGCAATATGCAGAATTAGAAATTAATTTTATATTAAGACCTATACAAAATTTATTTACAATAAAAGATATATTAGACGATACATCATATAATAGCTATGACGAAATACCCAGAATACAAGCAGAACAAAATAAAGATTTACGTTATGGATTTCATAGATTTATTCAAGAACCACCATACAGAGATATATCATCTGATACAATTTATTCCGATCAAAGAACAAATATTAATACTGATATTCATCTAATGAATACTCAATGTTTTTTAGATAAGCAAGAAAGAACTTTATTTGCAAATAATACACAAGATTATTTAATTAAAGAAGTCTATGAATACAAATTTGAGAAAGTTAATAAATCAAATAAAGTAAATTTAGAATCTAATGGTTTAGTATCTAATTGGATGTGGTTTAGTCAGAGAGATGACGTAATTAAACGCAATGAATGGTCTAATTATACAAATTGGCCCTATGAAAATATTATTCCTAATAATCTTGAAAAATTAACCATGGAAAAAGATGCAGATGATTTAATTTTTTATAAAACAAATAACATTTATCAGATAAATGATACATCTAAAAATATTTTTATTACTGGATATGAAGCTACTGTATACAAACAAACCAATCAAAAAGAAATAATAAAAGAATTTGGAATTATAGTTGATGGAAAATATAGAGAGAATTCGTTTCCTTCTGGGATTTATGATAAATTAGAAAAATATACTAAATCTAACGGTAATTCTAAAGAAGGATTATATTATTATAATTTTTCTTTAACTACTGATCCATGTAAATATCAACCTACTGGCGCATTTAATACCAATAAATTTAAAAACATTGAATTTGAATTTAATAATCATCAAAATCCACCAATTGACCTATCTAATGTTAATTTCACTACTATATGCGACCCTTTAACCGGTGAAGTTATTGCGACATCAAAAGAACCAACCAGTATTTATATATATAATTATAATTTAACTGTTATGGAAGAGAGATTTAATATTTTGCGATTTCAATCTGGAACGGCAGATTTAATGTATAGTCGCTAATTAATAAATAAAAAATATTAATTATTTGCATTTGATAATAAATGTAAATAATTAAGAGAAATAAAAAAATTGAATTATGAATACAAAGATGAATTAGATAAAATTAGAAAAAATTATGAAATTTTAGAAAAATTAAATATAGAATTACAAAATAAGATAATGAAACAATCACCTAATGTAATTTGTAATGATTTAATAAATTTTTTAAAAATGTAATAAATGTTGATGAATTTAAAAATAATTCATAACTTAAGAAAGTTTTATTTTTGGAACCTTTCTTGTACCATAACCAAATTTCTTTCTAGCATTTTTTGCTAATCTTAATGCTTTTGAATTTTCTGAACATCCTTCATTTAATATATTAAAATCAACCGCCGATGCCTTACCTCCCGTAATAGAACTACCTAATCTAGCATACCCCCATGAATGAGCAGTTTGATTTGGTCTTGAACCAGATGAATAATAAGCACCTTGTCCTTTTTTAATTATAGCGTTGAGAGATTTTGAAGAACATCCAGTTTTTTTAACTAATTCTTTATTTACTGCTAAATTATTTAATTTGTATATTCTCTCTGCATTTAAAATATGTTGTGATTTTTTAGATTTAAATGATTTAACTTTCTTTCGTGTTATATATTTTCCTTTTTTATAACCTTTTCTTGATTCTTTTAGTTCTTTTTTAAGTATTTTTCTATCTTTTTTAGTTAATCTTTTGGGTAAATATTTAATTGGAACATTCATTGTTTATATTATATCATATTAATATTATATAATATAATATTTTATTATAGTAATGAAAGAAACTATAATCAAGTTTGAAAAAGGTCCGCACAAAAAAAAATATACTGCTTATGTGAAAGATAAGAAAACTCGCAAAGTAAGAAAAATACATTTTGGCGCATCAGATTATCCTCAATATAAAGATAGAACTCCCTTAAAATTGTATGCATATAAAAATCATAATACCAGAAAAAGAATGCAAAATTATTTTTCTAGACACTCGGGAACAAAAAAAAGAGGTGAAGCAATCAAGTTAGAGAAAAAGAAATCTAACAGTTATTATAACGCAAAAATTTTAAGTCATATTTATTTATGGTAAAGACGATGAGAAAATATCATACATAATAAATTTACTTAGTTATCTAAATATTAATATTTATAAATGTCCTTGCGCAGCCGCTCGCCTGGTTAGGGCTAGGGCTGGGGGTACGGCTACGACTGAGGCTAGGTATAGGGTTAATGTCGTGGTAAGTAGTAAGTAATAAGTAGTAAGTAGCACTCTACGCAGGCAGTAAGTAGTCTCGGCGAGTTGAGACGATAAAGGGAATCTATTCTTGGTCACAAGAAGAGGAGTCATCGGGTGAGAAGGTGGCGGAGGTGGCGGCCGAACAAAAAGAGAGATAACAAGACATCCCCGCGTCACGTAATCAAATGCATTTCTAAACGCAATGTAATCACTCGCTTTATCAATTATCATAGTCGGGAATCTAACCCTCTTAACAACCGATTTTACACGTTTGCTAATAGATCTGGAGCAGATAGTGGATTTGGTGATGTCAGAGGGGGCGAAAGCGACTAAATTACCGTATTCCTTAGGATTGTTTTTTCGCGTATATGTGTTATTACGCATAGATATATAATCATTACGAGAGTTATTTTGAATAATTAATTTTATATTGTTATTATTCATGCCGGTAATAAAATTTAAAGGTGCATAAAATATACAGAAAATCATTATGATTATATATAAATATAATTTATTTTTTTATATCAATTTTAAAATAATTAATGTATTTAATTTATGCGAGAACGTAAATTTAATATTACAATATTCATAATTTTCTGCATTAATCACGATATAGTCGCCCGTATAAATATTTCGTAAAATATAGTAGTAAAATTTGTTTTTGTTTTAGATAAAACTTTTTTGGTATTATTAGAAAAAATTACTTCTCAGTCGTGTCATATATATTTGCGTCTAAAAAGGAAATGGAAACTATTTCATATACGGCCTCTCCCTTTTTTATTATTTTAGAAGTTATATATATAATATTTATTTAATTTATTTAATTTATATATATATATATAATGTCACCAGGTCTGAATATTGAAATAGACGATAAATACTATACCCTAGATACGGGAAGGGATCAACTGTACGAAGGACAACTGCTGGGCTCGCACGGGAAGTTTTCTCAACCGGTGGTCCCCAGGAATACAACCTGTCGGCCATCACCTGCTCTTGTAAAACGAGCATCTCGGCTCTTGAGGGATATAACCCGCACAGTAAAGCGTTCGCCGCGGCCGAGGGCCAGTCAGCGCCGAACAGCACGTGAGGCAGAGGAGGAAGTGAGAGCGGCGGCGGCGCTGCGGATCCAGAAGTCCGCGCTCGAGAACTGGTTGCCGAGGTTGCAGCGGGATGCGGACAACAACACGCTGAAGACGCGATTGGGCGAGCGCTTTACGGCCGAGCAAGCGAAGCCACACTTGACGGCGCTCCGGAAGATGAAGAGGTATGATAATAGCTCCGCCCGCATACATGAGCAACGAGAGCGCGAGAAAGAGGAACAAGATCGGTGGTGGAACTCCCTGACCTACTTGGAGCAGCTCGGAGAGCAGTCACTGCATCACAACCCCATGGAGGGCTCTGAGTTTGGGACAGGAGCCACTGCTGGGTGGCTGGTCTCCGCTCATGGTGGAGCTTTCAGGAAAGAATATAGAAGATCAAGAAAAAAAAAAGGAAAAACAAAAAAATCTAGGTTTACTGGTAAAAATAAAACAAAAAGAAAACTACCAAAAAGAAAGATAAGATGATAAAAAAATATGAAATTTTAGAGAAATCAAATATTTTTCATTATATATTATTAAAATAATTAATTAATTTATTTACACCTTTGAACATTTAAAACGCCGAATTTAACTATTTTAGACGAAGTAGTATTTTGTCTCGCCAATAATCTATTAAAAGAATATCTGGATTAATATAATTATTAGACTGATTATATCCTACAATTTTTGTTTCATTAATCATTTCTATAATATTATCGATATCTGAATATATCATATTATTTCCAAATATTTCCCTATAATTTATATTAGATATTGGAATTGAATTTAAACCTATGCATTCATAATGACGATAGCAATCATCTCTATCACCACTAGTAGATATAGTAAATTTACTTTTCAAAATATTATTTAAGTATTCATCGTAGGATAAAGTTTTATTTTTTACACTATTAAATATTGGATGTCTTCTAATATGATTTGTAGGAAGATGGCCATGTAATCTAAAAGGTGAATTAAAACATACATTAGTTTTTGTATCAATATTTAAAATTTTATCGTAATTTTTCTTTACAAAAGAAAAAAGGATTAACATATAATGAATTAGTTAATAATGTAAAAGATGTATTAAATGAAATACCAATACATATTTATAAAAATCTAATAAAAGGAGCATATGATAGAAGTGAAAAATATGTAAAACGACCATCAACGAGAAAACGAAAATCTAAAAAATATCTGGATTAGGTCGGCGTTTTAAATGTTCAAAGGTGTAAAACAAAATCTGAATAACACTATAAAAAACCCAAAAACAATACTGATAAAAATAGAATATTCATATTTAACCAATGTACCAGCATTTGATAGAAATAAGTACAATTCATTTATTCCAAAAAAATTTATACCTTCGACAACTACACCCATCAAAACAGCATGCATACACATTTCAATCCAGTTTCCCCAGTTTGTAAACCACAAAGACAAAAATCCGGCGCATATAGCATGGTGAATATGCCAATGTATATTTGTTGCTCCTCCTTGAGCAAGCATGTAAAAAATACCAATATAAAATCCAATAAAAGCGAAAATATTGCAAATAGGGCGACATGTAGTGCGATATTTAAGGGCAGTTTTTATTTCGCGAAAAATGACAAACATTATAATACCTGTAAAAAAAATGATTGTCCCAATCGCTCCAGGAGAGAGGTTTTTCCAAAAATTCTTCACAATAACAATGTTTTTTAAAAATGGTACTTCTCCAAGAAGAGCAAACCCTAATCCACCAATATTGCAAAAAATGAAATACAAAATACTTTTGAAAGTATTACCTTTGATTTCTGTCATTTTAATGAGTGGTAACACAATAAGTATCGTCAAAAGTAAATCATACACATAAACTCCAATAGTTGCTTGGTTATACGATTTTTTAGATATCAATGGTGATAATTTTAAGGTTTCGCTATTTAAATATACACTAACATAAATACACATTAATTTAAAAACACTTGAAAAGGAGTTTGATATATTCATTTCTTTTTTTTTCATTTTTTTCAAAGAATATTCTGCATTATAAGTTTCTATAAATTTATGTAATGAAGGTGAACCAGTTTCTAGGGGGTCGTATTCTAAAAGGTTGGACATTTGATAAATTTAAAAACATGTATTTAAATATATTAAATAAATGTTTGTCAAATCCATTTAAACGCAACCGAACACACAATCATATACATGGATACAAAAACACTTTTACAAGATGGTGATATTAATAAGAATCAAGATGAATTAATTTTTGATCCTTATAACCCCAACAACAAAGAAATCACAGAATCGCAAGTATGTGATATTCTTAAAAAATATGGTGTACCTGATAAGGTCCATAATTTTAAATTATATGCAAGAGCATTTGTCCATCGTTCTTATGTGAAAAGACCACATCTTGAAAATATTGAGAATGGTGTTACTCTGGTAAAACAGCCACATAATTGCATGAAGCTAAAAACAAAATCAAATGAACGTTTGGAATTTCTAGGCGACGGCGTTCTTGAACTTATTACTAAATATTATTTATACAGACGATTTCCCAAAGAAAACGAAGGCTTCATGACAGAAAAGAAAATTGCACTGGTCAAAAATGAATCAATTGGTCGCATGGCTTACGAAATGGGACTGAATAAATGGTATGTCATCTCAAAAAATGCAGAAGAAAAGAAAACAAGAACAAATCTTAAAAAACTCGGATGTTTATTTGAATCATTTTTAGGAGCACTTTTCCTTGATTTCAATAAAATAAGCATTAAAGACGAAGGTAAATGGTTTGAAAACGTTTTTGTTACTGGTCCCGGTTTCCAAATAGCGCAAACATTTGTAGAAAACATTTTTGAAACACATGTTAATTGGACAGAACTACTGGAAACAGATGATAATTATAAAAATATTCTCCAAGTCATGGTGCAAAAAGAATTCAAAGTCACACCATCTTATATTGAAATTAGCGAACATGACGACGACGAAGGTTATCATATGGGGGTTTTCTTATGTTTTGGTCAAAATATTCACCATATGAATTTTAGTGAGGCAAAACCATTTAGTGATTATGGTTCTTTTGAGGCTGTGCAAGAAGCAATTGAAACAAATGATGGGAAAATATTTTTATTCCTTGGAGAAAGCAAACACAAAATTAAAAAGAAAGCCGAACAAACGGCTTGTAGATTAGCAATAGAACTAATAAAAAATATCTAATAAAACCCTAATAAACTTTTATAATCATTAATATATAAATGACTAGTATTTTAGAACAAATGGAAGTGAAGCCGGTCAGAGCGTCTAAAATGGGAGTTAAATTAAATATGCCTAGTAAAGGAGGTTTGTCAATTGAAGGTAAAATTATCGACAGAACCGACGATGAAGGATTTGATAGAGAAAGTATTATGGAAAAAATAAGGAAAAGAGGTCTTTCTATACCCATGATGGAACAGAGTGACAGAATCAAAGTTTTAGCCGAAGCATTAATAGATGATACGCTAGATAGAGATGACGCTGAAGAAGTTCCACCAGAAAAGAAAAAATCTGCTCAACCAAAAATTAAAAAACTTAAAAGACGACTTAAATTAAGTAAAAAAATAGGAAAAGGAACAATTACATTAACATCTGAAGGTGTGAAACCAAAACTGAAAAAAATGTCATTAAATAAAACATCAAAAAGATTATCGGATATACCAGCAGAATTACAAGACTTTGAAGAAGAGCTGATGGAGAGAATGCCTGAAATAGAGCCTCCTGTAAAGTTAAGAGCGCCGTCATATTACAGAAACAATAGGCAAATTTTTGTGAATTTTATCAATTCATTCTTTGAACCATATAAGGCCACTTTAGAAGATGAATCGGAAAATTTAACTTGTCAAAGTATGAAAAAGAGAAAAGCGGGAAAATTCTCTCTCTTGACACATCAAGAAATTGTAAGAGATTATCTGAATTTATTTACACCTTATCGTGGCCTTTTGCTTTATCATGGTTTGGGTGCAGGTAAAACATGTGCTTCTATTGCCATTGCTGAAGGTTTTCAGAATCCAATGAAAGTGGTGATTATGACCCCAGCTTCTCTCCGACAAAACTATATAAGTGAATTGAAAGTTTGTGGGAATGCTTTATACAGAGTTAATCAACATTGGGAATTTTTATCGAATAATAGGAACGCGAAAAAAACAAGAACACTTGCGCGCATGCTTTCAATAACGGAAAAATTCGTTAGAGACAATGGTGGTGCATGGTTTGTAAATATTAAAAAGGATGCGAATTACGAATCATTGTCTACGCAAAATAAAATCGTATTAAACGAGCAAATTGATGAGATGATACGAGCGAAATACCAATTTATTAATTACAATGGTTTGAGAAATTCACATTTAGATAGTTTATCTGATAATGGTAGAATCAATCCTTTTGATAACAAGGTCATTATTATTGATGAAGCCCATAATTTCGTAAGTCGAATTGTCAATAAATTAAAAAAACCCGAAAGCCTTTCAATGAAATTATATGAATATTTATTATCAGCCGAGAATTGTCGGGTAGTTTTATTAACTGGTACGCCTGTAATTAATTATCCAAATGAATTGGGGATATTATTTAACATATTGAGAGGTTATATAAAAACATATAAATTCCAATTATCGGTAAAAGCAAAGGGTAAAGTGGATGAAGGTAGAATTAGAGAAATAATTGGAAAATTTAATGCACAAGATTTCTTGGAATACAACGCGGCGTCTTTTTCATTGACTATTACAAGAAATCCATTTGGATTTATAAATAAATATGGACCAAATGGCCAATATGAAGGTATGAGAATGGACAGACAAGGAAATATTGATAAAAGTAAATTTATTGGAATTATCAAAAGTCGTTTGGAGTCTGCGGACATTGATGTCATTCGAGTGACAGAACAAGCTCCTTATAAAGCTTTACCGGATACATTGGATAGTTTTAAAGCTCTTTTCATAGACCCTAAAACGCAGAATTTGAGAAATAATAATTTATTTAAAAGACGAATATTGGGATTAACCTCCTATTTTCGCTCAGCTCAGGAAGAATTAATGCCCAGTTTTGATATTGAAAAGGATTTAATACATGAAATGATACCGATGCATGATTATCAATTTGGAATATACGAAGAAGCTAGAGCAGAAGAAAGAAAAACAGAATCAAAAAGACCAAAATTTGGTTTGGATGGCGCACTACAAGAAACAACCTCTACATATAGAATTTTTTCAAGAGCTTATTGTAATTTTGTGTTTCCTCCCGAAATTCCTAGACCAAAACCAAGAGAAGGTGACAAAATAGGAGATGTTCTGGAGAGAAATGCTGGTGAAGATATATTGGATATTGTCAGCGTTGAAGAGGAATTAGCTAATGTGGATGGTAAATACGAACGTGATGATGAAGCAAAAATTGTTGAGAAAAGGAAAACAAATAGAGATGGTGAATATGAAAAAAGAATTAAAAAAGCGATTGTTGCATTGAGAGAAAGGAGTGCTGAATATTTATCACCAGAGGGGTTAGACATATATGGTAGGAAATTTTTGAAAATGTATAATAATATAACGTCAGGTGAAAATCGCGGGTGTCATTTAGTTTATTCGCAATTTAGAACATTGGAGGGGATTGGTGTATTTGCAATGGTTCTTGAGCAAAATGGATTTTCCAGACTAGTTTTAAAGCAAGATGAGGATAGTATTTGGAGAATAGTGGAAAATCCAGAAGATGAAGGAAAACCAAAATACGCACTTTATACTGGTACAGAAAGCAGCGAGGTAAAAGAAATGACAAGATTAATATTCAATGGTGATTGGGAAAAATTACCCGATTCAATTAAGACCACATTAAAAGAGCGAGCGCCAAATAATAATTATGGAGAAATAGTAAAAGTATTTATGATAACAAGTAGTGGGGCGGAAGGTATCAGTCTCAGGAATTGTAGATTTGTTCATATAACGGAACCATACTGGCATCCAGTAAGAATGGAACAGGTTATTGGGCGCGCGCGAAGAATTTGCAGTCACGAAGATTTACCGATAGAGGATAGGAATGTAAAAGTATTTCTGTATTTAATGACATTTACAAAGGAACAACAAGTACCAAAAGTAGCTGATAAGGGTATGGCATCAAAAGGGCTTTTGGAAAAAGATGTCAGTAAGATAGATAAAACGACGCCTTTAACAAGTGACCAAGCTTTATATGAAATTTCAAATATTAAGGAAAATATTAATAAACAATTATTAGTTGCTGTTAAGGAGTCTGCATTTGATTGCGCTCTCCATAGTAAACCAGGTGATAAAGAAGCATTGATGTGCGTATCGTTTGGAACGCCGCCACCTGCATCTTTCACAACAAAACCTGCTTTGACAATAGAAAAAGACTTTGATAAAGAAGAAAAAAGAAATATGAAAAAAATAACATGGAAAGCCGTTGTTGTAACATTATCAAGACCTGGAATAGGTAAAAGGAAATATGCGTTCAAAAGAGATGGTCCTAAAGCAAAAACAGGAGAAGTTTATGATTTAGATAGTTATAAAAAGGCTAGGAAATCGGGCGGACAAGCAATATTAGTTGGGCGATTAGGAAAAGATAAAAAAACCGGAAAGCCACAATTTAATCCTTTAATGTAATTTTGGTGCTCCAGGATAGTGTCTTTTTTTCAGTTGGACCCATGATATTTTAATTCATAAATTATAATATCATATCAATATATCAAATATAATGAATATTGTTATACCCCAAGATGTAACCAACTATATATTGTTTTTTTTCTTCTTTTCTTCTCACTTTGAAAAAATATTTTGTTTGTCAAAATTTACTACAAAATCTTTAAAAAATATGATTCAATATAAAAAATACATGAGATTTTTAGAAAAGGTTAACATGATGCGAGAGGATGAACTTAAATTTATTAAAAACACCTCATATGAAAAAGAGTGGTTTAAATATAGAGCATATAAATGGCCCAATGTTATAAAAGACATTTGTGAAAATAAAATAGAGATGGAAGAGATTTTTAAAATCGGAGATTTTGTAGATGCAAAAGATTTCATAAATGGATGGTGTCCTGCAAAAATTGTGAGTATAGATGTTCAAAGACATTATTCAATCGATGAGAGCACCCATAGAACCATTGAAAAAAAAATGAATGTCTATGAAGTTGAATTTTTCGGGTGGTCTTCAATATTTAATGAAAAAATGAATTATACAAAAATTAGGAAATTAACAACGCATACACCGCACCCAACGAATAAAATAAATATTTTATATAGACCTGATTTTGAATATTTTTGGTGTTTAATAAAGAAGCCTGACGCATTAATATGGAATATGAGTAGAGTCACCGACAGAATTATAGATGTTTCAAATATTAAAATAACTACAAACAAATCTAATACATATGTGGTTACAGAGAAAAACATAGATGATGTTATTTTACCCATATCTGACGCCAGTTGTTTTTTAGCAAATAAAACAATACATTCATTTAACCATGCATGTAGAAATTTTTATTTATAGTATTCGTCAACAAAACGAATGCCTTGTAATTCAGCTTCTTCGTTCGATTCTATAGTTGATTTGAAATCAAATTCATTATTATTATTTTTAACCAATGGTATAGAATAATAGTAAACTCCTTGTATATTATAAAGTATTTTATCTGAAACTGCATAATCGGCAAATAGATTTAAACAATTATTTTTTTTGTCATAAAACTTATTTAATACTGCTCCCATTCCTTTCTTATTAACAATATAAAATCCGCTAGACCACATGAGTGTTTTATCATTAGGTTGCATTTTAGAAATATTTATATAAGGATTTTTACTTTTTATAAGTAACTCTAGACAATGTAAATTACTACAATGTAATTTTAACATTAGCCAATCTTTTGGCGCATTTTCAACAATAGATTTAATAGATTTTTCCCATTTATTGCAATATTCAAATGATATATCATCTTCCATCATGCATATTATATCTTCATTTTTTTGAGAAGCCAACATTATATAAATTAAATGACTTAGTGCGCATCCTACCCAACCATTTCCTTTTTTCCACCACATTGATTTACTTTTAACATGCACCTTGAAATACAAGCCATTTTTCCTGTACAATCCTTTTTTTTCCAGTTGTATTTTATTATCTTTTTCATATTCAAATAAAATATCATTCACATCTATGGCTTTGCAAAATGTATAATTTATATTATATTTTTTGAATTGATTTTCCATTACTTTTTTTCTCTCAGGACAGCTGTCTAAATTAATACAATATGTTGGATATTCAATAATACTCATTAATATATATATATTATTAAAATTAACACTTATAAACGTTATAATTTACTTAAAATTCGAATAGTATATTCATTTTCGGTATCATTATCTTCAGATATGTTATTAATGTCTACTTCAGAAAATATTTCCAATAACTCTTCAAGGAATGTTTTTTTTGCAGCTTTTTGCATTGATTTATAAGAAACCCAACTTGCTCTTCCATTTGTTGGTTTTTTCATTGTCATGGTTTTAATCAACTTTTCAAGAATATTTTCCAACTTTTTGAAATAAATAGGCATATACTTGAATAAAACAGATAACTTTATGTTATTTTCTCTCCAATAAAGATATTATTTTCTCCTGATTATTCATTATTTTTTGCAAATAATTTATAATACCATCCTTTTCCCCCACCTTTTTTAATTTGCTCAATAATTTATTTGTTTGTGGAATTTCTGAAACATTAAAATGTACGTGCTTTTCGTTGCGTTTGTCTACTTTAGTGTCAATAATTGTCGGCTTTATTTCAATATTTGTTGATTTATGAATTGCTAATTTTTTTTCAGTTGAGGTTGACTCTCCTTTTAACCAATCAGACGACTTTTCGTTGTTATTGTATTGTTGCATGATTTTTTTTAACTCTTGTTCTCTTTGCTGCAAAGAATCAGTTACCATTCTATCGGTGACCGGGCCGTCTTCTGTTTTATCAGAGAAATCTATTTCTTTAGGTTTCTCTTTATGCATTAAAGTATCAAAATTTTGTTTTTGTTCTTGCAATTTTGAATCAAATGCTTTACTTTTTGAATCAAATGCTTTACTTTTTGAAAGTTGCTCAGGGTTATTTGTTTTTACTGGAGCACTTAATTCATTGGCAAAATGTTTAATAATTTCCTTATTCATTATCATTAAATTATTTTGAAAATTAAATCTGGTCTGGTGTGTTTCGTTAACTTTATATTCTAACATGGATTGAAATTTTTTAGGGTCTTTTTTTTGAAATGGATGGTCTGATAATAATTGCCATAATAATTCTTTATTTTCTCTGGAATTTACGGACATTTAATACATATTAAATTTTTATTTTTAATATTTATCGTTTATTAAAATATATACTTCTTAATTTTCTCATATATTTATCCTTAATACGTTTATCAAAAAAATCAATTTTGGTACCTCCTAAAAGTTTAATAATAAAGTATAAAGAATACATCCCGCATTCCGTGCTTAAATATTGATGTCTACGGGTTGTTTGTTTAAATTTATACTTTTCACCTAAATGTCTAGCTTGTTTTTTGATGTTTCTGACAAATTTCATAATACGCCCAGGAATTTCATCTCCATAACTATCAAAATAATAAATAAACTTTTTTCTCATATTTATAAACATGGCAACCCAATGGGAACCATCTCTGTAATGTGGGTCTAAATTGAAAATTAAACCCACTTTGGAAACACCTTTTTTTTTCATTTCAAATAATGAAAATTTACATATTTCTTCCCAAACACATTCGTTGTGATATTTGTGTTTATTGTAATCAATTGGAGATGGTCCTAAAAACACAAAGCTTTTATGTTTTTTTTCATATTGTTGCATTAATTCTTCAATTTCAATGGAGGATAACCAAGCATGTGGTTTTTTCTTCCATTCTTTGGGTTGTTTTGGAGAGAAATTGACTAAATACATATCATTGGACAAATCATGTTTTATGGATTGATGTTTTAACCAACAGCTTTCTTTACTACAGGTTTTTCTCATATAAAATCGTAAATTGTTCCATATTTCACGCGGGTCATTTGAATCTATAGTAACATCGGGGTGTCTAATATTCCACCATCCTTTAAGATAATGCAATGATTCTTTATTATAACATGTAAAATCCAATCTTTCTGATTTGCGTTTTGGAGAACATTTTTCTTTCTTAAATTTTTTACGCGTTTTACGCGTTTTACGCGTTTTTTTATGTGAATGTTTTTTGTGTGTTTTTTTATGTGAATGTTTTTTGTCTAACCCCATTGATATAATTTATTTAGATTTATTTTTTTCCTTTTTTTTAACTCCTTTGTTTTTGAATTTTTCACTCATCAAATTAAATTTTCTTTGTTTCGGAATAATCTGCTGTTTTATAATTTTTGTTGATTTTATTTTAATGTTATCCGTTATTTTTGGAATTCTAGGTTTATTCTTTTTAAAAATTAAATGATTTGATTTTTGTATGTCATATGATTTATTTTTATCATTCTTGTCATTATTTATATTTTCGTAATCTTTTTGGATGATTTCCATTTTATCTATAAATTTGAAATGATTAATACAAACAGAAACATAATTTTGAAAAGCTCTTTCAACGGCAGCATCTTGCTTTTCATTGCGTAATAAATCTTTTGTGAGTTGAAATATTCTTTTTTTATAAAAACCCAAATCTTTATTATTTACCTTAAAAATATCATTAGAACGCGTTATTTTGTTTAATTTATACGGATTTGTTAAATATTGTAAATCTATCAAATTTAATGACATGTCCATATTATTGTATATTTTATAAAATATTATTTTAAAACAAAATATACTTATTTTTTCTGTGATTTTTCAATAACCGATGGTTTATAATTTTTGACTTGAACTCTAGTATTATTGTTAAAGGTATCATTTCCAATGTTACACATATTTGGATTGAATGGATTAAATGTTTCATTTCTAAATAACAATTGATTTGTCATTTTTACTTTTTCAATTGGCGGTGTTAAATAACTTGTATTATATAAATCACTTTTTGAATTTGGTATAAATTTAGATTGTGGAGCAGCTTGTAGTGCAAAATTAATATTCTTCAATTTTGATTCTGTATCAATATTCGATTGATATCCATTAAATGGGAGAGAAGAAGCCCCCCCGGCAAAATTTAATTTTGTATTAAATGTCGGCCTACGCTCCACCTTTTCAAATGAAGGTTTAATACAATCTATAATTGGCATAACAACTCTGCGCGTATTAACAGCTCTAGGGTCAAAATTCATCTGCATCGGAATAGTTGCATGGTGTCTACTATATATTCTTTCACTTAATTCAGTAGTTCTATTTTGATTACAATAATATACTCCTTTAACAGCTTGGTTCATATATATAAAAGCCATAGAATAAAATTTTAATTTATTTGCAAATTACCTAAAGATATGATATTTTAATATTAATACATATGTGCGGGATTTTTGCAGTCATTCATGAAAATGTTTCGAATAAAAACTTTTTAAAAAGTATCATTAATGGATTTAATAAAGGTGTAAATAGAGGACCTGAAAATTCCACATTTGAACCCATAACGTCGGAATTTGCAATAGGTTTTCATAGATTGGCAATCAATGGTTATCAAAAAGAGTCTTCTGAACAACCAATAAAACTCCAAAATTGCGTTTTGATATGCAATGGGGAAATATATAATTGGAAAGAAATTCATAATCATTTAAATATTAAATCATCGACTGGTTCAGATTGCGAATGTATTATTCATGCTTATAAGAGTTATGGGATGAAATATACATTAAATCTTCTAGATGGTGTATTTTCCTTTTTGTTGTATGATGAAGAAACACAAAAAGTATTTATAGCAAGAGACCCGTATGGTGTAAGACCTTTATTCATGGGTACATCTGAGGACAATGGATTTTTCTGTATTGCGTCCGAACTAAAAATGATTTCGGATTTTAAAAATTTAGATATTCATAATTATCAAATTAAACAATTTAAACCTGGAACATACCTTGATTTTCGTATAGATTCAAAAGTTATTGAAAGTGTTGAATATTATAATAAAAATCAAATGGTGGAGAACGCATTATTTACCGACGAAGAAACAGCATTACATTCCATTAGAACAAATTTAATTAGAGCAGTTAGTAAGCGCGTCGAAAATACAGACAGAGATATCGCCTGTTTATTATCTGGGGGATTGGATAGTAGCTTAATTGCGGGGATTGTTTGCCAGTTAATCGACACTAGTAAAATACATACATGGAGCATTGGGATGAAAGGTTCAGAAGATTTAAAATATGCTAAAAAAGTGGCTTCATTTCTTAAAACAAATCACCATTCAATTGAATTAGAACCGAAAGAATTTATAGATGCTATAGAAAATGTTATACAAGCAGTTGAAAGTTATGATACGACTACTATTAGAGCGAGTGTTGGAAATTGGTTAATTTCAAAATATATTAAGGAACAAAGTAATGCAAAAGTTATATTTAACGGCGATGGTAGCGATGAAGTAACAGGTGGATATATGTATTTTCATTGTGCACCAGATAAATTTGAATTTGATAAAGAATGTCGCAGATTATTGGAAGATATTCATTTTTTTGATGTATTGCGGTCTGATAGAAGTATAGCTTCACATGGATTGGAAGCTAGAACGCCGTTTTTGGACAAACATTTTGTGCAAAGTTATTTATCTATTCCCGTGCATTTAAGATATCATCCAAAAAATGGTAACATTGAAAAATATTTGTTACGAAAAGCATTCGACAAACAAAATATCATACCCCCGGAAGTATTATGGAGAACAAAGGAGGCTTTTAGCGACGGAGTTAGTACTGAAAAAGAAGCGTGGTTTGAAACAATTCAAAGATATGCATTAGAACATTATAAAGAATCATGTTATGAATCAGGAATTTACAATTTTAAGGAAATAACTCCAGCTGAAGCTGAAAAATATTTATACAAATCTATATTTAATAAATATTATTCTGGAAATGATGATATTATACCTTACATGTGGATGCCAAAGTTTGTAGAAGCTACAGATGCTTCTGCTCGGACATTGGATGTTTATCCCAATAAGAGATGCAAAGAAAAAGCAATAGCAACATAAATTAAACATTGAGTCCGGCTTGTTTAAATTTTACCCACGAAATGTTATTTGAAGGTTTCTTATATTTTGGTTCACTTTTTTCACTTTTTTCGTTTATTTTTTCTTCTCTTTTCAAGGCGCTATCAATATATAATTTTTTCAAAATTTCCCCTATTTTAACAGAAGCATCATGCTGATTCAAACGACCTTTTTCTACATCTTTCAAAGTATTAATAAAAACCATTAATATTTTTAAATCAAGTTCATCTTTCATAAGCCGATTAAATATATTTGTATAATTAGTGAATAGAAAGTTACAATGTTTACATATAATAGATTCATATTTGGTTGGATTTGTCAAAGACATGCGTTTATATTTATTTTTTAAGTTTAGGAGTTGTTCCACATCATTTTGAATAAGTTTACTATGTTTTAATTTTCTAATTTTGGTGGTATTATCTTCTGCGTCAGAAGCATTCACCATTTCTTGCAAATTCAATCTCTGTTTATCATCCATTATAATATATTAAAATCATTTCTTTTTATTTTATTTTTTTGTTATTGTATTTTATATGAAAATTGATTTATCGCAGTTTGAGGGATTGGACAACGGCACTATAAAAGACAATCTAATAAATAAGCAAAAGGAAAATCTAGAATTAATGAAAAAGAATAATCCACTGAGTGGTGGTGGTAAAAAGACAATTGTGGAGCCCAGCCATGCTGGCACACATGCGATTTCCGTTGGACAACTCCAACAAACTTTAAAGGGAATTAATCACCAACTCACCGGTCAGTTTGTCGTGGGACCGCCTCCACAAACCATGGCAAGTACAAAAACCAATGTTGGCGGGAGAAAGACAAAAAGAACCAAGAGAAAAACTAAAACACGAAAACCTAAGAGAAAAACTAAAAAGGCCAAGAGAAAGACCAAAAGAACCAAGAGAAAGACCAAAAGAACCAAGAGCAAGAGAAAGACCAAAAGAACCAAGAGAAAGACCAAAAGAGGTTGTAATTGCAAGAATTGTAAATGTGCATGCTGTTTAAAAAAACGTAAAAGACGTCGCTAATTTCATAAATAAAATAACAATGTATTTTAATATGAAATTCAAAGATATATTGAATGTTGTAATCATTCTATTGATATTTATAGCAATGTATGCCTTTAGCGCTTTTTCGGTAGGAATTAAAAAAATCAAAAATAACTGGCCCGAATACAGATGTAACCCAGCAATTATGCCATTTGCCGATCAATTTGGACATGATTCAATGACAAACTTTGTTTCTTGTATCTCTAGCATGCAGGGCGAATCAATGAAAATATTCCTTATACCAATTCATGCATTATTTGGTTTATTGGGTGATTTATCAAAAGATATTGTTGAAAGTATAAGTTATATTACCAGTTTTTTCCCACAATTGAAAACGTCTATATTTGGTAACTTTGGTAGTATTTTCAGTATATTTTTTAATTTAATAGTGCAGTTTCAAAAAACAATTATTAAATTAAAAGATATGTTAATGAAAATAACCGGAGTTATGGCAACATTGATATATACATTTTCTTCATTTATGAAAATGGGAGATAGTTTTATGGCCGGTCCTATTGTTTCAACCTTGGATACATTATGTTTTAAACATGATACGAAAATCAAAGTAAAACATTCTGGTGCCCTTTGTAAAATACATCCTGGTGTTTATAAAAAAATAAGTGATATTCATTTAGGAGATGTTCTTATTAATGGTAGCGAAGTAATTGGTTTATTAAAATTAAAAGGAAGTGATAAAAATCCTTTTTATCGTATATGGAGTAGGAAATTAAAGGAATACATATATGTTACCGGGTCGCATAGAATATTAAGCGAAAAAGCTGATGATAAATTTGAGAATTATATCGAAGTATGTGATTTCGAAAAGGCAGACAAAACCACCGATTTCGATAGCGAGTTATATTGTTTAATTACGTCAGATCATCGCATTCCTATTGGAGAATACACGTTTTGGGATTGGGAAGATTAATTATGAATATTATTCATATAATATATATGAATAATAAAGATTGTGATAATTTTAATGAATATTTGAAAAAATTTATTGAAAATAAAGGATATTTGGAAAAATACGGAGGTTCTGCTATATTAGCTGTTCTTATTTTAGCTGTGGCATTCGTAATTTTATCATATCTTTATATTAAAAATCACCTGAAATCAATAAAATTAGATTGGGTAAATCAACGTTGTAGACCAGAAGTGTTACCTTTTGCGGGGATTATAAATGCCCCGGAAGGTAAATCGGTAATGGAATTTACTGGTGAAAATTTTGTCATGTGTACATCGGATATATTGAGCAAAATTACTGAAATTTTTTTGAAACCATTTTACTCTTTGATAAATATTTTTATAAAAACATTTTCATCAATAATTGAAGCGGTTTCACATATTACAATGTTTTTTTCAATATTAAGAAAAAAACTCATGGAATATTTTTCAGGATTTTTACATCAAATTTTAAATATAATTTTACCTTTGCAGAAAATTTTTATTAAAATAAAAGATATTTTAGGAAAAACAAGTGGTATTCTCGCCGTAACAATTTATAATTTATTGTCATTTTATTTATCGATGAAATCATTTTTTGGTGCATTTTTAGAGACGATTGTAATATTTTTAGTGGCCTTCGCGATTCTTATTGTATTTTTATGGATATTTTTCTTTACTTGGCCAGCTGCCTTAGGCGCAACAGCTCTTTATACACTAACCGCCATTCCTTTTATTCTTATAGCCGTAAGCTTGGGGAAAATAGCGAATGTTGCTCCAAAGCACGATATGCCAAACAACCCCGGTTGTTTTGATGAAAACACAAAAATAAAACTGAAAAATGGATATAAGAAATTTAGAGAACTCAAAGTAAATGATGTGTTAAGAGATGGGGCGAAAGTCACCGCCTTTTTCAAAATATCCAGTAAAAATATGGAAATGTATAAAATTAACAAATTAATAGTTTCCGGGACTCATAAAATATATTATAAGGAAAAGGGGTGGGTTGATGTGGCAAAACACCCAGATGCAAAATTAATCGCAGATTATACAGAACCTTATATTTATTGCATCAATACGACTAGTAAATATATATATATAGATGAACATGTTTTATTAGATTGGGATGATATAGATGAACTAGATTTTATTGATTTGAAAAACTTAACAAATATACCTATGAATGCAAAAACAAATATAATTCACTCAGATTTGGAAGGTGGTTTTCATAAAGACACCGCTATAGAGTTGGAATATGGTCATTGCGTTAATATATCTGATGTAAAAGTAAATGATATTTTACGTTTTGGAGAGAAGGTTGTTGGAATTGTTGAGATAGACGGCGATAATATTTCAAACATTTATAAATATTCAATAGATGGTAAAACTTTTATTGGAGGTCCTAATTTATGGATTAATGATAATGATTTAGGAAAATTTTCAACATTAGCTCTTGATTCAAAAATAGCCATTCAGAAAAAATGTAAATTATACCAAATCATTACAAATACTGGTAATTTTAAAATAAATGGAATCCAATTTATGGATTATAATAGCGCGATTGAACAAATAATGGGGGATATCTGGTCTGAAAAAGTACCTTGTTTTCAGTATAAAAATTAATATATGAAATATATATAATATGCAAATCAAAATTATTGGAATGACTTGTAGCATTGAATTAATAATTCTTAGTTTGGTATTAGGAATGATATTAGGATGTCATGTCTTATGTTCGTGTTCCAAAATTAATATTAAAGAAGGTATGCACACGCTTGGGAATGCGGCTTTAGACTGGAAAATGGGCAATGGCGTGGAATCTTCTTGGGAAAACAAGGGCGAAGCGGCGGGGCGCGCAACAAACACTAACACCAATTCATCATTGCCGGGAGATGAAATGTCTTTCTTCGCGAATAATAAATTCGACCCAACGTGTTGCGTTGCGCCAAAATCAGGTTACAGCAATTCTTCAGGTTGCGCCTGTTTAACAAAAGAACAACAAACTTACATTGAGCAACATGGAGGAAACAGAACATGTGGTAATTAAGATGAAATAATATTAAAAAACTAACATCATGTTTTATAAAATAAAATATAATGTCGAGTATGTATTGCACCAGTCAACATGAAAAGCGAAAAGTGAAATGTCAAAAATGCAATGACAAATATATATTACATTATGGCGGAAAATCGGAACGAACAAGTTGTAGAAATCACAATTATGTCACGAACCAATTGGGACAACCACAATGTATTGATTGTCATTTAATTAAAAACAAATATAATCAAAATTGCTATCATACAACAAAACCAACCATGTCGTGTTCTATTTTGTAGAAGATTTAAGCTTTCTTATAAATCATTCCAAATCTTTTGTCCTTTATCCCTTTGTAAGTGGTGTTGTTGTATACGAACGAGGGTTTTTTAGCTTTTTTTGCGGCAAGCATTATCTTAAAATACGCATTAAGTGGTCTCTTACCCTTTTTTGTTGTTTTTGCATGTTTGCCTTTGCGATGTTTTGTTGTTTTATTATGTTTCTCCGTGTGATGCGGTTCACTATCATCGTGTCTTGATTTCAAAGCGAACAACTCCTTTTCTAGTTTTGCAACGCGTTTTTCTAAACTCTTAATATTTACCATTATATATTAAGACAACATTTAAATGAAATGCCGAAAAAAAAAACGCATTATCCCCAAATGCTAAATTTAATATTTTCGTAAACAATTAATTCCATTCAAATGACTGAACACCTGCGGCACCTCCGCCAAATGCCATTTCACACTCTGACCCATCTGCATTAGGATGATTTCCATCTTGATAATTTGGATGCCCATAGTAAAAGTAATCATCAAAATATTCTCGGAAATGTTCCTCATCTTTATCATTTAATTTACACTCACCTTTATAAAATCCCTGTTGTCGAATACCACCATCATAACGATAAACATAATATTTTGCTGGATCATAAAAGTTATCTTCTACATATTTTCTCCACTCATTCAAATCACATTCGATCCATTCTAATTTTTTTTCTTTTAATAAATCGATTTGAAGACTTTTTCTCTCTGTTTTTAATACCTTTTTTTTTTCCTCGCATTCTTTTAATTCTTTTTTTAATTCTGTTATCATTTCTAATTCTTCCTTTATTTCTTCTATACGATTTCTGTTTTTTCTTTCGTCATCAAATACATTTTGTACTGAGCGCACTTCTTTATTTTCTGTCATTTTATTTATAATTAAAAATATTTATGAATAAATTTATTTCAATTTTTATTTGGTATATCTAATATAGCTTCTTGCGCCGCGACAAAGCTATATTAGATATACATACCCTCGGGGATAGTGTTTTTCTCTCCTTTTTTGATAAGTTTTTCAGTAATTTCAGAAGTTACATTAAATGGAAATTCGACCCTAATTGTTTTCTCATTTTCAAATAATGTACTATCTTTCTTCATGAGTCTATACAAATTTAATTTTGTGTAAATAATTTCTAAGCACCTCTTCAAATTTCTTACACCCTTTTCTCCATCAGTATATGTATCAATAATTTTTGTCAATGCTTCATCCTCAATTGTAATTTCTCCTTTTTTGAAATTCACATTTTTTTCAATTTTTGGTATCAAATAATCTTTTGCTATAACCAATTTCTTTTTTGTATCGTATCCATCTGTATGAATTCTATACATTCTGTCTTTCAAAATAGGATTTACCTTTGATTCATCGTTATAACTAAATATAAACAGCGCTTTACTCAAATCAAAGTCCATATTCGAGAAATATTTATCATGAAAAGAGCCATTTTGCGTAGTATCTGTAAGATGTGTTAGAATGCCTGTTATCTCTTCACCCTTTGGTGTGTCGGATATTTTATCCAATTCATCGAAATATATCACAGGGTTCATACATTTACTTTGTATCAATATATCCACGATTTTCCCCCAAGAACTACCTTCATATGTGTAAGAATGTCCTTCCAAGAAACTACTATCAGTCGCCCCACCTAAGGCCAGAAAAGCAAATGGTCTTTGGAGAATTTTACTAATACCTTCTTTAATTAAAGTTGTTTTTCCCGTCCCCGGGGGGCCCTTAATTGCAATTGCTGTACCAATAGAGTTTGGATTACTTAACCATTGACCAACTAATTGCAAAATTTGCATTTTAGCATCATCCAACCCGTAAACACATTCGTCTAATTGTTTTTTCGCATTTTCCATAAAAGCGCTACATTTATCAATACCATCTTCTATACTTAATGGAAGATTCTGTGTTTTTCCAAATGGTATTGACATAAATGTATCAACCCATTGTTTTATTTTGTAGTATTCCCCTGAACCAGGGTCCATATAATTCAAAACATTGATTTTTTTTAAAGCTGCTGATTTATATACAACGGGCATGTCTGAATCCAATAATTGCAATCTATATGGTTTATCTACTTTCGAATAGGCGTTAACTTCTTTGAGCTGCAAAATAATCTTTTTTTGTGCATCAATGTCCATGTTTTTGAAATATTTAAAATCATTCATAACATTCGGGGCACGAAGGAGTTTCCGCAGCACCGATAAATTTTTTGCTTTAATCTTGGATTCCTTTTCTTTATTTTTTTTAATTTCGGCCCTTTTCGTCGCTTCTGATAATTTTGAAAATTGCTTCAACATTGCATTCTTTCCTTTCTTACGACATTTTATCAAATCTTGCAATTCTTTTAATATCTCAGTATCTTCGATTTCTTCCTTTTCAATGGATTCGATGTATTTCCCTTTAATATTTTTTTGAATGTCCCAACCTTCCTTATCTGGGTCATCGAGCTTTACATTATATTTACTATAATTTGGATTATCAGATAATTCAACAACTGATGTTATCTTTCCGGTATACGACTTTTCCCAATCTTTGCATTCCACTCGAACCTTTTGCTTTTTTTTTAAATTTTTCTTTTTAGGAGTTTCGTCATCTTGTTTATCCTCTACATCTTCCTCTTCACTTGTGTCGTCTTCGTCTTCTTGAGGTTGACCCATTGTGAATACAATGTTAAATTTCATATTTTCACGCAGCATCTCTTGAATCTCTGTTTCATCCAATTCATCTTTATCTTTTAGTTCCTCTTCAAGAATCTTTGCTTCTTCTTTACGCAATGCCTCACCAAGTTTTCTTTCATATTCTTCATCTGAAGAATCCGATTTTGATACATTTGTTTTCGCTTTCTTATTCACTTTCTTATTCACTTTCTTATTCACTTTCTTATTCACTTTCTTATTCACTTTCTTATTCACTTTATTATTCACTTTCTTATTCGCTTTTTTATTCACTTTCTTATTCGCTTTTTTATTCACTTTCTTATTCGTTTTTTTATCTTTTTCAAGCATTTTATCTATTTTTTCTAACTGCATCAACTTTTCTTTACTATTTTTTGAAGGGAAAATCTTTTGCACAAATTTTTGAAATTCAAAATTGTCAAATGTGTCTTCTTCGTCTTCTTCGTGGTCCCAATCGTCTTCTTCGTCTTCTTCGTCTTCTTCGTCTTCTTCGTCTTCTTCGTCTTCTTCGTCTTCTTCTTCGTCTTCGGTAGTATCATTTTCTTCCACGTTTTCATAAATTGTCCCAGTATCTTCGCCAGGCAAATAGTCGCTATCATCGCTATCAGAATCTAGAGATAATTTTTTAGCTTTTTTGCGCAATTCTTTTCCCTTATCTTTCGTAGATTTTCTAAATTTATAGCCTTTTTTAGGCGTTTTTTTATTATTTTCAGATGTATTTTCTGGTTTATCCATAATGACTTATATATAACAATTTTTATATATTTTAAATCAATATCAATTTATTTTGTTTAAAATACTTTATAAATTAAATTGAAAAACAATCTAAATATTCTCGCATTAGTATAAGAATGTCCCAATCAAAAAAAACTACAAATCCATCAAGAGTAATAGGCATACAATTTAGTATATTATCTCCTAATGAAATTAGAAAGGCATCTGTTGCCAATATTGTTAGCAGAGACACATATATTAATAATAAACCCGTTATCGGGGGGTTGTTTGACCCAAGAATGGGAGTGTTAGACCCTGGATTATTATGTCCCACGGACGGATTAAATTACATGCAAACACCGGGGTATTTTGGTCATATTGAATTGGCAAGACCCATATTTTATATTCAATATCTAAATACTATTACGAAAATATTAAGATGCGTTTGTTTTAAATGTAGTAAACTATTGTTGGATAAAGCAACAAATAAACATTTGTTAAAGTTCAATTCTAAAAAAAGATGGGATAAAATATTTCGTTTAGCAAATAAAATATCCAGATGTGGAGATGAAACAAATGATGGTTGTGGTTGTAAACAACCAAGAAAAATAGTAAAAGAAGGATTGGCCACTCTTATTGCTGAATGGGAGGGCGACGATGCTTTAAATAAATTAACCATGAAACTTACTCCTGAAGTTGTATTAAAAATATTTAGACGTATTTCAGATGAAGATGTATCTTTTATGGGTTTCAGTGCATTATGGTCCAGACCAGATTGGATGATATGTCAAGTTTTAGCAGTACCTCCACCAGCAGTAAGACCTTCTGTAAAACATGATGCGCAACAGAGAAGTGAAGATGATATTTCGCATATCATAGTAAATATAATTAAAGCCAATAAAACACTGCAAGAAAAAATTAAAGCAAATGCTCCTGCAAAAGTACTAGAAGATTGGACCATGGTTTTGCAATATTATTGTGCAACAATGGTTGATAATAAAATCCCAGGCGTTGCATCTGTGGCTCAGCGTTCTGGGAGACCTCTTAAATCAATTAAAGAGCGTCTTGTTGGCAAAATGGGGAGAGTTCGTGGAAATTTGATGGGAAAGCGGGTTGATTTCAGCGCTCGTAGTGTTATTACCCCAGATGCAAATATTGGTATTTCGCAATTGGGTGTCCCTATGAAGATTGCCAAGAATATTACATTTCCAGAAGTGGTAAATAAGCGCAATAAGGCATTCTTGACAAAACTAATACAAAATGGTCCAGATGTTTACCCTGGTGCAAAGATACTTGAAAAGAAATCAGGCGAATCTGTATCACTAAGATATGTAGATAGAAAATCTATTTCGTTGATTAATGGCGATATTGTCCATCGTCATTTATTGGACGGAGACCCTATTTTATTTAATCGACAACCTACTCTTCATAGGATGTCAATGATGTGTCATTTTGTAAAAGTGTTATCAAAAGGCGACACATTTAGATTAAATGTGGCTGATACTAAACCTTACAATGCTGATTTTGATGGCGATGAAATGAATTTACACGGCCCGCAAGATTATGAAGCAGCTGCCGAATTAACACATTTGGCCGCAGTTGCTCGACAAATTATATCTCCTGCCAATAATAGTCCAATTATTGGTATTTTCCAAGATTCACTTCTTGGTGCATATCGATTAACAAGAAAAAATATAGAATTCGATACAAGGTCGGCTATGAATTTATTAATGTCCTTTGATAAAGTAAATGAAAAAATCTTTAAAAAAACAAACAAAAACATTTCAAGTTTCGACCTTCTCAGTCAAATTTTACCCCCTTTATCTGCACATTTCACAAATGGTGGTTATAACGGGGATGAAGATAAAAAAGTATCTAATAATATAATTGATATTATTAATGGTAAATTTATAAGAGGACAATTAGATAAAAAAGCGCTTGGAGCGGGTTCTAAAGGATTGCTTCATAGTATATTTAATGATTTTGGTTATAAAAAAGCAGAAGAGTTTATTGACAATTTGCAAAATATGGTTACCGATTACATGAAAACGAGTTCATATAGTGTAGGTATCAGTGATTTAATTGCAAACCGAGAAACAAATGAAAAAATTTCAATCGCTATTATTAAAAAAAAACAAGATGTGAAAAATTTGATTGACCAAACGCATTTAGGCTCATTTGAAAATAATACAGGAAAACCAAATGAAGTTGAGTTTGAAACAAAAGTAAATGCTATTTTACAAAAAGCAGCGGATGAAGCCGGTAAAATTGGCAGAAAAAGTCTCAGTTCTGATAATAGATTTGTAATTATGGTAAATGCGGGTTCAAAAGGAAGTTCTTTAAATATAGCGCAGATGGTTTCTTGTTTAGGACAGCAAAATGTAGATGGTAAAAGAATTCCATATGGTTTTGAAGACAGAACACTTCCACATTATACAAAATACAACGATTCGCCGGAAGCAAGAGGGTTTGTGGAATCTTCATTTATCCAAGGTTTAACCCCAACTGAATTATTCTTTCATGCAATGGGTGGTAGAACTGGATTGATTGATACTGCGGTTAAAACTAGTACAACAGGATATATTCAAAGACGACTGGTCAAGGGTCTTGAAGATTTGAAAATCACATATGATATGAATGTTAGGAATAATAAGAATAAAATCATTCAATTTGCGTATGGAGATGATAATATCGACCCGATGAGAGTTGAAAACCAAGATTTATCATTGGTTAAAATGACAAGAGAACAAATATATGCCCATTTTCAAATGCCTTTGGATAATATCCAAGATAATTTTATTAGCACCAATTATACAACATCCACTATTAAAAGATTAAACGGACAAAAAGATAAGCTGAAAATTAAAACAGGTGAAATGATAAAATATATGATTGAGTCTAGAGACGATGTGATAAAACATGTGTTTAAATATACAGATTCTTCCACTATCCATATTCCAGTGCATTTTCGCCGCATTATTAATAATATTCATAATCAACTAAAAATACAATCCAATTCTCTTGTTAATATTACACCAATCGAAATGTATAAATTACTAGACAAAAGCTATGATTTATTAATGAGCAATCACTATGCTCCCCCAACCGAATTATTTAAAATCGCGTTTTACTATTATTTGTCTCCGAAAACACTTTTAACATTAAAAAGATTCAACAAAAAGGCCCTTATATTATTGTTGGATACAATTGTTATTAATTACAAAAAAGCAATTGTTCATCCGGGAGAAATGGTGGGTATTGTTGCAGCGCAGAGCATCGGTGAGCCAACGACGCAAATGTCGATGAATTATGAGAGCGTATACGCTCTCATAAAAATCAACGGACAAGGGAAAAACACAATTATCAGTCACAAAAAATACAAAATCGGAGAATTATGCGATAGTTTTATTGAAAAAT
>Ga0209091_10000152_pt1 | contig 68324 bp, 68 predicted proteins | sample ArcticOcean_MG_C_6_FD_187438 | JGI IMG/M metagenome (GOLD analysis project Ga0209091, IMG submission 187438) | Marine microbial communities from western Arctic Ocean - ArcticOcean_MG_CB8_128 (SPAdes) (version 2) | ecosystem: Environmental > Aquatic > Marine > Oceanic | place: Arctic Ocean...
AGAATTGGTATTGCAAGAAAAAATGGCGAAGACCATGGAAAAAAGGGGCCTGCGTATGGGAGTTTTTGTTGCCCATGAAATCTATTGGCAAAAGCCGAATTTGGCGAATGGTGATGAAACTCTAAGAGCTGAATTTTTGGATTATATCAAAAAGGCTATCCCTGTTGCCAAGCGAGTTAATGCAAAATGGATTACTGTTGTTCCTGGGCATGTAGATTTACGTCAAAATATGGCCTACCAAACCGCTCACGTGGTCGAAAGTTTAAAGCAAGCAGCTACCCTTTTGGAGCCCCATGGAATTGTGATGGTATTGGAGCCGTTAAATTTTAGAAATCACCCAGGACTTTTTTTATCTGAGAGTCCACAGGCTTATGAAATTTGTAAAACTGTAGATTCTCCCTCCTGTAAAATTTTATTTGACATTTATCACCAACAAATTCAAGAAGGGAATTTAATTCCAAATATAGAAAAGTGCTGGGACGAGATCGGTTATTTCCAAATTGGAGATAATCCAGGAAGAAATGAGCCCACTACCGGGGAAATCAATTACACCAATATTTTTAAATATATTCACTCTAGAGGTTTTGATGGAATTTTAGGCATGGAACATGGCAACAGCCGCTCTGATATAGTGGGCGAACAAGCAGTCATTGACGCTTACCTTAAAGTAGATCAGTTCCTATAAACGATTCTAAGGGTTTATTTTTTAGGCCTCTACTTTTTCCTTAAAGTTGAGGAGTACCTGATTGTGTATTAAATCTTTTAAAGTTTCTCTTTTTCTGATAATATGGGCGTTATCATTATACCATAAGATTTCGGCGGGTCTAAATCGCGAATTGTAATTACTAGTCATCGAAAAACAATAGGCGCCAGCATTCTTAAAAGCTAGAATATCTCCTTCTGAAATTTCAGCTATTTTACGGTTGCTTCCAAAGGTATCAGTTTCACAGATGTATCCAACAACATTATAAAAGCGCTCTTTTCCATCTGGATTAGAAATATTTATTATTTCATGGTGAGAACCATAAAGCATTGGCCTAATTAAGTGATTAAAGCCAGAGTCTACTTGAGCAAATACGTTTGATGTAGTTTGTTTTATAGCATTTACTTTTACTAAAAAGTATCCCGCCTGGCTAACTAGAAATTTTCCTGGCTCAAAGACTAGTTTTATTTTACTTCCATAGGTTTCACAAAATTGGTGAAATCGTTCTGTGAGTTTATCACCGAGTTCTTCAATATTGGTTTCAACATCTCCTTCTTTATAGGGTACTTTAAATCCACTGCCAAAATCTATAAATTCTAGATTTTTAAACTTTAAAGCAGTTTGAAATAAAATTTCTGAGGCATATAAAAATACTTCAATATCTAAGATATCACTTCCAGTATGCATGTGCACTCCATTTATGTGCATGTTTGTATTTTCAACAATCCTGAGCACATGTGGAATTTGATGAATAGAAATTCCAAATTTAGAATCGATATGGCCCACAGAAATATTGCTATTTCCTCCTGCCATAACATGAGGATTGATTCTTATACAAACTGGCACAGAAGGATGTTTAGTTCCAAATTGTTCAAGAATTGAAAGGCTATCAATATTAATTTGTACACCCATAGCAGCAGCTTTTTCAATTTCCTTAAGAGAAACACCATTTGGGGTATATATAATCTCACTAGGCGCAAACCCTGCTTCAATCCCTAATTTCACTTCTTGAATAGATACCGTATCTAGACCAGCTCCCATTTCTTTCATGAGCGCTAAAATAGAAATATTAGAAAGTGCTTTGCAGGCATAATTAACTTGAAGTTTTTCTACGCCCTTAAATGCATTTTGCAGGCGGTTATATTGTTGTTGAATCTTTTCGGCATCATAAACATAAACAGGATTTTCTTGTTTATCTGCAATAGATCGTAATATAGAATCGTTCATTTTTTTATTATAATATTTTCAAAAATACTAAGGAATTTAAAACGTACAAAAGAAAACATTAAACAATATCTTATTCCAACATAATGTTACATGCGTAACAAAATATTTTTTAGGAGGAAGTACTAATAACGTCTGGGTTTATCTATTTTTGCAACTGAATTTAGAAATCACATATGAATTTACACGAATATCAAGGGAAAGAACTTTTAGCTGGGTTTGGCGTAACAATCCAACGTGGAATCGTAGCTAAGACCCCTGCAGAAGCAGTTGAAGCTGGAAAGAAATTAACAGAAACTACGGGTTCCCCCTGGCATGTAGTAAAAGCCCAAATTCATGCTGGAGGTCGAGGAAAGGGTGGAGGTGTTAAATTAGCAAAGAATCTTGCTGAATTAGAGACCATCGCAGATGATATTATAGGCATGCAATTGATAACTCCTCAAACCCCACCAGAAGGAAAAAAAGTTAGTCAAGTATTGGTTACTGAAGATGTGTATTATCCCGGCGCTTCTGAGCCCAGTGAGTTTTATATGTCAGTTTTGTTAAATCGTGCAAGTGGAAGAAATATGATCATGTACTCTACTGAAGGAGGAATGGATATTGAAGCTGTTGCCGAATCTACTCCTCATTTGATTTTTACGGAAGAAATTGATCCTGCTCTAGGATTGCTTCCTTTTCAAGCGCGTAAGGTTGCCTTTAATTTAGGTCTTTCTGGGGCTGCCTTTAAGGACATGACTAAATTTGTAACTGCACTTTATAGAGCCTATGAAGGTTCTGATGCTTCTTTGTTTGAGATTAATCCTGTGTTGAAAACTTCTGACGATCGAATCATCGCGGTAGATGCAAAAGTCACCCTGGATGATAATAGTTTGTTTCGCCATAAAGATTTTGAGGCAATGCGTGATTTAAGTGAAGAAAACCCAATAGAAGTTGAGGCGCGCGAAGTGGGCTTAAATTATGTAGATCTTGAAGGGAATGTTGGTTGCATGGTAAATGGTGCTGGCCTGGCTATGGCAACAATGGATTTAATTAAACAAGCAGGAGGTGATCCTGCAAACTTCCTTGATGTTGGAGGTACTGCTGATGCCGCAAGAGTTGAAATTGCTTTTCGGTTGATATTGAAAGATCCCGCAGTTAAAGCAATTCTAATTAATATTTTTGGAGGTATCGTTCGCTGTGATAGAGTTGCACAAGGTATCGTAGATGCCTATAAAAACTTAGGAGATGCCATTAATGTTCCGATCATCGTACGTTTACAAGGAACTAATGCTGACATCGCCAAAAAGCTTATTGATTCTTCAGGTTTGAACGTCCTCTCTGCCACTGCCTTTCAAGAAGCAGCAGACAAAGTTCAGGAAGCTATTAGTTAAATGTCATAATGGCAGTTAAATTTAATAATTAACTGCCATTATGACAAAATCATTAAATGGTCTTAATTTTGCTTTAGGAGTAACAGATAAAATTGTTAACCTAAATAAATAAATTATGAATTTAATCAGAAAACAAAACCCATTTTTCCCATCGCTAGTAGATGAACTTTTTAATCAAGACAGAAGAGTTAGAACTTCGTCAATTTCATCAACTACCCCTGCGGTAAATATTATTGAACAGGACACCCAATTCTTGATTGAGTTGGCTGCTCCAGGAAACAAAAAAGAACACTTTGAAATTGAAATAGAGGATGGAATACTTTCCATCTCTTCTTCTAATAAAGAAGATAATACTTCAGAAAAAGAAACATTTACACGTCACGAATTCAGTTATAATAGTTTTAGAAGATCTTTTACGATTCCGGAAAGTGTAGATAATTCCTCTATTGAAGCTTCTTATAGTGAAGGTGTATTACTTATTAAGTTACTTAAACTTGAAGAAGCGCTTCCACAACCAAAAAAGCTAATTACAATTAGTTAATAGGAATTGTTATTTATTTTTGTTTGAAATCGGCCTCTTTTGAGGTCGATTCTTCTTTTATATTCCTATAGTTTTATGTAAACCTTCTTTTTAAAAAGATAATAAGTAGGTATCCATATTATAAACACATAACCTAACGCATAGATTAATGAGCCTAATTTAAGTGGAAGACCAATTGATTCCCAAAGACTCATAAATTCTTGATTTAAAGCAAATCCAAACCATTTTGAGCTATAAAAAATAACGGTAAGCAGACTAGACATAGTGTATGCAAATATTGAATTTACACCAAAGACTTGTGCAAATTTAAACGTATAACGGCTTTGTTTTACGTCAAAATAATAACTAAAAGCAGCAAGTGAAATCATTCCTATTCCTCCCATAAACAGGGTAAAAGAAGAACTCCATAGATTTTTATTAAGCGGGAAAAACCATTGCATAACATCTCCTGCGATTAATAATAAAAATCCAATAAAAAATAGTTGATTTAAACGATTTTCTAAGATGTCTTTTCTTAATAAAACATATCCCGCACACATTCCAATGAGACCACTTCCAATTGCAGGAAGTGTACTTAAAAGACCTTCTGGATCCCAAGTATATTTCCAAAGTCTTCCTGGCAATAGCATTCTGTCTAAATAATGCGCCCAATTCTTCTCTGGAACTGAAAGATCAGGAAATCCAATTCCAGGAACAGGTATATATGCCATTATAATCCAATATCCCAAAATAATCGAAGCACCAATATAAAGTTGAATTTTACGTGAAGTATATAGATATAGTAAACTACAAGCTAAAAATACGAATGCAATTCTAGGCAAAACACCTACCCAGCGAATTCCCTCAAAATTAAAACTAGGCCATAGCCATAAAAATATACCTACGAGGTATATTTTAAGTGCCCTAAAGACTACTTTTTTAGTTAATTCTAAACGACTTTTTCCTTTTTCAGTCTGTTTATTTAATGAAAGAACAATTGAAACTCCAACGATAAAAAGAAAGGTAGGAAAGACATAATCCGTTGGGGTAATTCCGTTCCATTCAACGTGAAGTAAGGGAGCATATACGTGACTCCAAGAACCAGGGTCATTTACAATAATCATTAAAATGATGGTTAATCCTCGTAATATGTCAAGTGACAGTAAGCGCTTTGTACTTGTTTCCATTTTTTTAGTTTATTATGATGCTTTTTCCACCCCTTCCAGTAGCGTCAAAACCTCGTACATGAATTGTCCTATTTGTAGATACTTTTAGCGGTTTTTTATAAAGAGGACTTTCTTTAGAGGGTTTAATTCCATCTAAGGTATAACGAATTTCTAAGCCAGGAAATTGTTGGCGGAGGTATAAGGTGTCCTGATCGATAATACCTCCTGGTTTTGGAAGATCGTGTGCTACTCCTCCAAATAGTTTATTAATCAGTGGGAGTTGTCTTTGTCCCAGACAATTTGCGAATCGATTCCACGCTTTATCAAGGGCAGGTTTTTGATCTTTTGCCGAGGGGAGTTCCAACCAAGGTTCTTTTGCAGCCCACGCTCTTTGTGAAAATACAATTAAATTTGGCATTAATAGTCCATCAAAAATTTCTTCAGAAGTGATAGTTTCTGTCCATAATTGTGACTGAATCCCTAAGAAATTCTTCTCAGCTTCGGGTTTTAGAAATTCTTTAGTTGCCACTGTTGCCTGATCAATTCCCAAAGCTTGTAATTTTACTTTATTAGCAAAAACATTTAACGGTTCCGTTCCCCAACTATCTTTATAAGTGACATAACCCGACCAACTCATACCGCTATTTTCCATATCATGATCATCGACCATATCAAAATAAAATGCAGAGGAGTTACTCATAATTGCCTTAAATCCTTTATTAGCTAATCGGTAGATCATATCCTCTCTTCCACCTCCCCAGCTGTTATTCCAAACATAAGGTATGAAGTCTAAATCCAAAAGTTCCTCTTTTATATTAAGTTCAGATTGTTCATTTTCACTATGAACTAAAAGGGCATCTTCCCAGCCCACCATCCTAGCTCCAGCACCAGTAATCATTGTATTTAACAATCTTAAATTATAATTATATAAATCATTTACTGTAGGGATGGCTTTATTATTTGCGATATAATCTGCGCATTTAGGAGACTTCTGCCAAGGACCGTAGGGTAATTCATCAGCACCAATATTAAATACTTTCATGGGGGTGTCTGCTTTCTTATAAAGGCTTTTAATTTCAAGAATTATTTTTTCATAAAAACGGTAAGCACTGGCATCACATATACAAACCACATTATCACTATACAATTGGGCAGAGCGGTATTGACTTTGGTCCTCTGGATCATGAAGCATATACTTTGTTGCAGCTTCCATGTTTCCAACTGCTTTAAAATTGTCATAGCGAGCTTTCATTGCTTTGATTGCAGCTCGCGCATGAGAAGGAAAACTAATTTGGGGAATCACCTCTATATTTCGCTCTTTGGCGTATTGAACGATTTCAATGAAATCCTGACCAGTTAAAAATCCATTTCCCGAACTGTCTTGATCTCCTGATCCGGAACCATACATGGGAATCAAACGATCGTTTTCATCTTTTGTATAACCACGATTTCCACCAACTTGAGTTAATTCAGGTAGGCCAGGAATTTCAATTCGCCAGCCGTCATCATCAGTAAGTTTTAGATCAAAACGATTTAACTTATAGAGCGCCATATAATCCAAAATTTGGAAAAGCTTTTCTTTGGGATAAAAGTTACGAGCCACATCTGACATAAACCCCCTGTTTTTAAACCGAGGAGTATCCTCAATAGTAAGTATAGGCCATCCTTTTTCTTCATTTTGAGCAATTAAAAGAATTTGATGTAAGGATTCAAATGCATAAAAAATTCCTGCTGACTGACTGGCTTCAATTTTAATTTTGTCTTCTAAAATAATTAGTTTGTATGCTTCTTCGGTTAGAGAATTATTCTTAATTACGGATAAATTATAGTCTGATTTTTCATCAGAATTAACTTTGATAGTAAGTCCTTCTTGAAGTCTGTTTTTTATAAAATTCGTATCTATTTTAAAACTGTTCAAATTAAAATTTAAAGCAGATGGTGTGCGATATTCTCCATTGAAAATTTGTTTTTCTGGTGTTGGGATCACCCAATCCAGTTGATCTTTAGAGAGTAATTCCATGGTTTGATAGGTAGTATAGCGATCTGCAGCAGAGGGTAGATTGAGTCCTTCAATCCCTTTTGCATTTTTCCATATAATTTTACTTTCGAGATCGGTATTGATTTTTGTTTTATCGTTATGGACAAAAAATCCCATAGGTCCCATTGCTAGACGGGGGATAATTCCTTTCTGCTTTACTGAAAAGATTAATTTATCGTTTGGCTTTAAGCTGTATTGTTCACCAAATGTTAAAATTAAATATTGTTGTCCATCTACATAGGTATAATCAATTCCCTCGGGTAATGTTTTAATAATTATTTCACCAAAAATACTGTTCCAATGTAAAGACCAAGTACCCCCTTCCCAAGGTGTATTTGAGTTATTTGTGATTGAAAAAGTAACTTCCATTTGATTATTGGGCACATCAAAGGTGTCGATTGTAAAAATGATTGGGGTAGTTTCTGAATTTAGAGATTGACATTGAGTAAATAAGTAACAAGCTAGTACTGCCCATAAATAATTTTTCATCCTCTTAGGTTTTGAGCTAATGTAGTAGAAATATTTATAAAATTTAGAGTACTTAAAAGTTCACAACTTTTTATAGAGAAATTACTTCTCTACTTTGAACTCTTTAATCGCTTGATTAGGTTCAATGATTGTATAACCTTCCCAAAAGGTGGGATCATATTGGATCAGATTAACAGGTAAAATGGAGGGTTTTTCTTTAAAAGCATCAAAAATTTCTTGAGTAATACGTTCGCTTTCAAAAACAACCATTTGATATTTTTGAAATTGATTAGTTCGGAAATTTAATTCCATTTTCAATTCATTCTGTTTGTTACGTCCTTTGACAACTTTATTTTTTTCTAGAATACTAAATGCACGATTGACTCCTGTTTCAAATTGATCAATAGCTTCTATATATTGTAATGCATATTTACCTGAGGCTGTTTTTTTAAACTGAATTGCTATTTCTTTAAAATAATGTTTAAAAGAAAAACCTAATAGGCTAATGTCACGAATGTCTTTAATATTTTTATACTCTGCCCTTAGGAGTGTCATTTCATCTGCATCTATATAAAGTTTCCCTGCATAGTCTTCATTTCCAGAAGGTTTGAATTTAAGTATATAAACAGGTGTATTATTGAAATAGGTAAAGTCCAACCGTTCAAAATCATATCGATTAGACTTTTTCAAAACAGAAATAGATAGCATTTCTTTTTCAAACAATACACTTACGATGTTGGTTATAATTCTTTTTCTCCACTTTGAAAAAGACTCTTTTTCCTTCACTAGTTTTTCTTCTGGAGTCAGAGTATCCTTTTCTGAAGAATTTAATTCGACATCCTCCAGTTTTGTGCTTATAAGCCCCATCCTTAATTTAAAGTAGGAATCCTTTTTTATATTTTGTTTTAATATGGTATCAAATGCTTTTTCAATATTATTAAAAATAGCAGTGGTCTTTTTGTCTTCTAGTTCAAGAGCTCTATCGATTTCTAATTTCTGATTTTCCTTTGAAAAATCTCCATATAAATTCCCTAAAATTTCACTGTGCCATTCGGTTTTTCGAGGGATTTTTATAAGCGTACTATCCCAAAAGGCTTGATTAAATTCTTTAATGGATGATTTTTTAACTTTCACTCTGAACTTTTTAAATTCTTGACTTCCCGATTCTCTAAAAAATATTTTCTTATGCGTTAGGTCCAATTCATATTTTTCAGCAATGTTCTTTTTCACCTCTTTGATTATATCCTCTGCACTCAAGTTTTTATTGGATAAAATGATAGAACCCAAAGCAATAGTTTTGGAGGGAAGAAATACAATACTGTCTTTAAATGATTTGATAGGATAACCTATGGTTTTATAACCCATACAGGAAATAAAAAGCGAATCATCTAACTGTTTAGAGGCGTCATACTGCATTTTGAAGCGACCTTCTATATTAGTAATAATACCTTTTCCAGAGGATAAATAAATAGTTGCAAAAGGAATAGCTTCTTTTGTGAGACTATCTTTTATCACTGCTGAAATTTCTTGACCTCTCATAACAGTTATTCCTGCTAATAATATGAAAATATTTAAAAATAGGTTTGAGATTTTTTGCACAGTTTAAATTTATGGTTATTTCAATAAGAGAAACTTTTTTTTAAATTTTACACTTTCTATTTAGTGCGATAGAAGACTTTATAATTGACCTTTAAGCAGCTTAATCTCATCCCTGCATTTCGCAGCTTCTATAAATTCTAGTGATTTGGATGCTCTTTCCATAGCTTTTCGTATTTCTCTAATTTTCTTTTCAATTTGAGGTTTTGTAAGGTGTCGATTGGCCTTCTCTGCTAATTCTCTTGCCTCAAGCTCGTTAGCATGTGTAGAAACAGAATTTTTAGCTAGGACGCTATCCAGTGATTTATTTAATGCAGTAGGAACTAATCCATTAGCAAGGTTGTATGCATTTTGTTTTTCTCTTCGATAGTCAGTTTCATCAATAGTTTTTTTCATGCTTTTAGTTACCACATCTGCATACATAATAGCCCTTCCGTTAATATTCCTAGCGGCTCTCCCTACACTTTGTGTTAAAGATCTTGCTGAGCGCAAAAACCCTTCTTTATCAGCATCTAGGATTGCCACAAGAGATACTTCGGGAAGGTCAAGACCCTCTCTCAACAGGTTTACTCCTATCAAAACGTCAAAGACTCCTTTTCGAAGATCTTGCATGATCTCTACCCGCTCTAGTGTATCTACGTCACTATGAATGTAGCGACAACGAATTTGTGCTCTACTTAAGTAGGTAGTTAATTCTTCTGCCATCCTTTTAGTAAGTGTTGTTACTAGGGTACGTTCATCTTTTTCAACACGTAATTGAATTTCTTCAATCAAATCGTCGATTTGATTCGTGCTAGGGCGCACCTCAATGATGGGATCTAATAATCCTGTAGGGCGAATAATTTGTTCTACAAAAGCACCTTCAGTTTTCTCTAATTCATAGTCCGCAGGTGTTGCACTAACGTATAGAGTTTGGTTCTGTAGGGCTTCAAATTCTTCAAATTTTAGTGGGCGATTGTCCATAGCAGCAGGAAGACGGAAACCATATTCAACTAAATTTTCTTTTCTACTTCTATCACCACCATACATTGCATGAACCTGTGAAAGGGTCACATGACTTTCATCTACAATTGTTAAAAAGTCTTTGGGGAAGTAATCTAACAAACAAAAAGGTCGTGTGCCTGGAGTTCTGCCATCTAAATAACGGGAGTAATTTTCAATTCCTGAGCAATAGCCTAATTCACGCATCATTTCTAGATCAAACTCCGTTCGCTCCAATAAACGTTTAGCTTCAAGATGTTTCCCTATTTCTTTAAAATAGTCAACCTGTTTTACTAGGTCATCTTGAATTTCAGTTATAGCATTTTGTAATATATCGGGAGATGTAACAAAAATATTTGCAGGAAAAATATTAACCTTATCATACTGTTCAAGTCGGTTGTTACTAATTGGGTCAAAAGCTTCAATTAATTCTATTTCATCTCCAAAAAAATGAATTTTAAAAGCAATATCTGCATAGCCCGGAAAGACATCAATAATGTCTCCCAATACCCTAAAGTTACCACGGGCAAATTCTGCTGTTGTTCTCGCATATAAACTTTGAACCAATTGTTGCATTAGTTTGGTTCTAGAAATTAATTGATTTTTTTCAACTGAAATTACATTTTTCTCAAATTCAGCTGGATTTCCAATACCATATAGACAGGATACAGAAGCCACCACTATAACATCTCGACGTCCAGACAAGAGGGAAGAGGTAGTGCTTAAACGCAACTTCTCTATATCTTCATTAATAGAGAGATCTTTCTCAATATAAGTTCCGCTTGATGGGATGTAGGCCTCAGGTTGATAGTAATCATAATAAGAGACAAAATATTCTACAGCATTGTTTGGAAAAAACTGCTTAAACTCAGAATATAGCTGGGCAGCAAGAGTTTTGTTATGAGCTAAAACTAAAGTTGGACGTTGTAATTCTTGGATGGCATTTGCCATGGTAAATGTTTTTCCTGAACCGGTAACTCCTTGAAGAGTAATGTAGGGATCACCATCTTTAAATTGCGATACAATTTCCTGAATAGCCTTAGGCTGATCTCCTGTTGGTTTGAAATCAGAAACAAGTTGAAAATCCATAGGTTTTTATAATGTGCAAAATTACAAAATATCAAATAGAGAATACTTAATCTATGAGAAAGAAACTATAAATCTCTACGTTTTAATAATAAATAGGATCCCCATAGAAAAATACACGACCATACTAGTACGATTAGAATACTTATTAGCGAAACATCATAGTTTTTTGTAAAACCATCTCCAATTTGATCGGCTATGTTTTGAACAGCAGAAAGTCTTGAAAAAGGTTCCTTAATTAAATTTCCAATAGCATTCAAGGGAAAAAAAACAAACACTTGCTCTGCAGAAAGCTGGGGAATAATATCAGATAATTTCCATTTCATTAGTCCATAACAAATACCCTCTATTACCTGCCATAAAAACAAAAAACCAAGAGAGAATGCAGCCTTTTTTATTAAAATAGATAAAAACAAACAGAAGGTAAAAAAACCAAATAGTTTTATTGAATATGCAACTAAATATTCTAAATCTTTAAATATAATAGCCACTTCGTTATAGTCAGAATATATTCCTCCCAATATTAATGAAACTATAAAAACTAAAAGAGTTGACGTTAAAACAAACAATAGTATTGCATAAACTTTTGACCTTAAAAACTCAGACTTACTCAACCCATCTATTAAATTTTGTTTCAAAGTTTTGTGCGAATATTCATTTCCAACCATTGCCACAATAATAATTGCGAAAAATATTTTCAGCAAAGCAATCATGAACGTATTAAAATGCCAGATGTAGGGAAAGTTGAAAATACCTTGTTCGGCTAAATAAAATTTAACAGGACCTAAATCTATTTTTATAGTACTTAAAATAGAAATACTCAGAATTAATAAGAAATACCCAAAAATCAATACTTTAGAAATAGTATTATGCCAAAGCTTATAGAGTTCAATCTGTAGGAGTCTCATTTTTATTGATTTGGGTTAATGATAAAAATCGTTCTTCTAGAGAAGGTTTTTTTTTGCTAAAATGGCTTAAATTAAGTCCTGCCTTTTGTGATTCTTTAAAAAATTCTTCAGTATCTATTACATCTATCAAAGTTGCTTTTAAAAAATTATTTACTTTCTGAATTTCTCCAATACATGGATGTTTTTCTAAAAACATTAAAAGTGTTTTCTCAGGTTCTGAGGCTATTTCAAAATATCCATAGGATTGATTCATCTCATTAACAGGACCTTCATAGTATTTAACTCCATCTTTAAGTACAATTACATCGGTACAAACTTTTTCAACTTCATCTAAAAGATGTGATGCTAAAAGAATTGTTGTGCCAAGTCCTGCAATTTTTTTTATGAGTTTTCTTATTTGATGAATGCCCTCTGGATCAAGTCCATTTGTTGGTTCATCTAAGATTAATAGTTCAGGTTTATTAACTAAAGCTGCTGCAATAGCAAGGCGTTGTTTCATTCCTAATGAAAAGGTATTAAACTTACTATCTCTTCGATCCCACAAGCCCACTAATTGCAATTGCTCCTTAATTGAAGCCATGCTACATTGCTTGATCTTGCATATAAGGGTTAAGTTTTGTTTGGCTGTCATATATGGGTAAAAATTGGGTCGTTCTATTATAGCTCCAATTTTTTGTAAGGCCTGGTGTGTTGTTAGCTTACCTCCATACCATTTAAAATCACCTGAAGTTGGATTGATAACATTTAGCACCATTCCAAGAGTAGTTGATTTACCACTTCCATTGGGTCCTAAAAGCCCATATACCTTTCCTTTTATAAGCTTTAAGGAAATTGAATTGACAGCAATTAAACTACTGTATTTTTTTGTAAGGTTGTTGAGTTCTAGAAGTGGGGTAGTCATTTGCATAAAAGTAAAACGATTGGAGGCGTTGTTTGTAACAAGCAACTTAACATTTGGAATTATTCGCTTTTTTGCTAAGATACCTTTAAAAACATTAAAAGTTAAAACACTATTTTTGAAAAAACCCATTGATGAAAGAGAAGTTAATATCTAAAAAGAAGCCATTTTATAAAATCTCAGAAGAGTTGACTTTTTTCTTAAAAGATTATGATCGTTGGATTACATCACCTGTTTATTATGATGATTTACTTCGCTTTTCAGGCTCGGTTGTGGTTTATGATAAAAACGATAAAGATACCCTTTGGGTTAGTGTGTATTATTCTGATAGTGAACGTCGAGAGATTGATTTTAACTTAAAAAAGATATATACTCAGCTCCATTCTGATGGAAATGAATCTGGCATACAATACCTGAATATTGACGCTATTGATTATTGTACTTTCGGAAATTCTAAACCCTTTAGAATTAAAGTGCGAAATATTTTAAATGATAATTTCACTTATTATTATATGAAAAAAACTGATGCTTCAAGAGTATATGGTTTAGAGTTTGAACACATGCTTTCTCCTTATAACTTGAATTATTTAGTCAATCACAATACACTTGTTGAAGAGCATATAGCCGGAATACCAGGGGATACTTTTATGAAAGATTTTTTATCAGATTGCAATGATTCCGAGTTGGCTCAAATAGCAAAAGAGTATGTGAAATTTAACGAACGAAGTATGATCCGTTTATTGGGTGATATGCGAGCATATAACTATGTTGTTGTTCCAACTCATGACTTTGATCAGGTGGTATATAAAATTCGCCCCATTGATTTCGACCAACAATCTTTTGAGGGTAAACTATCCGTATACCGACCACAGTTTTTTAAAGAAAATGGTCCTATTATGGATATAGTCCGCACCAAACTAAATCATAATTCAATCAATCAATATAAAATTGAAGAGCGTTCTATTGTTGCTAGACGGATTATTAGTAATAGTAATCGTCTAAATAAATTAGTAAAAACTATGCAACTGGAGATTCTTACCCTTCCTAAAAATTTAGAGCGTTTACGTGGGGAAATATATAAATTCACAAAAGACAAAGCTTTTTTAGAAAGCAAGTCGATGGGAGATATAATGAAAGCCTCTTTTGATTATGTTCGAAAGCATTATGAAGATGTAGATACTCATAGTCAATTTTAGTAAAAGTCACTGTCGTCATAATCTTGTTCAGAATCATCTCCATCCATAGTTTCGTTTTCTTCTGAAATACTAGAATCACTTTCAAAAGACTTTTCAGGAGCTTCTTCAGGCACTTCGCCTTCGGCATGAATTAAATTGGGATATGTAGCTCCTGTCACCATTTCTCCTACTTCCATAATTTCAATGAAAAAAGTCCATAAACTCAAAAAATCATATATATAAAGTAATTTATGTACTTCTGAAGAGAATATGCTATTCAAGGGAGTGTCCGAAAAGCTAGGTTTTTCAATTTCCATAGCTTCTAAGGGCATTTCGTCTCCTTGCTCCCAAACATCATTGGTGGAATAAAACGAAGCGATTTCATTCCCTAAAAAACCAAAAGCTTGGGTTATAGCATGATGAAAATCTTCAAGTGTAGCATTCTCCTCAATTTCTATATCACGAAGCACATCTTCTTTTACATCTAAAATAATTCGTATTCTGTAAATCATATTTGTTTTTTTAAGATCAACATAAAATAACTTTGAGCACCAAATAAAAGCGCAGCTAATACTAAATGCAGTGGTTGGGAAGAAAAGGGAAAGTCAAAGTAATACATCCATATTCCTGTTAAAACTTCAACTGCTAAGACTATTATAATTACCTTAAAAACAGTCGGAATTTGGTTGTTTTTATAAAGAAGATACCCTAAATATCCATGAACTATTAGTACAGCAATAGAGAAGCTTCTGTGAATATAAAAAAGAATGGGAGGATTATTTAGCCATTTTGAGGCATTTGATAAATTAAAGATGTGCATTTGCACATCTACGAACTGTCTTATTTGGGTTCCCATTCCAATTTGAAAAAGAGTTAACACTAAACAACTGGCAACAATCCATTTTATTTGGGGAATATTAGAAAGACCTTTTATTGGCGATTTTTCACGCGCCAAAAGAATAATTAATAAAAGTACTATTAAAAGAGCCATAATCATGTGAATGGTAATCTTATAAGGCAATAAATTGGAGTCAACCACTGTTTTCCCAAGCCACCCTTGAAATCCCATTCCTAAAATTATTAGAAAGGCCAAAAATGCAGCCCAAAAATCATTTTTCAACCTTACTAAAGAATTAATAAAAAGTAATAAAGTTGCAAGTCCTGCAATTGCTCCTAGTAATCTATTTATAAATTCAATCCAAGTGTGTTTAGCATTAAAAATAGCATAGTCATGCTTAGTATAAACTTCCCAGTTTTCAGTTAAGTATTGGTTTTGAGAATTGAAATCTTGTATAGCTACACGTAAGCTTTCTTTTACAATGATGACTTCTCCTTCCAGGTAATTATGGTTTGGTTTCCAGTCTAGTTCACTACGTTCTGTGGGTGGAATTAAATACCCAAAACATTTAGGCCAATCTGGACAGCCCATTCCGCTTCCAGTCATTCTTACCACCGCCCCGGCAGAAATCACGAGATATACCAGTACTAAACTGATAACAATAAGAGTGTTATGATATTTTTTCATTAAAAACAAGGCCTAATTTTTTTCCTTCAGATTTCATTTTTTTAAAAGCAGCTTCCTTTTCATTTGGAATTTCACCTTCTAATATCGCTTCTTTAATAGCTTCTTTAATTAAACCAATCTCACGAGAGGGTTTTAGATTAAAACTTTTCATTATAATTTCACCACTTACTGGAGGTTGAAAATTACGCAAGTGATCTTTCTCTTCTACAGCTATAATTTTTTCACGAACAATTTTAAAATTATTATGATACAATTTATATCGTTTGGAGTTTTTAGTAGTAATATCTGCTTCACAGAGAGTGATCAGGTCGTCTATATAAGAACCAGCATCAAAGACAAGTCGACGAATTGCAGAGTCAGTCACATGATCTGCCGCTATAATTATTGGCCGAGAACTCATAAACACCATTTTTTGAACAAATTTCATTTTTTCATTTAAGGGCATTTTCAGACGTTTGAATATCTTATATGTCATTTTTGCTCCTACAAATTCATGATTATGAAAGGTCCAGCCCACCGGAATTTTAAATTTTTTAGTAGGTGCTTTTCCAATGTCGTGAAGAAGAGCAGCCCATCTTAGCCAGAGATCATCACTATTTTTACATAGATTATCTAAGACCTCAAGGGTATGATAAAAATTATCTTTGTGACGTTGTCCTTCAATTTCCTCTACACCCTTTAAATCTATAAGCTCTGGTAAAATTCGCTCGAGAAGCCCTGTTTTCTCTAATAGTATAAATCCTTTAGAAGGAGTTTCTGTAAGCATAATTTTGTGAAGTTCTGTCACAACTCTTTCTTTTGAAATTATATCAATTCTTGCGGCATTTCTAATAATAGCATCAAAAGAAGTGTGTTCAATTGTAAAATCTAATTGGGCAGCAAATCGAATTGCTCTAAGCATTCTAAGGGGATCATCTGAGTAGGTTATATCAGGATCAAGGGGTGTTTTGATTAAACCATGTGTTAAGTCATTGAGCCCCTGAAAAGGATCAACTAATTCCCCATAATTCTCAGTATTTAAACTTATGGCAAGAGCATTTATTGTAAAGTCACGCCTTTTCTGATCATCTTCTAATGTTCCTGGTTCCACAGCAGGGTTTCGGCTTTCTTTGCTATAAGATTCTTTTCTAGCTCCTACAAATTCTAAATCTAATTCATTCCACTGAATCATTGCAGTTCCATAAGTTTTAAAAATTTGTACTTGTTTGGCTCCTTTTAATTTTTTTTGGACAGCAATGGCTAGGTCAATTCCTGAGCCTAAAGCAACAATATCAATATCTTTTTTATTAGGCCTGTTTAATAGATGATCCCTTACAAAACCACCTATAACATAAGCTTCCATTTTTGTTTCGTTAACCGTCTTTTGAAGTTCTTTAAAAAGGGGAGTATTAATTACTTTCGAAAAGTCATGGTTTAATTTCACACACGTAAGATATTTACCTCCCCGTTGGTTTCGATTTTTATAACTCTTGAAGGTGGATTTGGTTTGGTTTCTTGTTGCAAATGTACAATATAGTCTACCCCTTCCAAAATTTTGGAGGCAATGCCATTAAAGTTTTTTGGGGTCTCTGATCCACTAATATTAGCAGAGGTAGAGATGATTGGTTTTCCAAATGCGGTAAGTAATTCTTGACAAAAATTATGTTTTGGAATTCTAAATCCAATTGATCCATCTAATCCCATAAGGTTAGGGGCCAAGTTTATTCCCTTAGGATAAATCAATGTGGTAGGGCGTATTTCTTTCAAATAGGGAATCGCGGTTTCAGGTATTTCATCTACGTAGTTAGTTAACATTTTAATGTCTTTAACTAAAGCAATTAGTGCTTTATGATCAGTCCTTTGTTTTAATTGATAGATTTTCTCAACTACTTCCGAAGAGGTGGCATCTCCACCAATACCCCAAACAGTATCTGTTGGATATAAAATAATTTGCTTATTCTGTAAAGCTTGTAATACTTCTTTAATCATAAGTACCTTTTTGAAATAAACAATAAATTATACAGCTACACTGTGTGTTCTTAGGGCATCATTAAGTGATGTTTTTTTATTCGTACTTTCCTTTCGAGTTCCAATAATTAATGCACAAGGAACTTGATAATCACCTGCAGCGAATTTTTTAGTATAACTTCCTGGAATAACAACAGAACGAGGCGGTACATATCCTTTTTGTTCTTTAGGTTTCGAACCAGTTACATCAATAATTTTAGTAGATGCAGTAAGTACAACATTAGCTCCCAAGACAGCTTCTTTTCCAACACGAACTCCCTCCACAACGATACTCCTGGATCCTAGAAATGCATTATCTTCAATAATAACTGGTGCAGCTTGAAGCGGTTCTAACACTCCTCCAACACCAACTCCACCACTTAGATGAACATTCTTTCCTATTTGTGCACAACTTCCAACGGTAGCCCAAGTATCAACCATAGTACCCTGATCAACATAGGCACCAATATTAACATAGCTTGGCATTAATATAACTCCTGGAGCTAAGTAAGCTCCGTGTCTTGCTATCGCATGTGGAACCACGCGAATACCTTTTTCCTTGTACCCTTTTTTTAGTAACATTTTGTCATGAAACTCCATAGGGCCAGCTTTTGTTGTTTCCATTTTTTGGATTGGGAAATATAGTACAACTGCTTTTTTCACCCATTCATTTACTTTCCATCCATCCATAATGGGTTCGGCAACTCTAAGGGTGCCTTCATCTAATTGAGAAATAATAGAGCGAATAGCATCTTGTGTTTTTATTTCTCCTAGAAGGGAACGATTTTCCCAAGCTGCTTCGATAATATGTTTCATTTTCATTTTTTTCACAAATGTAAAGAATTCCAAATGACTGAAATGAACCAGATCTTTGCGAAAAAGGTATATTTGAAAAAATAAATTAAAAATGGGGTCCTTAATTGGTATTGATTTTGGCACTAAAAGAACGGGCATAGCATGTACTGATCCCCATCAAATTATTGCAAGCGGACTAAAAAATTTACCTACCCTGGAAGTAATTCCTTTTTTGAAAAAATATTGCACAACAGAACATGTAGAATCATTTATTATAGGAAAGCCTCTTCAAAAAGATGGAGCCCCTTCAGAAGTTGAAACTCAAATTATCTTATTTATAGAAAAACTACAGAAACATTTTCCAGTACAATCAATAGAAAGATATGACGAACGTTATACCTCCAAGCTAGCTTTTCAAGCAATGATAGACGGAGGTTTGAAAAAGAAACAACGGTCAGACAAAGGAATGATTGACCAGGTAAGTGCCACGCTTATTTTACAGTCTTATTTAGTACATAAAAAACAAAGACTATGATTTTACCTATTGTAGCTTATGGCTCGACTGTCTTGAAAAAAAAGGCAAAAGATCTTTCAAATGATTACCCTAATGTGAAGCAATTAATTGAGAATATGTGGGAAACTATGTATGCATCAAATGGAGTTGGCTTAGCAGCTCCTCAAATTGGTTTGTCTCTTAGGTTATTTGTTGTGGATACAGCTCCTTTTGCAGATGATGAAACTCTTGATATTATTGATGTTAAAATATTAGAATCATTTAAAAAGGTATTTATTAATCCAACAATTATTGAGGAAGACGGCGAAACTTGGGAGTTTAATGAAGGTTGCCTCAGTATTCCTGATGTTCGTGAAGATGTAAGTAGACATGAACGGATTAAAATGAACTATTTAGATGAGCATTTTAAGCCTCAGAGCATAATACTCTCTGGTCTTGTGGCACGTGTAATTCAACACGAATACGATCATATTGAAGGGATATTGTTTACCGATCATCTCTCTTCTCTTAAAAGACGACTATTGAAGGGTAAACTCACCTCTATTTCAAAAGGAGCTATAGAAGTAGAGTATCCTATGAAATTTCCTTTAAAAACAAAAAGATAACTATGCAATTAGATAAAATTTTAGCAATTTCTGGACGTCCAGGCCTGTATGAAATGAAAGCAGAAACCAGAAGCGGTATTGTAGCAATCTCTCTTGTTGATGGAAAACGTATCACTTCTTCTATAAATAATCAAATAAGTATTCTTAGCGAGATTCAAGTTTACTGTATTGGAAAAGAAATTCCCTTAGCAGAGGTTTTGAAAAAACTTCTTAAGAAAGAATCAGGTAATATCGCAAGTATAAAGCCAAAGGCAGCAGCAGCTGATTTAAAAGCCTATTTTTCTGATCTTGTCGAGCATTATGATGAGGACCGTGTTTATTCTTCAGATATTAAAAAAATCATCCAGTGGTACAATATTTTGGTGACAAATAAAATAATTATTTTAGAAAAATTAACACCTAAACCACCCACTAAGTCAAAGGAAGACCCTAATAATAATAAGGAAACTTCTAAATCTATAAAAAATCCGAAAACTTGATGAATTCTAAAGCAGCTAAATTAGAAGCTTTTGGCCGTTTGTTAGATGTTATGGACGATCTTCGGGAAAAATGTCCCTGGGATCAAAAACAGACTTTTGAAACGCTACGTCATCTAACCATTGAAGAAACTTATGAATTGGGAGATGCTATTTTGAGTAATGACCTTATTGAGATTAAGAAAGAACTTGGTGATTTGTTACTTCATATTGTTTTTTATGCAAAGCTAGGAAGCGAACAAAAGAAATTTGATATTGCAGATGTTACTAATGATATTGTGGATAAGCTAATTTATAGACATCCTCATATTTATGGAGATGTTACTGTAAAAGATGAAGCTGAAGTCAAAAGAAACTGGGAAGTATTAAAATTATCGGAAGGAAGAGAAAGTGTTTTAGAAGGAGTTCCAAGGGGGCTCCCCGCTCTTGTTAAAGCTCAACGAATGCAAGAGAAAGCAGCCGGTGTTGGTTTTGATTGGAAAACAAAAGAGCAAGTTTGGGGGAAGGTAGAGGAAGAGATTTCTGAATTAGAAGAGGCAATTACAAATGATGATAAATTAGCTATTGAAGCTGAATTTGGTGATGTGCTTTTTTCGATAATAAATTATTCACGATTTTTAAAAATTAATCCAGAATCAGCCTTAGAGCGAACTAATAAAAAATTTATAAGGCGCTTTAAATATATTGAAACAGCAGCAAAAATAAAAGGTACTTCAATAGAATCACTTTCTTTAGATGAAATGGAGACTTTTTGGATAGCTGCCAAAAATCAATTCTCTTCAGAAGATTCTAATTCTTGAGAAGAGGTTTTTCTTGCTGATTTATCCTGACTATTTTTAACTTGCTTTAAGCGTATATAATCTTCTTGAGCTTTGCTAATTTTATTTTGACAGCTTTTAATTTGTTTCTCTACATTTTTGAATAATGGATTTTCAGAACTTGAATTACTGAAGAACTCAAGATTATTTTCTAATTGTGTCAATTCACTTTTTAAAGAATTAACTATGGTTCTTGCTTCTTGTAATTCTTGTTGCAAGCGATCGGGATCTGATTGTAAAATCAGAAGATTCAAATCGTTTAAAACTTCTTTTTTAGCTTTTTTTTCTATTGCTACTTTTTTAACAACCGCTAGTAAAGTATTAGAAAAAGATAGATTCATTTTTTCGTCTTTACTTGAATCTAATCGGCTAAATGCTTGCCAAGAATCCCAATAGTCTAAATATTCTTTTTTCAGAGTATCCAGATTATTTGAAAATTTAGCAGCTTTAAGTTTTTCTATATGATTTAGTTTTTCTTTATGTAATGTTTCTTGTTCTGGAGAAAGTTTTTGATATCCAGATTTTAAACGATCAAAATACACTTTGTGAATGTCTGAGAATTCAGTCCAAAATTTATTGTCAAGCTTTCGAGGAACAAAGCCAATAGTTCTCCACTGGCTTTGTATGTCTTTCATTTCTTGGGTTTTAGAATCCCAAGTTTCGCTTTCTAGAATTTCTTTTGATGTCTGAATCAAATTTTTCTTTTTGTCAATATTTTGATTGTATTCTTTCTTTTGGTCTTTGTAAAACACATTTTTTAATTGCATAAATTCCCTTCCTATTTCTCGAAATTTTTGCCAAGTTGTTTTACTTTCTTTAGCTGGTACATAACCAACCCCTTTGAATTGATCTCTTAAGGTGTTAAAACGATTAATTGCATTTTGCCATTCCTTGTGATTTTTTGGAGCAGGCTCAGACAAGGTTTTCATTTCTTTAAGTAAAGTTTCTTTTGAATATAAATTTTCTTTCATAGCTCCTACCATATCTTTTTGGTAGGCCTGTCTTTTTACTTGAATTACTTTTGAAGCTTCTTGAAAACGTGCCCAAAGGACATCTCTATGTTCTTTTGCTACTGGACCTAAGTCGTTTTTCCAAAGTTGATGTAATATATTTAGATCTCGGCTTGCTCTCAAAACGTCTCCAACTTCTTGAAGTATTTCAGCTTGCTCAATAATCTTTAATTTTTCTTCATAATTATGTTTGTAATCAAGATCACGTAATTCACGGTTTAAATGTAGAAAATCATAAAATTTTTCAACATGGTGTTTGTAAGTTTCCCAAAGGTTTTGACTTTCTGTACGTGGAACCATTCCAATATTATACCAATTTTCTTGAAGTGTTCTAAAGGTTTTGTATATCGTATTAATATTTTGATCAATATTAATTAGATTTTTAATTTCTTCTATTAGAGCTTGTTTTCGCTCTAAGTTTACTTTTTGCGTAACTTCTTGATCTTTATAATGTTCGCGTCTTTTTTTACGATAATCATATCCTATTTCATCAAAACGTTTCTTGTATTCTGGTTTGTAGAAAAAGTCAATTTCATTTCCTCCACCATCTGTAAATGATTTTTTTTGTGTCTCCAAATCTTTTTGGAATTTCTCTTCAAAAAGTTTATTTATTGTTTGCACATCATTGTGATGCTTAATCCATCGTTCGCCACTGACAATTAATTCAAATTTGTCTATTAAAGCTTCCAACGTTAAAGATGATAAATCTACTTCAGGAGATGATAAATCATTTTCTTTATTATGTTCTGTTTCTTCTGATTTTACTTTAGTTTTTTTAACAACTTTGATTGCTGTTTTGGAAACAGTAACAAGTTCTTTTTTTCCTTCAGTTTTTGAGGTTTCGTTCTCTTGCGGTGTATTTTGTTCTTCCACATTAGATAGTATGGTATTTTCTTCCATAGTTAGTAGCTTAATTACAAATAATATACATTTTTTTGGATTCTAAAAAATATATATTATCAAATTTACTTAATGTTCCATAGCTCCCATGCTTTTTCAGCTTGATACAATAACATCTTTGAGCCATTACTTACTTTTGCACCTTCTTTTTTTCCTTTTTTCAGGAAGAGTGTTTCTTCCGGATTATAGATTAAGTCAAAAAGTAAATGTTTTTTGTTTACCCATTGATAGGGGATAGGAGGACACTCATTTATATCAGGAAAAGTTCCTAATGGTGTCGAGTTAATAATTAAATCGGTTTTTTCAATTTCAGCTTTATTAAGTGATTCATAGCTTAATTGTTTGTCTTGAGGTGTTCTGGACACAAATATTACTTCACATTGAAGTTTATCTAATACATATTTAACAGCCCTAGAAGCACCACCTGTACCCAGTATCAAAGCACGTTTTAATGGTTTGTCAATTAATTCTAACAAGGATTTTTCAAAACCAATGTGATCGGTGTTGTGACCAGTAGTTTTTCCGTTTTTGTCCCAAACAATTGTGTTTACCGCATTTATAACTTTGGCTTCTTTCGAAATATTATTTAAAAATGGTATTACTACTTTTTTATAAGGAATGGTTACGTTAAGTCCTTTAGGAAGGTCTTTTTTTTTGATTAAACTTTCAAATTCTTTAATAGTTTTAAAATCAAAATTTACATACTCACAATCATTTAAAGCTTCATTTTTAAATTTAGAAGTAAAATATTTTTTAGAAAAGGAGTAGTCAATATTCTTTCCTACCAGTCCAAACTTTTTTTTATGTTCTTTTTTTACCATAATAATTTATTACAAAAATAAGTATTACTCCTAATAAAATCGAAAGTATAACTTGATAGGTGAATGGATTACTGAAATCGGGGAAGCTATAATGGTAATAATCTATTTTAGGATTCCCCAAACTATTTAGAATTAATGCTCCCTTATTATCGTATTTAAAAACTTCTATTTTCCAAGGCCATACCAAACTTATGGTTCCTGTAATAAAACCAATTATACTTGCTAATGTAAGTTGTGGATGTTTTTTAAGTACTCTTTTTATTATGTTTGAAAATAAAATTAAACCCATAATAGAACCCAATATAAAAACACCCATAATAATTAAAAGACGCCTAACTTTTGGATCATTTATAGTTTCAAAATCTAAGAAAAGTGCATTAGATAATACTGAATAGAGCGCATTAACCGAATCTACTAAAAGAAGATTGTAATTCCCTAGTATTAAAAGAAGAAAAGAACCTGACAATCCAGGTATTGTCATGCCAGAGACGCTTATCATACCACAACAAAAAACAAATAAAAGATGATCATTTTCAGCAGCAGGTCTGGCAAAGTTTAAGCTCACACCAATAATTAAGCCCATGAATAATAGAAGTATAATTTTATTACTCCAGGCATGAATTTGTTTAATAATTAAAACTAAAGAGGCTATTATCATTCCAAAAAAAACTCCAAAAACAACAGCTTCATTTTTTTTTATAGCATAGTCTAACATAAGTGAAACACTAAAGTAACTTATGATTACACCTCCAAAGAGGTAACAAAGAAATTGTCCATTTATGTAGGTCGAAAAAGAGATAAATCGTCCCATAAAAAGCAATTTTAATGCTTTTCCATTTAAACGTTGAAATGAAAAAATCAGTTCTTCATAAAACCCCCCAATTAAAGCAACTATTCCTCCTGAAACACCAGGAACTTTATTTGCCGTACCCATAGCAATCCCTTTTATAACCAACAAAACGTTATCTAAAGTACTTCGTTTGGATTTTGTAGTGCTCATTTTTTTTGAATAGACTTAGCGCGTTCAATAATAAATAAAATTGTAAATCCAAGAAACATTAAAATTAATGCTTTAATTATTTGAGGATCACCTCCTTCATAAGATGATGGGAAAACGGCGATTGTTTTTTCTATTGTACTGAAACTATTTATGATGATTTCTTTTTGCCAAGGCCAAACTTTGTGAAGTGCACCAATCATGAGGCCAATTAAAACTGCAATTATTTGTTTAGGATAACGTTTTAATAACCACGTTAAAATTTTAGAAAAAACTTTAATTCCACAAATCATTCCAAGAGTAAAGACACCTAAAACACTTCCTACTGCAAATAATTTTGCTTGATTAAAATCAAAAAGTAATTCTTGTGCTTGTCTAACATTTGAAAGAATAGTTTGATATACTCCCATTACAAACAATATATACGCACCTGACAAGCCAGGAAGAATCATTGCTGAAATACCAATAAATCCAGAAATAAAAAGATACCACAAACTAAAATCTTCATGAGTCCCTTGAAATTGAGTACTTAAAAAAGAAAATACTGCTCCTAAACATAAATATAGTAGAGAGGAAATATTAAGGCTAAGATCAGTTTTTATTAGGTAAATAATACTTGCAATTAGTAGACCAAAGAAAAAAGACCATAACCCAATGGGTTCATTAATAATAAACCATTCAAGGATTTGAGATAACAGAAGTATACTGGTAATAATTCCACCAAATACGGTTAATAGAAAGAAGCCATTTAGTTTTTTCCAAACATCAGTTAAGCCTTCTTTTCTTATATGTTTTATAGTATTCCAAGAAAATGAATTAATGCTTTCAAGAAGCTCTTTATATATTCCTGTAATTAAGGCTATGGTTCCTCCAGAAACACCAGGAACAAGATCCGCTGCACCCATAAGCATACCTTTTAGGAAAAGAAATAAATGACGCATTTTAAGTGTTGACTAATTTAATTAATACAAATGTAGAGAACCCATTTTTGATAAGAGATTTGTTAAACTTAATTAAGAAAAAAAAACTCTTTTATTTACTTTAAAGTTGGGAAAAGTTTAAAAAAAATTGCTTGATCTTTTTTGTTTAAATTACAATCAATAATATTTACTTTCTCTTTTATACCTTTTTCAAGGAGTAATTTACAGCCCATATTTCTTAGTTTTAGCTCTCCACTTTCAGGATAGCCTTTGAAGGCTATTTGTATTATATCAAAAGCTTGATTCCATAGTTTAAGGTGAATATTAAGGTCGATGTAATTTAATAGTAAAGTAAGTTCAAAAAATCCAAAATCAATCACTTTTTGATACGCTGTAAGCGCTTCTTTATTTAACTTTAAAGATTGGTTAACAAAGGCACTTTGTTTCCAAAGTAAGAATGAATCACTATTTACCTCTAAAGCACTTTCTAAATAGTGATTAGCTTTTTTGAAATTTTTAGCTTTAATATGAAAATTAATTAATGACTGCCAGCTATTTTCATTAGCAGGCTCCGTATGAATTGATTTTAAGTAAAATTTTTGGGCCAGTCGATCATTCCCTAGTTTTTCATGACATCTTCCAATGCTTTCAAGAATAAAGGCGCTAGGATCAGCAGTATTTAAAGCGACTTCATAATTTTCAATACTTTCATTAATTCGACCAATTTTTTCTAAAACTTTACCTTTTTCAATGTAAGCTCCTGTAAAAGTATCATCACTAATGATCGCATAATTAAAAGCAGAAAGTGCTTCATTTGTTTTATCAAGTTTAGTCAAAATTTTCCCTAATTGATGCCATGCGACTTCACAATAGGGATTGTGTTCTAAGACTTCGTTTAATGATTCAATTGCTTCTTCGTCTTTATCTAGTTGTTCATAGCAATATAAAAGATTGTAAAGAGAGGGGTAGTCCTCTTTATTATATTTAAGGCAATTTTTGAAATAATATAAACTTTTCTCATATTCTTCAACAAGAAGATGTTCTAAACCAAGTAAGTTCCAGATTTCTTCTGGTTCTTCGGAAAGTTCAAGCGCATTTTTAAGAAAAAGAATAGCACCTTTATGATTTCCTGATTTGGAGGCAATGGTTGCTCTTTGCAGAAAAACTTCTTCATATAAAGGATCTATCTTTGAAACATAGTCTAATAAATCTAGAGCATTTTCATATTTTTGGTCTAAAATAAAAACTTCACTTTGAAGCAACATTAATTCAAGATTAGAAGGGTGTTGATTAAGTCCCATTTTCAAAGCTTTTTTAGCTAGATTGTTTTCGGCAAAACCAAGGTAATGAACAATGATGTCCTCAAACTCTTGAGCATCGAAAAAATACTCATGATTAGTTTTGAGCATATTCTCAAATTTCATTATCGTTGATTTTGTATTTTCAGAATTGAAGTCCAGCATATTTTCTTTAAATAGAATCTTTTTAAAGTTAAGGACTAGTTCTTGATCATTTAGTTTCTTTTTGCTTTGTTTTTAACAAAATAATGAACAGTATTTATCACTATATTTCGTCTAAAACACTTCGAATAATCGCACAACCCTTTTTAATTTCTTTTTCAGTAATTGTTAATGGTGGCGATATCCTTAGAGCTTTCTTTTCCCATAATAACCAAAACAATATGAGCCCTTTTTCAATACATTTTAAGACCACTAGATTTGCGATTTCTGCATTTTCAAGCATGGGAGCTAGCATCAACCCTTTTCCTTGAATAGAATTTATTTTTGGGTGGTCTAATTCAGCTCTGAATAGTGCTTCTTTTTTAGATATTTCTGTTAATAATTTGGAATCTCTTATCTCACGTAAAGTAGCTAAGCAAGCTGCTGCAATTACAGGGTTTCCTCCAAAGGTAGTAATATGTCCAAGCTTGGGATGATTTTCTAAAAGCTTCATAAGTTTATGTGAAGCTGTGAAAGCTCCAACAGGAAGTCCACCACCCATTCCTTTTCCCATCACAACGATATCTGGTTCAACTTCAAAATTTTCAAAGCCAAAAAAGGTACCTGTTCTACCAAAACCTGGTTGAATTTCATCCAATATAAGTAAAGCACCTACCTTTTGGCAGCGAGTTTTTACTTTTTGTAAGTAATCATTTTGTGGAAGTATAAACCCTGCACCACCTTGAATTGTTTCTAAAATAACTGCCGCTGTTGCATTTGTAATATATGACAAATCATTTTCTGAGTTAAACCTTATAAACCTTGTATTAGGCAGTAAAGGACGGTAGCCTACTTTTTGATGTTCTGATCCTAATAGACTAAGTGAGCCATGGGTACTTCCGTGATAACTATTAATAGCTCCTATTAACTCATTTCTACCAGTAGCTTTTTTGGCTAATTTTAGAGCACCTTCAACAGCTTCAGTTCCAGAATTTGTTAAATATACAGATTCTTGATTGTCAGGAAGTAAGGCTATTAATTCTTTAGATAAACTAACTGCAGCTGATTGAGCAAATTCCCCATACACCATTACATGCATGTGCTTTTTTATTTGTTTACGAATTGCAGTAACTACCTTTGAATGGCAGTGGCCAAGACTACAGACAGAAATTCCAGCTATAAAGTCAAGATATTTTTTGCCAGAAGTATCTGTTATATAGACTCCTTTTGCTTTTTTAACCTCAATACCTAAGGGGTGGGGTGTTGTTTTTGCTTGGTAGTTTAAAAAATCTTCCTGAAGAGTTGTCATTTTTATTTATCCTTGGGTTCTTCTTCGGGGAATTTAAAACTCAAGATTTCAGGAAATTGATTCTCTCTATCTTTTTCATCAAAAAGATCTTCAATCGTTTCAGGTCTTTCAGTAATTCGCCATATAAAGCCTTTTAATGTTCGGTCATTTAGGGGTAGTTCTTCTTCGGGATAAACATCCCCATTTGGACTCACCAAAAAGGTAATATCTTCAATTTGTCCGTCTGTAAAATTCATTTGCAAAGCACTGCAAGTTGTTTTGTCAATTCCAATGAGCTGAAGATCTTCATCATTATAAAGATAATAGACCATTTCAGTATTTTTAGTAATTACAATATTATCAAGACGCCCTTCTTTGAATGCTCCGTTTAGGATTCCACCCTTAATTTGTTGGTATCCATCCAAACTTAAAGTATCTTTTTCAATTATAAAAATATTGCCTGTTATTTTTAAAGAGTCTAGTTTCTTAGTTACAAGGTTAGAAAGTAAGAAGATTTTATCTCCTGACATTTGACTTTCACCAAACCATAATACGGGATTTGAACCGTTTCGATCTGCTTCTGTAAAAATCTGTTCTTGCTGATTAGTAAGAGGCCTACTTAATAGCTTCGTTAACCCAATTGATTGATCTAAATACAAAGAGTCAGACCGGCCTCGGAGATCACTTTTAAGAATACGGACATCATAATAGCCTCTTAAAATACGTTTGTCCTGTGGACCCGTAGCTACAAGTGTATCTGCACGAATAAAAAGAGAATCTTGACCGACTATATTAATAGCCATTGCTCTTCGCGTAATAATTGCGGAGTCTTTTGCTTTAAATATTTCTCCGAAGTGTCCGGTGATAATGGAGTTATTTAGAGAGTCAATAATACTCACGTTTTTTGATGCTGAGGCATAATCGTGTTCGCTTTCAAAATAAAGGCTATCGCCTTTAATGATTTTATCATCATAGTATAAAGTTGCATTTTCTTTAAAAATACCTTTTTCTCTTTGCATGTCATAAAACCCGCGTTCACACAAAATTGTATAGGTTTCTCCTTTTATTTTTGAATTACCATAAAGGTAGGCTTGGTTTAGTTCTATAAAATAATCTAATTGTTCTGAGTTAACTATATATTTTGGATTTAAGATAGTTACATCTGAAGTGAAACGATACTTATTTTCTGCCATAAAATAGGTTCCTCTTTGACTAGTAAGAGTGCTAGCACTATCAACAACAACGCCTTTTGTATTGTAAAAAGCTTTATTATTAACTCGATCTAGGTTAAGTTTTTCTGTTTTAAGGGTCATATCAGATTTTTTAAGATCAACATTACCTATCGCAATTGCCGTTTTAGTTTTTCCATCATATTCAATAGTGTTACATGTCATCTGCAAGCTATCTCCTTGACTAAAAACAACATGACCCATTGCCTTAAAGTAATTGTCTTTAGAATAGAAATACGCTTTATCAGATTCTATTAGGGCCCCTTCATGGAAAAGTTTGACACGTTTATTTGAAGTTTTAAATAAAATATTAGCTCCAGGAAATTTTTCTTGATCTTGTGTTGATCCTCCAGCTTGACGAATTTCAATGATTTTAGGTGTTTTAGAGTTTTGTGCAGTTACACTTAGGCTAAAAATGATAAGTAAGATTACATACGCTCGAAGTCCCATTATTTAATTCAATTTATCTAAAAATTGTTTGCTTACGATCAGGTCCTACTGAAACTATTTTAATAGGCGTTTCAAGTGCTTTCTCTAAATAATCAATGTAGTGTTGAAAATTCGATGGAAACTCATCTGCAAAAGTCATTTTTGTTAAGTCTTCTTTCCAACCTGGAAGTTCTTCATATATGGGCTCTATACCTGAAGAAATATTATAAGGAAAATAATCCATTTTTCCTTCGGGTGTATTATATGAAACACAAACTTTTAGATTTTTAAATCCCGAAAGGACATCACCTTTCATCATCATTAATTGTGTCACTCCATTTATATGAATTGAATATTTTAAAGCTACTAAATCAATCCAACCACATCTTCTTGAGCGTCCTGTGGTTGCACCAAATTCATTTCCTACTCTTCCCATTGTTTCTCCATCTTCATCAAAAAGTTCAGTAGGGAACGGGCCACTCCCAACTCGGGTGGTGTAGGCTTTAAATATACCATATACTTCTTTTATTTTATTAGGCGCTACTCCTAATCCAGTACAGGCTCCTGCAGCCGTAGTTGTGGAGGATGTCACAAAAGGATAGGTTCCAAAATCAACATCTAAAAGAGAACCTTGCGCTCCTTCTGCTAAAATTTTCTTACCTGCTTTCTGTGCCTCAATAAGGTATTGTTCACTATCAACAAGTTTAAATGTTCTAAGGGCAGTTATACTATCGAAGAATGCGTTTTCCATACTTTTTAAATCGTACTCAACTGTAGCATCATAACTTTCGAGCATTGCTAAGTGCTTTTTCGTTAGTCGTTGGTATTTTTCTTCCCAATCTGCAGCTAAAATATCTCCTACTCTAATTCCATTTCTTCCGGTTTTATCCATGTAGGTTGGGCCAATTCCTTTTAAGGTTGATCCGATTTTAGCTTTCCCTTTTGCTGCTTCTGATGCGGCATCAAGTAACCTATGGGTAGGGAGAATAAGGTGTGCTTTTTTTGAAATTAATAGTTTATCAGTAAAATCAATTTTGTAAGGGGCTAAATTATCGATTTCTTTTTTGAAAATGATAGGATCAATTACGACTCCGTTTCCAATAAGATTTATTGCTTTCGGATGGAATATTCCAGAAGGTATGGTGTGTAAAACGTGTTTATTCCCTTCAAACTCTAATGTGTGTCCAGCATTTGGTCCTCCTTGAAACCTTGCGATTACATCATAAGAAGTGGTTAATACATCAACAATTTTTCCTTTTCCTTCGTCTCCCCATTGAAGTCCGAGTAGCAAATCTACTGCCATGTTATATTATTTTTTTTTAGTACCGTAAAAGTATAGAGAATGTTTGTGGATATCTACATCAAAAACTTCTTCAATTGTTTTTTTTATTTGTTGAATTCTAGGATCACAAAATTCTTTTACTTCCCCTGAGTCTGTTAGGATAATATGATCGTGTTGGTGGTCAAAGTATGATTTTTCATATTGGGCTTGACTTTTGCCAAACTGATGTTTTCTTACTAAACCACATTCTAATAAAAGTTCAATTGTGTTGTATAATGTTGCTCTACTGACACGATAATTTTTATTTTTCATTTTGACGTACAAAGACTCAATATGAAAATGTTCTTTATTGTCATATATTTCAAAGAGAATAGCAAAACGTTCTGGTGTTTTTCTATGTCCTTGATTATCTAAGAAGTTTATAAAAACTTCTTTAACAATGTTTTGGTTTGATTTTTCTACAATCATTTTGTAAAGATAGTTATAAAGCCTTATTCCCTGACTATTTTGTCAATTCCGTTTACACTTGCTAGTTTTTGGACTAATTTATTTAGGATATTTTTATTTTGGACACTTAATTGAATGATACCAGTGAAAAATTGATCTTCGGTGGCAAAGTTTATTTTATTTATATTAATTTTGCTATTATTTGAAATCATTCGTGTAACCTCGTTTACAAGGCCACGTTGATCAATTCCTGTTAATTTAAGAATTGCCGAATATTCTTCTGAAGTTGAGTCTACCCATTTAGCTGGAAGTATTCTGTAGGCATAATTTGATTGTAGCGTTAGTGCATTAGGACATTCTTTTTGGTGGACTTTAATTCCTTCATTGATAGTAACAAAACCAAAAACTGAATCTCCAGGGATAGAGTTACAACAGTTTGCAAAACTATAGGCTAGTACTTCTTTTTCTTTTCCAAAAACCAAATTATCATATTTTTCAATAGATAGGTTTTCTTGAAATGATTTTTCAGATCTAATACGCTTTTTAAAGAAATTTATTAGTGAATTATGGTAATTGCTTGCGAATTTTTTAAGTTGCTTATTGTCTAAAGTTCCAATTTTAGTATTGTAAAAAAGATCTTGACTAGATTTAAATTTAAAAAACAAAATCATTTGATGAATTGTTTTCTTGTTAAGATTAATTTTGAGTTGTTTTAATTTTCTTTTTAAAAGTTCCTTTCCTTCTTCTGTAAATTGCTTTTTTCCGTCATTTATTGAGGACTTTATTATAGAACGAGCACGTGAAGTTATTACAAAATCCAACCAACTATTTGAAGGAGTGATTTTTTCAGAAGTAATCACATCAATTTGGTCTCCACTTTTCAAAACCTTACTTAAAGGTACTAAGCGATCATTTACACGAATACCTCTTGTTTTTTTACCAATTTCAGAATGAATAGAAAAGGCAAAATCTAATGCAGTTGCACCTTGAGGTAGAGATTTCAACTCCCCCTTTGGAGTAAACACAAAAATTTCTTTGGCATATAAATTAAGCTTAAAATCTTCGACAAATTCTACCGCATTTCCAGTATTATTTTCTAATACTTCTTGCAATCTATTTAGCCAGCTATCAATCCCAATATCTTTTTGTTCCCCTTGTTTGTATTTAAAGTGTGCAGCATAACCTTTTTCAGCAATTTCATGCATTCTGCTTGAGCGAATTTGAACCTCTACCCACTTATTTAGTGGGCCCATAACAGTGATATGAAGAGCTTCATATCCATTTGACTTAGGTCCTGAAATCCAATCACGAAGACGTGTTGGGTTGGGTGTAAAGTGATCAGTTATTATAGAATAGATTTTCCAAGCAATAAACTTCTCTTTACTACGCTGGCAATCATAAATAATGCGAATGGCAAACTTATCATAGATCTTATCTATGGATATATTTTGAGTTTGCATTTTTTTATGAATAGAATAAATAGACTTACTCCGTCCCTTGATTAGATATTTTAAGCGTTCTTTTTTTAATTCAAGAGAAACAAATTTTGAAAAGGAATTAATGTAATTTTTTTGGGAATTTACACTTTCATCTATGTGTTTTTTGATAGAAGTATATCTATTTGGTTCTGTGTACTTGAGGCTTAAGTCCTCAAGTTCTGTTTTTATGTTGTAGAGTCCAATTCTATGAGCTAGGGGAGCATATATATAGAGTGTTTCAGATGCAATTTTAACTTGTTTGTATTCTGGCATTGCATCCATTGTTTGCATATTATGCAAACGATCGGCAATTTTAATAATGATGACCCGAACATCGTCATTTAGCGTAAGAAGCATTTTCCTGAAATTTTCGGCTTGCAAGGAAATGTTCTTATCTTTTTTAAGATTGGAAATTTTGGTAAGACCATGTACAATTTTAGCTACAGATTCTCCCAAAAGACGTTCAATGTCTTGAAGAGTGAAAATTGTATCTTCAACAACGTCATGAAGAAGAGCTGCAGCAATAGAAGTAGCATCTAAACCTATTTGTTGTGCCACAATTTTAGCAACACTTATTGGATGAAAAACATAGGCTTCCCCAGACTTTCTACGCTGACCATTATGTCCTTCAACAGCAGTATCAAAAGCTAAACGAATCATTTTTTTATCATCAGGTGTAAGCGACTGATAACTAATTCGTAATAGTTCTTTATACTGATTGGCTATTTCTTTATTTTCAATTTTTGAATCTACGATCATTTCATTCTGAATATACTAAAGATTTAGGTTTTATTCAAATTGCTTATTCTTTCGTTGAGCCTCATACATTAAAATTCCTGCAGAAACAGATAAATTCAATGAATCTATGTCTTTGTCCATGGGTATAATTAAATTTTGATCTGTTTTCTCAAGCCATAACGAATCTAAGCCTGCACTTTCTGTGCCCATAATAATTGCACATGGAGTTGAATAATCAAAGTCATTATAATTTATTGCCTCTGGATGAATTGCTGCTGTTGCAATACAAATTGATTTATTTTTCAGAAATGATATGACCTCTAGAGAGTTACCTATAGCTGTAGGAGTCAAAAATATACTACCTAAACTAGATCGAATACTGTTTGGATTATAAAAATCTGTTTTAGGATTTGCTACAATAACAGCATCCATTTTAGCAGCAGCGGCTGTTCGGAAAATTGCCCCTATGTTTCCTGGCTTTTCTGGGGCTTCAATTACTAGTATTATTGAAGTTTCGCTAAGTATTAAGTCTTCTAAATTGTGAGTCTTACTTTGAGCGACAGCAATTATTTTTTCTGATCCTGAGCGGATACTCAAACGTTCAAAAATTGATGACGCTAATATAAAAACATTAGATACTTCGGACTGGGAGATAATTATTTCAAAAGAGTGTTCAGCTGCTTCATGTATAAAAATGGATTTGAGAAGATAACCTCCCTTTAAGGCTTTTTCAATCTCTCTTTCTCCTTCAATCACAAAAAGACTTTGTTTTTTACGCTCCTTTGTTTTTTGAAAAAGCAAGCGTAATTTTTTTATTTCAGGATTTTGAATACTTGATAGTGCTTTCACTTTTGCAAGGTATTTTAAAATATAAGGGAAAAGAAAAAAAGTCAATAGAAGTTTTAAATATCAAAAACATTTTCTTTTGAATATGCGATCACTAATGCTACCATTGCATTATAGCTTTGAATTCCAAGTGCTTGACCGTTGGCTTTTAAGTATTTGTCATAGCCTTTTTTTAAATATGGCTCAAAAGGATTTTCATAAGCCTTCCAAAAAGCGGATTGTTCTTGAAAATTTTTTAAAATGCCAGGTTTTAATTGTGCTATGAGTTCTTTTGCTTTTTTTTGGTTTAGCTTATATAAATCTGCATAACAATATTTTAATCCAAAACTATACCCTGAAAATTTAATAAAGGGATCCGGATTATTTATAGTGGTGTAAAAAGCAATAAAATTCGCTTCATTTTCTGCTGCTATTCCCAGCTGATGAGCCATTTCATGAGCAGCTGTTGTTATGTAGTTAAAAGCTGGAATATTTTTATTTACATGTGATTCCAAGGTAAGCGGATTTAAATAGCCAGAATACCCCATGTAACTTAGAATCGTACTCCACAGAGAATTTTTTATAAATGGTTGAATCGTAAACCGTTGTTTCATAAACAAAAAATCACGTTCTATCATGCTAGAGATAGTGTCTTTTGAGTAAGGTATTTTTACTGGAAGACTATCTTCATTACTCAGTTGTTCATGAAGTAAATTAGTTGTTTGTATCAGCTTCTCTAAAGTTTTGGTTAGCTGTGTTTCATTATAAGTTAAATCATATGCTAAAGCTTTATTCAATGGAAGGCGATAATAGTTTAATCCCCAACTAAGTTGAAAAATTAAATGAATTAACGAAACATAAGCCAGTCCCTGAAAAAGATAGTTTCGAAATCTATTTAAAGGATTTTTAATTAAGTAAATTAAACTTCCTATGAAAGATATAATTGCTGCTAAATAGATAAGATCTCCAAATGAAAAATAAATATTTTCAAAAAAAAAGCGATGTGATTTAAAAATTAAAGGATAAAATTTTTGACTGTAGTTTGTTTCTATCCATTCAGAGTTATTTTTAGACCATTTTAAGGCTAACCACTGCAAAGGTATGACGCCAATTAAAAAATAGTTTATGTTTTTCATAAATAAATAAAGATCAACTAATAGCTGGCCTTTATATTTTTTGTTTAATTACGGTTACGATTTCAACTTCAAAAATCAAATCTGAATTTGGTGGCACACCTTGTCCGCCGTTGGCTCCATAAGCTAGTGCATAGGGCAGGAAAAGTGTTGCTTTATCACCTTCTTTTAGAAGTCGAAGGCCTTCCTTGAATCCCTCAATCATAGCGTCTGTTTCTCCAACTCTAGCTTTAATGGGCTCATATTTTCCAGCCATTTGACGCTGTTTATTCAACATATTATTAGCCAAAGCAGTTGCTTCAATACTTGTTTCAAGAAGCTTACCATCATCAAAATAAACCGCATAATTTACGTTTACAACATTTGTCGAAATAACAGCAGCACCATTTCCTTTTTCAGTAATGGTGTATTGAAGACCTGAAGCGGTAGTAATAGATTGTTTTTTTATTGCAAAATGTTTAGTGATATTACGATCTTTTATATGTCCTTCTTTTGCGTTTATTTCTTGTGTAATTACATTTTTTTGTTTAAAATAAGCATCAAAAATTACTGAAGAATCAAATCCCTTTGCTTCTTTCCCTTTTCTAATAATATTAATTTTTTCAATTAAATCATTTGTAACAATACTATCAACGGCATTTTGCCCTTTAATTACTTTTCCAAAAACAGTATGTATTCCATCTAACCATGGTGTCGCTTTATGAGTAATGAAAAATTGACTTCCATTAGTCGCAGGGCCAGAATTTGCCATAGAAAGTATACCAGGTCCTTCATGGGTTAAATCACTAAATTCATCATCAAAAGTATAACCAGGTCCACCTGATCCTAAACCCAATGGATCTCCTCCTTGAATCATGAAATCTGGAATGACACGGTGAAATTTTAATCCGTTATAGTATTTTTTTGATTTAAATTCATTTGCTACGTTTGAATTTTTGCCTTCACTTAAAGAAACAAAGTTTGCAACAGTAATGGGAGCCTTCTCGTAAGCTAATTTTATGATAATTGATCCTTTTGACGTAATGATATCAGCATATAGCCCAGGTTCAAGATCAGGATGGTTTGGTTCACATCCTAAAAGGATTAAAGCAATAAAAAGTGAAGTATATGATTTTTTCATTGTAGTATGTTTATTTATTTAATTCAAACGTTCAATTGTTAGACGAAGAGGCTGATTAATACCAACTTTATCGCCATCCCCTTGATATCCATAACAAAGGTATGAAGGAAAAAGAAAAACAACAACTTCATTAACTTTCATTATGCGAAGTCCTTCACGTAAAGCAGGCAGTAAATCTTCTTGGTCTATTCTGTAATTTACTATTCCAAGTTCCTTTTTATTATAAAGCAACTCTTTTTGGAGTGTTTCTATGGAGTATTCAAAAGATACTAGTTCTCCCTTTTGAGGGGATCTAAAGTAATCAGATGATTTATTTACATAGGCAAATAAATACCCCGAGGGAGCTTTTTTATAAATATATGACGAATCTTCTTTTGCTGCTGCATTTAATAGTCGTTCTTCTTGAGCAAATAAATTTTTATTACGCTTAGCAGAGCTAGACATATTGCTAACTTCTTTTTTATTTATTGGTTGCCTTGGTTGAATTTCTTGACAAGAAACTAAAAACCCTAGTAGTAATAAGCTGTATTTTTTTTTCATTAATTTAGAATTGATTTGCAACTTCTTTAATTGCCTTTTCAAATCGAATTACAGTCTCTTTTATAGACTCTTTTGACATACCGCCAGCAGCATTGTGATGTCCGCCACCATTGAAATAGATTCGCGCAAAGTCGTTTACTGAAAAATTTCCTTGTGATCTAAAAGACATTTTAAGAATACCTTCCTGTTGATTTTCTATCATAATACACGAAAAAAGAATACCCTCTAAACTCAATCCATAATTCACAAAACCTTCAGTATCCCCTTTTTTATAGTCACAAGTGTTAAGTTCTTCTTGTGAAAGTGTCATGTATACGACGGGAAGGTTTTTAATTTGCTTCATATTAGACAGAGTAATTCCTAAAAGTTTTAATCTACTAAAAGATGCACTATCATAAATTTTTTGATGAATATTGGAACTAGAAGCTCCTGCTTCAATTAAATGAGCTATCGCTTTGTGAGTTTTTGGTGTGGTTGCAGGATATCTAAAGGAACCTGTGTCTGTCATGATCCCAGTATACAAGCAGTTAGAAATTTCAGATGTAAACGCGTTTTTGTTGAGTGTATTAATTAGATGGTAAACCATTTCACAAGTAGAACTCATTGAAGGATCAGAATACATCAAAGTAGCATAGTCACCGGGACTTTCATGATGATCAATCATTATTTTAGTTGCCTTAGAATCTTTAATTAAGGGTTCTAAATCTCCAATTCTTGATAAGTTATTAAAATCAAGGGTAAAAATTAAAGTAGCAGCATCAATTTTTTGACGCACTTCTTTAGTGTTTTTATTAAATTTTAAAACAGTATCCTGACCGGGTAACCAATTCAAAAAATCAGGGTAATCATTTGGCGAAATCACAACCGCTTCATGCTTTTTCTTAAGTAAAAAATATCTCAAGGCCAATGTACTCCCTAAAGCATCTCCATCAGGATTTTTGTGTGGGAGAATAACGATTTTTTGAGGGGTATCAAGGAGTTTTTGTAAATCGGATATAAAGTGCTGTTTCATACCTTGTAAAGATACTATTTTCATAATATTTAGACGGCTCAATTTTTTTTTAACTGTTCATTGAATTTTTAGAATTTTTAGTGAAGGAGGATTTAAATACATTTAGTAATTTTGATCTAAAGAAAAAAAATGAATAATATTACACTTATGATGATTAAGCCTGATGGAGTCGAAAATGGACATATTGGGAATATCTTAGAAAAAGCAACTTCTTCTGGCTTCAAAATTAAAGCTCTTAAGCTAACTCAACTAACCCAACAAGATGCAGAACATTTTTATTCAGTTCATAAAGAACGCCCTTTTTATATTGAGCTAGTAGCTTTTATGACTAGAGGACCAATTGTTGCTGCAATTCTTGAAAAAGAAAATGCTGTAAGTGATTTCAGGACTCTTATAGGCGCTACCAATCCCAAAGAAGCAGCTGATGGAACCATTAGAAAGTTGTATGCCACCTCAATGGGAGAAAATGCTGTTCATGGTTCTGATAGTGATGAAAATGCAGCTATTGAAGCTGCCTTTCATTTCGCAAAACGAGAGCGTTTCTAAATCAGTACTATTTTTTTAATTAATGTCTTTTTAAGATGTTCGTTTAGTCTAGTTACTATTTTTTCAAGATCATACTTTAATTCCATTTTTAAGGGTGCTGAATGTAAAGAGACATAAAGAGTGTTATGTGAGAAACGAACCTCGTCAGTATATTGTAAAATATGTTTGCCCATCAATTCACCCCAAGAGTTACAAATTCTAATGTTTTGAACACCTTTTTTTAAGGACTTTTGTTCAACAATATGATCCAACACAACTTTAATAGGCTTTGGATCAAACTTATTTTTTGAATAGTTCATTGTTTAAGTTAATTAAACGGGGTCTTTTATAATAAAAGGTTTTTTTTTCATGTTCTAAGATAAGCTTTTGATCATCAAGAAGGACTATTTTTTTAGACCACTCGTCCCAGGAGGTTTTAAACTTTAAATAAAAATCTTCTTTCCTTTTTTCTACTTGAAAAGAGGTGGCATTTGTTGAAGTTTGAAATACTCCCATCATAGATGGAGCAACTTTATTAAGAACTCCTTTTTTCTCATTAAGAATGTAATGGTCGTATAGAGGTGTCACGGAATTTGTTTTAAACACCTCTCCTTGTTGCTTAACAAAATCAATTTCCCAATAACCTTTCAATTGATCAATTGAAACATCATTTTTCGAAGCACAACCTATTGTTAAAGAGATGATTAATAATAGTAAAAAAGCTTTATGATTTTTATAAATCAAATATTTCATATCCTGATGTTGTTTTTGAAAGTGCTTGTAGAGTTCTATCTTTATGGGTATCTGTAATAAATATTTGTCCAAAATCATTTTGATCTACTAAGGACACAATTTGTGATACCCTAAGTTGATCCAATTTGTCAAAAGCATCATCTAAAAGTAAAATAGGAGAAAATCCGGTTTTTGATTTAAGAAAATCAAATTGTGCCAATTTAAGGGCTATAAGAAATGTTTTTTGCTCTCCTTGACTACCAAATTTTTTAATAGGATGTTCATCTTTTAAGAAGTGAATATCATCTTTATGAATCCCACAGCTTGTGTATTGAGTAATGCGATCTTTTGCGAGACTTTCTTCAAGAAGTTTAAGGTGAGATGATTTAAAAAGTTGACTTTCAAAGATTAAATTAATATTTTCTTCTTGGACACTTATACTATGGTAGCAAGCTTTAAATATAGGAATAAACTGGACCATAAAAGCCTTTCTTTTTTCAAAAATAGTTACACTTCTTTCAGCTAATTGTAGGTTGTAAATGTTTAAAGTGTCTGAATCAAAGGTGTGATTTAACACAAAAAATTTAAGTAAAGCATTTCTTTGCGAGAGTATTTTATTATACTCTATCAAATGTTTAAGAAATTCCGCATCTGTTTGCCCTATAACAGCATCAATAAACTTTCTTCTAATACTGCTGCCCTCCGAAATTAAATCTTGATCAGCAGGTGAAATAATTACTGTAGGAATTAATCCTAAGTGATCAGAAAGCCTTTCATATGTTTTCCCATTTCTTTTAATAGTTTTTTTCTGTCCTTTCTTAACACTACAAATTATTTTTTCTTCACGCTTATCTTTTTCATAGCGACCTTCTAGCACAAAAAAATCACATCCAAACTGGATGTTTTGTGTAGAAATTGGATTAAAATAACTTTTTCCAAAAGATAAATGAAAAATTGCATCAAGGATGTTTGACTTTCCAACGCCATTGTTTCCAATAAAACAATTGATCTTGGGGTTTAGATCAAATGTTTTGGAGCTAATATTTTTATAATTAGTAAGTGTAAGTTGTTTTAAATACATAGGATACAAAAATAATAAGTTAGAAGCTATGTTAGGACTTTTTGAATTAGAATAAAAAGACTAATTTTGTGCGCTTAATTAACTTTATAATGGCTACATACAAAAAACGCGGTGCAAAAAAATCAGTTACCACTTCAAAAGAAAATGAAGAGGTTAAAGAAAGTACAACAGCAGAGGTTTTCGAAACCTTAGATACGACTGCTTCCAAAACAGAGGAATGGGTTGTTAAGTATCAAAATATCATTTTAACGTTTATTGGCTTAATTGCTTTAAGTGTTTTAGGATATTTGGGTTATAGTAATTATGTATTAGTTCCTAAAGAACGTGAGGCCGTTAGTGAATTGAACCAAGCACAATACTATTTTGATCTTGCAGTTAACAGTGTTGAAGCCGATTCTTTGTATTCAAGAGCTCTTAATGGAGGAGAAGGGAAATATGGGTTTCTAGATATTATTGAAAATTATAAAGGTACTCCTGCCGCAAAACTTGCTACTTACAGTGCAGGAATGGCGTATTTAAACACAAAAGATTATAATAATGCAATTTTATATTTAGATCAATTCAGTGCAGATGATGTGTTGCTGAGTGCTCTTTCAAAAGGAGCTATTGGAGATGCTTTCGCTCAGTTAGGCCAAAAAGAAGATGCATTTGATTACTACGTAACTGCTGCTCAAATTAATAACAATATGTACAGCACACCAAAATATTTGTACAAAGCAGCTATTATGGGTGCCTCTATTGGAAAAATACAACAAGCGCTAACGTTTTTAAAGCGAATAGAAAAAGAATTTTCAGAATCTACCGAGGCTGAGCTAGTAGGAGTTCAAATTGGAAAATTAGAAACGTTATTAAAATAAATGGCGACAGCTTCAACTAATCTTTCTTCTTATAATTTACAATCAGTTCCTGATGGAACTTCTTTTAAAATTCACCTTGTTGTTTCTCAGTGGAATGAGACAATAACCTCGGACCTTAAAGAAGGTGCAATTAATACGTTATTAAAAAATAATGTACAGCAAGCCAACATTAAAGTATCTTATGTACCAGGAAGTTTCGAGTTAATTTATGGTGCAAAAAAGGCACAGTCTTTTGATCCAGATGCTGTCATTACTATTGGAAGTATTATTCAAGGCCAAACAAAACACTTTGATTTTGTATGTCAAGCCGTTTCTCAAGGTATTAAGGATTTAAATGTACAGTCAGAGGTTCCTGTGATTTTTTGTGTACTTACAGATCACAACTTAAAGCAGGCTCAAGATAGAAGCGGAGGTAAATATGGTAATAAAGGAGTGGAAGCTGCTGTTGCCGCACTTAAGATGATTCAATTTAGGCACACACATTAAGTTTATTACCATAATTTTCTGCATGTAGAGTTCTTAATTTTATAGCTTTCTTGTACCTTTGAATTATGTTGAAATCAACACTATTCAAACTAAAAAAAAATAGACGGTATAACTATACACCTCGCTATTACAAGGGAAAAGAAGAAGGAAACTTGTATGAGTTTGACTCTAAATTCGCAAAGTATCGCGACACTTATAATTCTAATGATTTTGGCCATCAATGGAAAGAGGCAAGGTTTCAAATGCGAACACGTAAAAATAGATCTATTACATTACGCCTATTGTTAATAATTTTAGTTCTTGTTTTTGTGTGTTTATACATTTTAGATTTTGACATTTCTATTTTTACAGCTGTTTCTTAATGACAAATAAAATAAAACTCTTACCAGATCATGTAGCAAATCAAATTGCGGCAGGAGAAGTCATTCAACGACCAGCATCTGTTGTGAAGGAGTTACTTGAGAATGCCGTTGATGCTGGTTCAGAAATCATTCAGCTTATAATAAAAGATGCTGGAAAAACATTAGTTCGAGTAGTTGATGATGGAATGGGAATGAATAGTATTGACATTCGTCTAGCCTTTGAACGTCATGCTACCTCAAAAATAAAAGTCGCAGAAGATCTATTTGCATTACAAACAAAAGGGTTTCGTGGAGAGGCACTTGCCTCTATTGCAGCAATTGCAAGAGTAGAAACCCACACACGTACTAAAGATGAAGAAGTATCACATCACCTAAAAATAGAAGGTAGTAATGTAATAGAACAAACATTTTCTACTCAACCCAAAGGAACTTCTATTGCAGTAAAAAGTTTGTTTTATAACATCCCTGCCCGGCGAAATTTTTTAAAATCTGATACAGTTGAATTGCGACATATTATTGATGAATTTCATCGAGTAGCTCTGGCCCATCCAGGAATTAATTTTTTATTTTTTAATAATGGAAACGAAATTTTTGACTTACCTGTCACGTCTTTCCGAAAACGTATTGTCAATGTTTTTGGAACAAAACTAGATTCTCTTTTAGTTCCTGTTGAAGAATCAACTTCTTTAGCTAAACTTGAAGGTTTTGTGTTAAAACCTTCTCAATCAAAAAAGACTCGTGGGCAACATTTTTTTTTCGTTAATAATCGCTTTATTAAAAGTTCTTTTCTTCACCATGCCATAATTAAAGCGTTTGAAGGTCTTTTGAAACCAGGGTATCATCCAGGTTATTTTTTGTTTTTAAACATTGATACTAAGAGAATAGACATTAATATCCATCCAACAAAAACAGAAGTTAAATTTGACGATGAGCAAAGTCTTTACGCCATTTTACGATCTGCGATTAAACATAGTTTAGGGATTTTTCAAATAGTTCCAACCTTAGATTTTCTTCAGAACCAAGCAATAGAACTTCCTTATAATTATAAAGACAAAACACCTTCTACACCTCCCATTGAAGTGGATTCAAGTTTTAATCCCTTTAAGAACGTCAAATCTAAAGTACCACTTAATATACTAAAATTGGAAGGCCTTCACTCAGATGAAAAAACCGAATATACTCATGATTTAAAGTCTTCAAAGCAATTGATTGAAACCCCTCAAATCACTCGTGTTTTTCAGCTTTTTTCAAAATATATTGTGTGTCCCCTAAAAACAAGTATGCTATTAATTGATCAGCATCGTGCGCATCAACGAATTCTTTATGAACGATTTTTGAGCGCTATTACTTCTAAAAAGGGGATAAGTCAACAACTACTTTTTCCTATTTTCATTACATTAAACCCTCAACAGCTAGAACAGTTTAAAGAAACTGAAGACATTTTAGATTCTTTAGGCTTTCAAATTAAATTAAAAGACCACAAAACACTTGAAGTTATAGGTGCACCAGAGCTCTGTCCTTCTCATAAAATTGAAAATGTGATTGAGTCCATTTTATCTGAATCTGATCAAATATCTGATAACCAACATTTTAGTTATGCAGATCAAGTAGCAAAATCATTAGCAAAAAGTTTATCTATTAAAACAGGAGACTCTTTATTAATAATTGAACAACAACGTTTATTAGATGACTTTTTTGGTTGTAAAGAAACTACAGTTTCCCCTTTTAACAAAAAGATTTTTATTACTTTGGAAAAAAGTGAAATTGACCAAAAATTAAGTTAATGCGAACAATAACAGAAACCGTAAAGCATCTTTTGATCATTAATGTAATTTTTTTTGTGGCTTCTATTTCGTTGGGAGATCTATTTTACGATCTTTTCGCATTACACTATCCTTCAAACCCTAAATTTAAAATTTGGCAACCCTTAACTCACATGTTTATGCATGGTGACATAGGTCACATTTTCTTTAATATGTTTGGACTTTATATGTTTGGGACTCCAATTGAACAAATGTGGGGACGAAAAAAATTCATATTCTTTTACCTTTCCACTGGTTTTGGTGCTGCTGCATTTCAATTACTCTTGTATTACTTTCAGGTTAATCAAGTATCTAATATTTTATTGGCTGAAGGATTAACAAGCAGTCAGATTAGTACATTTTTCCAAACAAGTGATTTATCATATAGTATGGTGGAACGAATAGGACGCGAAAAATTATTATCTGGTTTATCTACTTTTAATAGCGTTATGGTAGGTGCTTCAGGCGCCTTATATGGAATCTTAGTTGCTTTTGCCTTTCTTTTCCCAAACGCACGTTTAATGCTACTTTTTCCTCCCATTCCTGTAAAAGCAAAAATTTTAGTTCCTATTTTAATTTTAAGTGATTTATTTTTCGGCTTTACTTCATATTCAATTGGACCTATAGCTCATTTCGCTCATGTTGGAGGAGCTGTAACCGGATTAGTGATGTTGTGGTATTGGAAAAAAAATCAATTTAATAATAATCGTTTGAACTGATGAGTTTGATAGATCAAATAAGATCCCGCGTTCAACAAATGAATAGCGCTGAAAAGCTCATACTTTTAAATATTATTTGTTTCATATTCCCTTTGTTTTTAAAAACCTTATTTTTCCTTTTTGCTATTCCATATGGAACTTTTATTAGTTTTTTTGAACTTTCTTCAGACTGGGGAACTTTATTATTTCAGCCATGGTCAATTGTGACTTATAGTTTTATTCATTCGGGTTTTTTTCATCTATTTTGGAATATGTATTTATTATACTTTTCCTCCCGCTTATTTTTAAATTTATTTCCTGTAAAAATATTTTTAAATGTTTATTTTTTAGGAGTAGTAGTGGGTGCATTTACTTTTTTATTGAGCTATGCACTGTTTCCTGCTTTTCAAAATGCTACCCCATCTATGATTGGTGCTTCTGCAGGTGTTATGGGGATATTTGTATTTATCAGTACTTATTCCCCAGATCAGGAAGTACGAATTATCTTCTTTAACATAAAGTTACGTTATTTAGCTATTGGTTTTGTTTTAATTGATATTATTCAAATCCCTTATGGAAATGCAGGTGGTCATTTAGCACATTTAGGTGGTGCTGGTTTGGGCTTTTTATTTGCACAACGTCTGCAAAATGGAATTGATATTGGCCTTCCTTTTGAACGTTTTATCACAAAAACAATTGATTTATTTAAAAAAAAACCAACTTTAAGAACAGTACATAAAAAAAAATCATCAAAAAAAATTAAATCCACACCAACTTCTGATACTTTGCATCAGAAAAAAATTGATGCTATTTTAGATAAGATAAGTACATCAGGATATGAAAGTTTATCACAAATAGAAAAAGATTATCTTTTTCAAGCTGGTAAAAACTAATAATATATAGCTTCAATGAAATGGAAAAAGACATTTGTCCGATTTTTTGCTTTTATAAATGTCCTGCTGCTAGTTCTACAGTTAATCGCTATGGGAAGTATTTCAGGTATAATATCAATTCCTATTTTTTCATTGGTTGTTCCTTTGTTGTGTTTTACGAATATTCTTTTTTTTATTTTCTGGCTCATACGTTTTAAATGGCCTTTCCTTTTGTTTGTGTTAACATTTGCTATTGGTTTTAAAGAATGGGGTCTCCTTTATCAATTCAAAGACAATGGTATTATCACTTCTGATGGACTTTCTGTAATGAGTTATAATGTTAGATCTTTTAATAGATTTAAATGGTTAGACACATCTAATATTCCCAAAGAAATTGCTACTTTCATTACAAATGAAAGCCCTGATATTATTTCTTTTCAAGAGTACGCAATAGATTTAGCACCAATTTTTAAGGGCTATCCTTACTTATTTTTCACTCCTTATTCTAAAAACGGTAAAGTTGGGTCATGTATTATATCTAAATTACCATTATTCAATCCACAACCTGTTTTATTTACTGGCTCTGAAAATGGAGGAATGTATGTTGATTTTTTATATAAAAAAGATACTTTACGTTTGTATAACATTCACTTTGAATCATTAGGTTTTAATTTGAAAGATACTTTGGTTGATTCTCACTATTCTAAAAAAATTCGCTCTAAAATAGATAAAGTATTTGCAATTCAACAGTTACAGGTTTTACAGGTTAAAAAAATCATGAATGGGAGCGTCTTTCCTGAAATTATATGTACTGATTTAAATAACAATGCATTTTCTGCAAGCTACAGAGCTCTTTCAAAAGGAATGAAAGATTCATTTTTGGCTAAAGGTGCCGGTTTTGGTGCTACTTATCAATTCCCTTATTTTCCGTTGCGTATTGACTATATTTTAACAGACCCTAAAATGAAAACAATTTCTTTTAAAACACATTCTATTAAACTATCTGATCATAAACCTATAAGTATATCATTAGAATGGCCTTAAATAAATCTAGCAGCATTTTTAAGATAATTCGCACAATTAGGACCAAGGTTAAATAGTACATCTAAGACACTGAGATTTGGCAGGAAACCTGTTTTCTCCATAAATACCTGTGTATAGACTTCTTGCTCAAGAAGCGGAGGATTCTTAGCTTCTAAAAAAAGATCTAATCTTTTATGTTTTTTGGGGTTCCAAGCTACTTTTTGAAAAATAAAATGATGTTCCATTAGTAACATTATCTTTTCAATCAAGCGGATGTTAAAATCAAAAAGAGTAGTTGTTTTTTCATTAAAAGATAGCGCTAAATCATGTTCATAAAACTCAAAGTAAGGTGATGACTTATAGGCTGAACATATAGATTTCCAGTGGTTATTTTGCCAGTTCATTTCATAAGAAATAATAACAGCATTTTCTTGAATTTTTTCTTTTTCCGAATGCGAAATAGGAATTGTTAGGTTTAGCTTTCCATTTGCTCCATAAATTGGAGTTCTGTTTCGAAAAGTTTGTTTTTGATAGTGGGTATCTGTCACGAAATTAACAAGCTCTTGAGAACAAAGCCAAGCAAAGTAGGGAACATTAGGAAGGTACGCAGGACATATAACAGCTTGCATTTTATTTTTTTAGCTTCCGTTTTCTGATGAAGACAAAACCTTGCCAGAGAATTATAAACCCAATAAAAAACGGGAAATATGAATACCTTTCTCCGGGACCATCAACGGTTGTAAAAACGCGATTCCAGCGTACGGACCAATTTTTTATTCCATCGTTAATTCCTTTAATACTAAACCAGATAAAAACAGGTTTACCTACAATATGATCTTCTGGAACAAATCCCCAAAAACGACTATCCTCAGAACGATGCCTGTTATCACCCATCATCCAGTAATAATCCTTTTTAAAAGTATATTCAGTTTCCACTGAACCATTAATTTTAATTTTTGTTGGTGTAAGTTCAAGTATGTTATTTTCATACTCTTGAATAATTTTTTTATACAATGGAAGATTATCACGTGACAAGGCAATAGTCATTCCTTTTTTTGGAATCAATAGTGGACCAAAATTATCTTCGTTCCAATTAAATGGTATCTTATTAGGGAAAAAGGTTTCATTTGAAGTTTTACTCGTGAGAATACGTTGTTTTACACTATCAATTCCTTCAAGACTTTTTAAACCATTAGCTTCATTAATTGTAAGGGTTAATTCTTTATTAGTTTCTAAAATCTCACTCACCCGAAGGCCAAGTTGTCTAATTAATTTAGGTGGTAATCCTTTTGCTTTAGTGATTACTGAAAAATCTTCAACCGTATTTCCAATCCTTCCAACAATATGGGGTATGAGTTTCTGATAGCTATTTTCAGTTATGTTTTCAATTTTATATTTTCTATTAAAGTCTTCAAAGCCTGCAGCTAGTAACTTTCGAGAAGAAACTCCTTTTTGAGCAAAAGCATTGAAGGTGTATTGAACTCGAGCTCTAGAGGGGAGTATATTTCTCACTCCATTTGTATGTACAAAACCATTAATAATTTCGAGAGTATCGCCAGGAATTCCAAGACAACGTTTGACATAATTAGATTTTTTGTCAATGGGTTTATCTACTCTTTTTTCACGAACAAAAAATTGACGAACAGTATCTGCAGGCCAACTAAAAACGACAATATCATTTCGTTTTATTTTCTGAAGGGCTGGCAATCTTAAATAAGGAAGCTGTGGATTTTTTAGATATGAACGTATTTTTAAAAATGGAACAGTATCATGAACCATAGGGACCGAAACAGCCGTCATTGGTACTCTTGCACCATAGTGAAATTTACTTACAAATAAAAAATCTCCTATTAGTAAAGATTTTTCTAATGATCCAGTAGGAATTATATAAGGTTGCATAACGTAGTTATGTACAATTGTTGCTGCAACGATTGCAAATAAAATGGAACTTAAGGTTTCTCCAACACCAGTTTTAGAACGTAAATCTCGATTAGGGATATGAGATGGTTTTTTACTGTAATTTATAGTGTATATGTATAATCCAAATGATGCTAATCCGAGAAAAGTATCTTTAATTGTGTTTTTGCCAAAACTCCGAAGTGTTTCAATCCATATTGCTCCAAAGACAATTAGATTTACGGTTGGAATAAAAAGCAACAGTACCCACCATGAAGGACGTTTAATAATTTTCATTAAAATAAACGCGTTATAAATAGGAATAGCAGCATACCATCCTTTATAGCCAGCTGCTTTATAGAGTCTCCAAGTCCCTAAAAAGTGAATTATTTGAATTGCCAGAACGAAAAGAATCCATGAGGAAAGTATCATTAATTATTTTTTTCAAATATAAGAGTATCCCTTAAATCCACATCGCAATTAAGAAATATTTAAAACATCTTGCATTGTAAAGATTCCTTTTTTGTCTGCCAGCCATTCTGCTGCAATTATAGCTCCTTTGGCAAAGCCATCTCGATTAAATGCCTCATGCTTAATACTAATTTCATCAACTTGAGAGTGGTAGGTAACGATGTGTTTTCCTGGTACTTCTCCTTCTCTTATAGCTTCAATATTAAGCTTTTCTAAACCAGTGCCATTTAATTCCCATTCCTTAAAATAATCAGTACTTAAAAGTGATTTTGCAAGTGATAATGCGGTACCACTTGGAGCATCTAGCTTATGAACATGATGAATTTCTTTTATGCTTACCCTGTATTTTTCTTTATGTGGTTCTATTAGGCGTGCCACTAAATCATTTAATTTAAAAAATAAGTTAACCCCAATGCTAAAATTAGATGCATAAAGAAAAGCTGTGTTTTTTTCTTCACAAAATTGTGTTATTTCTTCAAACTTATCTAGCCAGCCTGTGGTTCCACTAACAACAGGAATCTTTAGTTGCATAGCTTGTTTGATATTAAATACTGCAGCTTCAGGAACACTAAAGTTGATGGCAACATCTGCCTGTTTTAGATCACCTTTTTCCGAATTTTTATCTGCGGTATAGACGATTTTATGATTTCTTTCTAGTGCAAACCTTTCTATGGTTTGTCCCATTTTTCCATAACCTAATAATGCGATTTTCATTTATTCCAGTTATTCAATTAAATTTTATTGCCAAACGTAAGCCAGTCATTTCAGGATCAAATATTAAATTAGGAGTCACACTTAAGTCGTCATTCACATTAAACTGAAGTAGGTGTGCGCTTACATTTGCATCAAGTATATTTAGCATATATGCTGCAGCTGCTAAAATCATTGCAATATCTCTATAATTTTTATGAAAGTCCATCCCAAGTAATAGTTGTTCTGTTGTTATGGGAATATCTGTTTCTAGAAACTCATCATCAAAAAAACCATTTTGTCTCCTTTTATAAGCGGTTCTGTATTTATTCATTTCCTTATTATTTATATCATAATAATAAAGAGAAGCACCAATTGCAGCATATACCATTGGAACTTTCCAGGATTTTCCAATATATACCTGTCCTAATCCTGGTATAATAGCCGAATAAAATGCGGCTTTTGATGGGGTAAGTGGATCTTCAATAAGGCGAAAAATTCTTTGAGAATATTGTTTACCGCTACCAATAGAATCTGGTGCGGTTATTGTATTTAAACGATTATCTTTTTTTACTTTTTCTTCTTGTGAAAAAAGCATAGCTAAATTGAAGCAAAAGAAGAAAAATAAAAAAATGTTAGATTTCACCTTTTACTTTGTTTAAAATATGTTGGAGTTTTTTCTGAGAATCAAAACTGATTTTTAGCACACCCTTTCCCTCACTATTGGCTGATACTGAAACAGGAGTTTCAAAAAGTATTTCTAAATCATGAGCGGCTTGTTTTATATAAGGGGGCTTATAAGAAGTCCCCTTATAAGTTTTAGGATCTTTTGTGTTTCTTACCAAGATCTCGGTAGCTCGAACCGAAAGCCCTTTTTTTACAATTAGTTTGTATAGGTCCAACTGGGTTTGGATATTATTTACATTGACAAGTGCACGCCCATGACCCATACTTACAAAACCATCTCGAATTCCTGTCTGAATAATAGGATCTAATTTAAGTAAGCGTATATAGTTAGTTATGGTTGAGCGTTTTTTGCCAACGCGTTCGCTTAATTGATCTTGGGTTAAATCGATCTCTTCAATTAATCGTTGATATGAAAGTCCTATTTCAATAGGGTCAAGATCTTGACGCTGAATGTTTTCAACTAAAGCCATCTCTAAAGATTCTTGATCATTTGCCAACCTAATATACGCAGGAATACTTTTTAATCCAGCTATTTTAGATGCTTTAAACCGCCGTTCTCCTGACACTAATTCAAATAGATTTTCTTCTACTTTTCGAACTGTAACTGGCTGAATAATACCCAATTCTTTAATGGAGGTACTAAGTTCTTTAAGTGCTTCATCATTAAAATGTGTTCTAGACTGAAAAGGATTGGCACTAATTTTATCTAATGGTAAATCAATAATACTGCCAATGATCCCTACTGAATTTATATCATTTTCGGAATCAATCGTCTTTTTTGAATCGTTTAAAAGAGCTGAGAGACCTCTTCCTAAGGCGGGTTTTCGTTTATATTTTGCCATGAAAATTATTTATTCCGTTTTAAAATTTCACTTCCTAATGAAAGGTAACTTTTTGCCCCTCTGCTAGAGGCATCATAAGTGATGATGTCTTCTCCAAAACTAGGAGCTTCACTAAGTCTAATATTTCGTTGGATAATAGTTTTAAATACCATTTTACCAAAATGTTTTTTTACTTCTTCCACTACCTGATTAGATAAGCGTAAACGAGTATCGTACATGGTCAGTAAAAGACCCTCAATATCAAGGTCTTTGTTGTGAAGTTTTTGAACACTTTTTATGGTATTCAACAATTTTCCAAGGCCTTCTAAGGCAAAGTATTCACATTGAATAGGGATAATAACAGCGTCTGCAGCGACTAAGCCGTTTAATGTAATAAGTCCTAAAGAGGGTGCACAATCAATGAAAATATAATCATAAGCTTCTTTAGTTTGTTTGAGCGCTTTTTTAAGCATATACTCTCTTTCCTCTTTGTTAACTAGTTCAATTTCAGATGCAACAAGATCAATATGAGAGGGGATTAAGTCTAGGTTAGGACTTTTGGTAGTTACAATAGCATCAGCTGCATTAATACTATGTTCTAGAAGTTGGTAAGTGCCATAGTTAGCCTTATTAACATCAACTCCAAGACCAGATGTTGCATTGGCTTGTGGGTCTGCATCAATAAGGAGTATTTTTTTTTCCAGGACTCCCAAAGCAGCAGCTAAGTTTACCGCTGTAGTCGTTTTTCCTACTCCTCCTTTTTGATTAGCAATTGCTATGATTTTACCCATTAATTTGTTTTAAGAGCCAATAAAAATACAATTATTTAATTCCTAATAAAAGATTCCAGAGGCCAATTATTTCGTTGATTATTTAGTCAGGAATAATTTTATTTATTAGAAAGGGTATCGGAAAGATCGATAATAAAAATAGTTTCATTTTTCTTTTTATGGCCATAGCGTTCTCTCGCAAAATATTCAAGACTATCTTCGTTTTGAAGTTGTTCGATGGCATACTTATCATCTTTAATGATTTTTGTTAGCGCTTCCTGTTCTAGCTCTAAAGCTTCAATCTCATCGTTTAATTCAGCATGGATATTCCAGGAATGTGTATCTAAGAAAAGCATCCAAACGATAAAACCAAGGAGAATACCTCCATAGAGTAAATAGCTCTTTTTAGTTGCCTTAAAGGCATTCCAGTAGGAACCAAAGACGCTCATTCTAATAATGACTTAGGGATTTTTGAAACTTGATTTGGAGTAATGAAGGCTGTTGTTTGATTGCCCCATTCATTTAAAATATAATTCATAACATCAGCAACCTCTTCATCATCTAGTCCCTGCCTTACCATTACACCATTATATTCTTCACTATTTACAATAATCTTACCTTTCAATCCGTACTTGATTCCAGCAATACTAAGATTTGTATTTTCTAATAAATAATCAGATGCTTTTAAAGGAGGAAATACACCGGAGACACCAATTCCACTTGATAAATGGCATTGCAAACAAAAATCTTGATAAATTTCTGAGCCTGCTTTTATGCTTTCTTTTTTTGTTTTATTTTGAAACAAAAAGGAGGAAAAAGCCCCTAAACTGAGCAAATATATCAGCACGATACTTTTCATTAGAGTGGCATTATTTTTATAATTCCTTTTCCTTCAACCCCTAAATATAAATAACCATCGGGACCTTGTTTTACATTTCGTACTCGACCAATTTTATCAAGAATTTTTTCTCTTTTAACTACTTTGTTTCCCTTAATAACAAGACGCTCTAAATATTCAAATTTCAGTGATCCGACAAAGAGGTTATTTTTCCATCCCTTATAGACATCTGAGGTGGAAAATGCCATTCCACTTGGAGCAATAGAAGGCACCCAATAATAAAAGGGTTGTTCCATTGTTGGATCACTAGTTTTGTCAGTAATAGTGGTTCCACTGTAGTTAATTCCATATGTAATTATTGGCCATCCAAAGTTTTTACCACTTTCCACCTTGTTAATTTCATCCCCTCCTTGTGGCCCATGTTCATTTACCCAAATAGCACTTGTTGTAGGGTGAACTGTCATTCCTTGTGGATTTCTGTGTCCATATGAAAATATAGCTTGTTTTGCTTTACTAGAAGATACGAAAGGATTGTCTTCCGGAATACTGCCATCTAAATTTAGACGGTATATTTTTCCACCATCACGGGAAATATCTTGAGGGTTTTCATCTCGATTTCCACGATCACCCACTGAAAAATAAAGGTGACCCTTGCCGTCAAAAGCGATTCTTGAACCAAAATGTTGTCCTTTTTTGGTATTAGGTGTTGCTTTGTATAACAAGTTTAAGTTTTTTAGGGTATTGCCCACCAATTTTGCTTTGTATAGAGCCGTATTCCCTCCGGGATCTCCATCTAAAGTAGCTGAAAGAGTAAGGTAGATGAGATTATTATTTTTAAAATCAGGATGTAAAGCTACATCTAAAAGTCCACCTTGTCCTCTTAGATAAATCTCCGGCAAACCTGTTATTACGGTTTTTATGCCTTTAGTGACTCGGTATAGCTTTCCCGAAAGTTCAGTAACTAATAATTCGTTTTCATTTATGAAATCCATACCCCAAGGGATGTCAATCCCTTCTACTATAGTAGTGTGTGTGTAGTCAACAGTTTCAGGCGTTTCAATAGCTGGGGTATTTTCTTGTGCACAGCTTAGACTTGATAATAGCACAAAGGCTAGGAAATAGATTTTTATTTGTTTCATAGTGGTATGAATTGTAGCTAACTCAAATGTACGAAAGAGCTTTCTGATTTTGAAAATAAAATAAACGAATAAATCCCTAAATATATATTTAGAAGTATGACTAATCAAAAATCGACATATAGGATGTAGACCATTATTAGTTTTACTTTTTGTTAAAGTTATGGAGTCTTCGATGTGAGGGAGGTATTATTAATGAAGCTAGACTTGAGAATTAAAGTCGGGATGACAGGATTTGAACCTGCGACCCCACGCACCCCATGCGTGTGCGCTACCAGGCTGCGCTACATCCCGAATTTAAGGATTGGTAAAATTAGTCGGGGTGGCAGGATTCGAACCTGCGACCTCCTGCTCCCAAAGCAGGCGCGATGACCGGGCTACGCTACACCCCGAAAAAAGTGTGTGCAAATATAGTATTTAATAAAATTGAAACAAATAGTAAAGTATCTTTCTTATGAATTTATTTTATTTTCACTGTTAACCCCTGATTATCAATATTTAAATCAACTTTTTCTTTTCCTTTTTCATCATGATATTGAACATTTAGCTCTGCTTGATTCTCTTTACAGTCTATACAATTCAAAATTCCATCAATCATTTTCCAATAATGTCCATCCATTTCCGATTGTCTATACCCTTCATTGTTATCTATCGTAATTTGGATCATATTTTTAATTGTAGGATCAATAAATAGTATTTGTCCTTCTTGTAGGAAAAGATTAAGTTTTAATTTTTGATTATAGAAGTTGGTTTTTGTTTCTAATTTCCACAGAGGGTCGATAGAGAGAAGCTTCTTGTTTTGTTGCCATCCATAGATTATTTTTTTTGCATTTCCTTGGGCATGTTGATAGTCTGTGCCATTTGCTGAGAATTTCAATTCAAAATAAGAAGGCTTCAGCCCTCCCTGATTTAGATAAATTTTTAGATTTTTACCAATACCCCACTCTTCATTAAAAGCATCTTTTATAACAGTTGATCGATCAAATTCCCATTCCTGATTCTCTTTTCCCTTTGAAAGTGAATTTGTTTTTAAGGTAAGTGTATCTCCAGCGGCAACCATTAACATTTTTGTTTCAATTTTAGTAGCCGTTACACTTTGATTTCTCAACTCTCTTGTTCCAGTTACTAATAAAGAAACAAGAGCTATAATCCACAAAAAAAACAATACAGATCTTCCAACTGTTCCAAAGCTTGAAGTTTTAGAATAAAGCAACCTAATCCCCAATGAAAACAAAAATATAAAAGGAATGATAATCAAGAGAAATATAGCAATCGTTATTGAAATACTTGGCAAGAGATTAAAATTAATGAAGTTGAAATAAATATTAAATGGCCAATACTGTATTCCGAAAATTAGAAAAACAACGGATCCTATTAAAGTACCTAGGATTGAAAAAATAGAAATAATTAGTAAAAAAATACCCATGAGCTTAAATATTGCATTAGGAATTAAGCTTAGTAACCGTTCGATAAAATCGAATAAAAGTTTTGATTTTCTTTTTAAAGTATCAGCCGTCTTTTGATAATCTACTTCTTTAATTTTAGAAGAAACCTCATCAAATTCTTTTTTTATTTTTTCTTGAATGGTATCAACATTTATTGGTTTTCCCTTCATTTCTAGTATATCTGAAGTTGTTTTTGCAACGGGAATAAGAAACCACATCAATAGATAGATAAAACCAAATGATCCAATTGAAAACAATGCCAATATTATCCATATTACACGAATTAGGCTCGAGTCAATACCGAAATAATATCTAAAACCAGAAGCAACACCACCTATATATTTATTGTCCGGATCTCTAAATAATTTTTTCTTTGACGTGTATTTATTTTCTTCAAGTAAATCATCGTCTTCTTTTGAGAGAAAATCTTCAGGTTGCCCTAAAATATTAATTACCGCTGTTACATCATCTTCATTGATCACATAATTTGTGTGGACTTTTTTTTCCTGAAAAAGTTCTGCAATACGGGCCTCAACGTCAGCTAAAATTTCATCTTTTCCTTCGGTTTCATCGAACGCTTTTTCAAGCTTTTTTATGTATGAAGTAAGAAGAACGTAAGCACTTTCGTCCACATAAAAAAAAACACTTGATAAATTAATATTAATAGTTTTGTTCATATTTTTATTTTTTTGAAGTAATTATTTTAACAGCTGAGTTAAGCTCCTTCCAAACATTTTTTAATTCAGATAAAAATTCTTCACCATCTGGGGTAATGGAATAATATTTTCTTGGTGGACCAGAGGTGGATTCTTCCCATCTGTACTGAAGTAAGTTAGCATTTTTAAGTCGAGTAAGAAGCGGATATACTGTGCCCTCAACTACTAACATTTTCCCTTTTTTTAGTGTCTCTAATATTTCAGAAGTATAGAGGTCTTTTCCTGAAATTAAAGAGAGAACACAAAACTCTAAAATTCCTTTACGCATTTGGGCAATGGTATTTTCTATTTTCATAACGGAATGATTATATATTACAAATATATGGACAAAGAATAGAACCATGTATAACAAAGTACTATTTTATTGTTTTAACATTTCAACAACATTTTAATAATAAAAAACATCTTACATTGTATTTTGATTAAATTAAAATATATGTCTAATACTTTGAAATATTATAGAATTATTCTCCGTAAAGTCAGCTTTGATGCAGATCTTTTTTCAAAGGAATTAAAAAAGGCTTATCGGCATTTGAGTAAAGAAGACTCCAGTCAACTTTATATTTGGACACTAATTTTCATTAAAAAACACCCACACTTAATTGAGGTGCAGTATTCTTTCTGAATTAATTATTGGGAGTAATTAATTTTATATTTTGAAATTTTATAGCTCCTCGCATGATGCTCTCAATTACAGTTACTAACGATTCTATTAGGGGTACTTTGAGTTGATTTTTTAAATAAATCATACTTATTTCTCTTGCTGGTTCTGGACTTTCAAATGATTTTAGATTTTTCTTATTTTCTTCAGAAAGGCTTCTGGTTTGAAGGTAAGGGAGAAGGGTCATGCCCATGCCGTCATTTGCAAGATGAATCAAAGTTTCAAAGCTGCCACTTTTTAAGTTAAAAGAGTTGAATGATTTTGTTGACTGACATAATTTTAATACATGCTCCCTAAAGCAGTGTCCGTCTTCTAAAACTAAGATATCTATCTTTTCTAAATCCTCAACAGATAAAGATTTTAGTTTTGAAAGAGAATGAGTTTTTGGAATGTATCCAACAAATGGCTCATAGTAAAGAGGCTTCTCTAAAAGTTTAGGATCATCCAGGGGTGTGGCTGCAATTCCTGCATCTAGCATTCCATTATTAAGCTCTTCAATAATAGAAGCAGTATTCAGCTCTTCAATTTTTAAATTAACTTTTGGAAATTTCTTAATAAAGGTGCTAAGAAATAAGGGGAGTAATGTTGGCATTACCGTTGGAATAATCCCTAGCCTAAAATCACCTTCAATAATTCCTTTTTCCGAGGTAACCAAATCGTTCATGCGTTTTGCTTCTTTAAGAATAACTTTAGTTTGTTCAATTATTTTTAAGCCAATAGTGGTTAGGCTTATTGGTTTGGTATTTCTGTTGAATAATTTCACAGTCAACTCCTGCTCAAGTTTTTGAACTTGCATACTTAGTGTTGGTTGGGTGACAAAACATTTTTCAGCAGCTTTTGTAAAATTTCCTTCTTCTGCTACGGCTAATGTGTATTCGAGTTGAGTTAGTGTCATTCGATATTTCTTATTGATATATTAAATATAATAAGAAAAAATTATAGATATAATGTATTTATGATTTATTTTGATTGTTTAAAGGGATGATTAAATCTAAATAGATAATTCTTATTCTAAAATAGAAATTTCCATAAAGATATTAGTTAGTGGGGTTTCACGATTGTCAATCCGTTGTTTGTTTATTTCATCAACAATTTCCATTCCAGAAATTACCTTTCCAAAAACAGTATACGATCCATCAAGATGATATGCGCCAGGGACTTGATTTACAATAAAAAATTCAAATGGTGAGGCGAGTTTGTATGGATTTTCAATTTCACTACTTGGCATTGAAATAACCCCTCTGTGGTGTTTATGCCCATTTCTAGTGTCCGGAGGTAAAAGATATTTTCCGATTTCACTCCTTTTCCTTGCAGTTTCATAGCGATCAGAATTTCCTCCTTGAATTATGAAATCTGGAACTACTCTATGAAAAGTAGTGCCATTGAAATATCCTTTTTTTGTTAAGTAAATGAAATTTGCTCTGTGATAGGGAGTGTCATTGAATAGTCTGATGTCAATCGATCCAAAACGTGTGGTAATACGCACTTCATTCTCTGGATTTTCTTTTTGATAGTTAAAGAAAAAAGGGATTGCATTTTTGTCATTGAGAATGATTGGGGATTTTTCAACGGGTTTTTTTGTTTGGGCTCCTTCTAAAGTCTTTTCTGCTATTTTATTTTTAATGGAACTTGGTATTTTATTTTGAGAAGTTGTAGTACTTTTTCGATGTGATTTTTTTCTCGAAGTGCACTGTGCAAGCAATAGAAAAATTGTTACAGGTATTATAAGTATTTTAGCTTTTGTCATGGACTATCAAACATTTATAAATTGTATTCCAAAAGTAAATGATTTCCCTTTACCGGGAAAACGAGGTCATGCTATAATGGCACCTTATTCTATTCGAAGACTTTATCTATCAAATGAAGAAGTATTCCAGCATGAAAATGATTCAGAAAACTACCAAAATACTCGGAAAGCTTCTGTATTACTTTATTTTTATGAACACAAAGATGAGCTTTACCTCACCTTAATAAAACGAACTATTTATGATGGTCCACACTCCGGGCAAATTAGCTTTCCAGGTGGAAAACCAATGTCCTTAGATTCCGGTTTATGGGAGACAGCAACAAGAGAATTTAAAGAAGAGCTAGGAGTTGATCTTTCTTCAGTGAGTCCACTTTTAACATTGAGTCGAGTCTACATACCTCCTAGTAATTTTCTTGTCACCCCATTTGTTACAGTTGTTAGAAAAAAACCTTTTTTTCAGTTAGATTCTAGAGAAGTTGCCTTGCAAATTAATATTTCTTTAGATGAACTTATTCATTTAAATATTAAACAATGTCCCATATTGGACGGAAGTCATAAAGGAGTTATTGTTCCTTGTTATGTTTATAAAGGACACATGATCTGGGGCGCAACTGCAATGATTTTATCTGAATTTATACTTTTTTTAAAGGAGCGTATTCTTATTTAATTTTATATTTAGCTAGTTTTTAAAACACTTATGTTAAAAAAAAATCCCTTCGGTCATTATCTAATCCTTAAGAAATGGTTAATCCGTTATTTGGGTTTTATGACTCACAGACGTTACAGAGGATTCAACGAGCTCCATATTGAAGGTTCTGAGATCATCAAAAATTTACCCAATAAAAATGTTTTGTTTATCTCCAATCACCAAACCTATTTTGCTGATGTTGTAGCGATGTTTCATGTTTTTAATGCTAGTTTGAGTGGACGTATTGATAGCATTAAGAATGTCGGGTATTTATGGTCTCCAAAGTTAAACATGTATTATATAGCGGCAAAGGAAACAATGCGCTCAGGTTTGTTGCCTCGTATAATGGCTTATGCAGGCTCAGTTTCTATTGAGAGAACATGGCGTTCAGATGGGAAAGATATTAATAGACAAGTTAAAATGAGCGATATTTCTAACATTGGTATTGCTTTAGATGATGGATGGGTAATTACGTTTCCACAAGGTACTACAAAACCCTTTAAGCCTGTTCGAAAAGGAACTGCTCACATTATTAAACGTTATAAACCAATTGTTATTCCAATAGTTATTGACGGTTTTAGACGTTCTTTTGATAAAAAAGGTTTAATGATTAAGAAAAAAGGAATTCTCCAATCGATGATTATTAAAGAACCATTGGAAATTGATTATGAAAATGAAAGTGTAGATAGTATTCTTAAAAAGATACAAATAGCTATTGAACAAGACACCTCTTTTTTAAAGGTAGTCTCCAGGGAAGAAATTGAAGCACAACAAAAACTAGATGTTACTCGTCAGTGGGATTATTAATTATTCTATAATTCCAACACAACTTATTCTAGCACCGGCAGCTCCTGAAGGTTGAGAAATTAAATCATCAGTTCCTTGGTGAACAATGACTGCTTTTCCAATAAGATTTTTAGTATCATCGTCACACCCTAAACACCACTGGTCGGTTGAAAAAGTAATGCCTCCATTCCCATTTTTATCAGCAAGAAAATTACCAATATCACCTTTGTGATATCCATCTTTAGATCCCCAAGCACCATGATTTTCAAAAGTTGGATTCCAATGTCCTCCACTAGACTTTCCATCTTCAGAAGAGCAGTCAGCTTTTTCATGAATGTGAATGGCATGTGTGCCTTGACTTAATCTATTCATAACTAATTCAAGAGTTACTTGGCCATCTTTTTCAGTAAAAATAACTGTTCCGTTAGTGTTACTTCCACTTTTAGGGCTTAATATAAACTGATTTTTTTTGATTGTTTTTCGTACGGTTTGATCAGAATCTCCAGAATTTTTAGTTACCAGTTCTACCTTTTCCATTACCTCTTCATGGGTACCTTCAAATATTTGAACTTCTTCTGAAAATTCTCCGTTAATATCTGCTGTGATTCGAACTTCTGCTTTTGTAATGCTGTCTGTTCTATCAACATTTACTTCAATCGTTTTTTTGAGTTTAGATTCTTTTTTAAGATTTTGACAACCCATAATGGTTGCTAAGAATAAAGACAAAACAAGAATAATATTTTTTTTCATGGGAATTAATTATCGTTAACGTATGTTACCACCAAAGATAATTATTCATTTTATAATATCCAGAACTAACTTCAGCTCTTTTGTTTTAATTCATTTACTTCAATTTAAACCAAACTATTATCTTTGCTTAAAGACACTAATTGAAAAACACTATTACCCTCTTTTTATTATGCATCCTATTCATCACATGTAAACCTATTTACATAACCTCAGATTTTGATTTTGCCTCTAGTCCAGAAGCTCCTGATTACTCTGATAATAAAGATTGGGCTGTTTTACCTTCACAGTGGCCAAAAGAACTTGAAGAGGTCGTTGGACCCCACATTAAAAAAGAAGCGGACGTTTTTTACATCTACCCGACCCTTTTTACGGATAAAAAAGATGCAGGTTGGAACTCCAACGTCAGATCTTCCAAAATTCGAAATGAAATTCTTTCAAAGGCAATAGCATTTCAAGCTTCAGCATGGACCAAGGCAGCAAATTTATATGCTCCATTCTATAGGCAAGCACATTATAGAATTTTTGTAGATCCTTATTCATCTCAAGGCAAGGAAGCGGGGTTCATGGCTTATGAGGACGTGAAAAGAGCTTTCATTTATTATTTAGAAAACTATAATGCGGGAAAGCCCATAATTATTGCTGCGCATAGCCAAGGATCAATGCACGCAAAACGCTTAGTTCACGATTTTTTTGATGAAACCCCCTTGCAAGAGAAATTAGTGGCTGCTTATCTAATTGGTGTGAAAATTTTACCTAATGAATTTAAAAACATTCACCCACTTGAAATAGCAGACGCTACTGGAGGTTTTGTTAGTTGGAATAGCTACAGAAAAAATAGATTACCTAAACGATACGAATCTTGGTATAAAGGTGGGGTTGTGACGAATCCAATCACATGGGATGCTCAAAATACCAGTGATGAAAAAGATCATTTAGGAGTGCTTTATTCAGATTTTAAAGTTTATTCAAAAAGCATTGAGATTGAGCGTATAGACGGTATGTTGTGGGCTAGTGTTCCAAAAATCCCCAAGCGATTTTTACTTTCGTTCGTTAAAAACTATCATTTTGCAGATGTTAATTTATTTTGGGCTGATATTCAAAAAAATGCTCAACTTCGAGTTTCCTCATGGCTTAAAAAGCATAAAAAATAATGTAAAATGTTAGAAAACTTATTCGAAGAATGCAGTAATCAATGGGCTAAAGTGAAAAATTCAAAAAAACATGCTTTTCGTTTTTTCACTTTAGCAACGATTGCATCCGATGGGAGGCCACATATTAGGACAGTGGTACTGCGTGATTTTAACCCGATGAATATCAGTTTTACAGTATATACTGATACGCGATCCCAGAAGTTAAAAGAATTAGAGCGAGATAAAAGGGCTCAGTTATTGTTTTATGATCCAAAAAGAATGCTTCAAATCATAGTAAGTGTGGTTCTTGTGGAAAACGTAAATGAAAACAAAATTTACAACGCTATTCCTGAGCAGAGTAAAAAAGATTATTCTTCAATGATTACTCCTGGATCTGAAATCAAATCTCCTGATGAATTACAGTTTAACTTTTCCAAAGGATTTTTTTCAAAATTGATTTTTAAAGCTGAAACCATTGAATATCTTCGGTTAAAAAGGCCTAATCACCTACGTGCATTTTTTACAATAGAAGATAATTGGAAAGGAACTTTTTTAGTTCCCTGAGACATTTTCGCTTTGTTATTTTTTGTAATTTAATTTTTTAAATATTTAAGTAACAAACTAAACATATGTCATCAAAGAAAATAAATAAAGGTACTTCAAGTAGAAGATCTTTTATCAAGAAGGGTGTTGCAGCCTCCTCAATTTTTATTGTGCCTCGCCATGTGCTTGGAGGTGTGGGATATACATCTCCAAGTGATCAACTCGCCATAGCCGGAATTGGAGTAGGTGGAAAAGGTGAAAGTGATCTACGCAACGCTTGGGTAAAAGGGCGAGAACGTGTGGTTGCTATTTGTGATGTTGATAGTTCTGGAAAAGGTTCGGTTGGTAAGTCCGTAAAAAGATATACGAATGCTTCTTTTTATGATAATTTTAAAAAGATGTTAGATACTGAAAAAAATATCGATGCAGTTACCATTTCTACCCCTGACCATACCCATGCTGCCGCTGCAGTATATGCAATGGAACGTGGTATTCATGTATATGTTCAAAAACCATTAACGCATAATATATATGAGGCCAGGTTACTTACAGAACTAGCTAGAGAGAAAAAATTAGTCACCCAAATGGGTAATCAAGGGGCTTCAAATCCTGATCAATTACAGATTCAGAAATGGGTAAACGAAGGAGTAATAGGTGTTATCTCAAAGGTAAATGTTTGGACCAACCGACCTGTATGGCCACAAGGGGTTGAAATGAAAAAACCTAACGCTGCAGAAAAACCAGCAACACTTAATTGGGATCAATGGTTAGGACCTGCTAACGAAACACCTTATATTCCGGAAATGCATCCTTTTAATTGGAGAGGCTGGTGGAATTTTGGGACAGGTGCTTTAGGTGATATGGGATGTCATTTAATTGATATTCCTTTTAAGGCTTTAGGGTTAAAATATCCTACAGACGTTGAATGTAGTATTGGAAGTATTTTCACTAAAATGTGGAGTGCAGATTATTATCCAGAAGGATGTCCACCTTCTTCTTCTGTTTCGATGCATTTTGATGCTACCGAAAAAAATAACTCTTCAATACAAATGACATGGAGTGATGGTGGCATAAAACCTTTTCATCCAGATTTATTACCAGCAGAAGTGAGTATTGAGGATAATGGAGTTATTATGATTGGTGATAAAGGTGTTATTGTTTCTGATGCCTATGGGAATGATCCAAAATTATACAGAAAAGGAGAACCAGTAGTAGAGGGGGAGAAAGTAAAAATATCTGAACCCGAATTTGGTCATCAGCGACAATGGGTAGATGCTTGTAAAGCCGGATTTAATAGTTCAGAGCACAAATCATTAACTTCTTCATTTGATTACTCAGGACCTTTAACAGAAACGGTTTTAATGGGGAATATTGCTATTCGTAGCTATATGCTACAAGAGACAAGTACCACTAGAAGAAGGGGCAATTATATTGGCCGTAAAAAATTACTTTGGGATGGTAATAATATGCGTATTACCAACCTTGAACAAGCAAATCAATTCGTGGGTAGAACCTATAGAAAAGGCTGGGAGTTATCTTAAAATAAAATATTGTGAAAATACTAATTACAGGCGGTTTGGGCTATATTGGTTCACATGTTACCGTTCTATTACTTGAGCAAGGACACGAAGTCATATGTGTAGATAATCTAGAAAATTCTTCAATACAGGTTTTGGAAGGTATTGAGGATATTACTGGAAAACAACCTCATTTTGAAGCTTTGGACGTTTGTAATGAAGGTCAAATGGAACGTTTGTTTTCTGAACATTCTAACCTTCAGGGTATAATTCATTTCGCAGCTCACAAATCGGTTGGTGAAAGTGTTTCAGAACCCTTAAAATATTATAAAAATAATATTGGAGGTTTGTTTAATGTATTGAAACAAGCAACTAAGAATTCCATCCCGTTTATTTTCAGTTCTTCATGTACAGTGTATGGTCAAGCAGACATATTACCTATAGATGAGAATGCATCATTAAAAAGAGCTTATTCACCCTATGGAAATACAAAGCAAATGGGAGAGCAAATTATACAAGATTGTTGCTTGGCAAATGAAAATTTTAATGCTATTCTACTTCGTTATTTTAATCCTATAGGAGCTCATTCTTCTGCTAAAATAGGCGAGTATCCTCAAGGAATTCCTCAAAATCTGATTCCTTTTTTAACACAAACTGTGATTGGTAAACGTTCAATTTTAAAAGTATTTGGGGCAGAGTATGATACTCTTGATGGCACTTGTATTCGAGATTACATTCATGTTATAGACTTAGCTGAAGCTCATATTGAGAGCTTAAATTATTTAATAAGTTCCAAAAATAAAGCCTCTTGTGAAGTGTATAATGTAGGAACAGGTAAAGGAATTAGTGTTTTACAACTTATTAAAGCTTTTGAATCAGTCACTGGTGAAAAAGTACCATATGAAATTGTAGAACCACGTCAAGGAGACACTATTTCAGCCTATGCAGATACTTCTAAAATAATGAATAATCTAGGGTGGAAGCCTAAATATACTCTTGAACAGGCTCTTTTAAGTTCTTGGAACTGGGAGAAAAAAATAAATGAAGTTTTTTAATTACATTAATAAATATAAATATTATGGGTAGTAGTTCTAAGATTAATAGAAGAAAAGCCATTAAAGCAATGGCTCTTGGCTCAAGTGCTATGGCACTTCCTAATTTAGCATCATCACATGAGTCTTTGTCTGATGCGCATCCACTAAAAGGTAATATTAATCAATCTGTTTGTCAATGGTGTTATGGAGAAATACCTCTAGAAATTTTGGCTAGTGAAGCAAAAAAAATGGGTTTAGCAGGAATTGATTTGATTGGAGCTGAAGACTGGGATATTTTAAAGAAACATGGTCTTTCATCAACAATGTGTTATGGAGATTTGGAAGGAAAATCTACTCGAAGTCTTACAAATGGTTGGTGTGATGAGAGATTTCATAAAGATCTTATCACACACTATGTTCGACATATTAAATTAGTTTCCGAAGCAGGTTGGACAAATCTAATTTGTTTTAGCGGAAATAGAAGGGGTATGAGTGACGAAGAGGGAATAGAGAATTGCATAAAGGGGTTAAATCAAATCCTCCCTATTGCAGAAGAATACGGTATCATTTTACACATGGAACTTTTAAATTCTAAAGTTGACCATAGTGATTATATGTGTGATAACTCTAAATGGGGCGTGACTCTCTGTAAAGAATTATCCTCTGAAAACTTCAAGTTATTATATGATATTTATCATATGCAAATAATGGAAGGAGATGTAATTCACACCATAAGAGAAAATCATATGTATTATGGACATTATCACACTGCTGGTGTACCTGGGAGAAATGAAATAGATGAATCCCAAGAGTTGTATTACCCTGCAATTATGAAAGCTATTTTAGCCACTGGTTTTAAAGGAATTGTTGCACAAGAATTTATTCCACTTAATAAAGAAAATAATGGTTTTGATTCTCTTGCCGATAGTATAAGGCGTTGTGATGTTTAAACCATACTAGTATTTAGCAGGCTCTCCATTTGAAGCTGTATTTTTAATAAACTCTCGAATGTCCTCATTAGCTTTAATAAGATCTTCATTTCTTAAATACATCATATGTCCACTCCTGTATCCTTCAAAGTAAAAGCGATCTTTCATTTTTCCGCTTGGATCAACCTGCCACATTGTATATTTTGCATTAAAATAAGTAGTAGCACCATCGTAGTATCCTGACTGAAACAATACTTTCATGTAGGGATTTTCAGCCATAGCTCTTCTTAAATCTTCACGAGTATTATCATTTTCATTATTCCATGGACGTACAGGCCCAAACATATTGTATTTAATATCAGTTTCAAAGTTTAATTCTTTTTGAATGTAATGGTTAATTGCTGGAGTAAACGAGTGCAGCCATGAGGTTAGTTCTGGACTGTAATCTGGGCGTATACCTGCATCTTTTCGATCAATGCCTAGGTACCTGGAATCTAACCTTCCAATAGTTTTTCCTTCATCTCTTAATAAATCCTTCCAAAAGAAACCCGTGGGTACATCTAGATTATTATTAATTATTGACTTCTCAGATAAGCCAGAATAGTCAGCCATTTTTGAAGCAATTATAGACTTTTCTTCTGCGCTAATAAATCCTCCTTTAGCAAGTGCTGGAATTAATTTATTAATGGTAAAATGTTCTACCTCAGGCAGCATGTCCGTTAAATCTTTTTGTTGTAAAGTAGGCTTTAATTTTTTATGAAACCAAGCTGCTGCTGCATAGTAAGGAAGGTTTAATGCTGAAGAAACAGGTCCTCCAACACGAATCACCTTATAATCAGCAGGTGATACCATAATAACTCCGTTAATATACATCCATTGTCTTTCCTGTAGTGCAGCTGAGAGACCCATTACTCGAGTTCCTCCATAGCTTTCTCCAATAAGGTATTTAGGAGATTCCCAGCGTTTTTTTCTACTTACAAAAGTATTTAGCCATTCAGCTAAATATTTCACATCTTCATTTATACCGAAAAAGGTTTTACCCTCTTCTTTTTTTCCTTCATTTTCAATAATTCTTGAGTATCCTGTGTTTACAGGGTTAATAAAAACAATGTCAGCAACATCTATAATTGAATTAGGGTTACTCCTGTAGCCATATGGTTGCAAAGGGTAACCTTCAGTGTCTATATTTAATATTTTCGGACCAGTATAGGCTAAATGCATCCAAGCTGAAGCAGAACCAGGACCTCCATTAAATGAAAAAATCAAAGGTCTTTCACTACCTTTCTTAATATCTGTTCTTTTGTAATAAGTATAAAAGAGGGTAGCGACTGCTTTTCCTTCTTGATTCCATACTGGTTGCATTCCGGTTTGTGCTTGATAACTTACATTTTTTCCTTTTATGGTTGTAGAATGATTAGTAACGACAATTGTGTCAATGGGTATCTCTCTGTTTTGAGCAATAGAGTAAAATGATATTAATAATGATATTGTCAAATAGGATAAAGACTTTTTCATTTTAAATAGGTTTAATTGAGATGTTTAAATATAAAAAAAACCCCACAATAAGAGGGGTTTAATTATTATTTAAATAAGATATGTATTTTCAATTAATTGAAACGCTAGCACTTCTATTAATTTTAGCTCTTCTACTATTAGCCCTTCCTTTAGCAGTACTATTGTCGCCTAATAATTTACTTTCACCAAATCCAATTGTTTGTAATCTTGCAGAATCAATACCAATAGACTCTAAATAAACCTTAACAGATGCGGCACGCTGCTCTGATAGTTTCATATTGTATTTAGAACTACCATCACTTGAAGCATAACCTTCAATGATGATATTTGCATTAGGATATTGATCCAATATAGCTTTCAGTGAGTCTAAGATTTTTTTATCTCCAGAGTCTAGCTTACTACTACTAGCATTAAAAAGCACTTTATTGTTATCGCTTCCAATAAAGTCAACTAATCCAGTAGGTTCGTCAGGACAACCATTATTTGCAACTGTACCAGCAACATCTGGACATTTATCATCCTTATCAGCAACACCATCACCATCAGTATCCGCCCATGGACATCCTCCGTTAGCAATATCTCCTGCTATTTCAGGACATTTATCTTCGTTGTCAGAAACACCGTCACTATCGGTATCAGGACATCCGTTCATTTCT
>Ga0209091_10000155_pt1 | contig 67616 bp, 94 predicted proteins | sample ArcticOcean_MG_C_6_FD_187438 | JGI IMG/M metagenome (GOLD analysis project Ga0209091, IMG submission 187438) | Marine microbial communities from western Arctic Ocean - ArcticOcean_MG_CB8_128 (SPAdes) (version 2) | ecosystem: Environmental > Aquatic > Marine > Oceanic | place: Arctic Ocean...
TAAAAACAGGTAACTTTAATGATGGTAAATTATCTCGCACCCGAAGGGAATTAGCATTCTATACTTATATGTTGGAGCATACTGAATATCCACGCCCAACCCACTTCCTTTACATTGCTCCCGATGCAACCAATGAGAAAATGTTGAATAAATTGTCAGGACAAAAGAAGAAGATTGTTGGCTTTGGTTTGGTTCAGGGTATGTATGTTCTTGAACCAATATCCCTAAGAACAATTAATTCTTTTATGAAAGCATACGAGAAAACAGTCACCGCTTTAAAAGAGCAAGTATTCCCTATTAAATGGAATGACTATTTTTGCACTCAATATTGTGATTATGTTGTTCAATGTGAACCTGAGACAATGGGGCTATGCGAAGACCCAACAAAGGAGGAATCCGAATGAATGCAGATGAATTAAAAAAGAAATCAGAAGAATTAGCGGAAATGGCTGAAAAGGCTAAGCGTCTTGAAAAGGCCTTAGAAAAGGCACAGGACGCTGAATATTATGTTGAGGTTGCGATTGATGTTATGAAAGAGTTTCTAAGTGAACCTCATGGTTGGGCTTCGGCTAATTGGGGAGATGCAGCAAGCGAGTTAGAGGCAATGTTAGAACAATTAGGAGAGCAATAAATATGCTTCCTAATAGGAACTCAAGAGTATTTTTTAATGTCTTAGGATATATTGATATACCCCAACCCACACCCACTGGATATGCCTCAAATAGCAGTATGTGCCAATGCCCAATGTGCAAGTGTGAACTTAGAACAAGATGTAGTAGTTATAGCATTAGGTCAAGAAGGAAAGAAACCGAAGGAAATAGTTTTAGTAAGGTGTGTTGATTGTGGCTGTGAATCATATGAAGATACCATTTCCTCGTGAAATAGGTCTAAAGCGTAGAGTTTGTAATAACCAACAAGAGTTTAAAGAATATGTGCGAAGACTTTTAGGTAAATCTTCATGTTATACTTCCCTTTACGCTTTTACCAATAGAGATAAAGACCGACACTGGAAGATGGATTATACAAGTGCTACAATAGATAAAGCATGGTGGGATTTTGACAGTGGAGAAAAAGGAACGATTGAATCTGTCAAGGCTGATGTTTCTAAACTCATCAGGCGGTTATCCGGAGATGTATCAGTTGTTGCGACGGGTCGTGGATTTCATGTATATCAATTCTTCAACCGTTCAGTCACTGGGTATGAGTGGAGAAATCACCTCAACCGATACCAAAGACTAATGGCTAAAGATTTAGTTACCCTTGACGGCGTAGGTTTGCCAGAGAAACTTGTTCGCATTCCTAATACATACAATCCCACACGAGGCCGTTGGTCTGTGTGTATTGATGCAGACGATTTTGCTCAAAACCCTGATACATTTAACATACCAAACCAACCAGACCCGCATTCATTTTCAATATGTCCTTTTCTGGGTGTCAGAACCGACGCAGAACGCTTTGATTTTGTCCTTTGGTCGCATGATAACCCCGAACCACAAAGGGGCGCAGAATTGCACCAGAACGGCAATCTTATTATGGCGGTTGATACTTCGGAGGGATTGGGAGATATTCCTATCCCGCCCTGTATTGCGTCGGCGACTGAAAGAGAGAACCCAAATCACTATTCACGCATAGCACTTGTTCAACACCTTTCCGAAGAAATGAGATGGTTTGCCGACCCTTGCTCGCTTAATGAGCAACAATGGGTGGATATTGGAGACGCTATACTGAAATACATTATCTCTTTAAATTGGCGTGATTTTAATATAGCAAAAAGCAAACAAGGTATTCGTTCAAATATGAAATACAAACAAAGCCCAACCTGCAAAGCATTAGAATCAAGGGGAATGTGTGCCGCTAAATGTTGGAGATACGACGGAACATTCTAAGTAAAGATTTATAGAAGCCATAGGGAATACAGGGCTTCATGGGAATTACATCTAAGGATGGTGAAATACAGAATAGTATCATATGGGAGTGCTTAGACTGTTGCACTCAGTGGGCAGAAATAAGGGCTACACAGTGTGTAACTTGTAATAGTTTTTTACTTGCAATAGTTTGTGACACAAGAGACCAATTCTATTTATTAAACCATCCTGAAGCAATATGTTAAAAGGGAACTTGGATTGATAGCATCTGTGCTATTCGTTGATGACAGAGAAAATCCTAAAGTTTCTAACCAAGTTTTAATGGCTCTCGGCGATAATAGTTTAAATGAATCAGGCCAAGCAAGGCTTGAACGGTTGCCTGTTGGAGATTACACTATTCCAGATATGGGATGGGGTATGGAAGCAAAAGAAATTAATGACTTATATAATAGTATCATGGGTCATGGTCGCTCGAGAACGGTTCATGCACAATTGGTTGATTTAGCAGATAATTTTGATGTTGCATTTTTAGTAGTCTATGGCACTCAACTCAAACCTTTTGTTCGAGGTCGTAAGCCCACTCGTAAAGAAATAGCAATCCAAATACAAAGAATGGAGTTAACAATTAAAAAGTTTAAAGAAACACTTCATATTCGTCACCCTAAGATAAAGTTTATGCAAGTTGATACTATGAAAGACTTCGTTGAGTGGGTTAAAACTAATTATACTCAGATGATTATTCAAGGTAAGCGTAATAATAACCCATTCTTAAGCGGTGGTGTTATGGCTGAAACTGACCCACGAGTTAGAATGTTATGTGGAGTTCAGGGCGTTACGCCCAAGATTGCTCGTGATTTGCTGGAAAGGCACAATTCCCTCTCGAAAATACTCGATAAAAAAATGACACAGAAAGAGTTAATGAAAACAAATGGTGTGACACGCCAAAGGGCTCGATTATTAAAAGCAGCATCAAACCTTTGGTTAGAAGAATAATGCCTACCGAGTTCTCTTTTTTCTTATTTTTCTATATAGAGTAACTAAACCTAAACCGAAAAAATAATAAAATAGAAGTTCTGCAACAATAAGCATTATCATTATATAACTGGGAAAACAAAAATCATTTGAGATGCCACCACTTAATTGTGATAGACAAATAGTCTCATAGATTTCTAATACCCCCACTTTTAAATCCTAAGAATCTATATGAATCAGAACGACCTGCGCCTGCAGAACGAACAAACTTAATATCCATTTCATGTAACACAACTGAAGTATATCGGGCATTATCTGTTCCGGTATTGGCTTGTCTTTTGATAGTCGCCTTAATTGTATTACCTACTACATCTGCACCATCAAGTTCTGTTGTCATTAGTGTTTGGGTATTATTTTGACTATTATTAAAGACCGGAATACTTATTGAATTGCTACTTCCTGTTTCAACACACTCAAGGGTTATACTCAAAAGTGCAGATTCGGTTGCTTCACCTCCACAACTTACAATACCGGATAACACTACCTTCCTCCCCATAACATCAGACGGAACACTTACACTTAAACTGTGTTGGTGGTTTGCCCCAACAGATGTAGGCTCAGAAGATGTAATTCCTGGCAAAACTGCGCCTTCCTTACTAAAAATTGCACCCTTTCTTTTATCCCATACAGCACCTACACCTTCAAGACCCTTTAGCATTTGTGGGGTAGCACCAGTTTTCTTTGAACCTAAGATACTAAAGTCACCATCTTGTAATCCAAATTGATTGTGCATATCCATATTACCCTTAATCCTCTTCATTAAGTCTGGCGTTGTATTATTAACTCCGACTGTTTGATTAGAAAAATGTTGCCCACTAATTCCTTCAGAACCCCCTCCAATACCCACACCTTCAAAGTTTCTTGGTAATCCCCAGCCTGGATTTGCTTCGCCACCTTCAGTATCTCCGACTTTACCATTCCCATTAGGAGGCCAAACAAGAGGTGGTGCGTAACCATCACCTCCACCGCTATTTCCTCCTCCACCGCCGACTCCACCTTGTCCGGTATCGGCTGTTCCTGGAGTTCTTCCTTTACTTACCTCAGGTAATAGGTATGAAGCAAGTCCACCAAGTGACTTTGACTCATCACGCTCAAGAGTTAATACTACCTTATCAACATCTTGCGTCTTGGCTGTCCACTGCACCGCCTTTACCGAAAATGCAGTTGCGGTGCTAATACCTACACTTGCATCGGTATAAGTTATTTTGGTGGATGGGTAAAAGTTAATATCATCAACCACACTAATTCTTGGAGCGTGGTAAATCGGTGCATCTTGTGCTGTTGATATTCCAGCCATAGTCCTATATCCTAATGGGAATGGGGAATAAGCTCTAACTTCACCACCACCATTGGTTGTGTTCATACCAGATATATCATGTGCATTTGCATAATACCAACCGGAACTTGGATTACCATTTCTTTGTCTTAATAAAGCTCGTAAATAATCACTATTTAGTGAGACGACTATTCTTTCTGCACCGGTTTGTCCTGTCCAATAGGTTGCGGGGATTGCTATTTCATGGAAGCCGTTATGCCTAAACTTCAAAGTAGTTTTTGAGAATATATTGTCGTTAATAACTGTTCCGTCACCAGATGTAGTATATGTTGTATTCGGGTCATAGATGACTAAGTAATACTCTACATCGTCAATTGCTACAGATGAATTGTATGAATCAGCAAGTATGATACCTATTCTCAATTGTTGGTCGGTTGCAGAATCAGATGATTTAGGCATCCCCTTTGGTATGTGAACAATTTGAACTGCCTCGCTAATTGAATTACAACCAACCCATGTGTAAGAATCTTCTGGGTCAAGGTCTCCTGTATTCGGTGAACCCATCATACCACCGCCGCCACCATTAGCATAGGTATAAGCATTACCAGCACCGGTATATGTTACATTGCCATCAAGAGCATTTGTCATGCCCGATTGTAAAGAGCCATTAAACCATGAAGACCAACCTAAAGCAGTTCCTGTTCCATATCTTATTGCTTGCACTGTTCTATATGCTGGGTCAAGGATATAACCATAACGAGCATTGTATAACATTTGATTTGTTTCGCTTAACTGTTGCACTACCTCACAAGTAATTGAAAACGAAGATTCTTTAGATTTATCATATGTTGATTTTGCTATTGCCATAGCCTCGTTATTTGAACGAACACTTGGTAAATCAATAGTTTTCCAGCGAGTTTCCCCACCTGTAACCGCACTTGGGTAATCAACAAAGGATGCACCAGAATTGTAATATACACGCACATTTGACACCGCTGCCGTTGGACTACCTGTTATGTCGGAAAGACGCAAATTATCCCTCGTAAAGATAAATCCTGATGAATATGCTGGGCGAATGTCCAGCATCCCATCCCTACCCGTTGTATATGTGAAAATTGTTGTAGTATCATTCTCACCAAGTCTTGTTGCATTACTTGCTTCACTAATTATACCTAAAATAGTTTTTCCTCGTGCATCAAGAACATTACCGTAGTTATCCCAATCTTGTGTTGAACCGGATGATAAGTCATATTTCTTTGTTGAGGCAGAAACGGCAAGTTGAGTATTTGTCATTCTTTCAGTTATTGGCATATTATTAAGCCCAAAGTTAATCGGCATTGTAAATTGAGATAAATGTGTATCGGAAGATGCTAATACAGAAATGGCTCTAAGTTTATCACTAAGGCTATGTGTATTACTATTTTTTGATTCAACAAATCCTTTAACAACCATCATAAATCTTAGGGATAGTGGGGCGGCTAAACCTGAATAAAATACTATCTTATCATATCCGTCAGTAATATTCAAAATGGAGTTGTTATAGCGAATAGGTTGTGGGCTACCGAATGCAGATACACCTGCTTGTGTGTAAGTTCTCCATAGACTAACCATATCATTTCTAATTTGTTCAGTTGTATATAGTGTTTCGTCTATCTCAATAATAGATACATTGCTCAAAACATTTGTTGAAGTATTATTCCCATTCCAGAAATAAAACATTAGGTTTCTTTCTAACCCATTAGTGGCTGCCGATTCTCTTTCTAATTCAAGCATACCAAAACCTTCATTAGGGAACTCGGCGGTAGTTTCAAGTGTAACACTTGTAGCACCTGAGACAATATTGTTATATGGGGATGAGCCACTATTCGCTGCAAGATTAGAACCGGCACTAAAGTAATGATACCAATTGGGGTGGTCGTCAATAGCAGCCCCAGTTGTTTTTGGTGACGCAGTTGCCTCTTGCCAATAATCATCAATCAATGCTGGGTGACCTTCGGTATCAACAACAAGGTCTCCGAGTGATTTTCTTCCACCCGTTAATTGTCCAGACTTTCCACCGTTGACTTCGGTATTTAAATTGAAAAACTTAGAAAAATCAAATATTAAAAATGCACCGGCTTTATCTTCCCAATTCCTAAATTGGGTATGCACTGAAGAATCCGAACCTAATGAAGACCATGAATTACCAGTAAATGGTTCTGTTTCAGAATCAACTTCCCATATATCACAATCTAATCCTACGGATAAGTCAACAAAGTTTGAAGATTGCCCATCAATATCAGTTTGGTCAGTATAATGAAGGGATACTCCATAGTTATCTGGTGTTGGGTAAGTTAAACCAAACTTGTTTTTACGCAAACCACCGCAAGCATCTGCCTCACCGTTATTTCTCATGTCAGCCCATAAAACCCATATGTGCTTAAAGTCGTCACTTATATCCAATATATTTATAGTCGCCCCGACTAAGTGAGGCATGGTGATAAACTTACAACCATTCAATACAATTTTTCCAGGAGAACTGCCGGCTGCACCTGAAAAACAAAAAATATCTGCTTTACCGGTTGGATAAATTATTTCCGCTACACCACTTGCTTCAGCGGCTGCGATAATAACATTTTTGGCGGAGGTGCTGGCGTATGTAATACTTGTAATAACTGATGCAGCTGCAGGTGCAATATTATTTGTATGTATTGTTGAAGCATAAAGAGGGTCTTTTTTAATGCGACCAAACATCTTCTTAAACCAAAGTGATTTAGGCAAGTCACGCATCCATACTGCATGAGCAACCCTGTTTTCAACCTGATTCCAAGGGGTAGTATTATTAAATACTGAAGACGCATCAGCAGTATGCAAATCAACATAACCAGTATCCCAATATGCCTTCCAATCATCACCAAGTGTTAGATAGCCGGTATGAGTGGCAGTGCTATTTACAACAGACCAAGCCATATCAGTAAAAATTGTATAAGTTGTCACACCATTATTTAGTGTTGTTCCAACACTCATTATTTTGTAAGCGTAATTGTCAATGTTTGCTGATAAACCATTAGTTTTTGATGTTAAAAATGTTATATTGGTAAATGATAAATCATTAGATATTACAGAAAAACTTCCACTATCAAGAATTGCTGCCACATATGAAGTTCCAGCAGCATTTGCGTATCTATAAACATCTGATACGGTTGCGGTATGTGTTGGTGGAGTTTGTGTGGTGACAATCAGATTCCCTATACTATGAACTGCTTCTTGTGTGATTGCTCTATTAGTCACATCGTTGCTTGCACTACCAAAAACATTTATCGTATCATCAATTTCCAAATCGGGAGAGGTAAAGTAGTATGCCGTTTTAGCAGTGGAGATTGCATATGTTCCATCCCCATTATCGTCACTTTTAATAGGTGCTATGACTCTACACCTTTTACCAAGCCATTCATTCTCGATATTATTTGGGCCAAGTACATCTTCATTATTATACATCTGAATTGGGTGTGCAGTATTTAGTGTGGTTCTTTGGTCTTTTTGTTCTCGATAAGTTAGTAGTGATGTTGAGTCATACTCAAACCCAATGCTGTCATCACATACTTTAAGAACAGCCGAACCAAAAAATAATGAAGTATTTAGGTGCTCAGCATCACTTCTTCTTCCAACGGATTTATCAATATCTGATGTAAAAGTGAGTTGCCCCATATCCCAAGATGGAAGTTGTCTATCTAATAATTTTGCAGGGTCACTCATTCTTAATGTGATTACTCTTTTATCAGTTTTAACATATTGTTTTACGCTAACATCATCAAGGTTTCGAGTAATTATTGGTCGGTTATCTCCATTCCTAAAAAGTAAGAAAAGGTATTCGGCATTACTCCCACCGGTTATTAAGGGATAAATATTTAAATTATTCATATCGTCAATTAACTGAACTGTTGTAGTGGAAGTTCCATTGGCAGTCATACTCATATTAACTTCCTCTATCATAGGGTCTCCTGGATGACCCGACGGATAATCTGTATGTCCTGTTGCGATAGCGGGGTTGCCACCGCCCGCTGATGCAGTTTTACCGATATGGTTTGTAATGTTCTTTCCAAATGATACTCGGTCAATACAAATTAATTGCTGCCATCCTTGCGTATTTCCTGACCATTCACCATCGGCATAATCAACAGGAACACCTGATAGATTCCAACCATAAAAGTCTGATGGAGACCAATTACCACCACTCGGTTTAGTGCCAAATGAAGTAGGGTTGCCAGAAACAACACCATTTATAAAGAGTTGGTATGATTGATTAGTAAAATCACATTCAATATCAACATCAGCCCAAAGAGCTGCACCATATTCTTCAAAGTTTTCACTCGCTTGGTCATTTCCTGGAACTGGTGCAACCATAACATATTCTGCCGGAACAGCATTTATTTTAAAGTGAGCACCACTCATAGGTTGAATTAAGTCAGAATATTGTTTTTGAATTGTTATTGCTGGTGTGCTTACTGCACCACTTGAGGTTATCTTTACACCGGTTACTCCAAATGTTGATACTGAATTATCAAAACCAACTTGTAATTTAAATTGAGGTTCTTTTGCATCATGAGTATCTGGAGCTCCACCATAACTTGCTCCACCGCCAACGAATGCTTGTCTTGCTACACGAATATGAAATCGGTCTTTATCCCCGAGTGCATTTAGCGTTCCCTCATATTGCATTAGTAATTGTGCGCCAAGTGACGAAAATGTATTTGACCCATTCCTCCACCACTTTGTATCGAGAACCATAAATGGCTTCCCACCAAGTGATTGAATGGTTGTGCCAATACCAAGACGCTTAGTTAAATGGCTCACATTATCATTCATTGATTGCCATTGTAAAAGTCCGGTCATATAGGAATGTCTTCTTATTCCTGTTTGTGCTAATGAAAGGTGGGATAGTGCATCCCAATGCTTATTAGCCCCACTATCTTGTGTTGCCGTATAGTCTTTCATATCCTTTCTTCCTTCCGAACCGTCATCATCACAAATATACCAATACTTTGCTCCGGTTCTGCGTGGGTTATTTGTCCACATATAACCATCTGTTGTTACACCAGCACCGGTAACTCCTGTATTGGAACGGTTTTGGTGATAAAATGATTGTGGGTTGCGTGATGTGGCTTTTCCTTCCCACCCCTGACCCTTATTTAATCTGGTAATATCAAGTGTAATATATTCATGTAAGCCAGCATTTGATAGTAAGCCTGTATTAGAACGGATTCCAGACCAAGTTGTAACGGGGAATGCTGCGGATAATGCAGATGAACCGGCATTTAAAAGTTTATCAGATTGTCTTTCAATTACCGAGTATCGGTAGTGGGGATTTAAAGGGGCTTCGCCGTTACAAGTGTTACCATGATGAGTAAGTGTATGGTCTGAATATTCATCATCTGGGTTATTTTTGTCGTCAACAATACATTTTGTTCCGATGAAATCATCGTAATATCCTGCTAACCATGCTACATACTTATCGTCTAATAATCTTGTCACTACTCTCACCTCTATGCTGCTCTCAATGGCACACCTTGCTCTATTAACTGTCGGGTCACATTGCTACTAATCTCACTTATTGCTTCATCCATTGTCAAGCCAAAGAAGTTATTTGTCATCAATAACTCAACATTAGAATACAAGTTTTCAACACCTTTATTTACGACTTGCTTCATCATTTCACCGCTCATGTATTGAGAACGACCACCGAAAAATAATTCTTCTCGTGCGTTGGCGAAAGAGCGCATTTTTTCTTCGGCTTCGGTAAATCCATCACCTATACCTTCACCGGCTTCAAGTATTCTTGGATTCATATACTCAAAATCTTTTCCAGCTGCAATCGCTCCTTGACCAATGCTTATAAGATGAGTTATTGCCTCTTGAGTTAGGTCGGTAATTGCTATGCTACCATCAGCAATACCAGCAACAACATCATCTATTCCTTCTTCCATATCACCGAAAATTGGGTCATAACTTTCTGTGACCCATAGCTCCTGCCCCTTTGAACCAATTACCTGCTTTTTTACTTGTCGCTCAAGTTCTTTTACCCACCCTTTCTTAAAGTCAACTGCTTGCATTTCTCCTAAATCACCAGCATTAATATGTTTAGCCAAGGTTTCAATTCCACCCTGAGTATACATGGATTCCTCAGATAAAGCCAGTCCAGTCATAACAATCTTATTTTGTCTTAGTGCTTCGTTATATGTCGTAAGTTCATTTATATTGTTTTGCCAATGGTGAAACATAGGGTCATCTTGAGCATATAGGTCTCGATGCGATTCGTATTCTGCTAATAGTGTATTTGAGTATGCTAAGTGGTCGTTCATTTGGGCAAGATTCATATTAGTTAAGTCAACTTCTGTTCCGAACTTATCTGCTAATGCTGCCGGAACTGCAAATACTTTTGCACTCTCTTCTGTTAATTCACCTAATAAATCGCTTGTCATTCTTAAACTATCATTCATACCATCAACAACATCAGTCGCTTTGGTTGCATCAGCTGAAAAGTGTTCAACAGCCATAGCAATTCCCATTACCACTAAAGTTATCGCTAATAGTGGAAGACAAGCTGTGACGAAACCTATCATAGCAATTTTTGCTCTTGAGGTTGCTGCAGCAAGACCGTCAAAAGAAAAAGCGGCTACAGTATTTGTTGTAGCCACAGTTTGCCCTGAAACTGCTGTTGTCAACATTTGTTGAGACATAGCAGCCATCTGGATAGTAGCGGGAATCATAGATAGGGTCATAAGAATAATTTGCACCCTTGCAGACTTTTCTTCATCCATACCAAGAACACCACCGAAAACACCCATAGCGATAGATGCCATACCTGCGGCCATGCTTACTTGTCCTAACCTACCAGTCATCCTTGACATAGCAGCATCTGTGCTTTTCATACCAAAGAGATTTCTTCTCGTAGCCATAGCCTGCTCGGTTTGTTGCATTAAGGCAGAATCCCTTACCAGCTCAAGGTTATTTTCTGCAAGCGTAAGGGCGACTAAATCATTTATTTCTTGTTCGTGTAAAAGGTGCATCTCATCACGCAAAATACCTAACTGAATCATTTGATTGATTTTTTCAGTATCCATAGCATTAATTCTATCTTTGGCAGCAGCCTCACCCTCTAAAACAAGTCTTGCCTGTGCGTCTTGCTCAAGTAATCTTTGGCCTAATGTTAATTCTTTGACTTTGGTTGAAATCTCTTCTTGTTGCATACCACTTAGCAAACCTGCTGCAGCCACTTTCGCTTTGAGCCTCTCCCTCTCGACTTCTTCAACGAACTCGTTGAGTAATGCTTCTTCTCGTAATCTTACTAAAGTTTTTCGCCCTTGTCTTTCCCGATAGTTACCTACTGCCTGTTGTGCTGTGTTGTGTTGCTTCTGTTTCTGTGTGTAGGCTTCAAATGTCGCCATTTCTGCTTGTGCTAAAGCATTAGCAATTTCAGTTCTTCTCATTAGGATGGTCAAGCCATTTAACTCCACACGATTCACTTCTTGCGCCCCTATAAGTTTCATTCTTTGCGTTCCAGTTAATCGCTCGGCTAATGCTGCTTCCGCTCGTGATTTATTTAATTTTGAGTTAATAATGTCCTCTTCAGTTCGGTGCATATATAATAATTCAGTTCTAAGTGCTTTGTCTCTTTCTAATAGTGATAATGCCTCAATTTCATGGCCTGCTATCCTTAGTTTCATTTCCTCTTGTTGTTTGTATTTCATTGTTATTGCTTGGGTTAAGTGCATATGGTTTTCCATAATTTCGGTTCGAGCAATCTCAGTTAATATACCGAGATTTGTTATTTTAGCATACTCGCCTGCACTTTTTAATGTGACCCCACTGAATATTCCTTGCTTCCTATATTCATCGGTTCTCATAATTTCTTCGCCGTTGATAGCCCGTAAAACTGTTCTATGGGTTTCCATAGAGATATTAACGGATTTCATCTGCATATACATTTGCATAGTGCTACCCATTATAGTCATCCACTGTTGCATCTCTAATACGAATGTTGACATACCTTTGAATACAGCACTATCACCAAATGATGCAAGACCCTTTGTGAACTTGGTTTGAACATTGGTTGCAGCTGTCATAGATGGAAGAAGTTTTTGTCCTAAAATTGCTTGGTAGTGTCCTAACTCGGCTTGTGCCTCTTTATATGCTGTTGAGTTATCATCAAGAACACGATTCAATTCTTCAGTCGCTGAAGATTGGTCGTCAATTGCCATTTTAGCAAGTTCGGACATACGGTTATGGTTCTGAATCAATTTAACGAATCTTACATAGTGGTCGTTTCCTGCAACCGTTTGAACGATGTTCTGTTGTTGTTCTGCGCTTAATTGATGCCATACCTCACCTAAGTCTTCAACGATAGCAGAAAGTGGTCTTAATGCACCCGTAGTCACATCATGAGTTGCTATACCATATTCTGCTAATAGGTCATTATTTTTCTGCATATTAGAACCGAGACGGCCATAAATCATACGCAAAGCCCTACCCGCCTTACCCTGTTCTTCTCCGGCCTCAATTAGTGTTGCAGACATAGCGGCCATATATGCTATTGATTCACCGGTTCTGTGTGCCTGTGATGCGAATTGATTCATAACGAAAGTCAATTGCTTCATGTTGGAAGCGGAATTGTTTTCAACGGTATTTAATTGGTCGAGAACTTCAATGGTATTAGCATAAACAGTATTTTGTTGATTTTGGGCATCCAAGTGTTTAAATTGTACTTCAGTTAAATCACCATACATAAACTTGGTTTGTTGTTGCAAGTTAATCATACGGGTCATGGCTTGTTCAGTTCCCATACCGGAAATCAAAGCAAATGTTTGACCGAGCTTTGTTGCAGTCTCAACAGCCGCTTCACCAATCACCCCTGTTAATTGTGCCATCTTAGCACCAGCGGCGAGGGATTCTTCTGCGGTAAAACCAAAGGCTGCGCCTGTATCTATAATTCCTTCGGCAAGTGCCTTATTTTCTCCGGCAAACTTCTCGAACTCAATAGTGGCTGCAGAAAGAGCCATCGCTAATGGTGTAACTGATGAAGTTAATGCGGTGATTTGCTCACCTATACCGGCGATAGAGTCAAACATTTGACTCATAGAATCAAGGACAACAGCCTCAACAATAAGCATTTGCGCTTTAGAATCCGCTATCATACGGGAAGCATTGAATGTTCCGACTACATCAAAAAATACTCGAGGTGCGCCGGTCATTGCCATGTATCATCCCTCCTATATCAACCTAACTTACCAAGCATATTTACGGCTTCGTCTTCACTAATTGCTTGTGAAGTCGCTTGTTGTCTTGCTTGCTTTCTGCGAGACATCATACCTTTTATTCCTCCAGGTTTGGAAGATTTTGATTTTGAGGATTGGTCGGCTATTTGAGAAGAAATCTCCATTGCTATTTCAATATCGAGATTCATTCTATGTTGTCCTCCTTCACCATGATACTTCTCGTATAGGTCGGAGGGGAGTATTCCCTTGAATGCACTTGCGAGAAGAGGTGCTATTCTTGGGAAGACCCCAAAGGGATTGCACCTTCTGGGTCGTCGCCTCTGACAAATAGGAGTATGTTTCTCATTTCTTCTGATGTTAAACTATTAATGTCAAAATCTTCATCAACAATACAAGGGGGAATCCATGACTTCATTTGGTCTTCCAATGAACCACCGGCTGCCTCAATGATACCCATAAAGGTTTCATTTTGTTCATCATCCCATTCGGTAGGGTCGCCAAAGTCTTTACACTTACGAACCGCTCTCGCTTGAATGCTTTCAATTTTAATCTTTTCAAGACCAGATGCTTGGCGAACCCAAACTGTTGACCCGTCGCTTAATTCAATTTCCTTTTTTAGTATTGGCACTTTTCTTCACACTCTTCTTTACTTTACTTTTCTTTACTGGAGGGATTACATCATAATCCCCATCTATGTTGAGACGGTATATTGTTCCGTCTGCTTCAGTCCATTCTATTAATGTCATCTAACCACCTCAAAGTGTGGTGATGTATGAAACATATACTTCGGCAACGCCACCTGTTAAAGCCGCTGTAGCAATAGTCCAAAGGACACTTACTGGTGCTGCTCCCACATAGGGGTTAGTGGCTGTTACAGTCCACTTTGCTGTTGCTTGAACGAGATTTGCATTATCAAATGCTGTTGCTCCATGAAATGCTGCAGCAACACCGGTATAACCAATTGCTACTGTTGCTGAACCATCAGATGCTAAAGGAGGAAGGGCATTAACGAATGTGCTCAAAACAACCGCTCCAGCAGGAAGGGTTTGTGCTGTGCCATCGGCTGCAGTTAAAGTTTTTGCTCCGGTTGTTAAAGAAGTTCCTGCATAGAAAAACTTCATAACTCTAACATTGCGAGAATCAAGTTTGGCTTCTGTAATTGCTGCATCTGCAATATCGGCAGTGCCTACGCCACCTGCTACAATATGTTCTGACTTTATTATTCCGTTTAGGTATCTGTTAAATGTTGGCATTTCAATTCCCCTTATCTGTCCTTACTTACCGTTGAGTATATGAATGTTTGCTAATCACTGGTCTTCCCATACGATATAAGCTGTGACTAAATTACTTGTTCTGTTACGGACAATTTTTATGTCAATAATTTTATCTCCGTTTGCGAATGTGGAGCCTCGCAAAGCAGTTTGGATGGTTGCATCAATCGTTCCCAAATCACCAGATAACTCAGTTATTGTGAGTTTGGACTTATCGGTTATGGTGTGTGACATTTAATCACCTCAAACTGTTGCTGTAGCATTGATGAATACACAATCAGCCATAGCCTTCTTTGTTTCATCATAAAGTGCTGTGAAACTCAAAGACATAGTTTGTGTGTCACGACCCGATACATTGCTTGATGGTGATTCCCATTGAACATTGTATAGTTTAATTGTGATAGTGTGTGCAGATGTTGCGGTAAATACAAGGGTGATTGCTGGATTGCTGCTTCCAGGTTGATAAACACTGCCTGAACCACCAGCTTGAATGCTGGTATAGATTGGCTCATTAAGACTTGTTGCGTGAATTGGTGCAATAAACTCAATACTTCCTGTAATTTCACGAAGTTGTGGAGGTGCTTCCCTTACGCAGGTATCGCTACCAAGCGCAAATGCTGCATCAACATCTCGATTTAAATTGAACTCAATATCAACAGACTTTACTTGTGTTGAAACTGCAGAGTTTTTGAATGCGACTGTAGCGGATTGGAAGTGAACTGGCTCTCCAGCATCAGGCACTGTTGCACCTGATTCTGCAGCAATTGCTGCTGGTGATGTAACCGAATCTTCACCTTCTGCTTTACCAACGAAGTCTGCTGATAGCATAACATATTCTCCAACAGACCCTTTGATAGATAGGCGATTTAGACTCATTGATGAATACGAGTGTTCCTTCTCATCACGCATAATAATAAATTGATAGACTGGGAAAAGGTTTGCAGTTGCTCTTCCTGCATCGTGGTTAATTTCAGTCATAGTGTGGGTATATGGGTCTCCACTTCCACTGTTAGCAACAGTTGAAAAGACCCCTTTGAATAATGCAGCACAAAAAGCTGAATCATCCAAAGCCATGTTTATTCCACCATCGGAATATCTCTTTCCTGTGGTTGTTTTAGATGCGCCGTAGCGAGTCATATCTGCACGAGTGCTTATATCAAAAGAAGTATTGAAAGACTCATCATCAATTAATCCATATAATTGTCCAGCAGTGCCGACTGTTCCAAAGCTTGTTTGAAGGCGCAAGAGTGCGCCCCGATTTCCTGTTCCTATTGCATACGCCATAAATAACAACCCTATTAATGTCTCCTATTAGTGGAAGAGTATATGAACTCATCTCCTTTGCAAGTGAATCCTTCTCATTGTATCAAAGTTAAGTTGATGCACACACACAGTTTCATCCTCATCCATTTTAGTATCAAGGGATAAACTATACGAAGTAATAGCGTCTGTATTAAAATCAAGACCGAGATTTATCATAATTTCATCAAAAACATCTGCGGCAATATCTAAACATAATCTATAAGCGTTCTTGTAATTTGTTCCTCTTGTTAGTATGAATACCTGTATTTGTGAACGGGTTAATGCCCTATGTCCTCCGAGTGTATCGAGTTCACTTGATTCAACATTTTTCATAACTACATGAATAGATGGAGCTGCAATACGACTAATCATGCTTGAACTTATATCATAACCATATCGGATTGATGAGGTATCAACAAAACCTTTGATGTATGGCCTATCACAATTCTGCAATAATTCAACAACCTTTAATCCCGTTCTAATGATTGTATCATTGACAAATGGGCTCGGTGACATTTCATCGGGGGAATATGCACCGTCTGTTGTCGCATATAGAGCCAACCATTTTACAGAACCCGTAGTGTTGCCCCACTGAATAGACCTACTTGAACCTGATGCACCAGCCACCGTAATGTATGATGTTGCCGCATCGTCGTCTTCAATAATTTCAAAGAGATATAGTTTTGCTTCACCGCTTGAATCCATAGTTAATCTTAAAATTGTTGGTTCATTAATTAAATCTAAATCAGTAAATGTTGTTGTGGTAGCACCTACTAATTTTAATCCGGTTGCCCCATTTGCTTTTACACTTACAGTTTTTGTTCCATTATCAAGTTTCATTAAAATCTCATCGGTATCGGGGGCGGTATTGTATTGTATCAATGCCCACATTGAATAGGCCACCTTTCCTGCTGCCGGTGTATGTGTCATAGTTTGGTCTGTAACGACCCAATTACCACCCGAAGCACTACCACCACTACCTGATTTGCTCCACGCCGTTAATTCGTTGTGTGAAACCGTTGCTGGGTCATACCCATCGGTTCTAAGTTGCCAAAAGTTTGTTTTATCTGATATTGCCATATTTCTCCCTCACGCTCTTCCCTTTCTGTAGTGCATGGTATTAAACTTGTTCTTTAACCAATGCTTAATTCTTTCTTGAGTGCCTTCCTCAATATATTTTTGTCCATCTTCAACCCAATTCCATACAGGTCTTTTGCCATTTCCAATTCCAGGAAACATTAAAGGGGAATCTGCTTTTAATAATATGGGCATAAGTGAAAAGTTTGATGTGTGTTGCCAAGCACTTGTTGATTCAACCATTTGATTAGTATTTGTATGTAACTCAAAACCATAAGCCCAAGGTGCATGGGGTTTAGAGTATAATTTTGAAAATGACTTAATAGGGTCGCTTCCATGATACCCACCTGGCCCCTTACCTTCGGGTGCTGCGTATATTCTCCAACCACCACCACTACCTCGACTGCTTTGTAATTCTCTAACACTTAATGAATCTGCGATTATACCATATACTTTATTTTTGGTTGAGCTTTTAATATTTTTACCATCTGCTACAAGTCTTTGTTGTGCATCAATTGATGCTGCTTTTAAAATATTTTTAAACTCACGAGGGTATATTAATTTCATATCCAACATCATTCTTTTTAATTGAATATCACTAAAATTAACTTGAAACTGCATTCCCTCTTTACCACTGCTACCGACATTACCTCGATTATTCCAACCACCCTTACCACCGGAGCGGAAATCTGGCATACCCATTAGTTTAGCCTCCAGATTTGTTGATGGTCTAAGTATATATTATTGTATTCATCTAATGTCATTATATCAGAAACGGCATTGTAATTTGGCACATTGATATACCCAAGATTAGATACTACCTTTATAAGATGAACCATTTTAGATTGCTCGATAGGATTTAGTATTGTTATTTTAGGGATATTTTTTAAATGGTGAGCATTGTTCCTTTCATTCAATAGGTGGCTATGTAGCCCTTTGCTACGCCATTCTTTGTGAACATAGGTATTACCCACTAAAACATATCGGCGATTAGGGGATAGTAATGAACCGGTATAGGCAATCGTTTCATTGCCACATGATAATACCCAAAAAACCATTTCATCAAATATAGCAGGATAACCTTTGTCTGAGGCATGGGGTAATTTTGAGCCCCAAGCCTTTTCTAAATCTTCGTGCATAAGAATTAGATTTGTTGAGTATTTATGTAAAAGCATTAATCAACACTTCCCAAATGCGCTAATCGGCGGAGGTTATCAATTCCTCGCTGTCGTAACACATTCGAGCGCATTCCGCCTTTTTCAAAATCCATTCCTGCTTGAAATACCGCTTCATCCTCAAGATAATATGCTGCTGATATATCAGCACATATTTCTCTAAGAACATGAGCCATTTCACCTTCTTGAATTGTTACAGCCGTTAAATGGTCTGCGGAAACGCCAGTCACACCTGTTAGTGTATGTGTGGATTTACCAGTCCATGCAAATGAGTCACCATCAATGTTACCATTACCAGCACTTGAAAAAGCAGTGCCACTTGTTAAAACGACACTTGTTGCACCAGCGGCTATTACCCCATTTGCTGTTGTTTCTGCTATTTCTCGACTTGGTGTGATTCTGCCATATTGTAAAAACTCTTGGTCTATATCAATTGTGGCTCGACGAATTGCACTTGTTAATCTGGTTGATGCTCGAGTTCTTTGTGCTGAATCAAGAGCCAATCTTGAACCGGTATCAGATGTAGTGCAATAGTATGTCATTAAATCAACCCCGTTAAATCCAAACCCATACTTGCTGCCACAAACATAAGTAGTATCTTAACACTTGTATGTAGTTTGGCTATGCTTATCATCATTTCGGTCTGTGCGGAAGTCATTTTATCAATAATTTCATCATGTCTTTCAATCCGCTGTTCTAACGAATCAATACGAACAGTTGTGGCATTATTCTGTGCCATCTTCAATCATCTCTTTCGCATCTTCAGAAATGTCAGTAACTTCTTCAACAATATCAATAATATCATCTAAATCAATTTTACCATCTTTGTATTTAAGATATAACTTAGAACCTCTTTCAAGAATAAAAGCCCCAACAACAGCATACAGCACAAGTAATTCCACATTCATATTTTCACCTAATCTTTATATTCAACTGCCCTTACCATAGAGAACGGTATCACAGTGAAGTGTTGAGCCCTATCGCTCCTATAAAGTTTATACCCATAAGGGGTCTCTTCTATCAGTATATTCGCAAAACAACGCTCGGCGGGAACGAATACTATTTTTCCAGTTCTCTTTTCTAATTTCTTTTCCATTTATTTCACTCCATTATGCTATCAAACCAAAGGCTTGAAGAGCTGCTATTATTTCTGTTATTGCTTGTGCATTGAGGGGAGGTTGAGCACCTCCTCCTCCAGGTGGGGCTGCGATTGTTGCTTGTCTTGCTACACCTGCTTTAGCAACACCAAACTTTTGAACATTTACTATATCTGCTGTTATTTGGTAAATTGAAGATGAGGATGCTCCTTTAATTGTGCGATATACACCATCACTAATTTCCTCGAAGTTCCATGTTCCTCTAATTATTGGTTTTTCAATACATTGGATATTTGCCGATATTGTTGTTTCTTCTTCGGACACACCCAAAAGCATTGAACCAGATTGAATCTCAAGGGATGAACATTGTAAAGTTAAACCGGCGGGGATAGTAATAATATTCCCATTACCATTACCATTACCAATAACTAAATCTTCAAGTTTAGCAATAAAAGTAACTGCAGTGCCAAAATTAGTTACATCGTTTGTGCAAGGGATTGGGGCGGCGTTTTTCGCATCTAATGTTAATTTACAATTGCTAAAATCAAGAACAGAAATAGCACATCGTAAAGCAAGACCAGAACTAAGTCCTAAACCAGTTACATGAATATGTTTTTGGGCTGTTCCCAAAGCCACTTGGGTATTATCCCAAGTTGGGTTAGTCACCACAAATATACCAACTTGTAATCTTCCAAATGAGGCTTCTGCTACATGGGTTAATGCTGCGTCAATGTTAGCCGCATTCGGATTAACATTTGTGCTCCATTTACCACTGGTGAGGGTCATATTCCCTAAATCACCATCGGGAAGATATGCAGCTGCGCTTTGCCCATTAACCATATTCCATGTAGTAGTTTCTTTGCCTTGATTACCACCACCTTCAACATAGGTAAGGTCACCACCTACAATAAGGGGTTGATTATAAAATGGTGTGCCTGTTGGTTGCGTTCCTATTGATGTGAATGCCGTTCCTGCTTGTTTAAATTGCATTACTAATCCATGATAAAAAGAAATTGCTATAAATGTAGGTGTGGCGTGATTAAACTCAACATGGCGATTATATTCTTGTTTGATAATTAAATGGCCGAGCACTTGATGGTTTAGGCTACAAACTCCTACCGCTTCTTGTCTAAGATAATAATAATCGGCAGCACCTAACGCAGATGGTGGAGAGCCTGTTGCTAAATCATGCCAATTAGCAACATTGGCTGAATCTGTTGATGCAGCACCCACCCAAGTCAAGTTTGCCATTTAGAATCACTCGTATGGGCTTGTTTCTCGTAGTGAATTGCGAATAACATCTGATTCGGTAGTGCTGCTTGGTAATCGTGAGTTTGATGAATCAACAACAAATGCCGTTCCACCTTTACCTGAAACCATTTTTAATAAGTCATCACTTCTTTGTTTGAATGTTTTAAGTTGCACTTGAAATCTCTGGTCAACGGCCTTTTGGTCGTCTTGGGGATAAAAAGAGGCAACGGTATTAACGAGAACTAATAAACAATCCATACAAACCAATGCTTTAATTGCCGTTTCTTTTTGAGCCGCTGTTACTGCATTTGCTGAATCGTCAGCAAGGTATTCTGTGCTACGGGCGACTTTATTAACCTCTTCAGTTCGCATACTAATATATTCATCAATTGTTGCTCCATTTAAACCACGAGGTCTATTTAGTAAATCTCTAATATTATCATTAGTTACAGTCATTCATCTTCCTCCACTACAATAGACCCAAGAGGGGGTGCATCGGTTCTTCCAATGAAAACAAGTTTACCTGTTCGCATTAGTCTATGAGAAAATGAAGTGTTTGGCATCCAAAGAGTTGATTTGTGGGGGATATTGTCTCCAGCCCATTCAGGTAGTGCCTTTTGATGAAGACGACGGACAACCCAGCCTTTGCCAGGTCTCCAATCATTTAATCTTCGTTCAAGTTCAGCGACTGATGGATTACCGAATGTCGGAATCTCTAATTCATTCGCCTTTTTTAACAGATTTGCCTTTTTGCTTATTGCCATTATCTTCACTACTCTTCTTTGGCTTTGTTGGTGCGTCTTCTTGGAGTCTAACCCAAGCTCGCATATCTGGCCCGACACCTATAAGGCCTTCCGGCCATTCTTTAGGTTGGGCTTTATTATAGTCTGAACACAATTGTTTCAATCGTGTTAAATCTTGTCTTGCCAAGCGAATCACTCCGATACACAAAGAACGAAGTCACAAGGTGCTGTATCGGCTTGAATACCAATATGAGTAATTGCTGTTTGGCTATCGTCAAGCCTTGCACAAAAGACACCATTTGGGGCAATCTTAAGTGATGCTTCGTTATTACCTGAACCCGCACCGCTTCTAACTGAAAGTGTGACGAAGTTTGTTGCATCTCGATTCTCAAAATAAATACCATCAGCCTGTGCTACTCCGTAGTCAGCCAAAACATATTGCACTTCACCTGTATGAGTAATGTTACCTTCAATTTTAATTGAATCGCCGCTTGTAAAAGCTGCGGTCATTGATTCTGAGTAACCGCTTGCGCCGTCACCGGAAGCCTGTGTAAAGGATGCTGTTACTGTATTATTTCTTGCCATCTAAATCACCTCAAATACCGGTGATTTTCACGATTCGGTTATTTTTACCGGCAGCTGCTCCATCATCGGCTTGGTGTATTACCAATCCCATGTATGATGTTAATAGATAGTCAAATCCTACTCCAGGCATTCGAGTCAATTCAGTTTCTGTAACTCCAGGCCCATTGTATGTGAATAATTCAGCTGTTTCGCCTCCAGGAACCAAAAGAAGTCCTGTTGCGGAAAAGTCGCTGTCACGAGTATAGAATACATTTAGATTGATTTGACCGCCAAGACGCTCTGAAAGGGATTGAACAACATTTCCGTAAAGAGTTGTTGAGTTCATTGCAGACTTGTGGGTAGCAGGAAGAATCAAAGCGAGTGATTCATTACCAGAAACACGAGCATTAGCGAAGATTAAATCAACACCCTTTAGAATATCAAGTTCTGCATCTCCGTTTGAGCCTTTGAAACCAGTTCCGGTTGCAGCAAGTGTTTGTCCTGCTCCAGCCAATAGTTTGTCAAGAACATGAGCATCAATAACATCTGCACGACCTTTTGCGATTGCGAGTTGTTGCCTGTCCATGTTTTCCCATGATTCGCCACGAAGCTTTACAGTGTCAAGGAATGTTGTTCGGCCTTGACCCTTTTCGAGCTTAACGGTGTAAGACTTTGTTCCGACCTTTGTTGGGTCAACAACAGCTGCGTCGTCAATTGGATAACTGAAAGAACCTACTCCAGCAGTATACCACTTGTATTCGAGCCAAGGGACACTTCTAACACCAACGAGTGATGTTCCGATTGAAAGTCTTAAAGACTCTAATTGGATAAAGTCACGCATAACCTGTTGTATAACAGCGTCACCTGTGCCAAATGGCCCAGCTGTTGCGCTAATATTCAGTACTTCTTCTAATGATTTATTTGACATATTATTCATCTCCATTTTTAATTTCAAGCGGTGGCTGCTCCTGCAGTCATTACTGGAATAAGTTCGCCCTCAGTTAGAGTGGCACTGTTTGCTGTTGCCAAAAGAGCCGAGCCGGTTGCTTGGCCTTCACCGACATAGATTCCGAGAACCTTTGAGGAGTTTACTGTTGGGGAACAAAGACCAGATGCCTTTGCATAAACAAGGCATCCTGTAGTGTATGTCTTTGATGCTTCAGATTGAACCATTAGAACTCCGCCTAACGGGAAGTATGAAACTGTTGCACTTGCGGTTTCAAACACATGGTCTGGGTCTCGACTGGATTCGCCAGCAGAAATACCGATAGCAATATCAGTTGCACCTGAAACTTCAAGTTTGTTTGTTGTGCCATCCATAGTGAGGATTCTTCCTACACCGAGAATAGTCTCTGCGTCTTTCAATGTTGTGTTTCTTGGGTCTGTTCCTGAAAATGCTACCATATTTATTCACCTCTATTTGTTTGAAGGAAACCTTTTTCTTGGGCTTCCTCGAATGTGTATGCTTGACCGTCTCCGTTTATGGAGAAGTTACCAGAATTGTATGATGCGACAAGACTATTCCATACTCGAGCGTATAGTTTAGCATCGGTCTCTATCATTTCACCGTTTAGATAATTTGCGACTACTTCCATTGGTTCGGAAGATGCGACTATTTCGGACACCATGTTATCAGGTGCTGGGGTTGCTTCAGCCAATACCTTTTCAACAGGTGCTGGTCGGGATGCTTCCCATGATGCGATTAGACTTGTAATTGTTTCGGATGAAAGGTCTTCATGACCGTTTAATCCAAGGTCACTTGCTTTTTGAACAAGTTCGGTTCGTGCTTCTTCTGCAATTGCAGCCTCACGAGCGACATTTTCATTGATTGTTGCATTGGCCAGAACTAATTCAGCCTTAATGGCTTCGAGTTCCGCACTCATATTTTCGTTTTCCTCACTCATGACAATTTCCCCTTTCGGATAGTTCTCGTTAGCAGGGGAGTGGTATATGAACTCTTTCTGTGCCTCAACCTTCTCAACAACATTAATATCCGCCCTATCATATGCTGGCTTATGAACAATTGCTAAGTGGTCAAATGTAAAATCTGATTCAAAAGTCATACTTCCGTCTTCGGCTGTTGCTGTTGGTATTCCGTAGCCACCGATAGATACTCCATAGTCACCACGAGTCCAAAGACCGGATTCTAAGGCAGGGAATAATTCGGTTCGTCTTACTTCGGCAACATAGTGAACTTCGTATTTATCATCGTCAAAGTGTTTGATGTTTGCTTCAGTTATGATACCGACTACAGCATCCTCAACTCCACCATCCATGTTTCTGGTAAATCCAACTCCCAAATCTTGTACTGGGGGATGGTTTAGAGTTAAATCTGCGCCGACCATTTGTTTAATTAGTTTTTCTGCGCCAGCAAGACTAATTGCCCATTTATTCTTGTTATACCCTTCATGGAAGGCTATACCACTAATTCTAATAACAGAATCACCGCTTGCTTGCACTATGGCTACGGCTTCGGTAATTTGTGTGTCAAGAAAAATATATTGAACATCGTTACAACACTCATCTTCACAAGGTTCTTCTGAAGTAATTTTGTTTACTGGAGTTTTAGTCCACATTCTGCAAGACCAATAACCAGGAGTTGTTTTGTCTTTCTTTTCAGCGCAGTTATGACGGTCTCTAAATGCTTTGCGTCTTTTTGGGTCATCACGCTTAATTTCCATGTTGGGGTCGCCAAAGCGCACAATGACAACATTACCACTGGCGTTCTGCACATACACCCCAAACTTTTTCTTTTCTTTTGGAGTTCGGAAAGGTTTGTTAAGGGTAACTTTGCGACCTTTGTATTCTGCCGCAGAAAAAGGCTCTTCTCCAGCCTCCATAGTAATGTAATCTTCTTCCTGCATAATCACTTTGATATATGGGGGGTTATCTAAACCTATTGTTTAAAAAGTTTTGTTGTATTCTTCAGAAGAATAGTAATTATTGTCGTGAACCCACCATATTTGGAGACATAATCTCAATCCGGTTGTTGGTTTAGTCAGGTTTTCAATGTGAACAAACTTGTTATCTCCCTGTTCAGCTGTTATGTTATACTTAGGCATACCATAATAGATACTTGTTCCATTGTTGTCTTTCAAATATATATCAACTTCAATTTGTTTAGTTTCACCACAACTCCAATCAGCATCCCATGACACCTGTAATGAAATAGTCTCGTTGGTTTCGTTAAACCAACTCTCGGTTACACTATAAAAGAATGCAGACCCGTTGCACTGTGGTTCAGGAGGATAGGAACAGGAGCCATCATCTTGTTCGGCCTCCGAGTCATAGTTTTCGGCATCTGGGTCAGTGCATCCCTCAATCGGTTCTGGCTCTGGTTCAGGCTCTGGTTGTGGCTCAGGCTCTGGTTCAGGCTGTGGTTCAGGTTCAGGTTCTGGCTCATCCCAATAGCATGACCCATCCTCCCATGAAGCGTAGTCGTCGTAGTTATCGGCATCGGGATTCAAACAACCGCCGTATTCGTTGTTATAGTATTCATCAGGTGGTAAATCATTAGTATTGAACATACCCATGTTTGACATACTACTTCCTGTCAAAAGTAAAAAAACAGGGATTATTATTATTGCTATTTTCTTAAGATTTACAACCTTTCTGCTAACAGAAGCAATTGCCCTATCAACAATGTCACCTTCAAGTGTTGTTTCAACAGTAACATTGGTTTTGTTATCGCCACCGTTAAGAACTGTGTTCTCTGAGACCTCGTTGTTGATTTGTTGAACGGTGGATATTAATTCAGCCGCTTCTTTTAATTGAGTAATTAAATCCTTTTCAAAATGATTGGATTCGTTGAGTATTCCATCGTCGCCTAAATCTTCTAAAACATCTGAGACGGTTCTGCCTGTTGCATCAGCAATGATTTTTGCTCGCTCGGCTAATTCATCAGACATACATATACCCTCATTGTTCTTCATCGGTATTGGTTGTAAATCCTAATTCTTCCATTTTCATTTCATGGTCGTGTTGCTTCCCTTTACGCTCTAAATCGTGAGATAATTGCATTTTAGATAATTCGGCGTTTAAGTCATATTGGGGAGTCATATTCTGAATGTCGGTGGTTGTCTCTTGCTTGTATAAATCAAGTATATTGGTTATGATAAGTAGGGCTGGCCCTCCGACTATGCCTATCACCATGATTTGATTTTCAACAATCTCAACACCATTGACTACACTTTGCCAAATCGCCAATGAAGCGAATGATACCCATGCTAATACTATTGGCACAGATATGAACCAAAATAAGCGATTTGTTAATTGTTGTGTCATTCATCTTCCTCCTTTTTAGGTTTAGTGTCATTCTCGACTTCTTTTTCTTTAGGCATTTTGCCCTTAGGTTGACTTTCAAGTTCTTCTTTGTCGTCGCCCCCATCATCTTTTTTAGGCTTTTTATCATCCTTAAGATTAATTATGTGTAGTGCTTGGTCTAAAGACAACAAACCACTATCCCATCCTTGTGTAGCCCTTCGCATTAGATTTACTGGGGTTTCTTCATCAAGTGGCTTAAATGTTAATTGTGGTATGTCAATTCTTTTATGTGGTATGCCTTTTAGACTCAAATGCTTTGAAAACATTTCATGCACTGATTGAGCTAATATGTTTTGTAATCTTGATATTGCTGATACAGCCCAAACATTCGCATTGAAGGTAGCCGCAAAGGTTGAGCCTCTTTCTTGTCCAGAAGCCGTTCTCGGAACATGAAGAACTGCTGAAATATCTGCATTTACTGAATCAAGGAATGCTGAGGCATCAGGAATTGCATTTTTCAAGTCAACATGGTGTATCTCAACATAGTCTGGTAAGATAGGGATTTGGTCGCCATCAAGTGTCTCTAATAACTTAGCAACATCATTCATAATGCTCTTTAATCGTTCTTGTTGTTCTGCAGGGTCGGTAATATGCTCGACTGCTTCCATACCAATAGTAACAAATTGTTTTGTAAGACTATCTTCTAATGCAACTCGGTTGTTAATACTATTATACTTTGCTCTAATAGGTTGTTTTAGGGATGAAAAACGGGATGCTCCCCAAATACCATAAGTCCAACGGCCTAATCTATCTCTAAACCAATTTGAGCGATAGTCAATTTTAATATGCCATATCTCATCGGTATCAAATACCTGTGTGGCTACTTTATTTTCTCGGAAAAGGTAATAGTGAGCATTCATAACGGGATTATCTTCGGTAATGTGTCCTGTATAACCGGATGACTCAATATCTCTTTTATCAACCCGCTTATCCATAATAGTAATCTGTTTTACTGGAAGAGATTGAACCTTAGTAATACCAACACCTGCCTTACCCACAAGTTTGTTAATATCATTCCCATAAACCATTAGGTTTCTTAAAGCGGATATTAGAATGTCATCAAAATCAACCTGTTCAACCAATTCTTTTATTGCGTTACGAATGGATGCGTTTTTAGCCCCTTTGTAATCTATTAGGTAGTTATTAGCAGTTAATGAAACGGAACGCACAGCACCGTTTAATTCGGGGTCTAATTTAACCATGCTATCATATAGGTCAAAGGTTTGGTCGTATTGGTCGTATGTTGAACGGGCTCGTGCGGAGCGGTTCATGTCATCAGTGGATTGTAACACATCGGACAAACCAGCAAATACTTCTGATGGCATAGCCTTTCTGTTGCCCACTGACATAGGCATTTCTTCTGCAATAATCGTCTTTTTGCCGAAGATTTTGGATAGCCTACCCTGTTTCGCCATGATGTTCAAATAAGCCATAGTGTATTTGAATCAACCGCCCATCTATTCTTTTGCTTATGCCCAAATGATTAAAACGCATCACTGAGTGGCATATACCTATTTTTTATTATTTCTTCTTAAGACAGTGGAATCTATTCTTAATAGTAGTAGGGATTGTTCGGTAATTTTTTTTCGTTATAAGGATTAATAATTAATAATTAAAACCGTTGCACAGCACCACATTATTTTTTTATACAAAATCCAAAAACAATAAAGTTATACACAGAAAGAGTTATTACTGGCCGTCTTTTCAGACCAAATATGGCGGGTTCAAAACCATCAATCCAAAGCGGTTACGATAAAATAGAGTCTTTATTAGAATTATATCCATTAGATGTGCGGGGCAATAAAACTAAAATTGCCGCCGCATTAACTTTGGTTCACCCAGAAAGAAATCATAAAGGGTGGGAGGCACTTGTTTTCCGCTATATCAAAGCACAAAAAGAAACTTCAAACACCATACAATACGACAAATCCCCTTATTATTATAATGAAGAAGCAGATACATATATAACTTTTATTCGTGCTGCAGGTGAAAATATGGTTATTAATGGTGATATGCACCGAGCCATGAAGTCTGCATACTCTAATATGGCAAGCAAGGGTGCTACTATTAATGAAATAGCACGAGAGTTTAACTTTCCTCGTGCTTATTTTGATGAATACCGTAGAGTTCATTGTTGGACTCATGATATGTTACCATATACAGACGAAGAAGTTATGGGTGAGAACAATGATGAGTTGGTTGCCGACCTAATTCTTCGCAATCGTCGTGAGATTCACAAACAATACGAGAAGAAAAAGTGGAAGGAGATAGAACAGGCCGCTGAGAAATGGTTTAATTTTGAAGATACTTACAAAGGGATGATTGGTGACTTGCAAAAAGCACCTAAGAAAGTGCCTAAAGCAAAACTTGCCGATGCTAAAGAGCCGTTTTGTGTTGTTATGTCTCCCACTGATTTTCATTGGGGTAAGCATGGTTGGGTTGATGAAGTCGGTGAAACCTATAACTTTGAAGAGGCTCGTTCCCGTTTGCTTGAAAGAACAAATGAAATTATTTCATGGTTGCCAGCTCGCCCTGATAAAATAATACTTGCTACTGGTTCAGATTGGTTTCATGTTGATAATGACTTAGGAATGACTACTCGGGGAACGCCACAAGATATGTGCGGAAGCCCAGCACAAATATTGATTACAGGTTGCCAATTGGCTCGTGAGCATATTGATATACTAAGGCAAGTTGCACCTGTTGAAGTGGCATTTATGGCTGGAAACCATGACCGGCATAGTGCAATTGCTTTAATGTTATACTTATCGGCGGCATATGAAGATGTTGACGATGTTGAAGTTCAATTAAATCCAAAAACAAGACATTACACCCAATATGGGGCAACATTGATTGGGTTTAATCATGGTGATTCAGTTAAAAAGGAGAAACTTCCTACATTAATGTCAAAAGAGCAACGAGTTCTTTGGGGTAAAACTGAATCCCACATTTGGTTCACAGGACATTTGCACCACCAAGTATTATATGAGATGGATGGAGGATTAGTTATTCAACTCCCCTCTTTGGCTGGCCATGACCGTTACCACTACCGAGCAGGTTACACAACAGCAAAGGCTGGTCTTGCAGCACACATAATTGATAAAGAACTTGGGTTAATTGGTAGTATATTTAGTCCGGTGAGGCATACATGACAATAGGGGCTGGTATTGTTTGGTCTGTTGAAAGAAAGTGTCGGGAGTGCGGCTTTACAGCTGTATGCCGATATACTTCTCATAGAAAATGGTGTAAAAAATTAAGTAAAAGAGTATATTGTGGCACTATGAGGGTAGTGCGTTATCCGGAGGAAGAAGAATGAAAATAGGAGAAACTTTATCGTTAAAGAGAAGTAAGAAAGACCCCAAGTATTTTTATCAATGGCTTGGTTATTCATGGGGTGAGCACATTGAAGATTGGATGAAACTTTACGGTGAAAGAGGAGATTCTATTGTTCATAGGGTTTGTATTATCGCACCACGAGACCACTCAAAATCCACCACACTAAGGGTAGCAGTGCTTTGGTCTTGTCTATTTGAAAAGTGGCGCAACAAACCATTTACCACTTGGTTGTTTTCTGCAAGTAAAGACCTTGCTATGCGCCGATTAGAAGAAATTAGGGAGGATATGAAAAGGCATCCACAACTTCGTAGTTTAATTGACCCAAGAAGGGGTAATAAACACGCAATTCATTTTACAAACGGTTCTTGGATTAGAGCAACCGGTGTAGGGGCGGCTATTCGAGGTGAGCACCCAGCCCGTATTGTTTTTGACGATGTATTGGATGATATAGGCGACCAATCCCCAAATAACCTTAGACATTGGTTTAGGAAGAAAATCACCCCTATGTTATCCCCACAAACTTCAATTTTCGTAGTGGGAACACCTATGGCTATGACTGACCTTTACCATACGGAGATGCTATCAAATGATGTTTGGAAAAGCACCATTACATCTGCAATCCCTAATTGGGAGGAACATAAGGCGGATAATACAGTTAAGCCTATTGCACTTTGGGAGGCGGAAAGACCTATTGCCTTCCTAATGGAACAACGAGCCGCTATCGGTGAATTGGCATTTACCCAAGAATATTTATGTAAGGTTGTTGATGATGAAGCTCAAGCATTCCGTAGGGAACACACTCGAGCGCATATGGACACTAATGATGTAATCCACTGGGATAACAAAGAGGAAGGTAAATATATGATAGGCTTTGACCCATCTCAAGGATTGGGGCAAGATTATACCGTTATGGTTGTCTTGCGCCAAGATGCACAAGGGTTTGTTCACTTTGTTAATATGTGGCGTAGGAATGACTTCGCACCGGATAAACAAGCCGAGATGTTAGGCGAGTGGTCTAAAAAATATAAAAGCCCTATCGCTGCAGAAGATGTTGGATTTCAAAGACTCTATGAATCCCTATTAGTGCAAAAGGGAATAACGGTTGATTATCGCCAAAGCAAGGTTTCAAATCGTGCATTAAAGCAGGCATTGATGAATCGTCTTCGAGTTTGGTTCGAGCAAAAGAAAGTAATATTCCCCTATGGCGACGATGCAACTCGTAGGGTTGTAAATGTCATATTAGAAGAATTAGACCACCATGTATGGAAGGAAGGGCTTATTACTGATGTGGGCAAGCATAATGATACGGTTATGGCATTTGCTCACGCAATAGACCAAATGACACATATTGATTCTGGGAGATTGCCTATGGCTACAAGAAAAGTCTCAGGAACTTCATGGGGCGGCAATTCATCGGGTTCGGGAAGATTTGTTATTTTCGGCGATTAATATCTCAATATCCAAAGAGTCACACTCCGGACATTGAAACTCGTAATAAAGCGAGGAACTCTCTAATTCAAATACAGCCCCCGTTATTACCCACCTCTCTCCATTATAATTGCATATTGAGCATTTCAACATGGCTAATGATAGACCATGAGCTTATTTAGAATATGTTACTTTTTGAAAAAATTAAAAAAAATTGAGCGAGGTGGTGGGCGTTCGAGATGGGCGTTATATTGGAGTTTTTGGTGCATCCTTTATAGGTGGGCATCACCACCATTCGCTATGGGCGAACCAAATTGGACACATACTATGTGTGATGCGATTCGGATTTGTTCTATGGGTGATACCATGATTGAAATGATATTGGTAATTATCGCACTTTTGAAAAGTGTCATAGTTACAAAAACAATAGGAATAGTAGGTATAGCGGCAATTGTTGCTATGAATACGGTAAAAGGGAAAGAACCAATTAGAACGGACAAAGCATGGTATAAAATGCGTGTTTTGGACTATCTAAACGGTATAATGAACATCATGGATAATATCCATGCTAACGGGTGGACAAAGTATCAAACTATGACCATTGGCGTTCAATATGCAAAGGTTGAATTGGTATTGGTTAGGGCTATGTTGAAAGCCTATTTGGCTATGGCAAAGGTTCAAAATTGGACTTTAGCGGTTGATGTGTGCCCTAATACGGCATCATCACCGGTGGCCAAACTAAACGCTATGATAGCAACATTGATTGATATGTCAATGACCGATGATGAAAAGAATGCTATGCTAATTAGTCAATTAGAAAAGCAAATGGCAAAGGATGCAAAAGCATTGAAAGCATTGTTGGCAAAGGGCAAAGGTGGTGCGGGCAAAAAGGAATGATAGGTGACTATCATACGGTGCAAATCCGTTAGAATGTGGTTAGGGTCGCACACCACCGCCAAAGTGCGACCACCTACGGGAAAGGGTAGGGCAAACGGAATGGTTTGCACACCCCCCGAATATGGATAACCAAACCCAAACCAAACCCAAACCGACCACCACCATGAAAGCACTTTTCATGTTTGATGCACACTTTAGCATCAATAATGAAATGTTGGCAACCTATGATATTGGCAACATACCATCACTAACCTTTGGATATACCAATGGTGATGATATAGAACCGGCGCAAATACACCGTATGGTTGCGTCTATTGGCCACCGATTAGCAAAGACGCAACAACCTACCACCGATGAAAACGGGGATGAATGCGACCAATGTATGACCCATCACATTGACGGGGAATTATGCAATCAATCATCATGCGACCATGATTATGATATTTTAGAATCCATTGATGGATGGGTTTCATGTCAATGGTGTGGATTTGAAAGGGGATTGGATGCCGATGATTTTCATGTTGAATATGACCCAACCGACAAAGACGAATATTGAAAGGATTGATTGAAATGATACTACCTAACAAAACAAATGAAAGGCCGACCAAAGGGGGTGATATGATGGCTATAACACAAATAAACATGGCGTGTTCACAATGTATTGACAAAGCGTTTAATTTAGGAAAAACCACAATGGTAAAAGATTTCTTGGATATTAACAATTGTAATTTCATTGTTGGGCGACCAACCCACATGATAATAGATTATCCAACAATCTATCTATGTGACGAATGTTTAGTGGAATATAAAAGAACAATGGCTTTTTTCAAAGCGTATGTTGTTTGAATAAACACTACTAATTCAATAATTCAAATATAGACATCAATGCGTTGATGTTAGGGTGTTACGCCACCCTTTCGCCCCTATCGGTTGTGCGCAATCGGTGGGGGCTACCCTTTTTTTTTGCTTTTTGCTTTTCTTTTTTTTGATGTAGTAAAACAATCATTACTATATCGGATGGGGTAAAGGATAATCCCTCGAAAAATATAACGAAAAACTGTGCAGTAAATCGTGCAGTATTTTCATTTCAACTTATGTTGGGATTGGTTCTGCCTTACGAAAAAAACATTTGGAGAATGCTGCAGTCTCACAATAACCTGCAGTCTTATCAGTAACACCGCCCTGCTCTCTCTTCTTTGGCATAGGGTAAGGCTTTCCCTTATTATTAAAAAAAGTCGGATTTTGTCACCCAGAAGTTCCAGGTATATAAAGGCTGGCCTCCACCATCCTCGCTTGGTAGTGCCGATTTGGGTCGCCGAAAAGTCCAGGTATATATACCCTTTCTCCGGTTGTTCAGAAAAGTATCACGAACATACTATATACTATGGGCGTATATTTATATTTAGGGGCAAAGACCCCACCGGTGATAAATATGTCCGATGAAAAAGTAGCCAAAAAAACGATGAATGAAACCCTACGAATGCGTATTCGGGATGTAAATAATTTAGTTACAAACCTAATGCAATTTGTGGACACGCTAATGACCAAAAACGAATGGGTCGCCGTATTAGGCCTATTAGTAGCAAACAAAGCCCTATATGATGCCGTAGCACACCGATTTGGTGCAAAAGTGGATATAGCGCAAAAGATTGACGAATTAATTGAATCCGTCACATTGCTAACCATGTCAAAAGCCGCTATCAAAGCAAAGGCAAAGGCCGAATTGAACGAACAAATCAAAGCACTAAAGGATGCACTAAAGGAACTATGATTTAGGATAATCATTCGGTGCAAATCCGGCAACGACCCGATGGGGTGGCGGGCGAATAATGTCCACCCCAACCGTAGGCCGGTGGCCGTCATAGGGAAATGGCGGTCATCGGTTTTTTTATTTGTCATATTTAACATAGGCTTTTTTAAGCCAACGATACCTGACCTCCCTCGAAAAAAATAAACTGCTTATCGTGCAGTATCTCGGCATACCTTAAAACCAGTTTTGTTAAAAAAGTAACTTCATGGCACACCCCCTAAGTTTGTATTCGCATTCACATTCATTCTAATCACCTAACTTTATTCAATATTATGAGATTGCTACACCGTTTTCATCAAAGTCATAGGCGCACAAGTCGTCACATACCCAACAATACAATTCGTATGCGTTAAGTCGTTCTAATTCGGACAAGTCTATTACCATATAATCCATGTTTCCATCCCACGAGAACGCCGTCATCATTGACACCGTATCTTTTCCGCAAGTTTTACATAACCATATAAACTTATATTCTATTTCTTTCAATCCCAAGTTTTTATTTTCCATTTTTAATCATTCCTACCCCGTCGGGGCTACATACCCATACACGCCACACCCTATAATGGTAGCGATTCGGCAAGTTTTACGAGATAGCAACCTATTTATCTTAGAGCCGCCCCCGAGTTAGGGGTGGGGATTAGTCTCGAAAAAAACAAAATGTCTTCTGTGCAGTTTATAAGTTCGGTGACTTACGGGGAGTTTTGAATAAAAAAGGAGGTGGTATGGTTGTGAATACATTTATAGTATTATTTAAGTTCATACAATCACCTAAGTTTTTATTTAACGGGGTAAAGGATAATCATAAAGAGTTGCACCAACAATTGCGTCATATGCGTAGCACAAATTGTTATTGACAATCCAAAACTCAGACACCAAATCAATCATAATAAAATGGTCGTCGGGTTGGTTTGGTATATCAAACTCAGGCACTATCCAATAACCCATCGGTATGCACATACCATCAAAGTTTGTTCCTAAGTTCATCATCATGCAAAACTCATCATCATATCCACGAATTGCCATAGCAATTTGACCGTAGGGCATGATAATTAAGCCGCTTTTTTCATCGTTGTTTTCGTATATTTCTAAGTTTTTCATTTTCGGTTTTCCCCCCTTTTGGGTTAGTTACCCATACACGCCGTAGCATATAATGGTTCGGATTGGGTGAGTTTTACGAGCTTTGGTGGTATTAGTTAAGCCGCCCCCCAAGATAAGGGGATGGGATAAGATTACTCGAAAACAAAACTCGCTAACTCGTGCAGTATATTTTTCCTTCAAAAAACGCATTCGCCTGATGTGTTGGTTGTCATGTTGTTGTCAAAAAGTGACCTTATGGTGGGGGAATCCCACCGGATTGATATTGGAAGAACCTTTTCATATTACCACCTATTTATTCAAAGACTTGGTGGTGCGTTATATTCCCAATCGCATGACCTACAAAACACTAACAATCCGTCTTCGGAGTCGTCATAGTTAAAGTAATCTTCGCCAGCCGCACCATTGATAACTTCTTCACACATATTACAAAGAATGATTATGCTTTTTTTCCTTCCATCCTTTTCATTTTTATAGGTGTGTCCAACAAGTTTGTGTGATTTACAACGGTGGTCGTAGTAGCCCGCTTCCCCAGTCACATATGAATGTTCTAATGTGTATTCGGAAATAACTTCATCACGATGAACCATTTCATTGCACACAAAGCACTTCACAGTGATACCATGTCGCTTTTCAAAGTCGGCCTTCATTAGTGCTTTGCCCTTTTGTTGTCGGTCAAATACCTTGTATGCCCGTAGTAGTATTTGCATACGGACAATTTCTTGTTCGTAGTATTGCTTTAATACCACCATTGATACACCAATAGGTATTTTGCTTTCCAGCGCACTTATTAATTCGTCGTTTGTGGTTGGGTATGTTAGATTATTGCTAACACACACCAACTTCAGAAACGCCATTTCCTTTTCATTCAATTTTATATTCTTCAATTGTTTATTTTCGTTATTCATGTTTTTTACCTCCTTTTTAGTCGCATCGGGCTTTGTTATTGTCGCCCGCTACAACCACTGCTGGGGGTATGTGGGTATAAAGGTTTATATTGGGCGTCTTAGTGGAGCTTTGGTGGTATTATATGAGGTGCGCCTCCGGCCTCAAGTTTTTAGGATAAGGTCTCGAAAAAAAACTATGACAAGTCGTGCAGTATATTTCACTGTCAGAAACTCGAAAGACGGCGAATCCTTAGCATATGTAAAAAAGCGATAAAAAAGTTAAATCCAATAGGTGAACTTAATGTGGGGAATATCCCACCGATTCAAACATTATCTTAATAGTCATGGTATCACTTCAGTTCAATATGACCTATCGTGGGTTGGCGGGAAGTGTGTGTAGTCATTTGTAGTGACTAAATCCATACCATACCTAAAGTGTAATTCCGCCTCAACTGCATCTAATACACCATTACCAAACATACCCTTTAGAATGCCCGTTAAAACTTCAGGTATTCCGCCGCCGATGTGATGCGCTAATCCAACTTCGCAGATTAACTTTATTTCACAATCGGTTGTGTGGCGTGGGTCAAAGTTAACTTGTAGGTTGTGTGCCACTAATTGTAGCGTTACAACTTCCCTGTTTGACATAATCCACACTTCAGGTATTTGCGGGGTTAAACATTCCCGACATTTGTAGGCTTGCGGAGTAGGTTGTTCCGATACATCTTCAGATTCCCCGTCACCACATAACTTACCGCAGTAGTCGCATTCACGACACCCGCAACCATGTATTTCACCAAATTGCCTTATGTGCCATTCGTAATGTTCCTTTGATAGAACATGACCGCAACCACATACAATTTCATTCGTTTTTTTATCTTCTTTCATTATTTTTGCCTCCTGTTTTTTTGGATGGCCGCCGTTGCGACCATGTTAGGCTGTGGGGGTAGTAGCATATATAATGTTCTATTAGGCAAGTATAGCGAGCTAAACGCACTTTATTCATCTTGCCGCCTCGTCGAGTTAGGCAAGTTTAAAGCCTACGAAAAAACTTCACAAATAATCGTGCAGTTTATCCGCTTGTGTGACGACTGTTAAGTTTCATGCAATGCTACGCCTTACAAAACATGAAGGCAGTTAGGGATGCCAGCCCGAGCTGATGGTGGGTGATACAAGTTACCATCAATTGATTAAGCACCGTAGGATGCGCAGTCGCAACCACATAATTCAGTCATATACAACCATTCAGGTGTAGCAATTTCAGAAGGGTCATGCCCACAAAGACAATGTGAGAATGAGCCATCTTTGTTGTAGGAAGTGACGGTGTAATTACCAGCGGCCATTTTTGCATTGAGCTTTTTAATATCAGCCAAGACTTTTACAACACGAACACATGGTTTGCAGTAAGCAAGCATTGTGAAGGTTGGGTGGCCTACATAAGGTATATCCACCATTTCATCGGAAGGAAACCATTCGGAGCAGCCGCAGCACATATCAGGATTCAAGATAAATCAACCCCATAATTAACAGGTTTTGGTGAGCAAAGGTCGCCGGTGGCAGAAAGACAAGGCCCTTCAGAATAATAACCACAGCGAAGACAAATTGGTTTAGCAAGATGTATTTTGGTATAACAGTCTAAACAATATTTTGAGTCGTTATTACCGAGCATCATTGTCTTTTCCGAGAACCATTCATCGCAGTGAAAGCATTCATCCTTTGGTGAGCCCCATACATCGGCCATAAGAATCTTTGGTTCACACCAGATTCGGTGTGCGCCGCACAGGTGGATTTCATATTTTAAGACAGTTCTATGACTATCAGTTTGGGCAAAGAATGCGAAGTCCATAAGAATGCAGCCGCAGTCAAGTGTTTGTTGTTTGCCTAACTTTTGAAGATTGTATTTGGCGACAGTTGCAGCGTGGTCATCCCAGCATTCGGTGTCATCATGAGGGATGCAATCGTCATCATAATAGTCGGCGTAGCAAGGTGAGCAAAGGAGTTCATTGCCACCGTCGCACCCAGCCACATTGATGTATTGAGTAATTGGTCTATCGCAAGTATCGCAATTGCCGATTATGTTCCCCAAGTTGGTGGGGATTCGAGAATCAGAGGTCAATCGCAAGTCGGGCATCGGGGGTGTGTCGGGTCGTTCCGCCATAACAAGACATCGGGGGCATTGCATATATACCCTGCGTATGGCCGAAGTGGGGTGCATCACGATTGAGTTTTAGCGAGTTAAAGGGATATACGAGTGTGTATCACATTCCACCTCATCGGATGGTTGGGGGTGGGGGGAATAAATGTCTCGAAAACTATTTTTTAAATATCGCACAGTTTAATGCAGTCTCTATCTTGGCCGCCGCCTCAAGTTTTTTATTTGAGTTGAGCTCGAAAAAAACTTAAGTAAAATCGTGCAGTTAAGTAAAACGAAAATACGCCATTTAGCTCGTGCCTCGATGATGATGCACCGCACTTGCCTATACCGGCATCTATATATAGTAGTGATGCGTAAGACTATCATGGGCAAAGTGAAGACCAGCCCTACAAAAAGGAGGCAAAAAATAATGAAACAAGATAAGAAAAATCCGAAAGCGGAGAAAGAAGCAAAGGAAGCACCACCAGCTGAAGCTGTTGCTGTAACTTACTTGCCACCCACCGAGAACCAGTGGAAGGTAATGAAGATGCGCAACCGAGATTACCTGGATGCTAACAAGAAGATGATTGACGAAGAACTGGTGCTACAAGCAGCAGCTCTTGCAGTTGATGAGAAAAACCGAGGGATGGTAACATTCTCCCCTTATCAGGCGAGCCTTATGGTAATCGCCCTCGAGGCGGCGTTGTTAGTCTTCACTTCAATGTGCTCAGAAGCAATTCGTGTAAAATCTGTCTTCATTAATTTGAAGGCGGATTTCGGACTGCAGATAGCTCGATTGAACGGACTCATTGATGGCACAGTTAAGGCAATGACACCTGCTGAGAAAATTGCGAACAAGGCCGCTCTCGAAGAGAAGATGGCTGAAAGCGCAAAGCTCCAAGCGGAAATATTAGCCTTGAGTCAAGTCTGATTCTGGAAGCTCTTTCCATTCAAGTAAACTTGTGAATGCGTTCACAAGCCGAGCACAAAAGTAAGTCTCGTTTCGCTCCCCTTGAGGCTGAGGCCTTGAGGGGAGCTCCATTTTTTTTTTGACTTATTTTTAATCAAGGCAGAAATGCTATAAATCTCGAGACTCTCGAAAAATACTCGCTATTGCTTGGCAGAAGATTAAAATCTTGAGATATAACGAAAACACCGAAAATCAAATCGTGCTCAAAAAAAGCGGGTCGAGTGTGTTTCATAGTAGGAGTTTGTTTAACATCTCGCTATAAGGTATCGCCCCTCGCCTTCTCATATATTAAAATAGTAAGACAGTAAATCCATGCAGAAAATCTCCAGCCAATCAATACAAGACTACCATCTTATCCCCGAAGTTACACAAGGCAAAGAGCCGAAACTCCGCACCCGAGCGGTTAACTCATATATGATGCACGAACCCCATAGGTTTATATAGTTTGACGATAATCTCATATTAGGTGGAACGACAGAAAACTTACAGTAATCGGTAGTATCTTGTCTCCCCAAAAAATAACTGAAGATGAAAAAACGGAAGGTGAAAAAATGTATGATAACAAGGATTACTTCTCCCTCGAGGAGATAGAAAGAAATGGCAGAAGCTGTCGTTATGAAGTTTGTGTGGCCGATGGAAGAATCGGTCTCCAAGTAGTAACATTCAGGACAGATTCATGCTATCAAGTTGAAATTGGTTTAGGTGTTAAGTCACCTCTATATACCGGAGGCACATGGGTCACAAAGACCAAGATTGCTTATTGGGATGGAGCTGGTGCGGATAGGCAACCTGAGGAAAAGGAACAAGTGCAAGACCATCTAAATCAGGTATCTTGGCACATGGGCAGCGTCTGGAATGTTCGAGATGTTGAATCCTCAGTCTTTGACTTTATCTTATCTGATTACGGGTCAGTTTCTATTGGTATAGCTCAACTCAAAGCGGTTAGGCTTCAGATGATGATGGCAAAGCAACTTCAATTACAGCAAGCGTTCTTACAGGACTTTATCGCAGGTGATGCAATATGAGTAAGGCAATTAATCATTGTTGTATCAAGCTTAACAACATCACTTGTGTATATGAAAATCCTAAGGGAATGCGTGTATGCTCAGATTGCTATATTCCAGGCAAATTATATTTGTCAGTCACTTACACCACTACACTGAGGTTTGATGTATGAGTTTAGATAATGGATTCTTTACCTTCCCTCTATGCAAAGAATGCAAGGGAGTTGTTGGTTATGTGAACAAGCAAGGCAATTGTTCTCCATGCGCTGCAGACCTACTGAGGTGGAATGAATGAGTGGGATAGATATTATTCTTAAGGATAGACGGATTGCAGAAGACAGAATCAAGCGAGCCTTGAAGGTCTTAAGCTCATGGCCTACGGATGAAATGCAAGAAGAAGAAGGCTTCTGTTGGAGGAACTTTTTCTCAGGCATGGGATGTGCCGCCCGAGACATCTTGGAGGGAAATGAATGACTTCCGATACATCAGCTGGCTTCATGTATTGCAGCTTCCCTAAGTGCGACAATAGAACTGACATGGGTCATAATCTTGTCTGTAATGAATGTGCTCTAAGATTGTTAGGGATAACAATTAGAGGTGATGAATCATGAGTGAATTAGTTTATTGTAACTCATGTTGGAAACACATTGGCAAGCCCATCTTCGCATGGGGTCGCAGGTTTGAAGCTTGTGCTTGTGAAACACCAAGCCCTGATGAGCGAGACACAGATATGAAATATTCTGAAGTACTTGCAGATGTCTGCGAGAAAATCAAACAAACTCATGTGAAAGCAGTTAAGAATGAGAAATGGACTGATGAAGCATTAAAAGAAATGCTTAAGATGCTTGACATTGAAGGAGATGATGAAGATGAAGAATTACTATAAAATAGAAGATGAAGTGGCCTACCGGCTTAAGGAGAAAACTGATTGCGCCCACTGTCGAGAAAAGTTTTTCGAGCCAGATGGAGAATATGTAACATCTCAAGGAGTATTGTGTGAGTTACATTGGCTCAGATTGCTTGTCAAAAATGCTCAAGACAATACCCGCATACAAGATGAGTTAGGTGCAAAAGTTAAGAGGGATATTAATCTCGAGTGTTCTCTTTGTGTTGGAGAGTCTAATGACAAGGGAGAATACATTACCTCTCGAGGTATAATGTGCAAGTATCACTGGAACAAGGAGTTTACAGGAAGGTGTGTTGCTAATGAGTGAGCAACACTCATTTATTGGGATGCCAGCATCTCGAACTGCTCGTAACGATATACCTTATCTGTTTAAGAATCAAGGAAGATTAGTTATAACAACTGAATCATATCGCTTCTCTTGTTGTCCTATTTTGAAGCCCATTGTCTGGGTTGCCGGAAGAAACTGTGATATTCGAGGCGAACTTCATATTTGGAAGTGCAGCGGTTGTGAGGAGCTTTTCTCTATTCAACATTCGCCTGCTTGCACACAAGGGCTTTGCAGATGCTTGCTTGACAAAACCAAGTATAAAGTGGTAGAGTCAAAATACATGAGGTGATTATGATGTGTGAAAATGAAGATAATCCTTGGAGAAACATTAGATTTATTAAGGAAGATTTAGCGTTGCTAACTGAACATAAAAATCCAAGAATAGCTTATACCGCAGGAGTTTTATTACACCAGCGCAACTTAGAAGAAGAAGCGAAGGGAAAGCATGATGAATGGTTTAAAGATTTAGAGGATGAGTATGTGGAGAAGGTGGGCTGATATGAAGACAAGAAAAGAACCTATGTATGAGCGTGATTGCATCACCTCAAGAACTTGCCTTCGTAATACCAGTGCAAGACCAGGTCTTTATCCTGAGAGCAGACAGCCAAAGGAAAGACTTAAGTTATATAGGGTTGACTCACATTGTAAATCTGCTCATGCACCTGAAGAAATTGTGCAAGACTGCTGCATCTTATATGGCGTAGCCGAAGATGGAGCTCGCTTTATATGGAGTCATGTCTTCCAATACTGGAGAGAAGCACAAGTAAAAAAATATGAAGAAGAAAATGGAGATGAGAAAAATGAGTGAAAAAACTGAAATACGAAAACTGGAGCAAAATCCTGCGCAGCTGCGCAGATGGACTGACCTTGTATGGCATGACTATGAGATGGGTAAATATTCTCAAGAAAAGGCTTTGAGACCAGCATTTATGGGGCAAACAAGACAAGCTTGGATAGATGAGAAAATGGAAGCATTCCTTGAAACTCACCCTAACTACCTCGATGGTGACGAAGATGGAGATTGGCCAGGTTACAAGAGAAGTGGCCTACGAGACCAAATGGAAAATGAATCTTCTTTTTATACATTCGCCTTAATTGATGGAAGTTATAGACCAGGAGCTTGGTATGTAATGATGACTCAAGAAAGCCGACAATATCTTGGGCCAGAAGAAGGAGGAACTTGGGGCGGTTGTTCTCGATTTGTTCAATGGACTTCCTTCTATACCCGAGAAGAAGCAGTAGAGTTTATTGAGTTTTACAATGCCAACAAGAAAGCTGGCACAACCAACTCGGATTCCCTTGAGTTACTTGGTGGTGACGATACAGTCTCATCAACCTACCCTGAAGGTTATATCCCTACTGGCTTCTCTTTTGATAAATCCTTAGAGGTCTATTTAGTAATCCTACCTTATGTGCCTGAGCCGGAGCCTTATTACTATGAATGAAGAAGATATAATCAGGTCACTTGCTCATAGTATGCAGATGACTGTCCGATTCTGGCTCAAGAGTGGTATGTCAGACGAGACCAGAAAAGTATGCGAAGAATATGAAAATATCTTCAGGGGAATCTATGTGAAACCCTTCCGGCAGAAACTTTGGGTTGTCTCGAGATATTCAGCGCAAGTTTTGTTATGGGGCGATAAGATGTTTGGAGGAAATTAAGATGGATTACAAAGCAAAGAAAAGAGATGAAGATGGATTTAAAAAACCACTTAACAATAATGGTTGGGCTCATATTCACGAGTATGAGATATACATAACCTCAAGCAATCCTGTGAAGTTTACTTGGCAGTGTTGCTGGTGTGGGAAAAAAAGAAATGAAGATAAGAACGATAAAAGAAAGTGGTGAATGAAAATAAGGAGTGAAAATAAGATGAGTGAAAATATAATAGATGAAAATATACGATGCAGAAGATGTCGCAGTTCAGCTGTGGCATTCAGGAAGAATGTTTTTGGGTATAACCTTGAGGAATGCCTAAGGTGCAAGTTCACCTACATAAGCAATAGAATGAAAATTAGGAAACTTGTTAAAATTGAAGTTCCTGAAGAAAAACTTTGTTTTGTTGGCTGTGTTTGTGCATCTTGTTATCCGGAGGACTACCGATGAAGTGCGAGAATTGTGGCTCAAGTGCCGATACTGAGTTTCATCATGCCGGTCAAGTAAGTTGGTGTTCCCCCTTAACTGGGTGCAACATTGATTCTGTTGTTGAGGATATACTACAAGCTGTAATAGTGAAGCACAAAGAACTGATAGCAGGCAAGAACAGGAACATATGTGCTGGAGAAACTAATGAATCTTATGATGAAGCAAGTGACTCAATTATACCGATACACACTTCTTATGCAGAAGTAAGAAAGTGGGTTGAAGAACAGATGAAATTAATAGTGCAAGAAATGGCTGAAATGGAGTATGGTTTCTGATGCCTAATCGAGAAACTTCAAGTCATGGGTGGGTTCATGCGAGCGAGCCAACTTATGTTCGTAAAAAACTCTTCGTGTCATTCATTTGTATTAATCAGGTTGCTGGAGTAACTCCAGCAAAAATACCATGCAACACTCTAATTACTCATTGTTCAGTATCTGAGGATGATATTGAGTCTCGATGCCCTGAATGCAATTTCCCTCACCTTCCTACCGAGTATCAAATCTGGGGGGTTTCTGATGAGTGAAGTAGTAGTAGTATGTCATCGTTGCCGAGCAGAAGATAGGCCAGACCATACAAGAACTTATAAGACATTTGCTAAGAATGCTTACTGCGTATGTGGCACTGCCCTTCATGTTACAACTCTTGATGAAAATGAATTATTTACTTGCATACATTGTAAATCTCTAATTTATGGTCTGGATAATGACGGCTCAACTTCTTGGGTGGACTGGAATGATTGCGGCTGTAAGAATAAGGTGGTCTGATGCTTAAATCAACATCTGTCTTATTGTTCAACATCTCTAAATGGGTGGGTTGAGTTACTATGTTATTTTTATCTTCAACAAACCAATTTATCTCATTTTTACGAGACCAAGCCAAACCTCATCATTATATCTTGGCTAACAAAAAATATCTGGTTCAATTTTTGGAGCAGAAAAATATAGGGCGAAAAACTTATCCCGAAAAGCTGCAGACGAAAACCTTGTGCAGTAAGCGAGTCACAGTTGCTACCGGAATGTTTATAAACCCCAACGACCAATACTCATATAGGCGGAAAACCAGATGACAAAAAAAACGAATAAATCTAAGTCCAATTTGGCACGAGACAAAGTAATTAAAGAAATGGCTGACCTTGTAAGCGAGGCAATCAAAAAGGGCGAGAAGCCTTGGCTAAGGCCTTGGGATACTTCCAAATGCACAAGTGGTCTTGCTCATAATGTGGTTTCAAAGAAACCTTATCGGGGTGTAAATCAGTTTTATTTGGGTCTATGCTCGATTGACTTTGAGTTTGCATCATTCAAACAATGGTCTGAGGTTGGTCGCAAACACGCTATCAAAAATGGTGAGTTTGAGATGGCTACCGATAAAGACGGCAAATCCTACAAGAAGACTACCACATACTACGGAGTTCAGAAAGGTGCAAAGGCTGTAACTGTTGTTTATTTCACCATGTTGAAATTAGAAGACAAGGACAATCCCGATGAAATTAACATGATTCCTTTACTCAAGTGGCATAAAGTGTTCGGAAGAAGTGATACCAACATACCTGCCCCAATCATTGAGAAGCCAACGGAGGATGAAATGCCTACCTTTACCGAGATTCAAGAAAGAATTGAAGGGGAAATGCACGATTGGATGGAGTCGGAGGGTATTGGTTTTGCCGAAGGTGGTGAACGAGCCTTCTATCGCTATTCAACAGACCACATTCAAATGCCAGATAAAATAGCATTCCCTTCTGGTTATGCTTATATGCCTACACTATTTCACGAATCAGTTCACTCAACCGGACACAAGAAGCGTTTAAACCGTAAGATGGGTATGGGTATGGGAAGTGATGAGTATGCTTTCGAGGAATTGGTAGCGGAGATGGGTGCATCCCTTCTTTGTCGCCACCACAATATTCTTCCAACCGATGCGTTGGAGGATGGTTTAGAAAACCAAGTATCATACATAGCACATTGGCTCAAGCAATTGAAGTCAAATCCAAAAACAATTATTCAAGCAGGTAGTAAAGCGCAGCGAGCGGTGGACTATATACTTGGAACAACATTTGAAGACAATAAAAACGATGAAAAAAAAGGAGATATAAAAGATGAATGATTACAGCGAGAACTTAATTGGGATTGACTGCAACTTCGGTTGCACTCACTATATTAGCGAAGATACTGCGTGGAGCTTATTATGCGGTGCGTTTGAAGGTGGTTCAAATTATTGGATAGACCAATGCAGAATCCCTGATACTATGGAAGCAAGACGAGCAAGAACCTTAGGGATTGCACAAACATGGGAATCTGGCAAACTAAACGCTTGTATCGCTACACAATCATGGAGATACATACACCAAATACCATTCCTTACCAATGGCCACTTGTTTATCAAAGCCGATGGAGTGGAATATATGTTGGATAGAAATGCTCTAATTCAAGGAATTGAGGGGATTGCCGATATGGATAACAAGAGGCACCTTCATGATTTAATATCTGAATCTGGTGATGCTATCACATCTGATTTATTTCTTCAATTTGCTTTATTCGGTGAGGTGATTTACGGATGAGTGACGATATGAAACATACTCACGAGTATAAAGATGGTAAGTGTGAGGTCTGTCGCAAATGGGAAAATGTATGTCCTTGTGGAAATTGTCAGAGAATGCACACTGAGTTTATAGCAGACTATTGTTTGGAGTGGCAATGCACCCAAGCTGAAGTTTTACAATACTTTGCGGGGTTAGATAAAAGCCAAGCATACCCAGTAAAAATAGATGAGGTGGTTGAATGACTGATGAATCTCCATTATGTAGCAATTGCGAAAACAAAGCAACCACTCAAGATAATATCTATTGTCCTACATCTCATTATGCGTGTGATGACTGGCAATGTATCAAGATGGCTGCGCTTGCGCTATGGGAAGATTCACACGAAACGGTTCTTGGATTAGAAGAGGTGAGCGAATGAGTACTGAATGCTTTTACTGCAAACAAGAAATATGGGAGCAGCCTGCTGAAGCAGGGGTTTGGGGAGGCGACTGGTATTCTGGTTGTGAAGTATGTGGGTGGCACTGTGAAATGGATAAAGAAGATATACCACGCATCAGACAACAATTAAATCTTAACCAAATAGTAGTGTTGAAGAAAAGTCTTAATATTTTATACAAAAAGATGCTTAGAGATTCACCACGATACGGTAAGACTATCTATAACCCAGAAACATTCAATGACCAGCTTGAGATACTTAGGGAAATAACGGAACAACTTGTTGAATACGGTGATGAAGAATGAATGCTATAATTACTCAAGAAGGTTGGTGGCGTTGTAAGGTTTGTAGCCATCCCAATACCGCATTCGAGTCATTTTGTGTGGAGTGTTCGTGGCATAGGTGGTGGAGTGAGCAATATGTCTAACACTAAAAAATTAGAATTACTTCCCTCGATAGCCGATTGCAAGTTTTGGTTGTATATACCACTTAAAGAATTATCAAAAACTCAAATAGCAGAAATAATATCAATTCTTGCACCACGAAGTATGTCATGGCAAAATAATTACGAGTTATATGTTGAGTTTAAAACAATTTCTTCTGGTAATCTTTTTATAGAGGCTGCCGAGAAAATAATGAATGGAGATGATTAAAAATGGGAGATGTGGAATACAAAAAACTTACAAAATTAGGGAATGCTTATTCAATTAAAATCTTACAAAACATAGAAAACTTAATGGTTGAGCTTAATGTGAATGTTCCTGAAAATGGTCTTACTACTCGTGATATAGCAAGTCTATTAACACAAAAAAGAGTAAGTCACGATGGAAAGAGGATAATAAATAATTATGGTCTTCCATCTATACACAAACTTGCTATGTTATTAAAAAGAGATGTAAGATTTATGGCATACAAGCGAACAGTGAAAGCAACGACTCAATGGAGTTTGGTTTTTAATGAAGAGGAATAAGAATGTCATTCGGTGGGTTTATATACTACGGCGACTATGTAATACTGTGGCGAATGTGAGCGGACAAAAAACAGAGCCAACAAAACAATGAAACAAAAAGGAGATGAAAACAAATGAGCGATGCAAAACGACAATATAAGCAATATATCACACTTGATTTAAAGTTTGATGAACCACAAGCACCCGATAGTGTCTGGAGGACATTATACACTAACGGTATAGCCGTTAAAAGTGGAGGCCAAGATGGATATAGCCACCAAAACTTCAATAGGGTTCAAACCAAGAAGATTATTAGGATTTCAAGTCCACTTTCGGTTAATACCGTTGACTTAAGGTATATTACCGATGAAACTAAGAAAGTCTTAGATGCAATACTACCTGATATGTGGTCTTCAGAAAAGATTACACTTGAAGATGATATTCAATCAAATCGTGTATTTGAACCTGATTACTTCGCTGTTAAAGCAGATTCTTTAGTGGGTAGCAATATGAAGAGTTGGTGGAATACTGATGACTCAGATTGGATTGATGACATTAAATATCTAAACCAAGAGTTTGGATTCAATGCTAATATCAACATCTATGACTTCAAGGTTTCCCCATCTGTTGATGGTGCGGGCTATGTTGAGTCTTTACAATTCAAGATGTTCCTTAGAACTTCCAATCAGAAACTATTCAATGCTAATGAAGCGGAGCTTAATACCTATGTGTTGGGCAACATTCTAAAAGCTTGTCTTGCTGTTGGCACATACCAACACGCATTCTCATGTGCTGGTGAAATTGAAGTGGAGAAGTCAGTATCATGTGCTCGATTCAACAAAAACGATGTAGTTATTACAGATGCAGAATTAGATACGGTAATGGCTCAAGCAGTCGCAGAAGCCCTTAGGGATGAGGAAGAATGAGTTTAAGACAAATTGTCTTAGACAAAATCTCCGGTCTATTAGAAAGCGGTGAGAGCCATCACTTTGAAGCCTTTGGTGAAAGCAGGGGTATGCAAGCAAAACTTGTTGATGGTAAAATAGCTTCTTGGGAAATGTGGGGAAGGGGAGGTCAAGAATGTCATATATACCCCGAACCTGTTTCTTCTATGTATGCGGCATTATGTGTAGTCAAAGCCCTCGTTGATGAGAAGGATGGCGACCCTCGTTATGCTGCTCACTCAGAAGAGTTTTACGATTTCTGGAACTCGCCTGAAGGTAGAGAAATGTGCGTTGAAGCAAAAAGGAAGGATGATTGAGGATGGTAAGTGATAATTCTAAACCGAAGACAATACCACTGGGTGTTGCCAAGTGGATTCTTAAACAACAACTCGCTGATGAAAACTTTGAAGGTATGTATTTACTTCTTGACAATATAATTTCAAGAACTCGGGTGATTGAAGATGATGTGTAAAATTACAAAGTGGAATCCTGAAGGGGAACATGATTGGTGTCTTGATGAAGCAAGCGGTGAAAGCCCTGAGCATATTATGCTTTGGCTTGGTTGCATTAATGCTTGTGGCTACCAAAGAAGAGTTAATTTCAATATCATTACTGGTGTTAAGACCTTTGATAGAATAGAGTTAATAAAAACAGGGGTTTTAATATGAATGAGGATATAACTTGTGTTCAAGCACAATATCCCATGTATCTTGAGTTTGATGTTTCCGATGTTGATATGAAGGAAGTTAAAGAATGTTGTGTAAAATACGGAACTCTATTCATTGAGTATCTTGATGGAACAATACAAGAAATAGATTCATACACAGAATATGAGCCGGATATGAAGCATCCCGAAGAAGTCAAATACTTTACTGCTGAAAGTATGGAAATCGAGGATGCAAAAATACAACTTAAGGATTTAGTGAATCAAGAAAATGTCTGGAGGAAGAATAATGAGAGTTAAACCTTTCAAAGATAAAAAGATAACTTATTTGACTTTGGCGAACCAAGAACTTAGCCAAGTAATTAGGAAGTTATTAGTTATTTATCCGGTTGAATCTTGGCCTAACGATAACGACCACAACCTTATTAAACTGTCGCTTACAGACCTAAGATTGCTCACCCCTCCCCCGTCAATACCCGTCTTTGAATATGAATGTTCTCAGTGTGGTAGAGAAGTAACAAAAACTCAAGCATCTGGTAGAGTAGCCAGATGTAAGTCTTGTTACGCTACATGGAAGCGTGAGCAAAGAGCAAGACTCAAGAGGGATTAAAAATGGGATTTCATACTACAACAAAAGGTGGCAAGCGAGGCGTTAGACTAAAGAGAGAGATTTACATAATCCTCCATGCAGCCGAAGAAGGGATGACTACCAGACAGATTTATGAACAATTATGTTCTTCGCCATGTAAGCGATTTATTAACGGAACTGTGCAAGTAGCACAACATCTTAAGCGTATGAAAGGTGTTGAGCAAGATTTGGGCATGGCATATGGTCTCGATTCTCAATATAGTGCTAAACTGTGGGTTCTTACACACCCTGAAGAGTTTATAGAGTGGTTCGGCGAAGAGATACCATGACCGAAGGTATTATTACCATAGACCTATCTCACAAATCAACCAAAATAGACGCTTACTCTGGTTGGTCTTCTGAAAGAAGATTTTTACCCTATCTTACTATACTAAACCAAGATGGAATAGAAATAATTTTTTCTGGCTATGATACAGTTTGGCAACTTCTTGATACGATTTGCTATAAGATTCCTTTGGGGAGAAATAATTTCAACCCAGTTTTAAAACATAGGGTTCAGCACACCGATTTAACCTCGCTTGAGATATTACGGGGTATTTTCTCTGAGTCGGATTTACCAAAAATTACTATACAGGGGATGCACACAGAAGAAAATGTTTTTGTGGCTGACCATACATATTCTCACTACGATGAAGATTTACAACCTTCGTTATTTTATATAGCATCTATTCTCGAGGACAAAAAATCTGAAACTATTGTTTTTGGTAACTATAACTTCATAGCAAGAAACAGGGATAGTGAAAATAAACGCACAATTATGACACTTCCTTCTATAATTGCACTAATTGAAGGTAATACAGGCTCTCTTGCGGTAATAAGAGTCGTTCAAATGCCAAATGGTAAGATGGGTATTCTATCTAACTGTGTATTAAAAAATAAAAAATACGCCTGTTCCCCTCCAAAAATCTTCGGCAAGGATGAAACCGAAAAAATATGCAAGCATTTGGACAGTATTCTTTCAAATCGTAACAAAATCTCATATGTGGTAGGGGAGAAATATACTTTACCGGAGTGGAAGCAGGAAATAAGTGCTGGCTCAACTGTTGCCCACCACAAATACAATTATAGCCTTCTCGAAGCAGAATTATCCTTAATTTTACAAAAAAATAATCTATGAGAATGTTCTGACCTTTAATTGTTTTGATTTATTAGTAAGTGGTATAAAATATAAATGGGGCGCAGTGCATCGGTTTTGCTAATTCTTTATTAATGCTTATAGTCTGGGGTTGAAAATATGATGTTGAATATCCCCTATACTCTTACTGGTCTATTATACCCTATAAAGGATAAAAAGAATAATGGCAATACCTGCGCAGTCAGGCGTTTATTTAATTTGGGATTGCTCAAAAGAATCAAAAGAATAGATTCAACCGTTATGTTTATATGCCCCAAAGCATACAGGAATAATATGGGTAATGCGAATAGTGGGCAACAAAGGTTTGTAACAGCTGCCTATCGCTATATACAGATTAATGGCTCAATCGCCGCTAATGAATTAGTGGATTATCTAAGAAACAATCACATTTCCAGCCGTTCTAATTTGTCTATTAGAAAGGCATCTGCTGTCTTAAACCAACACCCCATGTTTATTAGTGATGGTGAAGGTGTGGCCAGCAACGGTCAATCTAAATATGCTGTAGTGATATATGGTATAGTGAGTGAAGAAGACATTGTTGCTAATCTTGTTACTAAATTAAGAAATAACACATCACTATTATACTCCTTTAAAAAATACCCTGCATTTATACGCAAACAAGTCTTAGATGCCCTATCCGATTCCCCCAATATACCCCACGAGATTTTACCAAAAAACTGAAAAACGAATGAGACAAAAAACGGGGGATGACTGAGGTTATCCTATGACTAATAATATATTTGAAATGGTTCAAAACTACGCTGCTCGCAATTTCTTCATTGATGTTGAAGATAAAATACCGATTTTCATTTGCTCAGTCGGAGCGCATTTGTTTAACACAATTAACAAATGTCGAGATTGTGACTTTGACCCTGAAAAGGCAGACCACACAGGCTTTGCTATACATAACTGTCCTATGAGACATGATAAACACCCCATCTATACTCCTATGTCCAGATTGGCTGATACCCGCATTCACATTCTAATGCGTGGAGATAAGGGGTCTGGTAAATCTATTCTAATCCAATTGTTTTTAGGTGAGCATAATGGTTTGCTCTATAACAAAGAGGCTATGAACGGAGTAGGATTTAGAACAATGCTTGGCCCTAATTCTATAACTGAAGCAGGTATGTTTGGTTCGGTTGATGAAGACGGTAACATTACTGGCCGACCATTGGCTCGTGAATTGTGTGGTGGCTTTTTAGGATTTGAAGAGTTTTCATCTATGTCCGATGCACAAAAGAAAGACCACTCGGTTGATATGAAAAACCAAATGCTAACATCAACTGACAACGGGCGGGTAATGAAAGCCATGAAGTCTGGTTGGGTTCAATACAATACTCGCTATACATTATGGGCAGGAACGCAACCTGCTCGGTTTGAATTAGAATCAGGTCTTGACCGCAGATTCTTTATCATTGACATTGAAATGTCTCCAGGTAAAGAATTAGAATACAAACGGGCTCAAAGAAAGCAAGCACAAATGACTAATATGGATAGAGCCGATTTGGCAGAATTGAACATAGAAATTAGTCGCTGGTTTTTAAACCGTCAATTAGAAGTAATATTATCTCCTCCAACGGGTATTATGTTTGGTGATAAAATAGAGGAGTGGTTGGAACGGCCAGAGGTTCGCTCATTTGAATCAGATTTGTTCCGCCGCTTATGTATTGGTTATACTATGATGCGAGAAGAATATGTTGGTGATGTTGTTCTTGATGTTATTATGACACCGGAGTTGGCTATGTTATTAGAGTCTTCATTGAATCAACGCAGAAATGTTATGGATGCAGACCTAATGCTTATCAAAGACACATTCTGGCAACAAGACCTATCAAAGTCACAATTACTTAAGGAGGTTGAACGCATGATTACAAACGACTACCAAGCAGCAAAGCGGTGGATGGAAGAATCATTGATGGGTCAATCTTGGTATTATGAATATGTGCCAAGCAAAGAGGGTCGAGGTCGCAAAGGTGTGGTATGTCGCATAGGCGCAGCTCCGACACCAGAAGTTATGAAAACCATAGGTCGTAAGATTATATGGGGCGGTAAGGAGATGACTGTATGAGTCCTTGTTTATGCGGTGATACCTTTTGCCCTTCATGTGGAGGTGGTTGTGTTGAATGCGATAACAACGGCAAAGAAGAATGCGACTGCCCTTCAATGTGGGATGATGACGAAGCCATTAAAAAACTATGCCAAATAATGTGTGAGCATCTGGATTATACAGATACCTTAACGGGTGCAGTATGTAATGACTGTGGCAAAGAGGAGTTGATTGAATGAGAACTCACGCAGAAATTATGCAACGCTTCCAAGAAACTGATGACGAGATTACTGAAAAGGTATTAGCGTGGGTTCTTGAAAGTGGTGATGGAGTATGTCCTATGTGCTCAAATCCAGCGCACAAAGTATGGGAGATTAAAATTATGACTGGTCAAATTACATCAGTCCATCTTGAATCGTCACAACATTGGCCTTCGGGAACAATACAAGACCACATGGATAACCACCGACACTACGACCACGCTGAAGCTGCATACATTGAAAAGGCCAGAACGGAAAGTATAAGCACATTATCCGTAGCGGAGAATATTGCACAAAAATTAATTATCTGGATTGAAGAACTTGAAACAAGAAAGGATTCTGAGGGTATCACATCGGAGTGGGTTGCAGATGCAGCCAGACTAACTAATCAAGCAAATCAATCTTTGCGTCTTATAGGAATGTTGAAGAAAGAAATTGGTGTGGATTCACAATTACTTTTGGCTCAAAACAGGGTTGATAGTATTATGGGAATCTTGGTTCATGTTCTCGGCGACCAGCCTAAACTATTAGATGCAGTGGAATTACGATTAGCGGCTCTAAAAGAACCGACACATATTATTGATTACGACGAGGGGGATTGGGAATGACAAAAGCATGGACAAAAGCAAGAACGAGAGTAATGGTGAACCGGAGAGTAACCGATGGTGATTTGTATAAATTATGGGATGCGCTTAGAGACGATGGTGTATGGATAAAGCCGACAACACAAGGCTATCAATTCTATGCAGGTCAATATCGCATTAGCAACAAATCCATTAGCCAAGCATGGTATGTTTCTGAGAATGCTGTTCGTCGCTTGGCATTATGGTTAATTGCAGGTAATGGTGATTCAGATTGGGAATGATATTTTTAACTGCAGATGAACGCCCATTCAAAGAAGGCGACTATATACTAAGCCATGATATACAATATCTTCCAACCGCCCCCTCAACCACTTATATAGTATTCAAATCAAAAATAAAAGAGAAGGACATATTAGATTGGATAGACATTGTTTCGTTTAGACTTGTATTTGTTATTGACAAAATACCAAAACTATCTAAGGCTACCAAAGACAGAATAATTATTGACAATTCATTACTTGTTGGTAAAGAATCCTATAATACTGCTATACAAGCCATGTTCAAATACAATGACAGGCAATATGTTTATAACTTATTAAAAAGCACTAAGACCCCTATACCTTTAGCGGTTGCATGGATGAAAGCAAACACCCGTTTTGATGCCCAGAAATGGCGGCTGTTGGCCGATGTTCAATATACCCTACCAGACTGCTATGCGTGGTCTATCATGGCGTTCTGCGTCGTTTCAAAGGGCAGAAATCCCGACTGGCCAAAGGGCAGTAAAAAGGGGGATTCATACACCCCTCCTTTACTTTGTAGGGAGTCCGATATTTACACCCAGACAATCATTGAATCGTCTGCATCTATCCGTAATGAAATTAGAGATACAATAGATGTAAAAGAGCAAAACATTATAACCCAACGGAAGGAAACGATTCTTCAGTGGTTATGAGTGACTGATGGAACAGTGTATATATTTTTATTCTTCATGCTTTGTGGTCTATTAAGAAACTTCTTTTTCTTTTGGGTAAATGGTGGTGGGAAGGATTGGAATGTTGAGTGGATGACAAAGGATAGGCGACAACTTACCGAAGGTGATTCGGAATCAATGCCTGATGCTTTTGCTATGTCTATGATGATGGAACAAGATTAAAAGGCTTCTATTAGTGGTATTTAGTATGGCCAGAAACAGACAGGTTCGGAGAATCATTATCGAGACCCTGTGGGAACGAGGGCCGATGACAAAAGGACAAATGTATTCTTATATTGAGAACAACCATAAACTCCTCAAAGAACCCACCGAGCATTCGCTGTCATCAATAATGAATAAGAATAGTCAAGTGATACCCGTTGGTTTTGAGATTGCCGTTACTGAATCTGGGAACAAGGCATCTCATGTTCTATTTGATATTAATAGGGAGATGATTAAAAATGGTAAGGAATTAATAATGACTATGCCGATAGCAATTTTACTTGAAAAGGAAAGGAAGGGGATTGGTCGTTGTCCTCTTTGCGCCCGTATGAGAATATTAACAAGTAACGAAGTATGTTTAATGTGTGAGAAAGAAAGGCGTTAATAAGAGTGCAAATCGTTATGTTTATATAGTCTAAAGCATAGGGCAGTATATGGTCGAGGATGTAGCCCAATACATAGAGCCGAATAAAACGGCACACATCTCTTGGAAGATGGCAATTGAATCATCATGTGCTAATATACAATCAGGTCTTCTAAAGCATCATGAGAAATATGGCACTGCTATCTTTCGCCCTGTAACTGTATTATCTAATGCAAATGCAGAACAATCCATTAGAATGAGAATAGATGACCGAATCCGTAAATTACAGAATCTTGATAGAACATTTTCAATAAAAAGTGCTCATGAAGAAAGAGAGTTAATTGATGACCTAATAGGTTATCTTATTAATTTTAGAGCATACATGGCTACACATGAACCTGATATATGGGGTGAGTTTGAATGAGCAAAGTAGGTTTCTGTGGAGTTTGTGACTTCACACAATCATATCACCCAAGCAATATGTTGTTAATGGCTAACCGACCTGACATTAATTGGAAAAATAAGCCAGATGTTTATTCTGGTCAAACATGGTTTTGTCAAGGCTGCGGTTCTGGAACTAAATATGAAATTGAAGAAGATGACTGGGAGGGTTACTAATGGGTAGAGAGTTAAAATGCACCAATAAAAATTGCGGGGATAGAGGCCATAATTTTAGGGTGGAAATTGAGATAACTAAATATCTTGAGGCGGCTACAAATGTTCACTTCACCCATTACCCTATTAATTGTTTCACCTGTGCTTGTTGTGGACTTATACCTATGGAGGTGACAGCATGAGTCAAAGAGAATCATTCAAAATAAATCAATCTGGTTGGGTTGGTAAATGCACTAAGTGTAATTTGTGGAGGACAGCAGACCATACCATAATTAACCGAATAACAGGTTCTCGCTTCTGTATGTTTGATGGAGCACCTATTCATTTAAAATGTGAATCATGTATGACTAAGGACACAAAGTTATGTGAAGACTGTGGGGGAACAGGAATGGATTACCCACCAACAAATAAGGAGATGAAAGAATGATACCCGACGCAAGCAATATAGCCCAAGCAGCCCAAATAGATGAACACGCATTTAGAGAAATTGATTTATCAATGCGAACTGACTTGGGGTGGGCAACCTGTGGAAGATACCGAACATATTCTGATGAGCGAGATAGTGATGATGGGCAGGCCGTAGGTGGCTTCTGGATTTGCCATGCTGTTGAAAGTGAAGAAGATAATGAATGGATTATGAATCTTGCTACCTGCAGAACACCATTTGAATTATTTATCGCTATTGAGAAGATAGGGATTGAATCAGAACATTTTAGTAATTCACTAACATATCTTATCTATGGCACAACAGATGCCGATGTGATAGCATCCTTAACAAAAAGTGGTGAGGAAGAATGAGTGTAACAGAAATAGAAAATTGGATTGAGAACTTTGATGTAACAAGTCAAACAGTTGCAGACCTTGAACAAATATATTACGATTTAGTCATGGAACAAGCAAAACAAATGATTGAGGACTTTGAAGGTCTTGATTGGAAATCTATTGCATACTTAACTGCAAAATTGCGTGTTGATATGGGTTACACCTGTGCGAGTTTGATAGAAGGGTATGGTGAGGGAAAATGAGAAACTATCCTGATGATTGCCCGTCATGGTCTTTTGGTGAAGAAGACATGGATGGATGCGAGAAGCTGTCCTGTGGTTGTTACGAAGAAATGTGTGAATGCCCTCAGTGTAAATACTGTGGTGAAAGAATTACTCCCGATGATGAAGAAGTATGCCCAAATGAATGTGAGGATGAAAAAGAATGAATGAAGAAAGAACAACACAAGAGTTTACTGATGAATTAGAACTGCGGATTTATCAAACAGTAAGGGAATTACAAGCCATTGTCGTTACACAATACAAGTTAGAGACTTGTCCTAAGTGTAAATCTAAGCACACAATCGGTAATGAATATCCCGAAGACGATGACAATATTCTTGTCACCTGTAATGTATGCCAAGCTGCATGGAATACAGTCGGTGAATTACAGGGTGAGTAAATGGCTTACAATTTTAAAGGTAGAGTATGGCACATCAAAGGTGTTGATAGTGTTAATTTGCCTTCAGGAAACATACAAGTGGAAACATGGTGTCTCCATAACGAATCCGGTGAATACATAAGTGTCATGTTTGACTCGATAAATTATACCCAATGCAAGCACTGTGGGAGAAACTTCCAAATGATTCATCCTGTGATTGCTGAACAAATCATACGAAGCAAAGATGAAGAGATTCAAAGAATGATGGAGATGCTTACTAATGTCTGATAATATGCCAAGGGTGGCTCATGATGCCATAACTATTTTATTTAAACTTGGTCAGGTGGATTTGGCTAACACTCTATCGCTACGATATGAGGCTATTATGGGTCATGGAGACCGTCAATAGGTATGTTTATATACTGCAATGAATAGGTGATAATATGGGCGGAATAGAACGGATAGAAGGATTTAAATGCACATCTTGCGATACGGTATCAGGTGATATAGACGATGCAATCGCTTGTTGTGGTGTTGAAGTAACAGTGTCCTTCACAATGACAGTAAGTGGAACAGTCACTATTGATTGTAGGGATTTAAGCTCCTTTGAAGAAGCAACAAACATAAGCGGTGATGACCTACTTAGTGGACAACCTGAAATTGATTGTGATATACAAGGCGATAGTGATGTGAACATAGACGATTGGGAAGTTGATATTACTCACTTAGATTATGAAGAAGTGGAGGAATAAATATGTATAATGAAGAATGGATAGAATACTACCAACATTTAGAGGAACTGAGACAAAGCGGAGTAATGAATATGTTTGGCGCAGCTCCCCATTTAGGAACTGTCTTTGGTTTGAATCCCAGAGAAGCAAGAAAGGTATTAGTATCTTGGATGGAAAACTACGACTTACTTATTACTAATAAGATTATTAAGGTTCAGTGATATTATGACATTAACTACTAAGATTAACCCATCACAAAAATGTGTTGGTTGTGGAAAACCTCTTGACCCATCGAGAGATACAGTCCACTTTCTTCCTCGTGGCTATTTATGCACCCCCTGCCTTGATATGTTACTCGGTAAAGGTTATTCAGTATTTTATGGTGGTGCTTAAATGAGAATATCACAAAAGCTTGTTAAATGGTTTCTAAAGAGAAAGGGTCTTCCTATGTGCAAAATGTGTGATGAGGCGGTTGCTGAGATTGACCCCCTTGTATTGTGCATGGAGTGTTTTAAACATCATGAGAATGACTTATATGGATTTGGTGATATGGAGTGAGTAAGAATATTTGGTGGGAAACCCACAGACCAAAGACATTATCTCAATTCGTTGGGCAGGATAATCTGCGTAAGGAGTTTGAACCTATACTAAGTGGGGATTCACCCATGCAAAATTACATATTTTCATCTCGAGGTGCGGGAACAGGTAAAACAACACTCGCCTATATTATTTCAGAAACATTAGGTTATCAACTGCATAAGTTTAATGCTTCATCCAAAAAGACTCGTGGTATAGAGTTTATTGAAGAATACATCATCCCTTTATCCCGTTCCGGTCTTAATGAGGTAATCATATTCCTCGATGAGGCAGACCGAATCACACCACAAGCACAGGATGCACTAAAAGGTGTAATTGAAGAATCAACCTGCTTTTTCATTCTAACCTGTAATGACATTAACAAAGTTTCCCCTTGGCTTCAATCACGCTGTCAAGTTAGAACCTTTGACCCTATCTCAACAGAAGATACAATATCCAGAATGGCTGTTGTTGCCTCATCCGAATCATTTTCAGTTACGCACACAGAATTAAGTATTATTGCTAAAGCCCATGATGGCGACCTAAGAAACTCGTTAGGTGCTTTACAGTGTCTTTCGGCATTTGAGTCACCAAAGGATAGAGAATCATTTATTCTAAGATTAACAACGGGTCGCATTGACTCAACATCATTCCTCACACTTTGTTTTAAAAACAAGGATATTGATGAGGCATACAAAACACTTACTATTCACCCATCAGACCCAAGAATTATTGTGCGAACAATATTTGAGTTTGCTATGGATAATTCATCATCGGTGGATGCTAAGGTCAAAGTCATTTCCGCTTCGGTTCAGGCCGAGAGGGATTTAATATCAGGAGTGAATGAATACATTGCACTGATGGAGTATGTAAGGAGTTTATGCAGGGTTTGATTGTATGATTACAAACCTTTATAGACCCCAAAGACAACCGAATAGATAGGAGGAAAATAGTATGACCGACGAATATGAGAATGTAGCAAAACAAGTAGGAACAAGCCCAGCCGCTATTGAGCGCAGGGTGGTTCTTATCTTAGACCAGAATGAAGGTGCTTGGACAACGGCAGGCTTCACAACCGAACAAAAAGGCAGTAGAGCAATTAGAATTGCCGCTCGTCAAATGATAACCGAGAAGCGTAAAATTGCTTCATCCGGTTGTGTTGAATTGACAGGGTGCTTCGTTACATCACCGCCTTACAAGGATTGGGCAAAAATGGCTTATAAGAAACTAAGTGCAACATTGGCTACCCTTGACCCATCGGGAATTGATTCATTAGTTAGCACAGGAACACTTGTTACCTATACACCAAGTGATAGTGGATTTACTCGCAAAGCAAATCCTTCTTTGATGGCTAAGAAAGCCTTTGAATCTGGCATTGATGAAACTTTCGTTCACACACTCCCTAAGGGAACTGTTGAACATGAATTACTTGGTATTTCATATTACATTGTAGCAGACAATAATATGCCTAAATATCCTTCAGGTGATGACAATTACCGATACGGTATGCCTCGACCAGAAAGTGAACCGGAAAGAACTTGTTTGTTTTTGGGTTCTTTAGATGGTGGCGAAGTAAGAATCCATGAAATTAAGTTTTCTGGTGATGAGGCTATCGCACAGCAACCGACATATGTTCCTGGAGTTATTGCTGTCAAAGCAGGTAAGGATAATGCAAAAACAGGTAATGCTCGTTCATGGACTCGTAAAGGTGTTTCAATCTTTAACGAAGACCCTGAGGCTGCATCTGTTCTTCCTTCAGCACCATTTGAATTAAAGGATGGTAAGCCAGCTGGATTTATTGTTGACATTGTTGGTGAGGACAAATTGCTTTCATCATTCAATGACATACTTCCTTACTACGATGCTCATAGAGATGACGAGGATTGGTGGACTCAGTGGATTGGTTTAGAAGGTGAAGTGTCACACATTGATACACTTGATAATGGGGCATCAACACTTATTGTTGGCGACCTTGAAGACTTTGCTGCACCATCAATTGAAGTAAGGATTCCAGCTGAACAAAGCCATTTACTTGACTTTTCTGTTGGTTCAACCATACTTGTTCTTGGTGCTGTTTGGAAGACTAACGATGGTGAACCTCGTATGTCAGTCTATGGTTGGTATGTTACTGCAGGTATTGCACCAGCAGAAACTGATGTTGAAGGATGGGATGCTTGATGGCGTGGGGAGCGGCTGCTACCAGCGAAGCACAACAACCTAAATATGGTCGGGAACACATGAGGGCTATGCTCGAGAGGCAAAAGTCTCGGGTAAATAGAACTCCAATTCGTATGGCTTTGGTGGGCAAGGAGAATACTTGTAAAACTGGTCTTGCATTGGATTTAGCCGGTGCTGAATCAGGTAAGACAATTACTATATTTGACTTTGATAATTCTGCTGCTGAAACGGTTGCACATTTATATCCCGATGCTAAGAATATCAATATCATATCACTCTATGACGAAGGGGATGAATCTCTATTCAATGAAGACAACACTACTAATTGGGTTGCTTTGATTGATAAGGTCGGATGGTTTGTTAATTTGATTTCTGAAGACATAAATGCAAATCCTGAAGAACATGGTGCATTCATTTTTGATGGTGGCTCAACCTTTATGAAATGGTGTGAGTTTGCTATGACAGGTGTTTTGCTTAGGCGTGGCACTATCAAGGATGAAGGCGATTCGTTCAACCAAAAAGAATGGAGAACTCGCAATCAATTGTTCCGAGATATTATCAATAGAGTCCATGCTTTACCATTGGATAAAATCTATTTCACTTTCCATCTCAAAGACAATAAAACATTCGTTGATGTTGGCGGTGGCTCTAAAGGATTAGTTAAGATTGGTGAAAAGGTTGATTGGGTGGAAGGCACACAGCGTATCGTCTCCCAACAAATCTTCCTTGCTCGTTACCGTAAGAAGGCTAATGAATCTTCTGGAGTTAAAGGTGATGATAAACTTAAAGAGGATGAATGGGTTGTCCGAGCGACTATTGAAGAAATGAAAGGTCGTGGTATGGAGCTTGTTGGCACTACACATGATGTTCTAAGTATCAAAAACAAAAAGGTTGCATGGTCTGGATTGCCAGATTTGAAGTGGTGATTAAATGATTTATTGCCACGAGCCTGACGATGACGAAGATACTGATTTGGATAAATTAATCGGCACTATAAGTAACTCTCAGGAGAATATTGAGAATGAATTAGATGCTATGCTCACACAAGTTGATTTCCTAACCAGTAAGATTTTAGAATTAACAACAGCATTATTAGAAGTAGCCACTGAGGTTGCTCGAATAGAGAATAAAGCGGTGGGTGTATTATTCACACTACCAACGGAGGGAGAAAAATGAAAATAGATACAAGATTATTGACAAGCCTATTAAAAAGAACGCAGCGAATACAGTGTGTTGGAGGAAAACCGCAGGCACAAGTTAGTGCGTGTGTGTTGGATGGATTAACAGATGGAGTTTGCACTACATCACTTGTTAGGGATGGTAAAACAAGTTTATCACATTTCCTAATTCCGGCGGAAAACAGTAAGGGAATATCGCTACCAATCCCAGATATTGAAAGGGTTCTCGGAGTGCTTTCATCCCACTCGTCACCGGTCTCAATTAAATATGATGATAATAAACTCATTTTTAAATCCGGTAAAAAGACTACCCGTTTAACTTCATCGGAGAATGGTCTTGCATTTGCTCATTCATCAGAAACTATTAGTGAGTGGGGTTCAAAATCCAAATTACTTGCCAGTCGTTTCGTATTTGAAAGCGAAGAGTTTGTTGGTTATAAAATGGCTGATGATACTATTAGGCATTCAATTTATGATTTGAAGATTGATGCAAACGAATTGTTTGAAGCACTTCGTTGTGATAATATGAACGGACAAAAACTCAACCGCTATACATTCGCAATCCAAGATGACAAAGTGCGTATTGGTGTTGGTGAAGAAATGAAGGGTTTAACCTATACTGACTTTGTTAATGAAAACCCAGTTGAAGCAGGTAATTCTTTTGAATGGACTTTTGAGGGTGGTTTGGAAAATGTTCTTGCAGGTATTTCTGGAGATATTACTATATCATTTATTGACTTTAGGAATGAGAAACAAGGAATCCGAATGGTAATTGACCTCGCAGCAAGAGGCTTTGTATATCAGGCTGGCGTTCTTCAATGAAGGCTTCTGTGTCTTTGAGCCATACCAACCTAACGCCTGTTGAATGGTGTGGGGATTATTGGGCTAAGCGAGAAGACTATGCTTGTTATAGTGATGCCGAATCACCGAGTGGTTCAAAGGTAAGACAATTTCTTGAAATGGCTCATGAACAACCAGATACACCGATGGTTGTTGGTTGTGCTTCATATTCCGCTATGCAGATTTATGTTGCATGGTCTGCAAAACAGGCGGGTGTTCCGGCTCATATATTTGTTCCCCGAAGAAAAATAAAGACTTCTGCTACAAAATATGCTGAAGAAATGGGTGCTATTATTCATGAGGTTTTTCCTGGATATGCTAATGTATATAGAAAGCGAGCAAGGGATTTTGCTAAGGAAAATGGTGGTGCTGTTCGTTGGGATTCAAAGAGGGCAATTAGAGATACAGTATTACAATGTATGAATCTTCCTATGGAATGTAAGAGGGTTGTTGTGGCAACAGGTTCAGGTTTAACTGCCTCAGGCATAATGACAGGCCTTGCTATACTACAAAGAAGTGATGTGGAGGTTATTGCAGTATGTGTATCTAATATGGCTGATGAGGATAATATCCACCATAACTGTAACTATATGTTACATGAAATGACCGCCCATTATACTGACCCGATTCTGACCCCCAGAAAACCCGTTCTGCGCATGGTAAAGGCTAACGGGGGGTATAGTGACCCAATGTTCAAATTGTTGCCAAATGGCGACGCATTAGACCCTTATTATACAGCCAAAGCAATGCCATATCTTACCTTTGGTGATGTGTTATGGGTGTCTGGTATGCGACCTATTTCTGCGTGTCCAGATGAATGGATTGAAAGGTTTGTAAGTGGGCAAAAGAATTAATCAATCGCAGTATCACATTTATATGAATTACTTATATTCTCTTAGGACAAGACCCCCAAAACATATGTTTATATACCTAAAGGACAATTGGTATTTATGGCAAAGAATCCCGACGGGCTACAACAGAGATTTATGGATAACCCATTCTCAATAATAAACACAGCAACCGATAGATGGCAGAACCGTAAGCGGGGATGGAAAGCACTTGGTATACAATCCGAAGTGGGTCGTGATGCACGAGCATTCAATATCAAAGAGTGGATGGATGATACGGGAGATGTTCAAGTAGCAACCCAAAGTGATACATCTATATTTGACCCTGCTCTATGTGAAATACTCTATACATGGTTTGTTCCTAAGCCAAAGGATGCTCAAATACATGGTCGCCCACAAGTTCTTGACCCATTCGCTGGAGGTTCAGTGCGTGGTATCGTTGCCTCCCAAATGGGCTTAGATTACTACGGCCATGAGTTGCGTGAAGAACAAGTGCTTGCTAATCGCCAACAATACGAGGACATTGGTGGTGAAGGGATTTGCACATGGATTCCTGGAGATTCGGCAAAAACACTTATTGAGAATTACAATTCACCCCAAATGTTTGATTTTATGCTTACTTGTCCTCCCTATGGTGATTTAGAAGTGTATTCGGATGACCCAGCAGATATATCTAATATGCCCTCTAACCGATTTGATGAAGCGTATGCAGATATTATGCAAAAAGCAATTGCTCATATGAAGCCAAATACTTTTGTCTGTGTGGTCGTTGGTGACTACCGAGATAAATCTGGGTATCTATGCAATTTTGTTTCTAAGACTATTGCCGCCTGCGAAGTGTGGGGTTTCCGTCTATTCAATGAGATTGTTTTACAAAATGTTGTCGGCACTTTAGCCCTTAGAGTTGCCAGACAATTTGAAACCAACCGTAAGATTGGCAAACTACATCAGAATGTTCTTGTCTTTTACAACGGCGACCCTAAAACAATGAAGGCCGACGGTTGGCATTCTATGAATCTGGTCGAGAATCGCACATTGGCTGAATGGTTGTAAGTAAAGGTTTATAAGGGTATGATATATAGGTGAGAATATGGCTGGAATAAAGGTGCATGGAGAGAATGGAGAGATACTAACGGAAGTCAAACTACCCACTAAGGTAGTTTTGGGTGAACCATTAGTATTAAATGGAGAATGTGGTAATGGTGCAACATATAGTGTCAAACTTGAAGCATTAGTGATTCGAGAGGATAAATTATATCGCAATGAAGAATGGTTGCGAGAAGCATATACCAATAACGGAAAGACAATGGCCGAACTCGCTACAATGTTTAGCGTTTCCCCTATGACTATCTGCACATGGTTGGATAAGTTTAGTATTGAGACCCGTTCTCGTGGTCGCCGTTCCTAAGATTGTCAATAACTATGTTTATATACTTTGAATACATAGTATAGATTAGTGATAATAGAGCGTAGTGGCAACCGGAATGTCTTGATAAGGCATAGAGATGAACAGGGTCTGCGAAAAGAAACTGTTATCAAGAACATTAAACCCTATGGTTTCTTACTTGATGATGATGCACAATTTATACCAGCACTTGCTAAGGAAGAAGGTTATCATGGTGTATATGGAGAATCACTTACTAAGGTTATTATGGCCGACCCGAATGATGTATCGGAACTTAAGAATCGGTTTGATAAAACATGGGAATGCAATATCCCTTGGAGCAACCGTTGTCTGTCAGAACATATCAAGACCAATCCCCCTATTCCTAATTATGAGCATCGTATCTGGTATTTAGATATGGAGTGGACTATTAACACTGAGCAAATAACAGTAATCAGTGTCTATGATTCTTTTAAGGAACAAATGTGGACTTGGGCTGTTCACCCAGAAAACTCGTATTCCGGTAGCATAGATACATTACATTTCTTAAATCATCCCTATGGTGATACATCAAAGAAACTTCTCGGAGCACCAATAATAGTTTTCAAAAGTGAGCGTGAAATGTTACTTCATTTTACAGAACAAATGAAAAAGTGTGACCCTGATATTATTACCGGCTGGAATGTAGTTAATGCAGATTGTCGAGTATTGGTTGAAAGGTGTCAGGCAAACGGCATAGACCCAAAGGTAATGTGTGGTGGCTCATCAAGGTCAATTAGATATAATTTTACTGATTGGGCTCAGCCTATTGGTGGGAGAATGGTGGTTGATTTAATGCTTGCTGTGTGTAACCTATGGCAATTGAAGAATGGGGCGTTGCCCAATAAAAAACTTGATACCGTAGCAGAAATAATATTGAATGATAAGAAACTTCCATTGGCAGACGGACATGATACATATTATACTGACTTCCATACATACATTGATTACAACATTCAAGATGTTGATTTGTTACCAAGACTAAATAAAACTATGAATGCAATTAATCACTACCTTGCTATTCAACATATTGTTCAGTGTGATATACAGACCACACCATATGTTACTCGTGTATTTACTTGTCTAACTATTAATGACCCTGAGGTTAAGTTCCGAATACCAACAAAGCCACAATTCGCTAAAGAAGAATATGAGGGTGCTGATATAATGACCCCAGAAAGGGGTGTGTATAATTCTGGTGTTGCCATCATGGATATTAAGGCTATGTATCACTCAAATGCGGCACTGCATAACATTTCATGGGAGACACTTGAAGAAACCGGTGTGGATTGTGGCAATGGTTCATGCTTCCATCATCTCCATAAAGGTCATTTAGTTAGACAGATGGATAGGATGACTGAACTTAGGAATGAATATAAAGCACTTATGAAATCGGCAAAAACCGATGATGAGAAGGCTATGTATGATGCTATGCAATATGCGACTAAATCACTCGTTGCGTCTATGTATGGTGCAGCCGGTGATGCTAAGTATGGTTTGTATCACCCAAAGGTAGCGGCGGCAATTACTTATACTTCCCGACAAACATTATTCCGTTTGCGTGAGGAATGTGAAATACGAGATATGAAAGTTATCTATGGGCATACCGACTCAGTGTTCGTTTTATGTGATACACCAGAATTAGGACAAATGCACATTGTTAGTATCAATGAAGATATGCACCCAATAGAAACTGAGTTTGAAAAGTGGTGTCCGTCAGTTCTCATCATGGCTAAGAATCGCTATGCAGGTTTGACTAAATGGACAGATGGGGAATACCATGAAGAAAAGCTCTATGTTAAGGGTATTGAATTGAAACAAAATAGGCTTCCACCTCTAATGAAGAAAGTTATGAGTCATGTGATTTATGGTTTATTGGAAGGTCGTTCCGAACCTGAAATTAGTAAAGTCATTGAAGATATGATTACCGATGTGGTATCTAAGAAAGTTAATCCATTAGAATTGTGTATATCAGCAAGGCTACAAAAGAATCTTGAAGACTACACCGTATTAGGTGAATCCCGAAGAGGTGCGGCGTGGGCTAATCGGGTTCTCGGCAAAGGTTATCGTAAGGGTGATTCCTTTTTATCCACCCTTTCAACACAAGGAGAATACATAGCATTTGATGACCCATCAGAGATTGAAGGAATATGTGAAATTGGGTATAAACATTTAGCCGAGCGATTCATTGTCAACAAAGTTAAACCATACTTTGAGGCCGTTGGATATGATACACAAATACTAATCAATGCTCTAAATGGTGTTTCAGGTTTAGAATGGCTTTAAGGTGAACATTCGTTATGTTTATATACTTTGGGTGTGTAGTGTATAATATGGCGAATCCCCGTTTAACATACAACCCAGCAGATACTGATGACAAAACCTCTTTGAAGATTAGTAAATCCTCATTTGTTCTATACAATATGTGTCCTCGTAAGTATTGGTGGAATTATATCGCATTACCAGATGTTCGCCCACCACCCTCCGAAGCAATGCTTAGAGGAAGTGCAATTCACAAAGCAATGGAGCCTCTAATTGTAGCACCGAGTGACCCGAAGGCAATTAAAGCGGGTGATAAGTCTGCAACCAAACAAGGTTTTGGTAATGATATTGGTTATGGAGTTATGAAGGATTTGCTTGCCGATTTAGAATCTAAAGTCGGTAAGTGGGAAATGCTTCAAGCAGAAATCAAAATCACTATCCATGATGAGCGAATGGGAGTCTATCTTGTTGGTGCTATGGATGGTTTGATAAGAACTGAAAGCGGTGATGTTATACTTGTTGAATTAAAAACAGGTAACTTTAATGACGGCAAATTATCTCGCACCCGAAGGGAATTAGCATTCTATACTTATATGTTGGAACATACTGAA